>OBCI01000013.1_pt1 | contig 79429 bp, 87 predicted proteins | sample 1495881 | NCBI WGS metagenome assembly OBCI01 (sample SAMN03418262, study PRJEB22391) | human gut metagenome | biome: human-gut; feature: organic feature; material: feces | host: Homo sapiens | place: Tanzania | collected 2013-01 | reverse complement strand
TTTACTGCTATATATCTTCTATTAAAGCATATTTTAGCGGAATTTTCCATAGAATATGCGCATGATAATAAGGTTATTTTTAAACCAACCCTATTCTCCAAAAGTATATCCTACTCCAAACACATTCCTTATGTATACAGGCTCTGTCATATTGTTCTCTATCTTTTTCCTTAATCTGTTTATCACAACCGTAACCGCATGTGTATCCACAAAATTCTCATCAATATCCCATACCTGTTCTAAAATAACTTCTTTTGTTACAATCTTTCCCTGATTTTTCGCCAAAAGTTCTAATATTTTCCATTCGCGTGATGTGAGATGCACTTCTTCTTCGCCATGCCACACACGCCTCTTATCATAGTCTATTTTTAGCTTTTTATAGCACATTATATTTGGGTTGTCTTTTTGCCGCTTAAGTATTGTCGCAATTTTTTTCTCAAGTATACGTGGCGAAAGTGGCTTTGTTACATACTCTTCGCAGCCTGCCTCATATCCTTTTAATATATCGCTTTCGTCATCTTTTGCGGTTAGAAATACAACAGGAATCTGTAATTTTTTTATAACCATTTTGCCGAATTCCAAGCCCGAACCATCCTTAACCATGATGTCGGCTATCACAATATCCGGTACATATTCCGTTAAAAATATTTCTGCGCTACGGCAATTTCCTGCCAGCCGAATTTCATATCCTGCTTTTTGCAGATAAATACGAAGTGCTTCTCCGAGTTCCTCGTCATCTTCCAATAATAAAATACTACTCATAATTACTTTTTTCCACCCTTTTGGCATAACTATAGTATATTTTTTTCTACAAGTTTTCCTTCATCTAAAATATAGATGTTATTAAATAATGCAGTCAATTTTTCATTATGTAATATGAAAATACACAGTTTGTTACTGCAATATTCTAATATAAAATTAATAATATTCCATTCATTAACTTCATCCAAATGGCTAGTTGCTTCATCAAATATAAGAATTTGAGGGTTGGCTAATAATGCTTGTGCAATTAGTATTCTCTGCCTTTGTCCACTTGATAGTTCTATTCCACCTTCACTTATTTTAGTATCGAATTTATTAGGTAATTCCTCAATCAACTCTAACAAATTGCATCCTTCTACAACTATATTAAAATTCTCATCACTTATATCATTATTTCCCATTGTCAAGTTATATAGTATAGATCCCGAAAATAATTTCATCTCTGACGATATATATTTTATTTGTTTTCTTAACTCCAATAAACATATTTCACTTATTGGGTGATTTCCTATTAATATCTTACCTTTTTCATGCATATAATATTGTACCATTAATTTCATTAAAGTAGATTTTCCACATCCACTTTTGCCTGTAATTGCATATTTTTTTCCATATTCAAATATAACATTTACATCTTCTATAACCTGGTCTTCACCATATGAAAACGAAACATTTCTATAAATTACATTCTTTTTGTAATTTTCTTCTCCAATTGTATTTTGTTCATTCTTTTCTGGTTTGGCATCAAAAATATCATTTAGCCTTCCCATAGCTATCCATGCTCCTTGAAGTTGTAACTGCATATCTATTAATTGTTGAAATGGAGCTAAGAAAAAACCTACTAAACTTTCAAATGCGACCAAATTGCCAACTGTAATGCCACCTCTGATAGCCATACCACTTCCTATCCATAGTGTAATAATTGTACCTATATTCTCCACACTTAAAAGTATAGATCCTTCGGTTTTAGACAATATCTCACCCCTAAATATTGATTGTAGCATTTTTTCACCAATGTTCCCTAACTCATCTTCCTTTGCGTGCTCAATACAATTACTTTTTACTCCCATCATATTATCAACTGTTTCCTTGAGTCGCGATATTAATTTACTATTATTTTCTAATGCAGAAATCTTTATATCATGAATAGATTTTTTATACGATAAAACAACAATTCCATATATTATAATAATGCACACAACTATAAGAAACATATTTTTACTAATTGAATATAATACCACTCCACTAATCAAAACCATAAAAGAGTTTATTATAATCGTAACAGGTGTCTCTGTTATTATTTTTTCAATATCATTAATATCTGCTAATCTTGAAATCACTTCACCAGTTTCCCTATTACTAAAAAAAGAAATTGGCAGATGTAATGTTGTATGAAAATATTGATGTATCAGTTTCTTATTTACCCTATAAGACGCTTTTGAGATCAAAAAATTTTTAATAATGTTTATTCCCATTTGAATTAAATAAATAGCTATTATCATTATAAAAAAGAAGTTTGCATTCGAAATTATCATTCTTAATATCCCATTACTTTCTATTCTCCCTAAACTTGAATTGTTTTCACTTTTTAAAATATAATTATCTATAATAATCTGGTATGAATATGAAGATATTAACATAATAACACTTAATAAAGCAGAGAAAAGTAATATTAATGACATCATGTCTTTCTGTTCTAAAAAAATATTCCAAAATTTCTTATATTGATTTCTACATAAATTTTTTCTTTTAAATGCATTAGATTTTTTGAAAGATATTATATATCCAGACCATATTCTCTCAAATTCCAAATTACTAATCTTTATATTTCCAATTGCTGGATCAAATAGAAACACACAATCTCTATGCATTTTAGTTAAAATTGCATAATGACATTCATAATTATTTTTTATAATATGAACTATTAATGGTAATTTAATCTTTCTATTTTTGCTATCATTATACAATTCATTATATGTCCCCTGCATAACCAATGGCTCTAATCCATATTTCTGAGCTTCCTTATTTATAGAATATAAACTAGTCCCATTTTTATCAACTTTCATTTCTTCCCTTAATTTTGTAATTGGAATTTTAATTCCAAAAAATCTACAAATTGTTGCCAAACACGCTACTCCGCAGTCCCTATTATCATGTTGCATGATTCCATGAACTCTCATATAATATTCTCCTTTTAAAAGAGTTCGAACCTTTAAGATTCGAACTCTTTTATCTGCCTTCAAATTATACTTTACTTACAATTACAGTAAAATACTGACATTCTACCATCATGACCATATTTCTTAGCATGTATTCCTGCATAATACCATGCCTCATTAGATGAACTAAACTTTGTTGGTGTAATATATGGTGCTACAGAACATTTCCAATGATAGTGTCCTCCTCCTTTAATTTCCTTCTGTTCCTTTAAATTTACATTTCTCATATTAAATTTTCCTTTCGTTTAAATAAATATATTTCATCAATAACTCTTCAACATTGTGCCGGCTTAATATCAAAAAGTTATAGATAAGCACTTTAAATAGTAATACTTTTTATTTCCGTAAAATCCTGACTTTTTCTATACATCACCACAGCTATTATCAGGTTGATTATAAACAACATGATTGAAAGCACTATCAGTAATTTCCACGGATATATGAATTTGAAATAGACTAATTTCTTCCTAATCGCAGCACCAAGTCCACATATAGCAGGACTTCCTGCAAGTATCAATCCAATTATTGCGATTATGCTGTAAAAACAGCCTTCCAAAAATACCATTTTCCATAACTGCCTTCTGTCAAGTCCTATACTCTGCATTACGGCAAACTCACATTTTCTGGATGCATATTCAGATATCAGGGTATTTGCATAATTCATGATACCTATCATTGATATAACAAATGCCAATGCCCCAAGCATAAGCCTTGCCACTTTTATCCTGCTTTGTTCACTGTCCAAAAGCTGATAATTGGCATTTAGATAATATGTATCCATATCTGCACTTTTTTCATTTTCATTCTGGACTATCTGTGATAATTTTTGATTTATTCCGGTATCCTTATTTTCCACTGAATTGAATGATATATCAAAGGTTTTTTCCGAAAATCCCAGTTTATTGAAAGCCTTTTTTGTCATAATAAAATAATTTATGTTGTTTCCCATTGATGTGGTCTGAAGCTTTGGGAAATTTTCATCAGTGAAATCAAGATATCCACAACAGTTCAAACTTCCTTTTCCATAATTCTGAATATTTTGCTGATCAAGATAGTCAAATTTTGGATTTGCAGACGCTTCGAGTGAATAAAAATGTATCGGATTTCCAATCTCGTCATCTGCCTTTTGCTGTAATATCTGTGACATCTCGTGATGATGTAGTAAAATACAGCCCTCTCCATGCCTCAAAGTATCTATATCTACCGTAAGTTTTTCAGCCTTTACATATTGCGCAAGCCGCTCAACATATACATCATCTACAATCTGAAGTGTCGCAAATGAGCTTGTTCCGGCATCTTCTCCTATTGATTCAAGTCTCGGTGCCAGAGCTTCGTCCTGATCTGTTCTTATAACAGCGTAGCTTCCGCATGTCTTATCAATTGTATCCTCATCTATCCCATTTATGCTTAAAATATCATCTATCATTTCATCCGTCATCACAGGAGTATCATCATTTATCTCCTGCGGGATTTTGTCAGGATACCTGAAAACACCTGTCAGTATACCGACCTCAAAATCAGGATTCTGCTCCAATTCATTCGTAATATCTGTTCCGGTCATAATAACATTCGAACCTAGTGCCATTATCATGCCTATAAGTATCGAAATCATACTTACTGCAAGTTTTCTTTTTGATCTTGTCACATTTCTCCATGCTATTCCCGACAAACTGATACTGTCATTAGTCTTTCGGGATATTTTTCGCTTATTTCTTTTACTTATGGTTTTGTCTGCCACGGTATAACGTATAGCTTCAATCGCAGATTTTTTCGTAACCTGTCTTACAGCAGCACTTTCCGCTATAAATGACGTAATAAAAACAATAAACGCACTAAATATCATATATCCTGCATAAAATCCGGTTACATCACTTTTTCCCAAACCTCTCATATATAAGACCTGCAATACATATGGAACAAAAATTTTTACCGCTATGCCTCCAACTGCTGCCCCAACACAGATTCCACGCAATGTATTTTTCATATTATTTCTGAATGCAATCCTTTTAATCTGTCTATTCGTTGTTCCTATTACCTTTAACATACCATACTGCCGTATATCACGCGCCATTGCTATTGAGCTTACATTATAGATGAGCATAAATGCACATAATACAACGATTACCACACAGCTTACCGCAACCGGCAGACTTCCGAATGTTCCGTTTATTTTTTGCATTATCATTGGATTTTCGCCATAAACCTGCTGTGAATCATATTCCATATCTATATCAGAATATACCCACTGTTCTATCTGTGCACCGCTTTCTACCGTCCCTTGTCTGGCAATAATCTTATCTGCCGGAAATAATGGAATATCCGTTTCCTGCAGAAAAGCCTCTGATACATATATCTTTGGTACATTTATTGAAATGTCAATGTAATCTCTGTAAAACCCTGAAACCTTAAACTGTCTTTTTACCTTTGTTCCATCCGGCATTTCAAGTTCCATATCAACATCCTGCCCTATCTTTGGATCTGTAATCCCATACTGTTCCAAAACAGTTTCAGATGCCATTATCTCATCGACATTTTCTGGATATTCTCCACATATATCGGTGTATGCTGGCGCCAACATTTTATCAAAAGCTGTCTCATCCACATACACAAGCTCCTGTCGTATTCCACCTGCCGTGTATACATTCATTGCATCCTTTTCTATTCCAACAGCATCCAGATATGAAAGATTCTGCATCTGTTCATATTGCTTTTTGCTTCCATTTTGAAGTGATACATTCGCTGTTGTTCCCATTCCTCTTATATCAGTCAGATAGTCAGAACGCACCTTCCCATCTGCAATGGCAAATGCTGCATAAAGCAAAATTACAGACATTCCTATGGCAATTGACATTATAATATTTTTTTGCCGGTCTTTTTTGTAATATGCTGTGGCAAGCTCCTTTTCCACTGCACGGTTGTTATTATGTATTTCCATCTTCTATTTTCCCCCGCACACTTTTCCGTCCTCGATCCGTATTATCCGGTCTGCCATCTGTGCCACAGTATCACTGTGTGTAACAACAATAAGTGTCTGATGCATTTTCTCTGACAATATCTTCATGAGTGATATCACCTCTGTTCCTGTTTTTGAATCAAGGCTGCCTGTCGGCTCATCCGCGAGTACTATCGCCGGTTTTGTAATAAGTGCCCTTGCTATGGCAACTCTTTGCTGCTGACCTCCTGACAGGGTATTTGTAAGACGCTCTTTCTTATCCAATAGTCCAAGTGCCGACATAAGCCTTTCAGTATACTCATGATCTATCGGTCTTCCGTCAAGTTTCATCGGTAACACTATATTTTCATACACATTTAAAACCGGAATAAGATTAAACTGCTGAAACACAAAGCCTATATTTCTTCTCCTAAAAATAGTCTGCTCGTCCGGTGAAAGACCGGCTATATTAACTCCTCTTATCACTATCTCTCCCGATGTCGGCTTATCCAAAGCTCCAAGTACATTGAGCAGAGTGGATTTTCCACTGCCAGATGCTCCAACTATAGCAACAAATTCTCCCTCCTTAATCGACAGGCTCAGTCCATCTAAGGCATGAATCTCATTTGCCTGTGTAGTATATATTTTTTTGACATCTTTTACTTCTGCAATTACCATATTTTTCTCCTGAATCTGTCCTAATTTATCTTAATATATGTTTTTGCTGCATTTATCCTGCCTTCTTGTATACATAATATCAGACAAATATCTCAAATTAGTAACAAAACGGGAACTTTTATAAAGTCCCCGTTTTCGGTAAAAAGATAGACATGATAAGTCCGTTTTCTTTTCTGCATACCCGCATAAACCCATCATGTTTTCTTGCTATTTCATTTGTAATATACAGCCCGATTCCAAAGCCCTCGTATCCTTGGGTATTTTTCCCTCTATAATATAGCTTAAAAATCCTGTTTTCATCGTCTTGTGATATTCCTATGCCGTTATCCTCAACACTTATCTGTGTAAACATCTCATTATTTTTCATGGAAACCGTAATCCGCTGTCCGGCTTTTGAATATTTTATACTGTTATCAAGCAGATTGTATACACACTCACATATCCAATTTTTATCGTGTGACACCATCCACTCATCATTTTCATTCTCCTGTAAATCTATATAGATATCTTTCTCCTGTGCCTTTTTGTACACTTGAAAAATTGCCTGTGCTACTGTCTCTTTAAGATTTGAGGTACTTTTATGTATTTGTATTATCTGACTTTCCAGTCTGGCGCTCAGCATGAATTTTTCCACAAGGAAGCTTATCTTACGCTCTGATTTTTCGACTGCATTGATATATTTGAGCCTTTCTTCTTCACTTATGCCATCTTCCTCTAATAATACAAGATAATTTTCCATATTGGCAAGCGGTGTTCTAAGTTGATGTGCAATCTGCGTCAATAACTGTTTTATGCTATCTCTTTCTTTTAGAAGTGCCTTATTATTCTCCGCTTTTATCTCATCTATGCGCTTTATCTGTACAAGAATTTTACCATATAATGTATCTTTTTGCTCCGAAACATACGAAACCGGTCTGTTTTGTAATATGTGTTCCAACAGCTCTGATATGTATGCCATCTGTCTGGAGTCTACAACTCTTGTATGCCATAGCTCTGCTGCCATAGTGATACATATGATTGCAAGTCCAATTAACAGACATATTGTTATCTGATTCACACCTGTACTCTTCCTTATCTATCATATAATTTTAATAAAATTTTTGGTACCTGACACCATTAAATTCCAATTGTTATTTACTGCTATATATCTTCTATTAAAGCATATTTTAGCGGAATTTTCCATAGAATATGCGCATGATATCCGCAATTTTTATAAACTGCAAAAATCCCGGAAATCCGCTTACCTGCAGATTCCGGGATTTTATAATTACATATGATGTGCCACATCTATTCTGATAAGTGCCTTCCTAAGTGCAAACTCTGCTCTCTTCACATCAATCTCTGCTGTGTGGTTTGAAAGGCGTTGCTCTGCCCGCTCCTTTGCGGCCTGTGCGCGGTCTATGTCTATCTCATCAGGCCACTCTGCAAGCTCTGCAAGAAATGTGACCTTGTCTCCAAGTATTTCCGCAAAGCCTGAATGGATTGCGGCTATTTTCTCCTCGTCGCCATTATGGATAGTCACGATTCCCGGTGCAAGCACTGTCGTGAGCGGTATATGGTTTTTGTACACACCAATCTCTCCGTTTTGGGTATTGAACTCGAGGAAATCTGTCTCTCCCTTGTAGAACACCCTGTCCGGTGTGATTATTTCTATGTCAAAAATGTTATCTGCCATGAAATCACCTCACATTACTGCATCTTGGCACGGACTTCATCTATGCTTCCTACGTTTAAGAAATAGCTCTCCGGTACATCATCATGCTTTCCTTCGAGTATCTCCTTAAAGCCTCTGATGGTCTCAGCGATAGGCACATACTTGCCCTCGAGTCCTGTAAACTGTCCTGCTACGAAGAACGGCTGTGACAGGAAACGCTGCACCTTACGTGCACGGCTTACTACGAGCTTATCCTCCTCTGAGAGCTCATCCATACCGAGGATTGCGATGATATCCTGCAGTTCCTTGTACTTCTGGAGTATCTCCTGGACAGCGTGTGCCACCTCAAAATGCTCCTGTCCCACGATACGCGGATCAAGGATACGCGATGTGGATGCCAGCGGGTCTACAGCCGGATAAATACCAAGCTCTGCGATAGAACGCTCAAGTACTGTCGTGGCATCAAGATGTGCGAAGGTAGTCGCCGGTGCCGGGTCTGTAAGGTCATCTGCAGGCACATATACGGCCTGAACCGATGTGATTGAACCGTTCTTTGTTGATGTGATACGCTCCTGAAGAGCTCCCATCTCTGTCTGCAGTGTCGGCTGATAACCAACGGCTGAAGGCATACGGCCTAAAAGCGCTGATACCTCTGAACCTGCCTGTGTGAAACGGAAGATATTGTCCACAAAGAGAAGCACATCCTTGCCGCCTCTGTCACGGAAATACTCTGCCATTGTAAGTCCTGCCAGGGCAACTCTCATACGTGCTCCAGGTGGCTCATTCATCTGTCCGAACACCATGGTGGTCTTGTCGATAACACCTGACTCCTTCATCTCGTAGTACAGGTCATTTCCCTCTCGTGTACGCTCACCTACACCGGTAAATACTGAGTATCCACCGTGCTGTGTAGCGATATTGTGTATGAGCTCCTGGATGAGCACCGTCTTTCCTACTCCGGCACCTCCGAAGAGTCCGATTTTTCCACCCTTCTGATATGGGCAGAGCAAATCTACAACCTTTATTCCTGTCTCAAGCATCTCCTGCGATGTAGCCTGCTCCTCAAAGCTAGGCGCAGGTCTGTGGATTGCCCATTTCTCCTCTGTCTGTGGAGGCTCAACCTCATCGATAGGCTCTCCGAGCACATTGAACATTCTTCCAAGTGTATTCTCCCCCACCGGCACAGAAATAGGTGCTCCTGTTGCGATAGCATCCATGCCTCGGACGAGACCATCAGTAGGTCCCATGGCGATACATCTGACTGTATCGTCGCCCAGATGCTGTGCAACCTCAACGACCAGCTTTCCGCCGTTTTTCAGCGGCACCTCGACTGCATCGTTTATCTCAGGCAGATTACCCTCTGAAAACTTGATATCCAGAACGGCACTGATAACCTGTATGATTTTACCTACATTTTTATCTGCCATTTATAGTTTCTCCTTCTTTTTTAATTCGTATGATACACTCGCCTTTTTGGCCATTCACAGACACACATGCCTGCCTTCCCATGACCGGATATGCGTGTATCACTCTATCGCATTAGCTCCTGCAATTATCTCAGTAAGCTCCTGCGTGATTGAGCCCTGACGCGCTCTGTTATATTTCAATGTCAGATCACTGATCATATCCTCTGCATTGCTCGTAGCAGAATCCATCGCCTGCATTCTGGCTCCGTTTTCACTGGCAAACGACTCCACCAGTGCTCCGTAAAACAGACTTGTCACATATTTTGGTATAATAAGCTCCAAAGCCTCCTCCGGATTCGGTTCAAAATTCATGAGAATATTGGAGTCCTCTTTCTCATTATCCCCACTCTCATCCAGCTCCACCGGCAATAGCTTTATGAGCTTCGCCTCCTGTGTGACTGTGTTTTTGAAATGGGTATATGCGAGGTAAATCTCACCCACCTGACCGTCTGTAAATGCCTTTAACACTCTTTTGCAAAGTGCCGCCGCATCCTCGTAGGTCGGGTCCTCCATCATCTCCGGTGCACTCTCTACTATATGATAGCCCTTTGAAGTAAGCAGCTCCTCACCCTTTGCTCCCACAGCGTATATGTCGAGCTCTTCTTTTTTGAAGTCTCCGTGTGTGATGAGCTTTACTATATTGCTGTTGTATCCGCCTGCCAGTCCGCGGTTTGATGTCAAAACGACTACCGCCTTCCTTGGCGAATCACCGGCCTTTAGGTATGGGTGCTCTATGCTGCCGCTCTTTGCAAGCATCGAGCTGACTGTCCTGTACATATAGTTAAAATACGGATCTGTTGCCTCCGCATGTGCTCTCGCCTTTTGCAGCTTGACGGTAGAAACGAGCTTCATGGCCTTTGTGATCTGCTGAGTACTTGTAATACTGCTTTTTCTGCGCTTTATGTCTCGCATCGAAGCCATTTTACCACCTGCCTTCTACTAATATCCAACCGTCTAACGGAACTGCTTTTTGCATTCCTCGATTGCCTTTATAAGTGCCTGCTCCGTATCATCGTCCATCACCTTTTTCTCCCTGATTGCTTCAGGAATCTCAGGATATCTGGTATCAATGAAGTCAAACAGCTCTGCCTCAAATCTTAAAATATCCTCGATTTTGATATCGATAAGATACTTCTTTGTCGCAGCATAGATTATGATAACCTGCTTCTCTACAGGCATCGGCTTGTACTGCGGCTGCTTTAAAATCTCCTTGATTCGTGCTCCCTGTGCGAGCTGCTCTGCTGTGCTTGCATCAAGCTCTGAGCCAAACTGTGAGAACGCTGCAAGCTCTCTGTACTGAGCCAGCTCCACTCGGATAGGTGCTGCAATCTTTTTCATTGCCTTTATCTGTGCCGAGCCTCCAACTCGTGAAACTGAAAGTCCTGCATTTATGGCAGGTCTGAAGCCCGCGTTGAACATCTCTGTCTCAAGATATATCTGACCGTCTGTGATTGAGATAACATTGGTCGGGATATATGCCGATACATCACCCGCCTGTGTCTCAATGATAGGAAGGGCTGTGAGTGAGCCTCCACCCAGCTTGTCTGACAGTCTCGCTGCTCTCTCCAGAAGCCTTGAATGGAGATAGAAAACATCTCCCGGATAAGCCTCTCGGCCCGGCGCTCTCTTTAAGAGGAGTGAAAGTGTACGGTATGCTGCTGCATGCTTACTCAGATCATCGTAAACTATGAGCACATCCTGTCCGTTTTCCATCCATTCCTCACCTATAGCGCAGCCTGAGTATGGCGCTATATACTGTAACGGTGCAAGCTCTGATGCTGTCGCAGCCACTACTGTCGTGTAGCTCATGGCTCCGAACTCCTCGAGCTCGTTTACTATGGATGCAACCGTGGAAGCCTTCTGACCGATAGCTACATAGATACATTTCACACCCTGTCCCTTCTGGTTGATGATGGTATCTATCGCGATAGCCGTCTTTCCGGTCTGTCTGTCTCCGATAATAAGCTCTCTTTGTCCTCGTCCGATAGGAACCATTGAGTCAATAGCCTTTATACCGGTCTGAAGCGGTGTATCTACTGACTTTCTCGAGATAACTCCCGATGCTACTCTCTCTATCTGACGATATTTGTCCGACTGGATAGGTCCCTTTCCGTCGATTGGCTGTCCGAGCGCATTTACTACTCGGCCGAGCATCGCATCGCCTACCGGCACCTCTACCACTCGTCCTGTGGTCTTAACTGTATCTCCCTCGTTGATATTGCGCTGCTGTCCAAGTAAAACAGCACCGACATTGTCCTCCTCGAGGTTTAATACCATTCCATATACTTCCCCTGGAAATTCCAAAAGCTCTCCCTGCATCGCATTCTCAAGACCATGAATACGTGCGATTCCGTCTGCCACCTGAATGACTGTTCCAACATCAGCGACTTCGAGCTGGGAAGCGTATCTTTTAATCTGCTCCTTTATTACTGAGCTGATTTCTTCCGGCTTTAGATTCATGGAGCGCATTCACCTACTTTCAATTGTATTTTTGTCAAATCGCGGGTGAGTCTTTCTAATCTGCTGCTGACAGATGAATCCACCACTCTGTCCCCGATTCTGATTTTCATACCGCCTATGAGCGCGGTATCCACCTCAAAATGCATCTCAAATTTCACGTATTTTGTCGTGTCAAGAAGTCGTTTCTCCACAGCAAGCTTCTGCTCCTTTGACAGCTCAAATGCAGATGTAACGTATGCTGTTCCGATATTCTGGTACTCCTTGACTCTGTCAAGAAAGTAGTCGAAGACTAAGGTAAGCTCTTTGTAGTGATTCTTTTCTATAATCATCCTCATAAGCCCTACCAGCTCCGCTGAAACTCTTCCCCCAAATATTTCTTCGATGATTCTGACCTTTTCTTCTTTATCAATCTGCGGATGATCCATCAGCTTTGAGAGGTCATCATTTGCAACAATGATTTCCTTTACTGCCGTTACCTCGTCAGACAGGCTTGATAGCCTGTTGTCCTCAAGGGCAGCCTCAAACAATGCATCACCGTATACCTTAGATACTAGCTTAGCCATGTTGATTCTCCCATTTCCTTAAGTGTCTCTTCAACGAGTGTATCCTGAATGTCTGTGGTGATTGAAGCTGCGACAGCCTTTTGTGCCATAAGCGATGCTATCTGTATCATCTCCTGCTTCATATCATCCATGGCATGCTTCTTCTCAAGCTCTGCCTCTTCTCTGGCTCTCTTTATGATGCGTGAAGCCTCTTCCTTTGCATCATCCACAATCTTGTTCTGGTTTTTAAGCGCCTTTTGTCTCGCCTCTGTGAGAATAGCCTCGGCCTCTTTATCGATATCCTTAAGCCTTCCCTCGTACTCTGCCTTTAGTGCTGCGGCACTTTCCTTGTCAGCAATAGCTGTGTTTATATCGCTTTCTATCCTATCCTGCCTGTCCTTTAACAGCTTCCTTGCAGGGTTGAAAAGCAGATACGACATCAGCATGAAAAGGAAAAATACTGCGACTGCCAAAAGTACTGTATCAAAGAGCAACTGCGCATCCAGATTAAACAAAAATGTATATCCCTGTGCTAACAATTTTTACTCTCCTTTCCGTTGGCTGTATCACCGCACGGTAATCCTCTGCGGCAAACCGTAATATACTATCCGAGCGGATGAACGAAAAGTAAAAGTAATGCAACAACGAGACCGTAAAGACCTGTTGTCTCTGCAACCGCCTGTCCTAAAAGCATGGTTGACATGATCTGTCCTCTTGCTCCCGGGTTACGTCCTACGGCTGCTGCACCGTGTCCTGCTGCGATACCCTGTCCAACACCGGGTCCGATTCCGGCGATAACCGCCAAACCTGCACCGATTGCTGAGCATGCTCTGATTAAATCCTGTCCATTGATATCCATAATTGAATCCTCCTAAAAATACATCTTATAGTTTTACTCATCCGTCTCACATGCCTGTGTAACGTATGTCATTGTCAGCATACAGAATACATATGTCTGAATCGCTCCTGAGAACAAATCAAAGTATACATGTAATACTGACGGCCACGCTATGGCTATAAACCTTAGCAGACCATATACCAGCGCCATGATAACAGTTCCTGACAATACATTGGCGAACAAACGCAATGATAATGAGATAGGAATTGCAATCTCACTGATAATGTTGATTGGCGCCCATATAGGCAGCCACGGCGGCAGTGGTGAACACATACCGGTCCAGATATCCTTTGCGCTTTGATGCTTAGCCTTATTGAATCTGATCATGAAAAATGTAATAAGTGCAAGCGCCAGTGTGGTTCCGTAGTCGGCTGTCGGTGGTCTTAAGCCAAACAAGCCTGAGATATTACTCATCAGTATAAATATAAAAATCGTGCTGATATAGTTTACAAACCTCGGAGCCCACTTACCCATGGTTCCCTCAACCATCTTGTCGAGCATCTCTACGATGAGCTCGATGATATTCTGAAAGCCGTCCGGTACTTCCTTTGCTTTTTTAAGCTTCCTGTTTGCCACTATAGCGAATATGACCATAATGGCCATCACTATGAGGATACAGGCATGCGATGTGGTAATCCAGACCTCCTGACCGAATACCTTTATCGAAAAAATACCATGGATCATAAAGTCGATATTGTCTGCGTTACTTTCCAGTAAAATCGCCTGATTCACATTATCACCTCCTCCTTATTAAGTTTACCTGCGGTTTTGCTACTCTGTCTCCATTTCGCCGGCGGAAGATGCATCACTTCTCCCGGAAAATCTGTCTGTCACCTTCATAAATAAAGGCTGTAAATATGCTGAAATCTTGAGTCCCAGCATACCGACAAAGGCCATTATCAGATTTCCAAAATCAAATAGTCCCAATATAAATAACAGGACCGCAACAACAATATACCTTAAAAGTGATTTTGCTACGATCCTGCGATTGGCATCCTTTTGTCCATATATGGCGGTCGCGTCATATATGACTGTGGCGATATTGACAGCTATACCAACAGCTATCGCTATCCCATACCATAAGCCGATAGAATATGAAATTTTGTCTGTGACAAACCATACCCCAATAAGCTGCACAACAATCCCGTAAAAAACTATCCCAAATACAAGTCCCGGCAATGCATCATTTATTCTTTTTAACATCCTTCTCTACCCTGCTAATACTGTCTGATATCTCTGTTTCCGTAGTACTCTGCCTGCCCGGTGTCTGTCTGACGGCTCTGCCATCATCCTCCGGCTTGAGGAATTTTTGAACCATACGGTATATATTGTTTGCCCCCGCAAACGCTCCAAGGAAAAACAATGGAACAGTTACCCAGTCCGCTCCGGTCTTTTTCCCAATCCACACACCGGCCAGTGTGCAGAGAAATATCGGCACAATCATGTTGATTCCAAACTGGAAAACCATGATAAGTGCGTTCATTACCTCTTTCTTATTATCTCTTTTCATATACAAATTATTATATCATTTTTATTGCTTTTGTCTACATTTTTATGTGTAAAATGCATAAAAAATACATGCGTTTCATGTCAAATCACGTCAATTTGACATAACAATTGCAGTATTATCACTATTCACAACAAATGCTCCCATGTCAAAAGTCTCTGTGTACACCACAAGTGCTACAGCACAAGCGTCACCTCACGGTCAGTGTGCTCATACCTGCGAATTGTAACCCCCGCTGCCCTCAGCATCCTCTTTGAAGCTGTCACGCTGGCCGTGCCCTCGTATTTGTCACAGTCGTAGACTACTTCCCTGATGCCGGACTGTATGATTGCCTTAGCGCACTCATTGCACGGAAACAATGTGACATATATGGTCGCTCCCTCAAGGCTTCCGCCCCTGTAGTTTAAGATGGCATTGAGCTCGCTGTGTGTAGAATAGAAATACTTGTTATCCTCTCCCTCTCTGGCCCAGGTGAACTCATCATCTGAGCAGCCAAGAGGAAAGCCGTTATAGCCCATGGAGAGTATCTTGTGCTCCGGGTCCACTATACACGCACCCACCTGGGTATTCGGATCCTTCGAGCGCATGCCTGAAAGCATCGCTATACCCATAAAATACTCATCCCATGAGATGTAATCCTTTCTCTTTTCCGAAGCTCCCATATATACACCTCCATTCAATATGGTCTATCACACATTTTATTACTTGGTTCCGAAAATTCTGTCTCCTGCATCTCCGAGTCCCGGCACAATATATTTGTGCTCATTGAGATGATCATCGAGCGCTCCTATATAGACATCCACATCAGGATGTGCCTCTGTGAGTCTCTTTACTCCCTCAGGAGCTGCAATTATGCACATAAAGTGGATGTTTTTCACACCGCGCTTTTTGAGCATATCAAGTGCTGCCACTGCTGAACCACCTGTTGCGAGCATCGGATCTACCACAAATACCTCTCTGTTTGCACAGTCTGCCGGAAGCTTGCAATAGTACTCGATAGGCTCCGCTGTCTCCGGGTCACGATACATGCCGATGTGTCCAACCTTTGCGGCAGGGATGAGCTCAAGCATGCCCTCCACCATGCCAAGTCCGGCTCTTAGGATAGGAACAACTGCAAGCTTTTTGCCCTTTAATTCCTTTACAGTGGCCTTACAGATAGGAGTCTCAATATCCACATCTGTAAGCTCCAGATCTCTTGTTGCCTCGTAGCACTCAAGCATCGCAACCTCGCTGACGAGTGTTCGGAAATCCTTTGAGCCTGTGTCGGTTCTTCTCATAATTCCAATCTTGTGCTGAATCAGCGGGTGATCCATAACTACTACCTTACCCATAATATTTGTTCTCCTTTGTCTTGTATTGTGTTATATTTGTTTGTCTTTTATGTATTTTGTATTACGGTTACTGATTATTTTCACCATTTGCATTTAAGAGCCTTACCAGCTTCTTAAGCGTAGCCCTGAGGCTTTCATAGCACAGTCCGTAGCTTTGAAGTGTGCCGCCGTAAGGGTCAAGTATCTCAAGCTCATCGCCCACATACTGTGAAAGCACAAAAACCTGCTCCGGGTCGATATCGGCAAAGCTTTCTATAATGCGCTCGCGCTGTGATGACTCCATGGTAAATACCATAGTACTCTCCGTGATATCCGATTCCTCAAGCTGCGTTGACACCATGCCCTCCGTGGAAATGCCATTGCTTATGAGCACTGCTTCTGCCTTCTGATTGACCGGCTCCGGAAACTGGACAACAAGTCCTCTCGCCTCAATCTCCATCGGCACCTTGAGTACAAAGTCGTTCATAATGCCCTTTGCCATCTGCTCCCTGCATGTGCCGGTCTGTGCGACAAAAATGATTTTGTCATACTTCACATGTGTGTCTATCACCTGATGGCCTGCCGCCTTTAGCATACGGTTCATGATGGCCTGTCCTATACGCGGTGTGGAGAAGCTCTCCGAGAAAATCACATCCACATCGAGCTCATCACAGTCCCTTAATATACGGTAAAGCTCATGGGCTATCGAATCCTCATCCGCCCTGCTTCCCATCGACAGGACAACATCTGCATCGTAAAACTGCTTTGTCTCCTCTGTCGCAATGACTGCTATCTTTTTGCCATCATCCCTGTGCGAAGCCACAAGCTCATTTATCTTTGCAATCACATGCTTTCTCGTACCGTCCACGATGACCATATCTGCCTTTGGTGCATAGTGCTTGTACTTCATGCCGGGTGCCTTTGGCTTTCTCGTGTCATCTGCCGCTATGATTCCCGGATCTATGATAACCTCTTTGCCTAATACCTTTGAAAGCATCTGCGGTGTGATATAGCCCGGGCGCAGCACCATAGGTGTATCCTCTGTCAGGTCAATGATGGTGGACTCTATTCCTATGCCAACCGGCCCTCCGTCTATAATCATGGCTATTTTGCCGCTTAGATCCTCAGCCACATGTGCAGCCTCTGTAGGGCTCGGTCTGCCGGATGTGTTGGCGCTTGGCGCCGCGATAAGGCAGCCGCTTCTTCTTATGAGATCTAGCGCTATAGGATGATTCGGCATGCGCACAGCCACCGTGTCCATGCCGCCTGTTGTGGCATAAGGCACTGCATCGCCCTTCTCCACTATCATGGTAAGAGGTCCCGGCCAGAAAGCATCCGAAAGCTTCCTTGCATCCTCCGGCACTGTCTTTGCGACGCGCTCTAAATCCGAAAAATCTGATATGTGTACGATAAGCGGATTGTCCGACGGACGCCCCTTTGCACTGTATATCTTCTTTGATGCCTCCGGATCTAAAGCATCACCGCCGAGTCCATACACTGTCTCTGTCGGAAATGCTACAAGCTCACCGGCTGCAATCAAATCACCTGCCTCCTGCATGAGCTTATGGTCTAAATTGTCCTGATCTATTTTTATAATTTTTGTTTCCATTTTATATCCTCACCGCACATACTACAGTAATATACCATGTGCAAACACCAGTTTTTCTAAATAATCATGTGTTTTTATTGTAACACTTCAGAGCAACCTCGAAGGCAGGAAAATCTGCTGCTTACATGTAAGCATGAGGTATCAGCTTTTTTGACCTCAGAAGTTCTGAATGTTTTCTTTTTATTATACAATAGTAACAATAGCATTTCAAGTTTTACTCAATATTTGGTAATTTTTATATAAGATTGTGTAAAAGTAAGTACAATTTTATTTGGCATTGCATTATTCTGTGTTTTGTACTACAATGCAGATAAGCCAATAACGGCGAATAATGATCATTATTTTATAAGGAGGATTTCATTATGGCATACGTAATTTCTGATTCATGCGTTAGCTGTGGTACATGTGCTGGTGAGTGCCCAGTAGGAGCTATCTCTGCTGGTGATTCACAGTACGTAATCGATGCAGATTCTTGTCTCGATTGTGGTACATGTGCTGGTGTTTGCCCAACTGGAGCAATCAGCCAGGGCTAATTTTTAGCATACTGTAAGAAATAAAGACGACCTGTTATGGGTCGTCTTTTTTTGTGTTGTAATCGTCTTTGTATTGTAATCATTTTTATGCTGTAAGCGTTTTTTGCAGTAATTATTTTTATAGTGTAAGCGTTGTCATGCATGCTCTACAGTCTCACCGGATTAAGCTCATGCGTATGCGTCTTGTCGCGCCCCTTCTTTCCCTTGATGTCTGCAGCGCTTATTTTTGTATCTGCGGGCATGTCCGCGTTCCTTTTCCTGGAAAAAAGCCCCTTTCTGCGCAGATTTCCGCGTATGGCCGCATCCAGCTTTTTATATCTCTCCTCCTGCGCAATATCCTGTTCGCGCATCAGATAGTTCATTTCCTTTAATATCCGCTCCTGCACCTCAGTGGATATCTGCTGACTCAGCTCCTCATTGTTCAGTGCTATGGCTCTCCCCACGATATTGCTCATCAGCTCGCGAAACTCATCCATACGCTCATCTGCCGTGCGGCTTCGATATGTATGATTGTATCCCGGCAGTTCATCGTGATATGCCTGATTATACCCTGACATCTCCTGTTTCACCGTCTGATTTGTGATATTCGTGTAATTTACAGGCTGCACGGATTTTTCCATAGCCGCAGGATTCGGTGGATTTAATGGCTCACCTGGTGCATCCGAATGAAGCATATCACGGATTGCGCGAAGCTGATACCCCTTCTCCTTAAGCTCCTTTATCCTCAAAAACTGTTTTATATTGTCTCTCGTATAGTATCTGTGACCAAGTTCATTTCTGGGCACATCAAGTCCCAGCTCATCCTCCCAGTAACGCAACACATGAGTCTCCACATCCACGGCAGCTGCCGCATCGGAAATCATGTAACGTACTTTCTCCAAATTGAAGTCCTCCTGTCTGAAATTATATTTTATTCGCTATACGCTTTTGGCACATCGAAAAGAACCAGCACTGCGAAAAAAGTTATATCGCTGTACTGGTTCAATTATAGCCTTGATAGAACTCTCATTCAATTGGTTTCGGTCGCAACTTTCGACATATAACTCTCTGTCTTAAGCTATCCAAACAGCTCCTTGAGAGCCTGTGCATTCTGTGCATCCGCAGATTTCCTGTTCTCCTGCTGTATCTGCGTATAAACCTCCTTGCGGTAAATCGGCACCTCCTTCGGTGCACTTACACCGAGCTTAATCTGGTCGCCTCTGATTTCCAGAATAGTAATCTCGATGTCATTATTAATCACCAGAGATTCACCCTTTTTTCTTGTAAGAGCCAGCATACTATTCACCTGCCCTTTCTTTTTTCCCTTTTATGATGTCATAAATCGGGAAATGCACCTTGTAGTCATCCTCAACTATAAGCTGTGCTGCTTTGTTGCTGTCGGTATTGACCACAATAGGAGCCTTTAAATTGCAGGCAATCTTTGTGATGTCGCTAGGCACATTTACAGTGACGATCACATACATATTCTCCTCATTCAGCTCTCCAAGAGGCGCAAGAAGCTCCTCGCTGACCGTCGGCTTGTAGTCCGGCATGATGATATCCGGTGTCATGACAGGAAATGCAATGTCTCCATCATCCATCGATTGAAGCCACATGATAGACTTCTTATCATTCTCCTTCTCCGAATTGTATATCAGAGTGTAGTTTTTCAGCTCCGAAAAGCCTATCATCCCCTTCTCCATTGTGATGATTTTGTCCTGTGGGATGTCAATTTCCCCAAATATTCTCGTTTTTGCCCTCATAGCTTCCTCCTTACAGATAATCAAGCAATGTCTGTGAGTTTGCCTTTGATGCCGCTGTCAGACTGGACTGATATGCATTGTACATAGCGTAAAAATCAATGATTATATCAGAAATATCCCTATCCTCATTGGTCGATTTAAGCTCCTCTATGGTCGTCTGCTGCTCCTCAACTCTGTTCTTGATGAGAGTGAGGCGGCTCTTTGTACTTCCCGAATTGGTGAGTGCCAGATTTACCTTATTCAAATGATCATCAAAGCGTGTGATGTACTGGCTGTAGGTCTTTTGCAAATTGTTGTCGGCATAGTCAGCCTCCTGCTCTGCAGCCTCTAAATATGTCTTAAGCTTTGCCTGTGAATCCTTGTCAGAGTACTGCTGTTGCTGCATCATCTTCTTTATCTGTGAGACCTTGTCGTGAGCATTGACAGCATTCTGAACTACATCAATCAACTCATCCACATCGCGCTTGATGCCTGTATCCATGACGTCCTTCGCCTGTGTATTGACAGTGATATCGGTGCTGTTTGCCACTGTGTATTTGATTTCCTGACTTGAAAACTTAAAATCCACTACCTTTGATAGATTGGAGTATATGATATCTCCTGCTGCATCATGAGGTACATTGCCATCTACATCGAGTGTCACAGCATTTGTAATATCCTTGCAGTTGTAATAATACTCAGGTCTAGCATCGCTGCTGTCAAAGCCTGTCTTTACATATGTGACAGACAGCTTCTTTTCATTATCCTTAATTGAAGCAGCTACATTTTTACCAAAAACAAATTCACCGGTTTCCTGTATATATGCCGTATCATCAGCAGAGAGCTTTGATGGGTCAAAATCAGACACACTCTTGTATACAGTATAATCTGTGCCCTGTGTCAGCTCTTTTCCATCGATAGAAAGCTTCACATCGTCTGTCGTATTACCATAGCCCAGACGGATTCTCTGGAAGCTGTGCTCTGTGACATCTGTGGTACAGTCAGGTGTTGCCGCATTTATACTATTGGGAACAGTCACGCCATTCGTATAATACCGCTTCTCTGACAAATCAGCGGCAGAAAACTCCTGTGTTATCTGATATGTGCTCTTTGTGTCCTTCTGGAATGTGAGCTTTGATGATGTACGGTAGCCCGTAAATACCGTTCTTCCTGCGTAGTCTGCATTGCCCTCTGTATACACCTGCTCTGATAGCGCTGTAAGCTGCTGTAATATAGTGTTTCTGTCATCAGCTGTGAGCGTATCTGTAGAGCCGTTTACACACTGTGTACGGATATCTGTGAGGAGTGATTTCATGTTGCTAAGGGCTGTCTCTGTGACATCCATCCACGAAGAAGCATCCGGGATATTGTTGTCCTTGTACTGGTCAAGATGCGACAGGCTGGTCGACAAGCGAAGCGATCTGATTGCGATAACCGGATCCTCCGATGCCTTGGATATCTTCTTTTGAGTAGTCATCTGGGTATTGTATTTGTCCACCAAAACCTTTGTTGAATTGATATTGGTCTTGGTATTTCCCATTATCATATTGTTTGTGATTCTCATATTATGCCTCCTGCTTCTATGCCACGCCCGTATCGTTTATGAGCTTATCAAGCATCTGGTTCATAACCGATATGATTTTAGATGCCATATTGTATGAATACTGGAACTTCACGAGGTTTAATGCCTCCTCATCCTCATCCACACCTGATACCGATGTCCTCTGGTTTGCAATAGTCTGCTCCAGATTGCTATAGAGCTTGTTGTAGGTCTCTGCCTTTTCCGTATCCACTGACACATTGGAGATGATTGTCTCAAGGAATGATTCCGCTTTATCGCCTCTGTATACTGTTTTCTCCGACTGCAGCTTCTTTAGCTCATCAACTATATCACATGAATCTGTCTTGACATAGTCTGTGGCAGTCGCAAAAAGCGATACATCGTTCATAACGTCCTTGTTTACGGAGAAATTGGCCGCTGTCATCCTGTAATACGTGTTGGAGCTGCTGTTTATTGTGGCAGTCTGTCCATCAGGCAGCTTGCTGTAAGCCTCTGATTCCGAGAAATCATATACCTTGGCTGTACTTGTGATTGCTTCAAAAAATGTAGGTGGTGTATCCCCATTCAGATTCTGTCCTTTGCTCTCTATCTGATTGAACATCTCCGAAAAATTTCTGACAAACTCGTTGAGCTGTGTCATATAGTAAGGGATTCCCCTCGCATTTATTGCAGAGCCCGCATTTAAAAGATATCCCTCTGCCACAGTCTTTTCAGGGTCTGCTATGGCCTTGTCCTTGCTCAGATTAAATGTTACAGACTTGATGTTACCCTGTGCATCCACCTGTGCCTCCCAGCTGTCATAGCTGTAGCTGATATTATTTACAGTGATTTTGCCGTCCTTGTCCGGCAGATTGAGTGATTTTATATTGTCTATTGATGTATTCTCCACTGTGAGAGAATACGAATCAGCCTTTGTGACCTTACCCTTGAAATTCTCCAGATTATCACCGTCTCTCACCTCAAAGAGAGCTTTCAGGCTTCCCCCTGCGGTTCCGGCTGTCGCGGAAAACTCCATCTTAGTATCTTCCCAGTATATTTTATACAAATCGGCGTTGTCTGTCTGATTGTTTTTCGTCTTTGACGACTCACAGATGAGCTTTCGGTAATCCTTGCCCTCCACAACCTTCTCTCCATTTATATAGAGTGAGAAATTGGTGCCACCCAGGTTGTCTCCATAGGTGTTTTGCACCTCTGTCTCGTTGTAAGATACATTGACAATCTTGGACAGGCTGTCGATGAGATTCGCCCTCTCATCCCTAAGTGAGCCGGCCTCGACACCGGTTCCTGTCTCTATCTGGTTAATCTCCTTATTTAACAGTGAAATTTTCTCACTGATTGAATTGATTTTGTCTACGTTGTTTCTGATTTCTTCGTTGCAGTCATCCTGCAGCTTTGAGAGATTGTCACTCATCTGGTTGAAATATGTACAAAGACTCTGCGCGCTGCTGATAAACTGATTTCTCACTGTCTTGTCGGACGGCTTGCTGCGCAGTGTATCAAGGTCTGAAAACATCTGTGAAAAAACACTCGAAAAGCCCTTAACCGATGAGCCGTTATCCTTAAAGTAGTTCTGAATCTGTTCCATGTAATACAGCTTCTGCTCATAGCGTCCATAGCAGGAATTGTTTTCCCAGTATTTATTGTCGTAGTACAGGTCACGCTGCTGTTTGATTGAGGTGACTGTAACACCTGTGCCGACGCTTCCGTAGCGGGCTGTGACATTTATGGCATCCTTTGCCTGCAGGGTAGCCGCCTGCCTGGTGTATCCGGTCGTCTTGACATTGGCTATGTTGTTGGCTGTTGTATTGGTCGCTACCTGAAATGAGCTCAGAGCGCTTGACCCTATATGTAATCCAAAAAATGTTGAAGCCATATCGACTCCTCCTGTTCATACTCTCTTGTCGTATCCTAAAACTATATGAGCTGTACTATGAGCTCCGTCATCTGGCTGATTACAGTGATAAAACGGCTTGATGCATTGTAAGCCGACTGATACTTGATCATGTTCGTCAGCTCCTCGTCGCTCGACACACCCATTATCTGGTTTCTCTGGTTGTCTATGGCCGCTGCTGTCGATGTCATGGTGTCTGATGACGCCTTATATATACTGCCGTTTGTTCCGAGATGCGAGATTATCTTGTCATAATATCCCTCAAAATTGCACTTTGACGTATCCTTTGGGTTGATATATAGATTCTCTGCTGACCATGCCTTTGTAATCTGGTCTGCAAGACCATAATTTGCGGCTCCGTTCTGCTTGTACGACGGCATCAGTGTCACCTGTGCCGCAAGCTTTGGATTTACTGAAACATTTCCAAGCTTGTACCAGGATGAGTTGTTAGCCTTTGTCTCATCATTGTATACATAAAACTGTTTGCCATCTATTTCCATCTGTGTGTAACGGTCATATCCTTCTCTTGCAAAGAGCTCATGCGGTGGCAGGCTGCCATCAGCTCCTACCGAGCATTTTGCTGCATCCAAAACCGTGTATGTGGTACCGTCTGCCGCTGTATATGTGGTATTCGGACAAAATATATCGTTCATGGCCATCATGATGTTTCGCGCGAGATATGATATCTCGGCCTGTGTCTCCATGACCACATTGTCCTCCACCTTACTGTAGTTCTCCTCGCTCATGAAATCGTAGGTGCCATACTCCGAGCCTCTTGATACAAGGAGCGCTTTCAGGCTTCCTATATCATTGTTCAGGCTGGTTGCTATGTTGGTGGTCTGCGTGCAACCGACTCTTTCAGCCAGCGCTGACGGCAGTGCAACATCACTAAACACCGGCATATAGCTCTCCTGTGTAGTAATATGAGGCCAGTACGGTGTATAAAAGCCTGTACCCTTTTCCTCAGTCAGGCCTATATGGTTGCACTTGTTATCCTGCACAAACTGCTGCCCCTCAAGCTTGATACGCACGTAGCCGGTGGAATCCTCCTCAGCCTCTATCTTAGCGTAACCTGCAAGCTCATCAATCAGACTATCCCTCGCATCACGCGCTGTCATGGCAGTCTCCACACCGCCTGACTCTGTCTTTTGAATCTCAAGGTTGAGCGCATAAATCTTGTCGCCGATTTCGTTGATTCTGTCAACCTGGTCTTTAATTTGTAAGTTGATATTTGACTGGTATTTCTGAAGATCAGAATAAACCGTATTGCATCTTGTCAGAAAAAGCTCGCTCTTTTGGATGATAAGGTTCTGATTCGTCGAATTCGTCGGATCCTTGCCATACTCCTGAAAAGCCTGCCATAGCTCTGATATACTCTCCTTAAACTCAGCACCGTTCATCTCCTGCATGATATCCTCCACATATGATGTGGTGCTGTAAAGTGTCGAGTAAAAGCCCTTTCGACCATTCTCCTGCCTATACGATTTATCTAAGAATATATCCCTGACATGTGCCACATCCGATACGGAAACACCCAGTCCGCTCTGCTGGATGTTGGTGCCCGCTGTAGGGTTATTTCTGGTGATATAATGTTTATCTGAAAATCTTACCTGCTGGCGCACATAGCCTGTCGTATTGACATTGGCCATGTTGTTTGCTGTTGTATTAAGAGCATTCTGCGAGTTTTTAAGTCCGGAACTGCCTACATAAAAACTTCCGAATCCATTTGCCATGTGCCTGTCCTCCCGGTTAATGATTATTGCTTTGCATCAAAACCGCTGCTGCCTAAGATATCGCCTGTGTTATATGCATTTCTGTCATAATTGGCGGTCTCCGGCGCCTGTTTCATGCTCTTGAACAGGGTGATGTCAAACTCTGTAAGCTCTATTGCCTGAGCAAGTAATTGTGAGTTTAAATCGTTGATTTCTTTCATCTGTGCAGCTGCTTCAATCAGACTGTCGCGCGCTGCCGTAAGCTTCGCCTGAATATCCGGCTGTGTGCCGAGATATCCAATCAGCCTTGTGACTGTCATCTTCTCATCTGATTTGCCCAATACATTGGCAATATCTGTAAGAAGTGAAACCTGCTTATTGCTCATAATAAGAAGCTCATCGCCTGCCTGCTGATCCAAATCAGTCAGTGCTTCAAGCGCAGGGATATCGGCATCTATGATTATCTGACGTTTCTTCTCCCCATTTGCAGCGAGTGTTCTGTATACTTTTTCTTCCTCTGTGAGCACATTTATAAGCTCTTCCACTAAACTAGCCACTATAAAATCCTCTTTTACCTTTGATATATGATATGATTATCATATTACAGAGAGTTGTACCTCTCTAACAGCTTGCTGGCGAAATCATCTCCACTGACCTGATACTGTCCGGAGTCTACCATGTTCTTAAGCAAAGCGACTTTATCTTCCCTGATGTCCGAAGCCTCTGATACTGCTTTTTTCGCAATCTGGTAATCCCTACCGGCCTGCGAAATTGATACCTGATCAGACATCCTCGACGCGCTTTGTGTCTTTGCTGTCTTTGTTGTTCTTGATACGCCATACAACTGGGCTATCTGATTATATGCATCTATACGCATAACAGGATCTCCTTTCTATTATATTTCATCCTTGAAATATGTAAATTTTGCTTCCTGACTTATTTATCGGATGTTTTTTTTATTTCTTTAGAGTCAGTATGAAATTTTTGGTTACCGTTCGCACCCGCCTGTGAGAATCGTTGTGATATGAGTAGATTTAATGCCCTCTGTCACTGTCTGCAAAAGTATGCGGTACGTATCCTCCACAAGCTCACAGTCCGACGGCTCAATCCCAAGCTCTGCTGCTTTTTTAAGAATGAACCTTACCTTGTCATCATCATGCTCCACCGCATAGATGTCATCAAACATACCTGCATAGTATCTGTCTAAAAATCTGCGCTTTGCAGCTGTCTCGATTTTTGTGCCTGATGTGGTAAGCACATACAGCTTCGTGCCTTTTTCCTTTGCCTTCATGGCATACTCCTTTACCTGCATCACAGGACGGCACCACTCATATGTATCCTCACCATGCTTACTGCAGTAGTCTGCCCACTGCACATCTGACATTCCTATCTGAAATTTTCCGTTTACCCTGTAGCACGGACTGCTTAAAGTGCCGTCTACGTCTATGAACATTGCCTGCATAGTTTATGCTCCTATATAGTTAGTTTATGCAGCTATAATAACATGATTAAAGGGTCAAAAGGTATTTTGCCCCTCATTTATGATTAATCAGTGGAAATTTCCCTAATCCTACCTGCTCATATCATAATAGCGCGCATATATTCCGTCCTGTGCCAAAAGCTCCTCATGTGTGCCTCTTTCAGCAATGCCACAATCAGCTACCACGAGAATTTCATCCGCATTTCTGATTGTCGAAAGCCTGTGGGCGATTGTGATAGTCGTTCTGTCCTTTGCCAGCTCCTCAAGGCTTCTCTGGATAAAGCGCTCGCTCTCATTGTCAAGGGCACTGGTTGCCTCATCAAGTATCAGCACAGGCGGATTTTTAAGGAACACCCTCGCAATGGAAATCCTCTGCTTCTGACCTCCGGACAATCTGGTGCCTCTCTCTCCGACAAACGTATCATATTTATCCGGCAGCTCCATGATAAAATCGTGTATATTCGCCTTTTTGGCCGCATCTACAATCTCATCCATCGTCGCATCCGGTTTTCCATAGGCGATATTGTCCTTTATACTTCCGCCAAACAGATAAACATCCTGCGAAACCAGTCCAATCTGCGAGCGCAGGCTCTCAAGCGTGAGCTTTCTCACATCATTTCCATCTATTGTAACCCTGCCATCAGTTACATCATAAAACCGAGGAAGCAGTGAGCAGATTGTCGTCTTTCCGCTTCCTGACGGTCCAACAAGCGCAATTGATTTTCCTGCCGGTATCTCAAAGGATACGTGCGAAAGCACCGGTGTATCATCATCGCTATAGTGGAACGAAACATCCTCGTAACAGACATTTCCCTTTACATTTTTAAGCGGTTTTGCATCAGCAGCATCAACTATCTCAGGCTTTGTTTCCACCACCTCTAAGAATCTTCTAAAGCCCGAAAGCCCCTTCTGCATCATCTCAGTCAGCTCTACAAGTATCTGGATAGGACTGATAAAGATGCCTATATACAGCGCATACATAGCAAGGTCGGATGCCTCCATCCTTCCATGCGCTATCAAAAAACCACCAAATACCAGAGTAACAAGATACATCATCCCCTGGAAAAATGCATTTCCGCTCATAAAGCTTCCCATACATCTGTAATTTGCATCCTTTGAAATCAGGAAATTTTCATTACTTCTGTTAAATTTTTCCTGCTCGATACGCTCATTGGCAAATGACTGCACCACCCTTATGCCCGCCAGAGTATCCTGAAGACTCGAATTAATATCACCGATTTTTCGCCTGTTATCCATAAAGGTTTCCTGCATTTTCTTATTCTGTCCATATGAAAATACAAGCATAAGCACCACAAGAATAAGCATAGGAACCGCAAGCATACGGTTTATCATAAACAGGAAAATGAACGAACCGATTATCTTTATAAGCGATATAAAAAGATTCTCCGGTCCGTGATGCGCAAGCTCCGATATATCAAACAAATCGGATACGAGCTTGCTCATCATCTGTCCGGAATTATTCTGATCATAATACGAAAAAGAAAGCTTTTCATATTGGTCGAAAAGCTCCTTTCTCATGTCACGCTCCATCCTCGCTCCCATCATATGCCCCGCATAGGTCACATAATACCTGCACGCAGTCTGTATGATATATGCCACCAAAAGCCCTATTGTAATAGGAATCAGCGCAGAAATGATTTTTCCCGGTGCTCCTGCAAAAAGGGTTTTGGTCAGCGTGCGAAGCAGCTGCGGAAACGCCAGATCTATGGCACTGATTATTGTTGCGCAAAGCAGGTCTATGAAAAAGACTGCTTTGTAGGGTTTGTAGTATTTGATGAATTTCTTTAATGTTTGCATGGTTTTCTCCCGGTGTGTTGTTGGTGAAACTATTTGTTTCTTAACTCACATCATTATATATAGGTAAACCTATATATGCAATAGGATAACCAATGAAAACACAGGATAACACATAATAAATAACATAGCTTTTCGTTTGTAGACGAAATCTATGCGAAATCACAGTTGTTATATTTCGCATAATGACATATAATATAATCAAAGTATTGCTATTAAATTATTATGCGGAGGTGCCACATGGAATATTTATCTTGCTCAGATGCATCAAAAACAATGGGATTTTCTGTCCGCAGAATCCAGCAGATGTGCAAAAACGGCGAATTACCCGGTGCGATAAAGGAAGGACGCAAATGGTTAATCCCTGACGAAGCCATACACATGAATCATTTCGCGAAAAATAAATCCCTACCAATAGGCGTATCTGATTTTAAGCTTGCAACCACCGGCTATTATTATGTAGATAAGACTCTGATGATACGTGATTTTCTGGATAAAAAGCCTATGGTATCTCTTTTCACACGCCCAAGGCGTTTTGGAAAAACTCTCAATATGGATATGCTGCGCGTATTTTTTGAAAAAACAAACGAGGATACATCTGTTTATTTCAAAGACAAACAGATATGGCAATGCGGCGATTACTACACTAAACACCAAGGACAGTATCCTGTCATTTTTTTGACCTTCAAAGATGTTAAAAGTATGACATGGGAAGAAACCTTTCAAAAAATCCGCAGGCTGATATCTCTGGAATTTATACGACATAACGAGCTTGAGACAAGTTCTGTTTTAACCGCTTACGAAAAAGGACAATATCATCTTCTTGCCAAAGACAGCGGGGATGAAGTCGATTGTCAGATGGGTCTGCAGCTTTTATCATTACTGCTTCATAAGCATTATGGAAGGGAATGTATCATTATCATTGATGAATATGACACACCCATCCAGCAGGGGCATACCTGCAATTTCTATCCGGAAATTGTAAATTTCATGCGCAATTTTTTCTCAGGAGGACTCAAGGACAATCCACACCTTGCCTTTGGCTTTCTTACAGGAATACTGCGTGTAGCAAAGGAAAGTATCTTCAGCGGCATGAACAATCTGAAAACCTATTCTATTCTCGATGATGGCTACAGCTCTTATTTTGGTTTTACTGAAAAAGAGGTAAAAGACATGCTGCGATACTATGGAAAAGACGATAAATATAATGAACTCAGCGAATGGTACGATGGATATCGTTTTGGCAATACAGAAATCTTTAATCCATGGTCTGTAATCAATTATATCTCTGACAACTGCTTTCCGAAAGCATTCTGGCAATCCACCGGCAGCAATGAGATAATCGGAGAAATTATCCAGACAGCTACGCCTGAAATTACCAAAGACCTTTATAAGCTGCTCTGTGGCGAGAGAATTGCAGCCTATATTGATACCGGTGTTATCTACCCCGAGGTACAGAATAATCCATATAGTATATACAGCTTTCTTCTGGTAGCCGGATACCTGAAGGTTGCCAGTATTTATCCGCAAAGCGATGGAAATTTCATGTGTGATGTTGCTATTCCGAACAAAGAAATTACTTTTGTTTACGAAAAGGAGGTTCTAAACCGCACCAACCAGAATAGCCTTGCCATATCTATCAGTCAGGCTATCTTTTCCAAGGATACACAAAAGCTCCAGGCTCTGCTGGAAGATTTTATGGTAAAAAGTATTTCTTCTATTGATGGAGCTAATGAAGGCTTCTATCACGGAATGATGCTTGGTCTTTGTGCCATACTTGGAAACCGCTACAAGATACGCTCAAACCGCGAATCAGGCCTCGGTCGATTTGATATTCAGCTTATGCCTTTAACAAAGGGAATGCCCGGATTTATCTTTGAATTTAAACACACTAAAGATGAACATACCGATTTATCTGCATTAGCCGACAGCGCCATGCAACAGATAGAAGCAAAGAAATACGACACGGAGCTGCGCGATAATGGTGTGAATTCAATTATAAGCATCGGTATTGCTTTTAGAGGGAAAAGTGCTGTGGTGAGGAGAGGCTAAAAATCTCACCGAATATTAGTATAATCCAAAAAGAAGCACATGCAGCTTGCCACCCTATCACCATCATTGCGATACAAATGAGGCTGATCGGTCTCAAACTTATACACCTGTCCCCTATGGATTTCCTGCACATGATCGTGACACTCAACTGTCAGCACACCGTCTGTGACTGTAAGATATTCGCGTGTTTTCTCGCCGTGTCCACCGCTTGTATACACGCCGCCCGGCTCCACGTCGATACGGTATACCTCTACCTCCCTTGAGTCCTCGTATGGGAAGCAGGTCCATACCCTGTACTGTCCCAAAAGCTCCTTTGTCGGGACCAGATCATCCGGAGATATGAGCGCATAGTCCACTCTCGGCGGATCTATAAGTCTTTGAAACTCAATTCGCAGACCGCTTGTGATTTTACCAAGCACTCCGATAGATGGATTTGCTGTGCCCTTTTCTATCTGAGCAAGCATGCTTTTACTCACACCGGTCTGTTCCGCAACCTGGTCTAAGCTCATACCCTTTGACTGGCGTATTCTTTTTAAATTTTCAGATACATTGTGTGACAGATAATCCATACTCATATCTCCGTTTGCTTTTAATTCTCTAACTATACTGTTGATAATCATAAATGAGGGGCAAAATACCTTTTGACCCTCATATCATTTTATAAGTTTTACAGTGCCCTGCGATACAGCATCTCGATATCGCACTGGCGTGAAGCCCTTGGATTGACAGCAATGTTGCCACTCTTCATGGCATCGACAGCCATCGGCTCTATCTTGCTTTCTATCTCTTCCTTTGTGACTGTTCCGTTTTTGCTGGCATTATTGATTGCGATGGTCAGATTCTCAGGGATTCCGATGTCTGTGCAAAGCTCCCTGATTGCATCTACCAGCATCATCGGCTCAAATTCGTCCGCATATACAGGAATCGGGCTTATATCATTGTAGATAGTCAGATACTTTCCATGATCTGCAAGTGCATTGTACTCTGCGATTACAGGAAGCAGCACTGCATTTGCCACTCCGTGAGGCACATCGAAAAATGCGCTGACCGGATGACTCATTGCATGCACATTTCCAAGCCTTGCAAATGAGAATGCTATTCCTGCAAAAAGTGAGCCTGTCATCATAGCTTCTGCAGCCTCGATATCGTTTCTGTTTGCTACAAATCTGCGGATATTTTTACCGATAAGTGCCATCGCTTTTTCTGCCAGTGCATCAGAGAATGGCGATGCCGCTGTGGATACATATGCCTCCTCGGCATGGATAAATGCATCAATTCCGCATGCTGCCGCAACGCTTGCCGGTGCTGTTGTGATGAGTTCTGCATCGAGAATTGCATATTTTGGCAATATCTCGTAGCTGAATACTGTGAGCTTATAGTTTCTGCTATGATCTGTAATTACAGAGAATGCTGTCACCTCTGAGCCGGTTCCTGCAGTGGTTGGTATCGCAATGAGCGGTACGATTGGTCCCGGCACCTTGTGTGCTCCCTCATAGTCTGTGACGCTTCCGCCATATTTGGCAACCACACCCACGGCTTTTGCCACATCCATCGGCGAGCCGCCTCCGAATGCCACGATAAAGTCTGCGCCCGACTCCAGGTATTTTGCTGTGGCTTTCTCCACTGTTGTGACAGATGGATTTGCCTCTATATCTGTAAAAGTGTCTGTTTTTATGTCAACTGATGCCAGATAATCTGCTGCCTTTTTTACAAGTCCCATCTTCCCAAGATGCGGTCCTGAAATGATGAGCGCATGCTTTCCTCCAAGCTTTTTAGCTATTTCCGGCAGCTTTGAGAGACTGCCCTTTCCCACTGTGATGTCCTGTGGCACCGATAAATTAAATGTTTCCATATATAATCTGTCCTTTCCGAATTTTTGTATCTCATTTTATGTATATAATTTTACGTCTTAAGGTATTTTTTGCATTTTGTAATGTACTAGCTGGCCTTCTTTGCAAGTACCCTGTCTATCGCAGCATCGATAACCTTGTCCAGCTCAACCTCATCTGCCTCCGGCATAAGTGTTGCAGCATCCTCATCTGAGATAAGCTCAACAAGTGTACCAAATGACTCCTTGTATTTCTTTTTGCAGAAGATGAAAAATACCACACCAAGTGCACACCATGCAAGTACGATGCCCCACTCCTGGGCGATAAGTGATCCACCGCTTCCCGGTATGCAGTACATTGCAACCATGAAGCCTGACATGATAACTGCCATTGTTCCAAAGAACTTGTATGCAGGAACCTTGTATGGTCTTGGCATATCCGGCTCCTTTTTACGAAGAATCATAAACGAAAGAGCTACCATGCAGTACGCCGCGCAACAGCCAAAGTTACCGGCATCACAGATCCATACGAGCATCTTTCTGCCTGCAAAAGGAGCAAGCATTGTGAGGGCTCCGATGAGAATCAGTGAGTTGATTGGCGTCTTGTGCTTTGGATGAAGCTTTGCAAAAAACTTCGGAATCATGTATGACTCTGCCATTGAGTACATGGCACGCGAGCCACCGAGCAAAAATGAGTTCCATGAGGTTACGATACCGCACATTCCGCCGACTATTATAACCTTTGCCATTATCTTTGTGTTGAATGCGGCAGCCATTGCATCTGCTGTGACAAGTCCTGTTGCCTGCTCTGAATCAACAATTGCCTGCGGCCCCATAACAAGACCTACCGCAACAATGACAAGTGCATAGAACACAACTGCCAGAACTACTGATAAGATAAGTATTGAACCGATTTTCTTTGCCGGAACATTGATCTCCTCAGCCGCCTGAGGTATTACGTCAAATCCGATAAAGTAAAATGGTGAAAGTGCTGCGACTCCGATAATTGCCTTTACGTTCAGACCTGCAGAGCTGCCTGCAAACATCTGTCCATCCAGGTTATCAACTGTTCCATTGATTACCGATGCAATTATCAACAAAATTCCGGCGCCACCAATAATACATGTGAGCACAGTCTGCAAAATCGCTGCTGTCTTTGCGCCGATAATGTTTATCATCATAATTAAAAATGCCACTACTATCGCCACAATAAGCCATGAAGCATAGATATCAAAGCCTGCTACCGTATACAGATAGCCCTTCAAAAAGCCCGGCCACAGATATGTGATGATTGTCGGGAAAGCACATGCCTCAAAGCATGCCACACTGACATATCCAAGGATAATCATCCACGTACATATGAATGAACCTGTCGAACCCATTGCCTTGTAGCTGAATACATGCTCGCCACCGCACTGAGGCATGGCTGCTGTCAGCTCCGCGTAGGTCATTCCCACGAAAAATATCATAATACCGCCGATTACGAAGCCGATTGCGGCACCGAGCACTCCGCCCTTTTCAATCCAGCCTCCGGTTGAGACAACCCAGCCCCAGCCAATCATGGCTCCAAATGCAATTACAAGTACGTCCCAGGCATTCAGGACTTTGTTAAATTCTGATTTCTTCTGTTCCATTACTTGTCACCTCCAGCTTCTGCCCCGGCTTTTGTTACAACATCTGTCTCGCTTTCTCTCTCCAGCACTTTTCTTGCCAGAGACTCAATAAGCTCCGCTGTGCCATCCACTCCTAACAGGCTGCTGTCTATAAGCATGTCCCTGTTGTGTCTGTCTCCTCGGTTGCTTCCTGTCAGCGCCATATGACGCTTATGATAACGCTTATCCTTTTCAGTGATAAACAGCTTTGCATCATCCTCCGACAAATTGTGGCTCTTCATTACGTTTTCAATCCTCACTTCATCCGGTGAATATATGAAAATACGTAAAATCGGTTTATGTTCCTTTAGTATATAGTCTGCTGAACGACCGATAATCACGCATGACTCACGGTCTGATAATTTTCTGATTATGGTTTTCTGGACGTGAATTGCACGCTCTGTGAGGTCTGCATATTTGGAGAAAGAGCCTCTGACATCACCCTCTGCACCTTTTCCGGCGATAGTGATACCTTCCTCAACCTTTTCCATGATATCCTTCGGAATACCGACCTCTTTTATTATTTCATCTACAGTATCCCTGTCATAAAATTTGATTCCCAGGTCTTTGGCAACCTTTTTGCCAATCTGGTTTCCTTTAGCGCCATATTCGCATCCTATTGTAATAACAAGATGTGCCATTTCGTTCCCCTCGCTTTTCTTATATACATCTTTATACTGTGTTGATATGAAAGTCGCTAAGGTATGCATCGACGATACCTTTTGACCCTTTAATCATATGTTGTTATATAAACTTGTTCCGCTTAGTTACCTATATTGTTTGTTTAAAAGAAGGGCGCACGAAGCTAATCGTGACGCCCTTGTCCTTTTATCCGGCTCGTAAAATCTGCCGCAATATATTCTGTTGCCTGCTTCAAATATAATTCAAACCTTCTATGAAAGTGACTCAACTGTCTCCTTGATGATATCAAATGCCTTGTCGCACTCTTCCTCGCTTACGATAAGTGGTGGAACCATACGGATGATATGGCTTCCGATTGCTGTGATGAGCATATGACGGTCGAAGCAGCCATGCTTTACATCTACACCTGAGATTGTATCGTCAAACTCAACACCAACTAAGAGACCCTGATGTCTTACCTCTTTTACGTGTGGAAGCTTCTCAAGCTTAGCTGTGAAATAATCACCAACCTTCTTTGCATTTCCGGCAAGATCTCTGTCAAGCAGCTCGTTTACTTCTGCAAGTGCTGCTGCACAGCATACAGGATGTCCACCAAAGGTTGTACCATGTGAACCGGCTGAGAACGCTTTTGAAACCTCCTCTGTAGCACAGATAGCACCGATTGGCATTCCACCGCCAAGTCCCTTTGCCATAGAAACGATATCAGGCTTGATGCCGTAGTTCATGTAGCTCATTACAGCTCCGGTTCTGCACCATCCTGTCTGAACCTCATCGATAAGGAGGAGCATGCCCTTCTCATCACAGAACTCGCGAAGTCCCTTCATGAATTCAGGTGTTGCAGGATGAACACCGCCCTCGCCCTGTACAGGCTCAATCATGATAGCGATTGTGTTCTCTGTGCAAGCATCCTTGAAAGCCTTTAAGTCATTGTAAGGAGCGTATGAGAAGCCGTATGTCATAGGACCAAAGCCCACCTGGCATCCGTTTCCAGGCTGTCCTGTAGCTGACATAGCACCGAAGGTTCTGCCATGGAAGCCATCCTTTGCAGTTACGATGTGATATCTGTTTGGACCATATTTCTCGATACCATATTTACGAGCCATCTTAATCATAGCCTCATTTGCCTCAGTTCCTGAATTCTGGTAGAAAATCTTGTCCATTCCGATAGTCTTGCAAACCTTCTCAGCAAGCAGTGCCTGTGGAATGGTGTATGGATAGTTGAATGTATGCATGATGTCATCCACCTGATCCTTGACTGCTGCAACAACCTTAGGGTTTCTGCTGCCGGCATTGTTTACAGCGATTCCTGCGTAAAAGTCAAGGTATGGTGTGCCATTCTCATCATATAGATACATGCCCTCAGCAGTCTCAGCGATGAAATCGAAACGCTCATAGGTCTCAATCATATACTTCTTTACTTTGTCTTTGATGTCCTGTGCTGTTAATCCTGTGTCTTTTAATCTCATAATATATTGCCTCCTAATTTAAATATCCTTGTGATTTTGATAAATAAAAAAGAGCAAAGTGCTTCACCGGTTAGCGTCTTTGCTCTTAAATATTCATAATTAATATGTAGTTGTTTGTTCGTTTTCTTTTGTGTATTATTTTGAACAAGTAAACAATATCACGTTCAATATATTGTGTCAACAATTTTCATTAAAAATGTGAAATACCTCATAATTGTCAGTTTAAAGACACTTATACTTAAAATTATAAATAAAAACTGTCATTTAACACTTAAAATATTATTTTATTGTAATATTTTGTGCATTATATTGTCTGTGCATTATTATGTTGCAATGTTCTTTTCTATCATTTATATACATTATAAAGAACATGATACACATACCACATTATACGTATTTCTTTCCATTAAATAAAAAATCCGGGTACTCTCATTTGAGTACCCGGTCCATTCACCTGTTGCTATGCATTCTTTATAAGCTCCGGTTTACGGAAGGTACGGAATAATCCAATCTGCTCCAGTGCCTTTGCAATGGCGAAAAAGACAATTGAATCTATCGGCCACATAATAAGGTTCTTAAGTGCACGCATTGGAAGGATTGCCATAAATGCCTGTCCATACAGTACCTGCAGACACAGGGTATTGAGAATGACATTGCAGATGAGCATTACTACAAACTTTGCAGCAAGCACTCTCCATATGGTAAGCTTTTTCTTGTAAAAGAAGCAGCCATATAAAACACCTGCAAGCATTACAACAAGTGTAAGCTGTGGACAAAATGGTCCTGTAGGCTTCATCAGATACTTGATGATGTCAAGCGCTCCGTGGAAAACAGCTCCGGCAACCGGTCCAAACAGGTAATCAACGATACCATTTGGAATACTGGAAAAACCGATACGGATAAACTGTCCATATTCGATGGAGAAATATCCAAGGATAACGGCAACTGCAGCAAGCATTGCCATAGTTGTGATGGTTCTGACCGATTTAAGCTCTCGGGCAGAATCGGTGAACAAAGTAACGAATTTTTTCATTAAAAAATTACCTCCTTTGCAGACCTCACCGAACTACAACAGGAGATAATTAATATCTTCGGATGCAGCGGGATGCAACTCATGTACCGCAAGATTTTCTTTTCGTCCGGGTGACAACTCCCTGTTCATCCGGCACTTAACGCACATGTGTCTACTCTGCTAAAATTTATTTATTTGTAACGTATTAAAGTATATCACACTCTAATATCAAATCAAGTCTTTTTTATTCAATATAATAATTAAAGGGCCAAAACACCTTTTGACCCTCATATCTTATCATATCCTACTATTTTATTTACTCTATCTTGGATCCGGACGATGCTTCATGTCACGGATAGGAATATTGGCAACGAGTGCCGGAACCATTCCGTTGTTAGAATCAGACTCTGTCTCTGTGATTTTCACATCAAGAGCTTCAGCGTCAATATCCATATAGCGGGAAATAACCTCAATAATATCCCTTTTCATCATCTCCATCATCTCCGATGAGCAGTTTGCACGGTCAGAAACCAGCACCAGCTTCAGGCGATCCTTTGCAACATTACCAGAAGATTTCTTTTTAAATAAATCCATTATACCCATGGTACGTATCCCCCTTTAATTTTTCTTAAACATATCCTTTAGCTTTTCAAAGACACCATGCTTCTGGTTTAAATCAAGTAAAGGAACCTCCTCGCCCATGATACGGTGGCAGATATTCATATATGCCTTTCCTGCAAGGCTGTCTGAGCCAACTAACGGCTCACCACGGTTTGTAGAAATAACAATCTGCTCATCATCCGGTACTGCACCGATTAAGTTGACTGCAAGGATCTCTGTAACATCATCCACATTCATCATATCACCGCGCTTAACCATATCGACACGCAGACGGTTGACAATCAGATCAATGCGCTTCATCTCATTTGCCTCGAGAAGGCCAACGATACGGTCAGCGTCACGGATTGCTGATACCTCAGGTGTAGTGACAACGAGTGCACGGTCAGCTCCTGCAACGGCATTCTTGAAGCCCTGCTCGATACCTGCCGGGCAGTCAAGCAGAATATAGTCAAACTCCTCACGAAGCTCATTGATAAGCTCAACCATCTGCTCAGGTGTAACAGCATCCTTGTCCCTTGTCTGGGCTGATGGAAGCAGACACAGATCAGGATATTTCTTATCCTTGATAAGAGCCTGACGGATACGGCATTTACCCTCAACGACGTCTACGAGATTGTATACAATACGATTCTCAAGTCCCATAACAACATCCAGGTTACGCAGTCCGATGTCAGTATCAATCATAACAACCTTTTTATTTAACTGTGCAAGACCTGTACCAATATTTGCTGTGGTTGTGGTCTTGCCCACACCACCCTTTCCTGATGTGATAACGATTACTTCGCTCATGAACTTTCTTCCTCCTACGTTCCTAAATGCTATTTAAAATATTTTTAGTAATTGGTTCGATGTAAATATATCCATCCTTTGCGATGGCTATCTGCGCCTGCTCCTGTGCCGGCTTTTCCTTGCGCCTTACCCTGTGCTTTGGCTGAGGCTCGTCCGGACTCTTCGCAATCAGATCACCAATCTGAATCTGAATCGGCTGCATATCAAGTGCAAATACAAAGCAGCTCCTGTCACCTGTACATCCGGCGTGGACATTGCCCTTTAATGCACCAAGAATAACGATATTGCCCTGAGCTATAATCTTGGCTCCCGGATTGACATCACCTATGATTGTGACCGAAGACTCGCTGGTAATCACCTGGCCTGACCTGAGCGTACCACGGTAAAACTGCTCCGGAACACTGACTGTTGCAACATTCTCGCACTGCTTCTGCACTGCCTCATTAAATGCCTCAACCTGCTCCTTCATAATGGCTTCCTGCTCGGTACCACTCTCCACAATGCACAAAATCTCAATTGTGGTATTTTCCTCAATAGCTGCAATTATCTGCTGCTGCTCTTCATCTGAAAGATGCCTTCCCTCAAATGAAATAGCAAGCTTTGCGTTTTTAAAAAAATTGGCGGATGCCTTAAACTTCTCTACAACTGCCTTTATCAAATCAGCAAATGACATATCCGCATCTAAAACTAAATTGATTCCATATTTATTACTCTTTATCGTAACCGACTGTGACATGAGTACCTCCAATATCATTTAATATGAAATTCATTACTCCTAATTATACATTTTTATGTGGCTTCACGCAACCTTTTTCTGTAGGCTTCATTAGGCTATACTGCCCAACAGACCTTTTATAATCTATTTCTGTTCTGTTTCCTTATCTTCTTTATCCTACTGCCAAAGACAAAACATCAGATTGTCTACACACCATGTCGATAATTTCAAGGAAGTCTTATAAACTACTTCTTAAATTTATATTTCCCTTTTCCGTAACCGGATACCGGTTCAATAATATCTGCCTTTACCAAATTGGAAAGAAGTTTTGAAGCACCTGAACCTTTCAGCTCAAGAAGTTCCATAACCGCACTTCTTCCAAACACCTCATCAAAGCCAAACTTCTCAAAAAGTCTATGGATATGAATCGTCGTTTTTACCGAGAAATCACTACCTTTTTCGGAAAGTACACTGTCAATATCCACTTTTTTGTCCTGAATGTCCACTTTTCCATTCTCAATATCCACTTTTGTATCCCCAATGTCCACTTTCTCTTCGTTCAAGAGTCCACTTATATGAAGATTTCGATTATGAAGCTCATTTTTCTCGTTCAAAAGCAGATTTCTGAGAAATGCTTCCAGATACTCTGTTGTTTCGTGAATACCTTTTTGCAGGTTCGTATAGTTTGCACGGACAAGTGCGTTTCTGAAATACCACGCATTTTCTGCAAAAATATCATTGGTCGCAGAGAACCCAAGTGTCCTTAAATATTTGATAAAGAACACTGCCGTTGTTCTCGTATTACCTTCCCCGAAAATATGGATTTGCCATAATCTTGAAATGAATACCGCAAGATGATGGATAATCTCATCCATTGAAAGCCCTTTATAGCTAAAATCTTTCTCCTGCGAAAAATCATATTCAAGTGTAGCTCTCAGTTCGGACGCACTACCGTACATAACGGTTGCTCCATCAAGCACCCATTCTTTCTTTGTGATGTTGTAATCTCGAATCTTTCCGGCATGTTTATAAATACCCTGAAAGAGTTTACGGTGGATAGAGATATATTCATTTGGCGAAAATGAAAACGCTGTTTCGGAAAGAATTTCTGCGATACGGGACGAAACCTTATCTGCTTCTTCGGTACGCTCATCATCGGACAAATGCACTGGTCTTTCTTCATAATAGCTGTCGATAAGGCTCTGTGCTTCTTTCATCGTGATTTTGCCTTCAATATTCTGAATGGCAGTATCAATCAAATATTTAGATGGTTTGAGTCCGTCCACCGCCTGAAGTCCGATTGCCGTACTCCAAGCATAACCCTTATGAGCTTTATCCGGTTCAGACTCCCTCAAATATTCCTTAAACGGGTCTTTTTCCATATCCACTACCTCGCTTCATAGTCCTATAATTTAAATCTCGATTTGTAAGTTTCTTTAATCTCGCATAGACACAGTATACCACAACTTCTGTGCCTATGCGATAACATTTACTGCTTCTTCCGATATGAACTCATCATTAAAATTCATTTCTTATTCCTTATTTTATAAACTATCTTTTTTTATTAAAATGCTCTACAATGAGCATAATAACTTTGTACTCCCAGATTTCCCGCTCTTAGAAGATTTGGAGAATAGATTCAGTTTTATAGGAGGCTTTTCATGGATTTATTTGATATTGTAGGTCCGATTATGGTCGGTCCGTCAAGTTCACATACTGCCGGTGCTGTCAGAATAGGCTACATAGCAGGACAGCTTCTAGGTGAACCTCTTAAAGAGGCTCAAATACAGTTGTACGGCTCTTTTCTTGCTACCGGCGAGGGACATGGCACTAAAAAGGCTATCGTTGCAGGACTTCTTGGCATGAAACCAGATGACTACCATATAGCAGACAGCTTCGATATTGCACGTAAACGTGACATCGGAATTTCTTTTGGAGAGGCCCGACTTGAGGAGGCTCATCCTAATACTGCTGTACTTCATCTGACTGGCACAAGCGGCAAATCCATAGAAATACAGGCATCATCTGTTGGCGGCTCCCGCATAAATATTGACAAGATAGATGGAATAAGCACGAACTTCTCTGGCGACAATCCTACATTGATTGTACACAATCTGGACCAGCCCGGACATGTTTCGGAAGTAACTTCCATGCTGGCACACAAAGGTGTCAATATTGCTACAATGCAGCTTTACCGCTCTGCAAGAGGACAGAATGCTGTTATGGTTATTGAATGTGACCAGCCGATTCCACAGGATGGTATTTCATGGCTTGAGCATGTCGAGGGCGTGCTTAAAGTTACTTATTTCAGTGGTAATTAGAGCCGATATAATAAATTAATCTACTGAAAATCAAAAACTGATATGTAACATAATGCAATTTATATAATTCTAATAACAAATAGTTGGTAAGAGGTATAGTATATGTTTGAATATCACACACTTAACGATTTAATTAAATTATCTGCCGATAATAATCTGGAAATCTGGGAGATTATCCAACAAGCTGATATGTACGAAAATGACCGTTCAGAATCGGACTCTTTTAATATGATGAAAGAAATGTACGTTGCCATGAAAAATGCGGACAGTATGTATGATGGAACTCTGCGCTCTGCAAGCAACAAAGCGGGTGGCGATGGCGGGCTGCTTCATTCATACAATGAATCCGGCAAAAATATCTGTGGTTCTTTTATGGGAAAGGTAATGGAGAAGGCAATAAAAATGGGTGAATCCAATGCCTGCATGAGGCGCATTGTTGCCGCACCGACAGCCGGTTCATGTGGTGTTCTTCCTGCTGTCCTGTTAAGCTACGAAGAAGATTTTGATGTAGCAGAAGACGATATGGTAAAGGCTATGTATGTGGCTGCCGGTATTGGCAAAGTTATTGCCGAGAATGCTTTTATTGCAGGTGCTGCCGGTGGCTGTCAGGCTGAGATTGGCTCTGCAAGTGCAATGGCTGCCGGTGCTCTTGCCTTCTTACAGGGCGGTGATTCTTCTGCCATCATCAATGCGGCTACTCTTTCACTTAAAAATTTTCTCGGACTTGTATGCGATCCTGTTGCTGGACTTGTAGAAGTTCCATGTATAAAGAGAAATTCCTACGGTGCAGTCAATGCGGTGACATCTGCACAGCTCTCACTCGCAGGAATTAAAAGTGCAATTGCTCCTGATGATGTAGTTGACAGTATGCGGCGAATCGGCAACCAGCTTCCCGCCAGCCTTAAGGAGACAAGCTGTGGCGGACTTGCTATAACTGAATCGGCGCAAAATTACTTAAATCAGTCTTTCTAACCTGTTGTTGGCTAAAGTGCTGTATAAGTTTGTTATTAAATTGTTGTGAGTCAGACAGTCGAGTAGACTAACTGCTGTAGTATTTGTAGCCATAATCTGTACCTCCCATATCTTAGTCAAAAAAGTTTAGGCTCAACTTTTTTAACAAATATACTATGATCATAGTATATCGATATTGATTTAGGTTTGGTAGGTACCTTCGTTTCATCGTTTACTTTTTATTGGCTAAAATATTGAATTTTCAAGGTTCAGCACACTTTTCAGTATGGGAAGTTTGAGATAGTAATATTTAGATGTTTTTAGTTCTTGTTTTTTATTGAGCAGAACTTCTTATAGAAAGCTCAGTATTATACTGCCCAATGTCGTTGAGTAATACATTATGTATTTCATATAAATTCTTAATTTTACATATATTTTTCTCACATATACTATTTCTATCCACAAGTACACATTTCATTCCAATTTTTTCACATGGTAAAATATCTGTTTTTATATTATCACCAACATATATAACTGAATCAATTTTCTCGCCTGACTGTTTGACCGCCTCATAAAAAATATCAACGGAAGGTTTTGCAAATCCTGTTTCTTCTGAAATAAGAATTATTTCAAAATATTTTTCAATGTTCGTACAACTCAACTTTGCTCTTTGCTGTATAGATTTCCCATTACTTATGATACCTAGTCGATATCCTTCCAATGAATGTAGCATATCAACCACATCATCAAATAAAATCCAACTATTTTCTAATTGTTTTTGATACTCTTCAAACAATTCCATTGCAATCTTTTCATTTTCCACATACCCACAATAACTTAACATTTTAATAAATCGATTTTTTCCTTGCTCTTCGAAAGTTATCCGTTTTGATAAATAATAATCAAAATACTTTCTAGAAATCTTACTCCAATAATCTGTTTGATTATTATTTAATACCAGTCCATATTTTTCTTTAAATATGAACTCTATCGCTTTTCTCTCTGAAGAATTGTAATCAATCAACGTATTATCTAAATCGAAATAAATCATAATAAATGCTCCTTATTCGATTAATTCTCAAGTAACACTTTTTCTTATACTACACTATGCATATTCTTATAGTCCGTATTTGTATTTCCACATACCTACTTTTTTTCTATGTTACTGCCATGTAAAATTTCCTTTCATAACAACAAAGAGAACACGCTCAAGTACATTATAGCCTCAACATGTTCTCATTGTCTATTAAAAGTTACATCTCTATCAAATTATATTGAATACATCTTTTCTAAGTATTCTAAAAATAATTTACGCTTAATAAGACGTTTATTTCCGCACCAGATAACATATGGGCAACTATCACTATTAGTTAATTTCCTAAGCTTATTCTGACCAATTCCAAAATACACGGAAGCTTCCTCAAGTGTCAAGTTTGCTTTTTCCCATAAGGGAATATATTTCTTATCTATAACAATCACTCCCTTCAATCAAAGAGCGTTATTGATTGGAAAGATAAAATAATAAATACTTCAAAGAAATGTATATAGAAAATAGGACTTCCTCACTTTCATATCAGGAAGTCCTATTTCTTTAGCGTGTTCTCTTTATTTTAATATAATTTTGCACCTGCTGGAATGTGGTTATCAACCATAAGAAGATGAAGTTCTTCATCCTCTGAATCATAATTCTGTATGCCTCCTTCTTCCATGAGATTACAGCAAACGTAGTAGTAACGTCTATCAAAAGGCTTTTACATATTAGATAAAAGCATGTAAAATTTCTTTTACATAGCTTAATTGCGGTCTATTTAGCTTGTTTCTTGACTACTCAGGAAAAATATTTCTACCCTCGCCCCACCTGTATTTTCAGAATTTGAAAGTTTAATACCTCCACCATATTTTTCAGCCACAGTTTTTGCAAAAAATAGCCCAATCCCATAATGGGCTTCACCATTTCTACTTGTGTCATCCATAAAAAACTGCTCTGTGCCATGCAATAATGCTTCTTTTGTAAATCCTGATCCGCTATCCTCCACAATGAATGTCAGCCGGCCATCCTGCTCCTTTGCGTCAATATAAATGATTTCATTTTCTTTTGTATGCTCCACTGCATTCTGAATCACATTCATTACGGCTCGGAACATTGGATCATAAGCAATCGTTATCTTTTTATCACTTTGTCCCGCCTTCCAATCTATTTTCTGGTGATAGATTTCTACCAGTCCGAGTGCCTGTTCCTTTATATCTGCGAAAAAATCTTCTAACCTCACCGTTGTATAGGTAACATCACTGCAATTCCATGATTTTGTGACATCTATCAACTGTTTTACATAACTTTGTATCTGTGTTGTGCCGTTCAAAACATAAGTGATATTTTTCTTCTGTTCTGTGGTCAGTTCAGTCTCTGAAAGTAGTTCTGCATTTCCCCGTACAATCGTAAGAGGTGTTTTAATATCATGCGCCAAAGCAGACATCTGCTGTTTCTTTTCCTGCTCTGTTTTCCACTGCTTTTCTAAAGATTCTCGCAATGCATCTCGCATATCATCGATTGCCGATAAACAGTCATCAAACTCTTTGATACCGGAACAGGATGTCTCATATTCCAGATTTTGATCCTTTATTTGTCCGATTGCGTCTAATACAGGCTGCATCTGCTTTTTGATTCTTTTTCCAAAACGTATGGACGGAATGATGATAATCGCTACCGCTCCAATCACAGACATAATAATCATCACATTCTGCGGTCCTATAAAATGCTCCCTCAAAAAAGCTGAATGATATTGAGGTGTCAGGCGATATTGCAATACAACATATTCATTTTCCCTTACAATTACTTTATAAAAATATTTCCCGGATGCGTTTCCGTACTTTGCAACATTCCATGCTATCTGTTCGTATTGTTCTGACAGATCTCCACCTATTTTCTCTCCATTCTCTGAAAAGATTACATAATCACAAAGTGCGGGAATCATCTCAGCAGTCACTTTATCTGCACGTAGAATCGTATCATATGCTTCATTAATCTTTTGCTCTGCATAATTTGCCGGATAAATACAGCCCACACTAATCAAAAGGTACAGCAGCAGATAAGCAACAATCACCAAACCAACTAATGATCCAAGCATGACCAGTACATATCTCATAAAAATCCTGCTGAGTGCATTGCTTCTCTTTACTCTTCCCATTTATATCCAATCCCCCAGACTGTTTTTATCGGCATATAATCATAATCCGCAAATTTTGCTCTTATATTTTTGATATGCGTGATTATAGTACTGTCATTACTCTCATTGTCAAAGCCAAAGACCGCTTCCAATATCTGTTCCTTCGAGAAAACCTGTCCTCTGTTTTTAGCCAGAAATTCACAGATTTCGTACTCTGCTTTCGTAAACGGAAGTTCTTTATCATCCATCAACAGTTTCTTTTGAGACATCTGAATGCAGACTCTCCCTAAAACCATCCGGACAGAATGTTCCCTGTGCTCTCTTCTAAGATGTGCATTGATCCTTGCCCGAAGTTCCATCACTCCAAATGGCTTTGAAATATAATCATCTGCTCCTAAAGAAAGTCCGTTTACCAGACTGTTTTCCTCCGTTTTTGCCGTAAGAAACAAAATCGGACAATCCACAAGTGCCCTGATTCTTTTGCATAATTCGAAGCCATCAATTCCAGGCATCATAATGTCCAGTAAAATCAGGTCATAACGATGTAATTCTTCCATATTAATTTTTAGTGGATTACTTACTTTGGTAACCAGATGTCCATCCTTATTCAAAATGCTTTCTATCATTTCCAAAATTGCCGGTTCATCATCAACTGCCAGTATTTTTGCCATAGTTTCCCTCGATTCTATTCCGATATTCTGTTTCCTTCCCAGTGGTTTACCCACCAAAAATAGTATACCATACTAATCCCTGTAAATATTAAGCAACCTGGTATGAATGACAACCATTCACCTACACTAGTTTCTCCCAATACAGATTGCAGATAAGTATATGGTACTCTACCCGTCCAGCAGACAAATACATATTTCCACACATAATCTCCAAGTCCGGTAAGCATCAATGCACTAATTAGTCCTGATATAATCCCTGCTCCAATGGATACCCCTTTTCCAAACTGAAAAGCCAGAATCAGCTGCCACAGATAAAGTGGAACACTGCTTCCCCACAGCAGTAATGCTGCAAATATACATCCTTTCATGATTTCGATATCGCTTGATGCGATTCTTCCAAATCCAATTCCGAATATGATTGCTGTCAATAGGATAGAGCACAGACACAAAACCAGTAGCATCAACAGTTTCGATAAAAATGCTGCAGGTTTATCCGGTAAAGACAACAGGTTTTGAAAATCACCTGCATTTTGTTCCTGTTCCATCACACTTGCTGTAAAAATTCCAATAAGTACCGGAAGTCCTGCTCCTATTGCCTGATAAAATGCAATCACTTTCATATTTTCATTCCATGGTGAAAAAAAGTAATATATTAAAAATATAACGCTGGTTATAATCGGAATCAGTAAGTGTGCCAGAATCACAGATGTTCCTTTCATCTTTCGCAAGTCTGCATTAAGAGATCTTCCAATCATCTTATTTCACCTCTCTTCTCTCAAACCATTTCAAAAACAGAACCGTTACAAAAACAAACCAGATTATTGAGAGACACATTCCCGGAACAATGACTCCCGTATCCAAAAGAGGATTCCCTGCTTCTGCGGCAAGTCCATTTGGTAAAACATGAAGCAACGGGCACATCATTCGCATAGGGATTGCAGAAACAAGTACATACCAGATTCTGGTTTGTGATATTACCACACCGCTGACGGTAATAAACAGGCAGACGAACAGGTTTACAATCATTCCAAATCGTTCACTTAAAAATAAAGCTACCGGAATCTCCCATAACTCAGAAACCGTAAGAAACAATACTGCAATCAACGCTCCTTTCACCGGAACATGTGTCGTTAGAAGAAAGCCTCCAAGCGTTGCTCCTGCAAACACAATCACATTAGAAAACAAAATCATGTACCCAATATAAATAATTTTCCCCAGCAACAATTTTCTTCTGTCTGTGGGAATAGTCATTAAATGATAGTATTTTATCTTTTTCTCCTGCGCCACAGAAAGATAACAAAATAGAGCAATCATCCCCGGCAGCAAAAGTGTATACCACCAGTTCCAAACACTTTCTGCATAAGCATTTGTCATCCCAAAAGTAAATATAAATGCCATGACAAATGTAAGAAGAGGAAATCCCCAGATAAACTTTTTTCGCATGGTTCTTTTGGCTTTTTGATGTTCTGCTTTTATAATATTAACCATGGATTTCACCTGCTTTCCGGTTTTTTCTTACCACATTCATAAACAAATCTTCGAGATTATCTCCCTGCTTTAAGGCTCCTTCGTATCCTAAGATTCCACCTGAAATAATCCCGACTTTATCTGCAAGTAACTGTACCTCTGAGAGAATATGACTGGAGAGAATTACAGTGATTCCCTGTTCCGGAAAAGACCGGATCAGCTCTCGTAATTCCTCGATTCCTATTGGATCTAATCCATTCGTAGGTTCATCCAATATCAAAAGTTCCGGTTCTCCAAGCAATGCCATTGCAATGCCTAGTCTTTGCTTCATTCCCAAAGAAAACTGTCCTGCTTTCTTCTTTCCAGTGTTTGTAAGTGATACAATCTGCAAGACCTCATCAATTCTGTTTTCATCTGTACCAAGCAATAATTGTCTTACCTTCAAATTCTCTCTGGCGGAAAGATTTTCATAAATAGGCGGATTCTCAATTAACGCTCCTATTTTTGATAAATCTTTCCTATCCCAAAGTTTTCCATCAAAGTAAATCTTTCCTGCAGTGGGTTTCATCATACCGGTCAACATTTTCAATGTGGTAGATTTTCCCGCACCATTCGGTCCAAGCAGTCCATAAATCTGTCCTTTTTCCATATTGAGTGAAACATTATTTACCGCTTTCTGCTTTTTAAAATATTTACACAAATTTTGTGTCTGCAACATCATTTCCATCTTTTCTATCCTTCCTTCTATATTTTATTTCTTACTGAAATATAATCTATCAGGGAAAAATAAAGATTTGATGAAGATTGCTACATTTTAGAAAATCTGTCCCGGAAGTTTTTTCTTCTCCATATACGGGAAGTAAAGTTTTTGTTTTCATTGAAAATTTCCGCCCATAAAGGCTTTTTGTTCAATGCAATTTAAATTTGCAATTTGTGCAGACCGTCTGCACAAATTAAAAACATATCATCTTCATATTCATAATAATTGATTTTTCACACAAATTCTAAATCATTTACGAATCACTACTCTCTCTTGCATATCCTCATCGGCTTTTGCAATCATCTGTCTGTACTGTTCTTTCACACTTTCCGGTGCAAGTATTTGCACCTTGCCATTAAAGCCAAACACCCAACCGAAAAAGGTAGGACTGGCTGATACTTCGGTCTGTACTCTGAAGGAAGTCATATCATACGCAAGGGTTGTCACATCTTCTCCGAAACGGTCAACCATTGTTTTCATCAGACTGTTATCACACCGCAAATCCACAAGAACTTTCTCGCCTGAGAACATAAAGAACACTTGTAAGATACATTTATTTTTACATAGACACAGTATATCATAATTCCTGTGCCTATGCGATAGACTTCTTTTCATTCTTATCAGACCATTCGTCTGCAACTTCCCACTCGTGTCCTTTCTCACATCTCCAAATCACTTTCTTATGAGAGCCAATAGAAACCTCTGTCGGTTTTATCTTATTCTTTTTCGACCACTCCGAAACAAGCTCCGGGTGTACTTCTGCTAAACTGTTATTCATAGCCAAACCTCAACCTCCTTGTGCTTAGAGTATATGAAGTTTTGGCTTTATCTTGTAGTTTGCGAATATCCGTATAAATAGAAAAAGCCCTTTGGGAAAGGGATTTCTCCTCTCTCAAAGGGCAAGTTGGCAAACTGGAAGTTATAGTGCAATCTTTTTCCATTTTCTAATCTTGGTTCTAAAGGTTCCGGAATATCATTAAATTCTGAAATATACTTTGCAAAGCTTTTATTTATCTCGTTTTTAAGCTCGTCTTTATTCTCATATGTTCTCAATAGTCTATCTCCTCAGCTTCCGATTTTCCAGTTTCAAAAAAAGGATTTTTCAAATTAGTCTTTGCAAATAACCTTTGAACCTTCACCATCAATTACAATTCCCTGACGGTTGTTAATTGGGCATAGATTCAAATCCGAAAACTCAGTCATTATTTTCTCGGTAACTTTCTTAAATGGTGCTGTAAGATAATGCGGAAGAACATAGAAATCAATCAAATCAAGCCCTGCATCATCTTCTTGTGAGTAGTCCTCCGGCTTTTCATCCATTTGCTCGATATATTGGATGCTTGGAGCGCATATAATCGCACCTGCCGATTCACCAATCATCAGTTTTCCCTTTGCCAATTCTTTTTTCAACAGCTCATCCGTTCCCGTTTTACGGAGCTGGTCTATAAGGAAAAAAGAATTTCCGCCGGTAAAATATATCACATCCGCATCTTCAAAAACAGACTGTATCGTTGAATAAGCCTCCGTTGAAATATCAATTTCAGTTACGATTGCTCCCAACTTTTTGAATAATTTTCGAGCCGAGCCGACATAACCGGTGTAGCCTTCACGCAGTGAAGCTGTTGGAATAAATGCGACTTTTTTATTTTCAATTTCTTCCTTTATCAGACTTCCTACACTTGAAAAGTGCGAACATAAAAATAGTGTCATCAATATTCTCCTTGCATCATTCATTTTATCTTCAAGTATGTATTGATTCACTGCCTGTATAATTTCCTCTTTCTTCATAACAGCCTCTTTTCCTTACATATAGAATTATAAATAATACTTTATTTCAATAATTCATCATAGATTTCTTTCTTATACAAAACACTATTCTCTTTTGAAAATCTATACAAATTAGCATCAAATGTTAATGAAAAGGTATTATTCAAATCAACCGAACTATCTGTTTCATTAACAACGTTTTCTTTTGCCAGACATGTCATAATAGAATAATCCAATCCATCGTTTTTTCTAATTTTTGCACCACTATAAATTGACCGTTTACAAAGTCGTTTCAAATACAAAACACTTTCTGTTGGGTCTCCATTTTTCTTAAGATTTTCCCCCATTTCATCTAGAAAATCATCGAATCTTTTAAAAATTTTATCATCAACTCTTTTTATTTTACAAAATAGTCGATGCATATAATCAGACCCACTATCATTATAAGTATTATCAGGAATTACTATTCCTTGTTCCTTACCGGCATCCCTTAACATATCCACAGTTGCTTTCCATACAGTGCCTAAAACAGCTTCAATTGATTTATCATATAATTCATTCTTAGTACTTGGTGATACATAATACGCATTAGATATTCTGTCCAATTCTACATGTATAACATCTTTAACTCCATCATAATATTCTTTTGGAATATCTGCTCCATAACAATCAAGTATCGCCCCCATCGCTGATACATATATGGTAAACAAAAGTCTTTCTAATTTAGCGCATTCGTACTTTCTCTTTTCCTCAACAAAATACTTAATATCAACAGCGTTTTTTTGAAATTGTTCCTGAAATAGCTTTAAATCAAAAATCCCATCTGCATCGTTTAATACCGAGAATTTAATCCCATATATTCGTCGATATTTAGCAATAGCATCATATAAAATTGCAAACTCAAATATATCTCCCGTATTTTCAATACTCTGCCAAAATAACTCATATAGAGTTTGTCCTGTTACAAAAAGATGATTTGCATCTCTACAAAGATTATAAAACACCTGATCATCAACAAGCCTTTTTTCAATACATATTGTATTCTTTTTACCTTTTTCAATATTCATTAAATAAATAAAAGCATTTGTATCCAAAATAATATTATTCATTTTTCTTCTCCTACTTAATCTTATCTGTGTAGATAACCACCAACTTGTGTGATTATCTACACAACAGTAATATTTTAGCTCAGTTAGGATAAATTCGATAAAAATACTATTATAGTATGAAAGAAGTAAAACAAATGTAGTACCGATACAGGCTACTCCACCACCAGCCATAAGCTGCTTCATTCCCTGTGACTTTGCTCCAGGGTTATCATTTCCGTAACCCTCCATAAAGTTAATTGCTCCCCAGATTCCAACAACTGCTCCAAGAGCCACTATAAGTGTCTGCAGTAAACAACATCTTCGAAATCTGCAGAAAGGTTACGCCTTCTTTTGACGCTCCATTTTTTTCTTCCATGCCTTGATACCTTCCTGTCCTAGCGAATCCTTATAACAAGGGAAACAAATCTCTTGTTTACGCCCTTAAGGACAGTTAATGCAACAGGAGAACGCCTTTATACTACTCACTTTTTTTCTCTGTAATATTAATCTTTATCCAGTTAATAATCGTCTTTCGAAGAATACGACGGAATTCTGTATATTTATCAGCAAAATACTCATAAACCGGATTAACATATGGATTCATATTCACATCATACTCAAAAAATGAGAATTCGCCTGAATGAAAAAGTTTAGAACGAATTTCATACATATCATCTATATCACTCTTTTTAGCATTAGGATTATATTTCTTAACGAAATCAGAATACGATAACATCTCCTGTTTCGCTAATGTCTCAACACTTGCTACTAAAAGTGAAATTTGAAAAGAAGATTCATCCATTCCTAATATTGAGCTTTTATTATATAACCTGGCAGCATTTCTAAATGCTTTTCTTATTTCAGGAGGCAAATCGTCTATTCCTCTGTAATAACTCCTTATACATTTAGGAATATGAATATCTTGTCCAAGTATAAATACTTCTTCACTAATATAATCTGAATATAACGGTTTAGTTTTTTCTTCTACTTTCTCTAATCTATGTTTTTCAAAGATCTCCTCGATATGTTCTGTATTTCCATACTTCTCAATAAGTCTTACATTACTATCGTTAGGATTTGAAATAGATATCACTCCACAATCAAAATTTATTCCCTTTTGAACATCCTTGATTGTTGCAAGACCATTCAGATTATCTTTCACAACTAATCCTAATTCATTATCAATAAAGGAAGTGCGGTACCTTTCATGCGTTATAACTCTTTGTGCGAGTCGATCCTTGGTCATCCTTACAAAATTGAGATATATTGATTGTGGTTCAAAAAAACTAACATCCAGTAAAACAGATAGATAATCCGCAAATTCTGTTGCTATATTATATGCCTTACCTCTCGCATCTTGTATGGTCTTTGCTTTAACCTTAACATCAAATGCCACAACATGCTCTGTAAGAGGTTCATCACGCTCTACTATATTTATTGTATGGAATTTTACATTACATTTTTTCAAATTAATCGTATATGCTCCATATATAGGATGTTCATTATACATTAATTTATATACTCTTACTGTTTTAGGTGTTTCATTTTCTTGCCTAATTTCCTGAATTGATTCATATATATTTAGATTTTCATAGTAAAAGATTTTTAAATCTGTCGTATAATCCACTTGATCATCATCCGCTTGATTTATATCCAAAATAATATAATAAATTGTGTTCTCATCATAATTAATCTCTAACGATAAATCCACCTCTTTATTGCGCAGTTCTGCTTTGAATACCGCCGAAATAATAAAATGTTCATCTTCATCTTTTCTTATAACAAAAGAAGCACACTTCTTATCTATCGTATGTTTAACCAGAGCAACTACATCTACACCTTTACAATCAACATCCTTAATAACAACTGGATTACTAAATTTTGATATCTTGCCAGACAATTATATTCCTTCTTTCTTTTAGTTCAAACCTTGAATAGAAGCTGACTTTTTTACAGGTTCAAGAGCTTCTATACTTTTGGGTTTATCCGAACACATTTCAACAATTTCCAATTCCTTGCCTAGAAAAACCGACATATCTTTCTTCATTATTTCAAATATACCTTTAGCCATTGCATTCATAGCTTTATATGAATTATACATATCGATATCATATTCCAACGTACAGCTTGGATTAATATCAAGGTCTTTCTCAACACGTTCGATGATAGGATCTACTGTATTCCATGAAATTCTCATGAATGTAGCAACTGCCACACGAGAACAATTAACAGCCATCCAAGCAGTCTGTTCCTCGAATTTACGTGTGAAGCGAGAACCATGTCTAGCCCAAGGGAAGCGACATGTAACGACACCATGCTCCTTACAATTGACTCTGCAAGAAGGTCCAACCAGAATAACTTTATGTCCTGCCCAATCGCAGGCTCTCCAGGTTCTGGCACCTTCATTACCATTGTCATAGAACTTTGATTTTTTCCACAAATCCCACATCGACACTGTTCGCATTTGGTGGCATGCACCTCAATCATGATAGAGGTATCTGCGAGCATAGTAACTTTATCAATACAAGTGTGCTTGACATTTAGGATAGTTTTGATAGAATTTTTGTTGAGCATATGGTGACTCTTTCCTTTACGATTTTTTCTAGGCAAAAATATCTTAATAGAGCCCATAATGCTTTTTTAAGTTTTTATGTGGCTTTGAGCCGATTTTCTATATCACACATTCTAATGAAGAGCCTAAGAAAATAACTAATTTCTTTAGTATAATATAGATACAACTACATATCTGCAATATCTTATTACCTCATAAAGGTATAAAGTAATCCCCCCTCCCAATTTTTTAATTTATCTTATTTGTATATACCTGTAAATCTATTTTTCTAAAGACCTTATAATAATCATTGAAATAAGTAATCCGATTCATCGATAGTTTTCAATATATAGGTTACATCGTCATATCTTGACGAATCAGATTCTGAACCTAAACTGCAAATTAAAAACTCTTTTCCATCCTTTTGGTAAAGTACCACCAAATTATAATCATCCCCCAATGATCCTGTTTTAATGCCTTTCACATTTTCATTGTAATATTCAGATGTTGGATCTAAAAACACATTTGTGTTTTTCCAAGTTTGTGTGCTTCCATCTGGTAATGTTGCAGTATAGGAACTTTGACATACAATATCTCTAAACCATTCATTTTTTAGTAAATGTTCTGTGACTACTTTTAAGTCTTTGGTTGTAGTAAGTGCAGACATATCGAAACCACTTGGATCATACAATAGGGTATCTTTATATCCCTCTTTATGCAAATATTCATTAAGATTATCCATAAAAAGTTCTATACGTTCTTCGGTTGTACTTTTTCCTGTTGCAAGTAAACCACCACAATAGTCAGCCACCGCATATGCAGCATCATTTCCTGATGGAACTAACATAGCTGCAAAAAGATTATTAATATAATATTCTTTTGGCTCAATATTTGCTACAGAGGAACCTTTTTTTGTTTTTAAAAGTGCTTCATGATTGACCTCTACAATGTCATTCAAATTTGTAAGACTAGCTGCATATTCAATAACAAAAAGTTTTGCTAAGCTTGCAGGACGTTGTTGTGAGTCTTCCTTTTTTGAAATAAATACCTCATCATTTGAACAGTCTACCAAAATCAATGCTTTACCATTGTAAAATTCTTCTTCAAATTCTTTTTTAAATATCTGAGAATTTATAAAATTTTTTTGCTCCCGAAAATTTTCTGGTTGTAACACCCACCATCCACCTACTATTATCATGAATACTAACACTAGAAGAATATAATGTATCTTATTTTTCTTTTTCTTATAAGTTCTTTTCATACTAAATCCTTTCTTAGCATATTTAATAATAAAATAAAGGGTGTATATTCCAATTTAAAATATACACCCTCTACAAAACTAATTTTATATCTCCGCATTTTTTCAAATTTTCAATTACAATGTATTACTCTGGACAGTTTAATCTGATATTTTCTTCAAATCCAGATGGATCACCCAATTTAGCTTTTTCTAAATTATCTTTAAAATATTGACGGGTTGCATCGTCACATTTTTGTGGGCTCATATATAGCATGTCAGGTGCTTTTTCTAATTCTTCCAATGCTTTTTGGGCACGTTCTGGATCACTTGTATATGTTGCCAGCCATTCTTTTTGCCATGCACATTCCCATAACATAGAGGCTCTGGTATTACCATATCCAATTTGATATTGATCGGCATCTTCTCCTGTCAGCTCTGTGGGCAACATAGTTCCTTCTGGCCAATTCAATTCTTTTAATGAATCTAAATATTCTTGCTCAATATGTTCAAAGTCTGTAAACCCTGAAGAGTTCGCAGATTTCCTTTCTCCAGAACTACATCCTACCATTATACTACAAAGTAAAAATAGTATTACTGCACCAACAAATGTACGTCGCTTATTACTATAACTTCTCATTTTTTACTCCCTACCTTCTATTAAAATAGTATACTATCTTAAGGCTAATGCGGGCTCTAATTTTGCAGCCTTTATTGCCGGAATTACTCCACCCAATAAAGCAGTTATTATTGATGTTATTACCGCAATAACTGCTGCTGTTATAGGGTATTCAGGAACTGTTATAGGTGTATCTGACGGCAAAAATAAACCTATGCAATTCACTAAAATCAATGAAACTATTATCGATATTGTGCAAACCATTAAAGATAACAAAAACTGTGAACCTAACACTAACACTGAAATGTTGCAGCGTGACGCACCTAAAGCTCTACGAATCAAAAGTTCATGTGTACGCTGTTCCAAGGATGATAATCCAATATTAATTTGCCCTAACACAGAAACGAAAAGTAATAATGCAGCTGTGAAGATCAATCCTAATTGCAACATATCAATCACTGATTCATAATCATCTCCACCGTCTACTCTATCTATATTTTCAACCTTTCCTCCTATTGTATCATATAATATATCATTTATATAAGATTGCATTTGTTCTTGTGATAATCCAATTCTATTATACCAATATATCGATGCATTTTCAATATGAAAAAGACTAGGAATGCGATAAATCAAAGGTAATGTATTAATATATATTACTGGCCAATCTTTTCCATCATTAATCACTCCTGTCACATTAAATGGAATTAATGCTAAGCTTTCATTACAACTTCCTACTATATAAGGAGTCGAAAAAGAATCTAAACCAGCTTTATTTACTACCACTTCAAGTTTTGTATTCGCTGTAGTACTATCAAACCATTCACCTTTATATAAAGGTAGATTATAAATTTTATTATACTTTGGTGTAGTATATACGGCATCCACATACATCAAATTTTGATATATCTGTTTGTTATTTTCTTTTATATCTTCCAAATTATTCACTGCGGCAAATTGTAATCCTGTTTTTGGAGTAGATATAAGTGTTTTTTCTTCAGGGTTTTCATCTAATATTTCGAAGAATTTTTCTGCTTTTTCCGTATTTTCAAAGTTAACACCAGATAAATTCAAAGAATATGTAGGTGTACGCCCAAAAAGTTGAGCATTAACAGAGAGAAGAGACTCTCTTCCAAGTGTTCCTACCAAAACAGCTGCAATCATCGCAATGATTCCTATAAACATTGAAAATCCTGTTAGGAATGTTCTTATTGGAGAAATACGAAGATCTTTAAGTAGAATTCGAAACATCTGTAATCCTCCCTCCGTCCATAGTTAAGATTACATCACAATTTTGAGCCAAATCAGGGTCATGCGTTACTAAAATTAACATTACATTTTGTTGATTTACTAAGCTTTGTAATAACTGCATAACATATTCCCCTGTTTTTTTATCCAAAGCGCCTGTAGGTTCATCACAAATTAGAACTTCAGGAGAAGCAACCAAAGCTCTTGCAATAGCAATTCTCTGCTGCTCACCTCCCGATAAATTTGAAGGAAAATCATTTTTTCTGTCTTCTAGATGTACCATTTTTAATAGTTCTTCAATTCTATCATCACGTTGTTGTCTGTTAAGTTTAGATTTTGCATAAATTAAAGGTAATTCAATATTTTCCCATACTCGCAAATGTTCAATTAAGGAATAATTTTGAAATACAAATCCAAGCTTCTGACTCCTTAATTTAGATAACGATTTATCTGACATGCTATTTACTAATTTATTTTCATAAAAATATTCTCCCTCAAAAGACGAGTTCAGTAATCCTAAAACTGATACTAAACTCGTCTTTCCTGATCCGCTTTTTCCAACAATAGCATAGCTTTTTCCGTTTACCATACTGAATTCAACATTATTTACGGTTGTTAACATCTCGCCATTATTTAGCTTTACTTTTGCAGTTAAACCTTTAACATGAATAATCGTATCGCTCATATTTTCTCCTTTAATTATTTCTTAAATCAAGGTTGGGTGGAACTGCCGAAACTTTGTCTCCCTCATTTAACCCAGAAATTATTTCTATATACGCTCCATCACTTGCACCTAACTCTACTTGAACCTTTTTCTCGTCTCCATCGGAAATTAATGTAACAGATCCTTGTTTGACTCTTCCTGCGACTACTGAAATTGGTAGCAAAAGAACATCTTCTTTTGTTTCTGCCGTTACTACTACTGTTGCTAACTGGCCTTCTTTTACCTCCACATCTTGGCTAATCATACATTGTAAACTATATGTCATGCCTTGATCTTCAGAATTTGATGTTTCGGACATAACTACTGCTATTGCATCTTCTGGTCCTATTCCATCTTGGATTTGAAATTTTCCATTCAAAATAGAATTTGCTGGTAATTCTCTCAAAAAATATTCTGCATCTAAATTCAATGCAAATCCTACATACTGCATTGTGAACAACGGATAATTTTTAGGATATTCTCCTGTCTCTTCAACCGAAATAATTGTAGCATCTACCGGAGTTACAAGCTCAACATTTCCAACTGTACCCAAAACTGTTCCCTTTTTTACTTTCACACCTGATTCAATTTTGGCGATAAATTCTCCCTGTTGAGGCGAAACAATGACAAACGGATTTGCTCTAGAAACATTGCTTTTTCCAGAAAGCGTGGGAGTTAATCTCCCACGCTTCACTTGAACAACCCCAGTAGTTTTATTCCAACTACTCTGTTCACAATCCGTATTCTTTGCCGCCTTTTGACAACCAAAAAGTCCAATCAAACTTATTAGCACAGCTAAAACGCCTAAAACTGAAAAATACTTTTTCAATTTATTTTCTTTCATAATCTAATAAGTAAGATCTCCTCCCCATTTATTGTCCGCAAACGGAATACTTGTTGCCTGCATCCGACCCTGAAATGCGAATTTGGTTCCTTTTAATATGTTGTCCCACTGCTTAGCACCCTTTGCATTCCACTGCAAAGAATCAGTGAACTGCGGACCACCAGATTGTTTCATATTACGTAAACCTAATCTTAGATATCCTGCTGGCATATTATCTACTGACAAGCTGATTGGTCCATCATATGTATGTGTTCGCACATAATCATACTTAACTAAAGAACCGCTTCTGTTAAGTTCTCCTCCCACATATGCATTATCTGCATATGCAACTACTGAGCAACTAAATACTGCCACTATAGCTAACGCTATTGCACTTTTAAATTTCAGAGATTTTTTCATAGTAACACCTCTTTCCCAAAATTCATTTGCTTATTATCAATCATCATTTTAAAGAGAGAGTACTACCGTACTATTGTACTATTGTACTATTGTATGACTATACGGTAGTACTGAATCAATCTCCGTTTTTGTACCTATGATGATTATGCCATTCCGCTACTCTAATGTCCACCCCTCCCCCAGCCCGTCCGAAAACTTGATTTTCAGGCATAAATTTAACCCCTTTATTCTTCAAATCTGTGTCATTGAAAACTGAATAAAATACACAGGATTTAGAAAGAGGCTTATGCCTGTTCCATTAATTCCATCATTTTATGAAATCCAAGAAGATTCTTGGCTCTTTCCAAGTTATATCCCAGACAAAAGAGCGCAAACCCCCCAGCCACTTTTCTCATTCCTTTTAGAAGAAAATAAGTGGCTCCCATAGCACGCTTTATAGTTCCAAATGGATGTTCCGACAGACACATCCTCTGGTTTGTTTTCTCCCTGTCTGGTTTCAGAAAGAACTTTACAACCTGTCTCTTTTCGTAATGCCATTTTCCTTTTAGCTTTGTTTCTTCTGGTGCATTTCCCTCTGCTTTCAGCCAGTCTTTACAAGGTTTCTCCAGCTGATCTTTTGTAAAATCAATTTCTTTCCACTCGCCTTTTCCCTTGTAACATTTATTTCGGTTCGGGCAATGCTTACACGCATTTTTGTTTGCATAACGGATATTCTCATTTTTCTTTATGCATTTCTGCCTCAGGATCTCTCCTGCCGGACAGTATACCAGATTTCTCTCCGGATCTCTGACAAAATATGCCTTATCCAGCATTTCTTCCGGACTTCCATATACACCTCTTTTTTCCGATTTTTCATCTACAACTTTCCGACGCACAGTCTCTACCTTTATATCCTGTATTACTGACACATAAGCTTCCGGTATCTGTCCTGCATGCAGTGCTTTCTTTAATTCCTTTGGATCTGTGCTGGTAAGATCAGCTTCCGACTTTTCATAAGGTATTTCGATTTCGTAACCATCTTTTCCGTCATCTGTTATGACATGGGGAATAATACCATTCTCCAGGCAACCCACCATATCTTCTGTATCCTCATAGCCTTTATCAGCCACTACCTCTATGATTTTTTCTAGCTCTGCCTCTTTCACTTCTGACATAGTGCTTTCCAATAAACCATGATCCGTCACCTGATTTGTCATCTGGAAATCCCGGATCAGATGGTTTTCTGAATCCACCGCTGTCTGAGCATTATATGCTACCGCAAACCCATTCTTATTCTTCATAAGCTTTGCGTCTGCATCTATGATTGACAGCTGTGATGCTCCGGTTTCTTCCATTAGTTTCTGGTATCCTTCATATCTCGCAAGCCGTTCCTGTGCCTCTTTTAATTTAGCCTCAAGCTCTGCTCTGGTTAGTTCTCCCCGGATTTCATCTGCTTCTTCCTGCTGATCCATTTCGTTAAGTATCCGCAGATATTCATCTGTATGTCCATTCAGCCATTTGATTCTGTCATCCAGTTTATTTTTTGTAAAGTTGTTGTCTTTCGAATTATTAGCCTGGATCTTCGTTCCATCTACAGATGAAAATCCCCATTCTACCGCACCTGAAATTTTCCTGTTAAATTCATGAAAAATCTCTTTCAGACTGTCTATGTTGTTTTTTCTAAAATCTGCAATCGTTCGGAAATCAGGCTCTACTCCTCCAGTCATCCATTTCACTTCAAGATTCACTTTGCAGCTTTCTGCCAGTTTCCGTGAGGAACGGATTCCTTTTCTGCTTCCATAAATATAGAGTTTATAAAGACTTTTGGGATCATATGATGGGCGACCTTCAATTGCGGCAGTCTTTACTCCCAGTTTTTTTATATCAAGATGCTCTACAAATGCATCTATTATCCTCGCAATACTTTCTTCATCTACAAACGCATCCCATGAACAGCACATTAACTGATCACGGTCAAAACCTGAAACATATGGCATCTCATCACACCTCAAAACAGAATATTTTCTCTGGTTTTATTATACTATATTTGAACTATCGATGCATGATTTCTGTGTACTTTATTCAGTTTTCAATGTACATTTTTTATTTATATTGAACACCCATGTGAGTGAATCAATCTTAATTTCATTGAAGACTCATCCTAGTTTTCGGACAGTCTCCCCCACTAGCGTAATTGCCAAAGCCAATAATATTGATAGTACTTTTTTTATAGTATCAATCTCTCTTTCTGTTGTTTTATACTCACTCTTTCACTTTCAAAGCGAGCCCCATCTCCGTTTTTATACCTCTGAGGATTACTGTAGTTCATAAAGCTTCACCTCCCTTTTTCTATTTTTATCAGCGAACCAAGTTACTGACGATTATCACATTCACAGCCTGTACACAAATACTCTCCTGTTTCATCCAAGTCAAATATTTTATAGATACAATTGTCTAAAGCTCGCGCAATCTGGCTGGCTACTTTTACAGATGGCTCTATTTCGCTCTTTTCAAGTAGACTTATATCCTACCGGATATGCACAGCCATGTTTTGCGAATGCACCATATAAATTGTACCAAACCATTGAGGCATTAATACCTCCACCATTAATACTCATTTGTTCAGAAAGATTCAATTCTTCCATTGTTTCATTTAATAATTCCTTCGCTTTATTCCTTTTTAGTTGATTTACTCTATAATCTTTATAATTTCATCATCTCAGAAATACTATCCACCGACAAAATAAACCTTGATATACCGGTATATAGACTTTTTTCTATACTACTCTAACACCTAATTTACTGTAAAATCTGTATATAATGTATATTCTTTTTGATTCACATACACTTTTTTGTAATACGATATTTTTCATCCTCATCAAAATTCCCAAACAAATTCAAGTTACAATTAAATTCGTGGTATGAACCAGCTCTAATTTGTATTCCCAAATCATTCCACACAATATTTGTGGGCATATCTTCCCATTGTTCGCCATTTAGTTTGCTTATCCAATATTCATCCCCTACTGTAATATCATACATAGAATCATTCGTCACTATAATAATGGTATTTTCTAATGACGTAGCTTCAATACTTGAATTAGCTAAACTTATTTTAATTTGATCAGATACATCCTCTTCATTGTTCAGATTTTTTTGCTGTTCAATTTTTTGAGAAGGTCATTAACTTTTAATATGTTCTTTCCGCCGATATCGGAGATTTACTCTCTGTCCCTGCTTTTATTAATGCGACAACCCTATATGTTCCTCTAGATACCGAATAAGTCTCTGCTATAGTTGCATTTCTTCCTGAACCGCTAGATTCCCATGATTGCACATACACCCACGATCCAGACACCTTTTTCTGCAATGTTACTTTAACGTATGCATTCGTTACCCCTTTTTTTCCCCTGACAAAACCTGTTACACTCGCTTCTCCTGAGTCTGATATAGTCAATTCTGTTCCGTATGAGGATATATAATCCATTCTTGGCTGTATCTGTTTGTCAGAGACCTCCATAGCATGCGCCGTAATTGGTATGATTCCAACACAAACAGCACAAATACAAATTGCAACTAACCTTCCAATCCTTTTTAAGTAATTCATACAATACCTCCTTCGTGATTTTCCTTCTCAAATAACAATAACGAATTTCTCCTACCTGTTTGTTACATTATTTTTCTTTTTTATAAAAAGGAGGCTCTGCTTGGGCCTCCTCACACAAACTTTATTTAGTTGATTCCCTCTATAATCTTTATAATTTCATCATCGGAAATCTTATCTGCTGACAAAATGAACACTGATTCTTGGTATTCATAATATGCACTTACAAATCCATCTTCATATCTGTAAATTAGGAGTGGTAACCCCTTCACTTCCACTTCTTTTTCTTCACTGTATTCTAAGTCCATGGTAATCTGCCTATTATCACTGACTAGATGTTGATCGATAATAATCTGTTCTCCGCTTTCGTTAGAATAAATAGTTGTATTAATGTTACCATCACTGATTTCTTCTATCAAATAATATCCATCCGGCAAATATTCAAACTCTCTTTTCTGAAATCCAATGTCTTTCTCTTCTGTAAAGTAAGTGTAGAAAAACGAATCTTCCCAAATTGTTTTAACTGTTTCAAAAAATTGAATGCGATATGCTTCTACGCTCATAGTAACTGCAAATAACGAAGTAACAATTACTAAAGCAAAAATTGCCACACTTTTTCCAAACTTAGAAACTGAATTCCAAAATGGTATGAATTTTTCTTTACGGATTGTCCTCTCCATTTTTCGATTGAACTCATCAGAAAAAGCATAATCATAATCTACATTCTTTTCGATTTCATTTATAATTGCTTCATCTACGATGGACATATACTTATAAAGCCATGCATCTGTTACATCTATTTGTCCCATACTATTTTCCCTCCAATCTTTCTATCTCTTCTTTTATTATTAGTTTTCCTCTGGCAATTCGCTGTCTAATTGTACCTTCTGATATGTTCAATATTTTCGATATCTCTGCATTACTCATATGATTGGAATACTTTAATAAATAAACATCTCTATACTTAACTGGCAAATTTTTCAATATATCTAATATTTCATTGTCTATATCTGTTTTCAGATAAGTTATCGGACCTGCATCTTCTCCCAACTCATCGATAAACATTTCTTCCTTCATCTGCTTCTTCCTTGATCTATATATGTCTATGGCGGCATTCTTTGCGACAATAATTAAATATCGTTTTGTCTCAACTGACTCTACATCATGTATATTCTGCATATTGTGAGCAATTTTTATAAATGCTTCATGTACCGCATCCTCTGCCAGAAAATTATCCTTCAGTACATCATGTGCTACTTTCATCATCAAGTATCTATACTTTTCATAAATAACCACAAACACCCTTTTCTCCTCAGGTGAATCTATTATCATTAAGTAAAACAAATTATTTTCTCATCTCCTGTCTGTTCACTTTAGTCTCTCTATTAACCTGAATTATTCATAATAATTCAGGTTAATGCGGTCAATGCCGCATAATTACTTGTGTTTTTGATACTTCTTACTTTCACTTAATGGGTGAAAAAATTTTCATAGAAAAAGGACTTCAAGTTTGTTAAAATTTAGGTGTCAAAGCCAAATCAAAACAAAGAAGAAGTTCTCAATGACTATTTTAAACGACACCGTCTTAGAAAGCAACAAATATCTGAAATTAAATTTTGGTGGAGGCGATTTATCCTCCGATGCAGGTCTTCTTTTGATTAAGGAGTTTGCCTGCAAACTTGGTTTTGTGAACATCCTGAAAAAAGAAATCAAAACCAATGACAGTGCATCTTTTCGTTTCCATAAAGATGATGAAAATCTGTGACAGATAATCTACCAGATTCTCGGAGCATACTTTGAAGATGACTGTGCTGATGAACTTACCAATGACCCAATCCTGACAGCAGTTCTGGCTAAGAATGCACTTGCTTCGCAACCAACTCTTTCGCGTTTTTTCAACCGTTTGGATGATACTACGCTAAATCAGTTTTATGATTTGATGCGACGATTTCGAAAAGTAGTGTATTCCATAAAGAAACCAGAAATGATTCTGCTGGCTTTGGATTCTACGCTCCTGAATACCTATGGTCATCAGGAAGGCGAAGACTTTAACTTCCACTATCAAGATCACGGATATCATCCGCTGGTCTGTTATGACGGAATTACGGGTGACCTTCTGAAAATCCAGCTTCGAAACAGAACGGATTATTCGTCTACAGGTGTAAGGGACTTCCTGCAATCGTTACCTAATGAATTCGGCAATGATTATCCAAACATTCCATTGCTTCTCCGGGGAGACAGTGGATTTACCAAGCCGGAACTATATCATCAGCGTGAAACAAATGGTGTATCCTATGCCATTCGCTTAAAAGAAAATGGCAACCTTCGCAAGCTGGCATCTCACATAGATGAACAGCTCGCTGAAATAACAAAAGATGATATGGTTTCCTATGCGGTCTATTACGGTGAATTTCAGTATCAGGCGGCAATGTTGTCAACTTAAGCCCCAAAGCCTTGATTTTTCAAGGCTATAGGGCTTTATTTTTTTGTGAAAATTTCTGTTTTTTTCTGAAAAGACTTGACAAAAGCCTCCAAAAGTGAGGTTGCTTCGCGACCTATTAATCAATGGAAATGTCGTTGCAGCGACAAACTTAATCACACTTAGGAGGTATATCTTATGAATCGAACCGACATATGCAAAAATATCATTCAATCCATAAAGGAGTATATCACAAACCCTGACAAACTGGAAGCTCATCGGAAAATGAAGTTTGCACATCGGAATTCAATAATAGCCTAATAGCAATTATTAATAAAACAGGCTGGGTAAATAACCATAATACTGCGAATAGCAATACAAAAAATCCTACAAATTTACCGATTGCAGCTATTCCTGAATAATCCCCATCACAAGCGGCAATGATTGAACCAACAACAAATATTAAAATAAACGCCTATATATGCATAACTGCCACCTCCGTGAATGTTCTATTAAACTCATTTATCATGCATCCGTTCCTTATGCTTTATTTATAGCACTTTAAACTGTCCAATAATCATCCCTTGTACATCGAATTAATGTTCTGTATTGCAACAAATCGGTGTAAAAAAGGACGCAGAATCTCTCAGCTTCTGCCCTCTCCGGCTCTGTCTGTTTCTTTGCCTTCACATTCTCCATATGCTTTTCCTTATCAAGCTGCACATTCATAGCCAGATTATCCAGTTTATCAATCGAAGCATCCAGATGAAGCTCCATTGATACAAGCATCTTTTCCACTGCTTTCATAGGTGCAAGCACAGCCTTTGTAATGGGATGTTTCTGCTCTTTCTGTGAATAATCCACTTTTGTCTTGTCAGCAAAAGTACGAAATGCATTGGCTACTGTCTGACCAGCCTCACGAAATCCTTTTGCAAGAAGTGCTGTCTTTGCTATATCCTTGTCCGTGGTCTTGATTAGAATAATTTTCCTTGATGCATAGACGGATATAGAACTCCATTTCCTCATCTGTCTTGCATCCAGACATTATCAGCAAGTGATTCGTCCAGCTAATTTGTGTCACCAGTGGTGTCACAATTTCATTATCCTTGTAAGTCTCATAAAATTTTTTCATTCTATAAAGACCTCTTCGGTTAAATCCCTTAATACCAGGAAATGTCTCCTGTATTTCTCTTGAAATCTCATCTATATATGCATCGCCATACGAAGCGTGTTCCGTATGAATCTCCTTTCGCTATTTCAGTTGTTCCTATAACGCAAAAAGAGGACATCTTCTAAATTTCTTTAAAAAATGTCCTCTAAGTAATACAATCTTTTATTTTACTCTCTTAATACAGCTTAGCTCCAGCAGGAATTGCGTCATCTAACATAAGCAGATTCAGTCCTTCGTGTCCGTCATACTCGTACACTGCTGAAATCAACATTCCTTCTGATGGGATTCCCATCATCTTTCTTGGTGGAAGGTTTGTGATTGCTACGCATGTCTTTCCAACAAGCTGCTCTGGCTCATAGTACTCATGAATACCGCTTAAAATAGTACGTTTCTTGTCAGTTCCATCATTTAAAGTGAACTTGAGAAGCTTCTTTGACTTTGGCACTGCTTCGCAGGCTTCAATCTTTACGACTCTGAAATCAGATTTTGCAAATGTATCAAAATCTACAAATTCCTCAAAAAGTGGCTCGATTTTTACTTTTGAAAGATCAAGCTGTACGCTCTCTGCGGACACACTTGTTGTCGGCTCACTTGCTGCAGGAGCTGCTTCGGAAGTCTTAGAAGCCTTCTTGTCAGAGTCTAATGACTTCATTGTCGGGAGCTTTTTCGCTCTTGCTGTAAAGGTCTGTAAGATGATTTGTATTTCTTTAAATCATTACAGCAATTTCTGTACTAAGATGCATTAAAATAGTCAATTTAAAACCATTATTTAGTCATATATTAGTCATATTAAATTTTTTTGGTCAATTGCCTAGCCCTCAAATCAGAGGACTCTTTTCTATATTATATTGTTGTTTCTAAAACACATCCATGTTCTTGGCAAGTTTCTCCAAAGCCTCTCTAGTAACCTCCGGATTTGCCTCCGCATAAATGTTCATGGTTGTGCTGACATCAGCATGTCCCATTACTTCTTGAATAACTTTTACATTGGTTTCGTTCTCACAAAACCTTGAAGCAAATGTGTGTCTAAAAATGTGACATGAAAACCTGGGCAACATTATAGGTTCTCTCTTCTTTTTCTTTGCCTCTACCTCTTCTTCGGCATTGTGAGTATCAACGATTCTCTTAATTGCACGATTTACTGCCTGCGGATTATGTGGATTTCCAAACCGATTAGTAAATATAAAGTTTGTCATTCCATCAACCTCTGCAACACAAAACCCTTCTTCCTGCTGGCGCTGATATTCAGACTTGAGCACTTCATACACCGGTCCCATCATTGGAATTGTCCTTATTCCTGCTTCTGTTTTAGGTTCTGAAACCCTGAACTCACACTTGAATGAATTATCAGATCTTGTGTAATAGGTAAGACTATGGTTAATATTGATTGTTCGTTTCTTCATATCAACATCGTCCCATCTGATGCCTATTGCCTCACCGATTCTGCATCCTGTTCCAAGCAGAAATACAAAAAACGGATACCAGTGGAAGAAAAACGGATTCTTCGCAACATAATCAATAAATTCTCTCTGTTGCTCTACTGTCAGTGCTCTTCGACTCTTTCTAGCACCACCATTTCTTTTTTTCACCTCGGCATAAGCTCCATCTACAGGATTTCTTCTTATAATATCATCTCGTACTGCCAGCTCAAATGTAGGTCGCAATACAGTATTGATACTCTCCAAAGTATTTACCTGCAATCCCTTGTTCGTAATCAAATCCGTATAGAAAAATAAGACATCAGAATACTTCACATCCTTAATCTTTTTCTTTCCGAACGTATCCCTGATAAAATGATCCCATGTATATAAGTAATTTGCTTTTGTAGTGCTTCGCAACTCCGTCTTGGTAGAAATATATCTATCAAACAAAAAATTTACATCTGCACTTCCAGCAACATATACATTTAAACCGTCCATCTGGTCACGAACAAGTTCGTCTTCTTTCTGCCTAAGTGTTACAAGAGATTTCGCATATATCGTCCTTTTTTTCCCTAATGGATCAGTATAAATATATGAATACCTGCCATCAGTTTTACGATAATGCTCTCCTTTTCGTAATACTCTTCCTTTACCATCTTTTCTACAAGCCATCTTTTCTCCTTTCTCAAAAAGAAAAGAGCCTGCATTACTTCTGGTCAGCCATTAGTTTCTCTAACACTGCCATTTTAACTACTTGCGTCATAGTCATGTTATGATTTTTGGTGTATTCAAGCAGCAATTCATGTTCTTCACCATTCAGTCTGATTGTAATCCTCTTATCAGCAGGATTTTCAGCTTTTGGTCGTCCCATCTTTGCCAATATATCACCTCCATCTGAACATAGTATACTTTATGTCAGACATAAAGTCAAGTATATTAATGCAAACTCTTTCATATTCTTTTTAATTTATTTGTAGAATTCCTCGTCTTCTATATGAAATGTCTCCAGATATTCATCAAGGATATCAAGGTTCACCAGCACCAGTCTATTCATCTTATAACATGCTTTCGCATCCTTAGCTAACTGCTGGAACTTTGATAAACTCATCGAGTACATCTCTGCACCCTCTGGATATCTGACAAATCTCTTGTTATTTGTTTTCTTCGTTCTGTTATCCATTTTGTTTCATCTCCAATTCCTCTAATACCATCTTGCGTGCTACAGGTAACAGATTAAGCTGCATTATCATCGCTCTATCCATGGCTTCCCTAATCTCCGATTCTCCCGGAATGTACCCCGACTTAAAACGGACACATCCCTTATTTAAAGTTTGAATATCCTCCGGCATAAAATCAGATCTGTTGCTCAATGCGTACCCTCTTATTTCTGAAGGCTCAACTATCACATGCACAGGATTATCTTTCAATTTTGATGATAGCGGAACAACTGAAATCTGCGGTGCACCACCATGATTACTTGCATCACACGATACCACGATTCCAGGTCTGATTCCGCCCTGTACTCCATGCGGATTACGGCCAAAATCAGCATATACAACATCAAACTTCTTATATTTATCATAATGTTTCTTATTCTTTTTCATAATCTAAAACCCCCTTAACTGCATAGCCAGTCTGCCATCATCTACTGTAACAATAATTCCTCCTGCATCCTGAACCTGTGCTATTTTTATAAATGCATCAATAAGGTTGTCCGTAATAACACTCATGTTTGCGACTATTACACCATCTACCTGCTTTTTTCTAATCTTATCCACAATCTGATGCCACTGTCTGTCCACATCATTCTGTGAAAATCCATGTCGGCGTTCAGTGCCAACAATCATGTATTCTTTATTTTTTACATACTCATGAATATATTTACTCTGCTTATCCTCTAAGCGATCCACTTTATCCAATGGTGCACTTACTGACAAATACTCTATACATTCAATCGTCTTTTTCTTTCTTCTCATAGCCAAACCTCCTATGAAACAAGCATCTCTGCGTTATCTAGCATTTCGTTAAATATCTTTTGAAAATATGCCTTCTTGCTGCAATCCATTAATTCCAGCCTGGAGTCTATTGAAGTTTCTTTCTTACTCTCTGCCACATTCAGGATTGTATTGGCATCTACCTTGAAATAATCAATTATCTTAAATAGATTTGTGATACTTAATGCACGTTCTCCATTCTCATACTTTTTGATAGTTGACTCACTAATGCCAAGCTCCGCTGCAAGACCTTCTTTTGTAAGTTTTCTTTGGATTCGTAACGATTTAATCACGATTCCAACTTGATAACCATCATATTTCATCGCTATATCCTCCATTGTCCTTTGTCATTTCTCTTAACATCTCTACAGCTGCATCTTCTGTCTCATACTGACCAAGCCACTTCCCACTTGAATCATGTACAACTGTTCCGAATGCAGTCTGTGTAAATCTGCAATCCTTCACAGCCGGGACTTGTTTGTCCCGACCGGAATGATTTTCTGTTGTCGCTCTGCCAAAGGACTCCGTTAGCATCCAAAGTCCTCTGCATGAGATACAATAATTGGCACCGGACCGACTTCAAGAGAATAGAGCCATATGCCCATATCTGTGATGGTCTTAACAAATTCTTCCAAATCATAAATGTCATCGGTGATCTCATTCAGGCTTCTGACTACTACAACCTCAAAATCTTCCTCTTTAAGTGTTGCAAAGAAAGCATTCAGTGCTTCTCTGTCATAGTCTCTTGTTATCGAGCGGTCACAATATGCATCGTTAATTATTACTCCGTTAGGCATTGCCTGATCACGCATATTCTCGACCATCTGGACTACATTGAGTTCTGCTCTGCGGGACTTTATAAATGCAATTCCCTTAGCAAGTTCCTGATTATCTGTACCTTCGTTTCCTACTACGCTAAAATCTCTTTTATTCATTTTGTTATCTCCTTTACGTTTTCGTATTGGAGAGTTTTGGCGCCTTCACTCTCGTGGTGTGCTGTTCCTTAGCACATGTTTATCTTACCTTAGTACAGGCTGGCAGTCGTGGGCATAATCCACCCAGTCGCTGGTACTCTGAGTCCTAGTCCTTATTCTGCAAATGTATCAAGTATGTTCTGTAATAATTTCACAGCCTTACTTCTGACCTCTTCTGGGTAATCTGCTAACATTGCTGAAATATCATCATGACTGCTTTCCTTGCCATGAACAATAAAGTCAATCGTTGTATGATAATATTCAGCATATATTCCAGCAGCATCTATAGACAGACCTCTTCTTCCTTGCTCATTCTTACGGACTGTATCGACATCCATTCCAAGTTCATCAGCGACCTGCTGTTGCGTTAATCCCTTCATCTTTCTAAGTTCTGATAATCTCTTTCCGCTCTCTTTAATATCGTAGTACATGTATTCCTCCTTGCCGCCCTTGGAAACGAACAAGTCGGATTACCTTAACAGCACACAAAAAAGACGCACGAGGAAACCAGTATCATAAATACTGTTCGTTTCCCCTGCGTCTCTGGTGCTTCCATCTTTCAATGTGCCCTTATCAGGTGGGCTGTAATATATTCAAAATTCTTATTCTAAGCTAAATTTGTAAACACATATCTTTTTACACCTGTAACATTTAATTTCTAGCTTCAAATCACCTCCACAATAAATTCCTAACTTACGACCACATGAGCTACAACGTATTATCCTCCGAATATCCATTTAATTACCTCCTGCTGTATGATTTACATTAATTATATCTGCTATTTTCAACCTTTGCACTAACATAATAATGGTTTTAACAGCCTTGTTGACTAATACTCTTACCTTTGTTAATATATAATCAACCTTAATCAAGACTATAATATAGGAGAAGATAATTATATGACCAAAACTACTGAAAAGCGTTTAGTTCAAATGCCTGCCGTTGAACACATCAAATCTATTAAGCAAAAACTACGTGAAGCCAAAAGTAAGTATGAGCACAACACCGGTGCCTCTAAGCCGCTTACTGCATACTCCCTTCATAAATTACTTGAAGAAAAAGAATTGCCAACTCTGGCAATATCAGCATTACAAAATATGTTTAATCCAGAATTAAATAGTAAAACCATCGATGTTACTATGGTAGCTATACTCTGTAAATTATTTGATGTGAATCTCTCTTATGTACTTGCCTTACCTGAAGACCAAGCTATGTTACCAGAATATTCTTCCTATAACTCCGCATTTCAAGCACTTACTGATCCTTATTATCTTGGTACTTTTACTGGTTATATGCTTCGAACTGCATATGCTACTGACACCAATGCTGATACATGTAAACAAGATACTTTAAGAAAAAACGACTCTTTAGTCAAATGTACTATCGAAATGACAAATAAAAATAATCACACTACTGCCGAAATGATAATACATAATCAAACAACACATGTAGATGGAAAAGAAATTAATTGTGATTCACACCTAACTGGCATCCCAGTTCATATCACTAGAACCAATAATATTTTTATCAATTTTGTCTCTGAACACGGAAAATACTATACCGTTATGTTTGACCACCAAGTATTTTACAATGCTCCTATGTATTATCGTGAAGCAATAATTATGACTTCGGCTACTGGTAATCAAGAACTTCCTTTAGTATCTAAAATGGTGATTTTTAAAAATGAAGTTCCACAAGAATATCATAAATATATTTTGGGATTACTTTCTTTTAATGTTAGTAATATCATAATATCCGAGGATAAACTCAACTCAATGAAAAATATACCTGAAATTGCCAGATTCTGTACCGAATTTGCTGACCATTTAAATCTTCATTTACGACCTTACTATGTTATACCTGAAGCCATAATTGAACAAAATCCCACAACAACAATGACTCCAAAAGAATTAAAAAAAGTGCTACTTCTTCTTAGAAATGAATCTTATTCCCTTGCTCAAATCGAAGTAGGAAATGATTCTAAAGCCAGCATAATAGCTAAGGATATTCAGCAATACCATATTCCAGACAATTTTAATGAATAAACTATGGGGAGCATATCACACTTGTTTGCTCCCCACATTTTTTAAATTCTAAATGCCTCTCTTTCTAAATTATGTTTCATCATTCCCTCGGAATACTTCTTGAGTATCATCACTCGCTTGCATCTGTCACACTTAATTCCAATATTCTGAAGTGCTACAGCGGAATCATCACCGCATACAAAGTATTCCATCATTAACTTGTTGCATTTATTACATCTAATTTCTATAACATTTCCTTTGTTCAATTCAGTTCGCTCCTTATTCATACAAAATCATCATTCTACAATTCTGTACTCGTAAAGGAAAGGGAAATCACCTTTGCAAGCCTTTTGCCGGGAGTTCCGATGAATGTCTACACATTCCCCAGCTTTGCTGATCTAAAGCCAACTGATATGAATTGTGCTGTCTGCACATAATCACATCAGGCTCCGGCTCTTTCCATAAACCACATATTGTTATCTTCATAGAAAAGGAATATTTCCTTTCCATCTACCACACAGGTATAACGCTCTCCAACTCCGCCAGCCCTTGTACTGGCTGCTCTGCGCTTGTCTTTTACTCGTGTAATCTCATACTTTCTGCCATTTTCCCATGTTATCTCTTTGGGAATGAGCAGTCCGTCCCTTGAAAACTCTGCAAGTACATCAACATATACCTTATTGCTCAATGTAATCACCTTCCTTACAAGATTGCTATTGCTCTGGAAGCATCCATCTTCCTTGCTATATAGCCTTTTTCTTCTAATATTTTCAGATGTGCATAAACACTTGAAGTCGATGCCACCCCTACCATCTTGCATATCTCCCTGATAGTAGGAGCATAACCATTAACTCTTTGATATTGCATAATGCTTTCATACACATTCTGCTGCTTCTCCGTCAATGGTGCTCTGTCTACCAGATCAATTCTTGCTGCTTCGCTCATGTTCCGCCTCCCTCTTTATCCAAAATACCCATGTGGATGTACTGTGTGTTCTTCTTTTGCATTGACTGCCGATAGAATCCTGTCCCGGTACATGAGTCCCCTCTGGATACTATAAAATCCAAATCTTCTGCGTATCTCATCCACCGCCGAATCCATCTTCATCTGCTTTTCACGCTTCTCCACACTTGAGAACAAATCAATCTGTTCCCAATAATTATCTGTTACTAAGTCTGCACCTCGGACACCAACACTGCGGATTGGTTTGCTCCAGTTATAGTTTTCCTTAAATATCTGATAAGCGTATGCAGCTATCTCTCCGGTGATATTCGTTGCATGGTCAATCTTTTTCTGACGGGTAAAAGAGAATAACTCATTATCCCTGACACTTATCTCAACCACTCTGCACCGGAATCCATTCTCGCGAAGTCTTGCTGCAACACTCTCAGCCAGAATATAAAGAACAATCTTTACATCCTCATCGCATACTAAATCCTTTGGTGTCGTTGTGCTGTTTCCCACCGATTTGATTGGAGCGTGAGTATTCTCCAGCTTGACAGGTGAATCATCATAGCCATTAGCAAACGACCATAAGATACTGCCCATCTTTCCTAGGTGACTGTTAAGCACTTCTTCATCTGCCCTTGCAAGATCACCTATGGTTTTGATACCAAATAATGCAAGCTTTCTGTTCGTACTTTTGCCAACGTATAGAAGATCTGCCACCGGAAGTGACCAAGCCTTCTGCTTAAACTCACTCTTATACATAGTTGTGATTGCATCAGGCTTCTTATAATCTGAACCAAGCTTTGCAAATATCTTATTGAAAGAAACACCAACACTCACTGTGATGCCAAGCTCTGACTTCATTCTCCTGCTGATTTCCTGCGCGATAAGCAATCCATCCCCTTTAAGGGAGCTGCTCCCTGTCACATCAAGCCAGCACTCATCAATCCCATATGGCTCCTGTCTGTCCGTATATTCTGCATATATCTCATGTGCCATTCTTGAGAACCGAAGATATAAGTCCATTCTTGGTGAAACAAATGTTATGTCAGGGCAGACCTGCTTTGCCTGCCAGAGTGCCATTCCTGTTTTCACACCGTACTTCTTAGCAATATAGTCGGCTGTTAAGACAATCCCATGTCTTGCCTCCGGGTCACCGCCTACTGCCAGTGGCTTTCCTGCAAGCTCCGGATGATGCAGATGCTCAATCGAGGCATAACAACAGTTGATATCTGAATGAAGTATTACCCTGTCTCCCATCTTCATCACCTCCTGCATTTAATCTGTCACTACCATAACCTTTAGTCCAAGTATATGAGTAATGTTTCTTACAGGGCATAGTATAACCCCAAGAATAATCGACTGTCAACGGACATATGTGTCCTTTTTCGCATTATATTGGATTTTTAACTTGAATAATTGGCACTATTGCTATATACTATGGAGTGAAAAGAGACATTTGAAATCAACAAAATGAAAGAAAAGAGGCGTATGTATGTACTCAATCGGAGAAATCATTTCAACATATAGAAAAAAGAAAGGCTTGCTCCAACAGGATCTCGCTGATGAACTGGCAAAGGAAGGCATTACCATTTCCTATAAAGCCATATCCAACTGGGAGAGAAATCTTGCTGAACCAAGCGTTACCATATTTTACAAAGTGTGTAGAATCCTTGGTATTACTAACATGTATGAAGCATATTTTGGAGTAAATCCTGCCGATCCTTTCTCTTCACTTACTGATGAAGGCAGGGAAAAAGCTATGGATTATATCAATCTGCTTCACGCATCCGGAATGTATGAAAAACAGACTGCTAAGATAATTCCATTCCGAAGCATTGATATTTTTGAAAATGCAGTATCAGCCGGAACCGATAACTTCCTTGTAGACGGACCGAAAGAGACTGTACGCATAGATGAATCTATCCTGCCGGAAGATACTACTTTCGGCGTCCGTATTAGTGGTGACAGTATGGAACCTGAATTCCATGATGGTCAGATTGCATGGGTATTACAGCAGGAATCTGTTGCTAATGGAGAAATCGGCATATTCGCTCTTAACGGAGAAGCCTATATTAAGAAATTACAAAACGATAAAGACGGAATTTTCCTTATCTCGCTTAATGAAAAGTATGCACCTATCAAGGTTGGAGAAAACGACCGCTTAGACATATTTGGAAAAGTTCTTGGAAAATCTAATGCTTCTGCTATCACAGGACATTGCCGATAAAACGCAAGTCCTTTTTATCGGACACATTATTTTGCATAATGACAATAAGAAAATATCTATAGAACTGAAAGAAGGAATTTTTATGGCGGTTACCAATAATATCAGAGAAATCCGAGAGCAACGTGGCATTTACCAGGATGACCTTGCCGCTGCTATCGGATACAGCACCAAAACTGTCGGCAGGATAGAGCGTGGGGACAGTACTCCATCTGCCGAATTTATGCTGCGGATATCAAAGTACTTTAATATGCTGGTGGAAGATGTATTCCATGTGGAAGATTGAGTCGGAGCAGTAATCCGGCTCTCCTTCTATTTTAGACAGCTTTTCATATCCTTATCAACAACAAAAATAAAATGCCACACAGTTATTAACAACCATGTGACATTTATACTATTAATACAATTTTGCACCTGCAGGGATTGCATCATCTAACATTACCAGATTCAGTTTTTCTTCTCCATTTACATTGTGAATTGCAGAAAGAAGCATACCACATGAATCTATTCCCATCATAGAACGTGGTGGAAGATTTACGATTGCAAGTAAAGTTTTACCTACAAGTTCCTCCGGCTCGTAAAATGCATGTACTCCTGAAAGAATAGTTCTTTCATTCTCTGTACCATCATCAAGTGTAAATCTAAGAAGTTTCTTACTCTTAGGTACTGCCTCACAATTTTTTACCTTTACAACACGGAAGTCTGACTTTGAGAATGTATCAAAATCAACCTGCTCCTCAAATAAAGGCTCTATTTCAATACCTGTATTATTTTCAACAACTGCTGCCACTTCTTCTGTTACTACTTCATTGTTATCCATTTGATTGTAACTCCTTTGCATTAATTTCTCATCATAATATGTAATGTCGGTTGAAACTGCATTACTACTAGCTAGTATACCATAAACATACTGTTTTTAGGAAGAAATGTCCTATTTCATCCATAAACAGTCTTCAATTTTTTTAATCGAACAAAAAGTCTCTTGTCCTTCGGGCACATCTTTTCAAGTTCCTCAAGACTGTATCTTCTCAAATCATCTTTGCTTTTTATTCCCATTCTAAACGCATCCATACATAGGAAGTCATCAAATCTGACTCCATGCTCCCGATCATTCAGTTCTTCTACACTGCGCAGCTTTATGCCTTGCTCTTCACAAATCTGATATAATTCCTGCAGTGTTGCCTGCCCAATATTACGAAACTTTATAAAATATTCCTTTGGATATTCTCTCAATCCTTCCAATGACTCAAATCTGTTCCTTCTTAGAACATTTCGTAACCTGCTCGACATTTCAATATCATCATAATCTGCTTTTTCAGCGTACATAAAAACTCCCTTTTGTCATTTTATTTGTTGTATATCTTATCAACCTCAGATTCATACACCGATTCAGTATGAGTATCAAATAGCACCCACTCCACCAGATCAAAACAATCCGGATTATCCTGCAAGAACCTATTTACTGTATGTACTGCAATCTTTGCTGCCAACTCAACCGGAAAACTATATACTCCCGTTGATATAGAAGGAAATGCAATAGACCTGATTCCATTATCCATTGCCAGCTTCATGGAATTAAAATAGCAGTTAGCAAGAAGTTCCTCTTCTCTATTCCTTCCACCATTCCATATCAGTCGGTCATTTTTTGCGGACAGTTCATACATGCTATCCTTTTCTGTTCTCTGCTCCTGCGTTTGCTCTCGTTTGATTTCTCCCTCCGTATCTTCTTGGCACAAGCAGGACAATACCTTGATGCACCAGAGCCCGGGACATATTCAACGCCGCACACCGTACAATTTTTAGCGGGCATTGCTGCCCACCGTTTTGTAGGTATGATATGTAATTCATCGACAAAGCCGATGAATTTATAGTAAATCTTGATTTCCTGCTTCACTGTTCCGTCTGCCATCTTCTCACGCTCCGAAACAAGTATCTTGTCTATGAGTGCGTTTATAACTGTTGCATCCAGTTCTTTTAAGCCTTGATAATTTCGGATAAGGGCGAGGAAGTCACGGATTCCCCGTGATTTCTCGTAGCTTTCATTAAGAGTTTCCGTCACCTCTTTCAGCCTTGCTTCAATTTCAAGCTGCTCTTTCTGGTATTTCCCCGACATCATCTCAAAATTCCGCTCGGTAATACGCTCCATGACCTTATCCTCGTAGAGAGAGGAAAACAGCCTGTCCAGTTCCGCAAGGCGTTTGTTCAGCTTCTTACGTTCTTTCTCTAATGCTTTCGCCCTGCTCTGGTCTGTTTCCGTGAGCCGCTTTTCTATGGCCCTGACCGCCTTTTCATCATTCACTGCCATATCCGCAAAACAGTTGATGTCGGCAAGAACGGCATTGAATAAATCCCTTGCTTCTATATTGTGGGCACTACACTCGCTTCTTCCGTTTCTTGCATAATTATTACATGAATACTGTACACAGTCGATAATCTCTGGGCGTTTCCTCCTGTGTACGTTCATTGCCCGCAGAGCACATCCGCAGTCCACACACTTGATAACGCCTGCAAAAATATTTACAAATCCTCCCTTGTTCTGTGGAAGCCTACGACTTGTAATAAGCTGTTGGACAATATCAAATTCCTCCTGCGTGACTATTCCCTCATGGGTATTGGGTATCACTTCCCATTCTTCGGGCAGCTTAGAGGGGCGTTTCTTGCTTTTCATATTGGCGGCAATCCGTTTGTAGCCTACAAGATTTCCCGCATATATCGGGCTTCTTAAAATGCTCCTCACGCTGTTCCCACTCCAAATATAGCGTTTGTCCTCGTTCCCCTCAAAATGACGTTCAAAGCCTGTTTCGCCACGCTCCGCCGCATAAGCGGCAGGGCGTAGGATATGCTGTTTATTAAGATGTCTGCAAATTTTGGCAACTCCATTCCCTTTTAATGCAAGGTCGAATATCTCTTTTACAACATGTGCCACTTTATCATCTATCAGCAGATGGTTGTGGTCGGCAGGGTCTTTGATATAGCCATAAGGGGCGGTAGTTCCCATGAATTTCCCCTGTTGAAACCTCGCCCGATATGCCGATTTTATCTTAACAGATATGTCAGCGGCATACATTTCGTTTAAAATGTTGCGGAAAGGCGTGATGTCCATAGCAGATTTATTCAAGGTATCTACGCCGTCATTGACCGCTATATACCTCACGTTATGCTCTGGGAAGAAAACTTCCAGATATAACCCACAATCAAGATAGTTTCTCCCCAGACGGGATAAATCTTTCGTAATCACGCAGTTTATCAGACCGCTTTCAATGTCTTTTATCATATTCTGGAAACTTGGTCTTTGGAAATTTGTACCAGAATAACCATCGTCCACATACGTTTTTGCTATGTGCCATCCCT
>OBCI01000012.1_pt1 | contig 81252 bp, 76 predicted proteins | sample 1495881 | NCBI WGS metagenome assembly OBCI01 (sample SAMN03418262, study PRJEB22391) | human gut metagenome | biome: human-gut; feature: organic feature; material: feces | host: Homo sapiens | place: Tanzania | collected 2013-01 | reverse complement strand
ATTTACAAAGAGAGACTCTTGGGTTACAAACGGGACTCTCGCTCTACATTTCACCTTATATAACCTCCTTTCTATATGTATTATATGATATATCAAACAAAATGTAAAGTATATAATACAAAAAATAATAAATATATAACGTTATGTGAAAAAGATTATTATGTTCTGGTAATAGAACTTTTAAGTATTTGATTCAAGTGTAGGAGTAATAAAAGAGTTACGAAATAAAGTAAAAACAAATTAGGAGGAATTGATATGATGCCATATGAAGTAGGGAAGACGTTTATTATTAGGGGGCCATTATTATCTATAGAGACTTATAAGGAATTATGTTCAGAAAAGGATAATGATGCTTTTATACGAAAATGTTATGCAAACGATGTGCTAATGGAAGCAATTGCTATAGCTATTGTAATAATATAATATGACATAATCGAATTGACAAAAACGATACATATATTTATAATATAGACAAAACGAGAATGACATGAATGGAGGACAAGATAATGAAGAAATCTGTAACACTTGAAGAGTCATTAAAAAGAATTGAGGAGTTGGAAAAAGAGAATGCAGCCCTTCGGGAGGAAGTGGAGTATTACAGGAATCGTAAATTAAGCGGTCGTCAGAAACATAACGCCAAATGGATGGCAATTTATAATGATTTTGTCATTGGATATGAGAGTGGTATGACTATGGTAGAAATTGCGAAGCGAAACAATGTCAGTGAGCGGACGATTTATAGATATAAAGCATATTATGACAAAATAAAGAAAAAAGAGGAATGATTTGTTGGGAGAAAAAATGGAAGAAACAAAGGAATTGATTACTACAGATGATATTCGCAGTAAAGTGTACATAATACGTGGGCAGCAAGTAATGCTGGATAAAGATCTGGCAGAAATTTATGGTTATGATGTCAAACGATTGAATGAGCAGGTGAAACGAAATATTAACAGATTTCCGGAGGATTTCATGTTTCAGTTAAAAACAAGTGAAATCACAGAATCTTTAAAGTCGCAAATTGCGACTTTAAACGTTAGTAAAAATAAACGAGGTATGCATATTAAAAAGATGCCTTTTGCATTTACAGAGCAAGGAATCTATATGCTTGCTACGGTACTTCGCGGAGAATTAGCAGAGCAACAAAGCATTTTTATTATGCGTACCTTTAGAGAAATGCGACATTATATTAAACAGAATCAGCAATTTGTAACAAGATCTGAAATGGAGTTACTATCATCTAAAGTTACTGAAATATCAGTGCAGACAGCTACGGTAATAGATAGATTACTTTTGCTGCCGGATAAACAAATATAACTTATGATAAAAGTTGAGGCTTCATTCAATAATGAGTGAGGCTTCTTTTTGTTTTGCTTATGAGTTTGAAGTGTTGGAAATTTATGTAAATTTATAGACTTTTTCTTATCGTAAAGCTATAATATTAAAATCATATGGAACAGATAGATATTGATTTTAGGAAGTGATACAAATGAAAAAGCTAAAAAAGAGATTCATTGTTCCGGCAGTGGTATTTATATTGGGCATGTGTGCGTTAATCGGCGTTATATATGTAGTCGGCGAGAGTCAGGAACAGCAGAACAGGACAAAAGCGAAGCTCAATGCGATGACATATGCGGAGCGTATAAATGGCGAGCTTATGGAGGGATTAGGAGTTACCGATACCTTAAAGCAGGTTGTCATAAGTGGTGATGGAAATATAAATGGGTTTTATGATGTTGCAGCAAATATGATGGACGATTCGATTCAGAGTATACAGATAGCACCGAATGGAGTTGTGACTGAAATATATCCGGAGGAGGGGAATGAATCCGGTAAGATTGATCTGATAAATGATAGTGACAGGGGAGAGATTTCGCGCTATGCGAGGGATAATGACACTGTAATTATGCAGGGACCATTGGAGCTGAAGCAGGGCGGATATGGTATAGCAGTGCGCAATCCGGTTTATTTGGAGGATGAAAATGGTCAGAAGAGCTTTTGGGGCTTCACAATTGTTATACTGAAGGTTCCGGAAATTTTTTCTGATTCTGTAGAGGCTCTTTCCAATTTTGGATATAAGTACTGTCTGCAGAAGTGTGCTTCACCGTGGGATGATACGTATGAGTGGGTTTACGGTTCAAATAAAGAGCTGAATGATCCGGTGATATATGACTTTGACGTGTATGGAGACAAGTGGAGGCTTGAGATTTTACCTAAGAGTGGGTTTTACAATAATAACTACCTGATATACATGTTTATCGGAGGTGTAATTATAGTCCTGCTTTTGACAGGGCTTACAGCAGCATTGATTTTCATCAACGAAAACAGGAAGAATTTCAAGAGACTTGCTGTGACTGATGCACTGACCGGTATCTACAACAGGCACGGCTTTGATGATCAGGTTGAGCAATATATGAGACAGAATCCGCAAAAGCACTGTGTTGTGGCGATGCTTGATATTGATGATTTCAAGCTTGTTAATGATGTGTATGGACATGCGGCAGGTGATGGTGCACTTAAGAAGCTTGCAGAGAGCATGAAGCAATATTTTTCAAAGGATGTTATACTCGGTAGAAACGGAGGCGATGAGTTTAGCATTTTCATGCCGGATTGCACGGTTGTGGAGGTTAAGCCTTTCCTTAAGAAGTTTACAGAAGAAACCAGGAAGTTTTATTGTAAAGGTGAAGAACGTGCATTTACCATTTCACTGGGCTTTGCGGAGTATCCTGTTTTTGCTGATGACCGTTCACAGCTCATGCGGTGTGCGGATACGGCACTTTATGAGGTGAAAATGCGTGGGAAGAACGGCTGCATGGCATACCGTGAGGGTGAGCGTATAAAGAGCCGTGCGAAGCTTGGATTTGCCGTGAAGGATATTATTGATAATTTGCCGGGCGCTTTTATTGTTTACAGGGCAGATAAAGAAAATGATGAGATTCTGCTTGCAAATAGTGAGCTGCTTCGGCTTACAGGCTGTAAAAATATGGACGAGCTTCTTGCATTTACGAATAAGAGCTTCCGAAATCTGATACGCCCGGATGAACAGGAACGCTGTCAAAAAAGCATATGGTCGCAGATTGACGGAGGACACTCAAATGATTATATTTTCTTTCATATGAAAAAATCAGACGGCACATATATTTCAGTGCTCGACCATGGCAGGATAGTGGATTCAGTGCACAATGGCAGAGTATTTTATGTGATGATTATGGATTTAAAGTCACTGCAGAGGCATTTTGGAGACTGCCTAGAGCTGGTGGAGAAGTAGAAATAAGCAGATTGTGAACACATGCGTTCACAATCTGCTTTTTTAATAGTGCATACACAATTTATTTATCCGAATAAATCACATTTCCACCGCATACGGTGTACTTAACCTTACCGGTCAGTTCCATGCCGGTGAAAGGTGTGTTTGATGATTTTGATGCATATTCGCATGGTACCCATTTTTCGTCAGGATCAAAGATGACAAAATCTGCAGCAGCACCCTCTGAGATAGTACCGTAAGGCATGTGGTACAGCCTGGCAGGATTGATAGTCATCTTTTCCAAAAGCTCAAGCATGCTCAGATGGCCCGGTTTGACAAGGCTTGTGATACCAAGAGCAAGGGATGTCTCAAGACCGATGATACCGCTTGGAGCTTCGGTTACAGGCTTTGATTTTTCCTCGGTGCTGTGAGGCGCATGATCTGTTGCGATAAGGTCTATTGTGCCATCGATAAGTCCCTCTATAATCTTTTGACGGTCTGATTCAGTGCGAAGAGGCGGATTCATCTTGGCAAGGGTGCCGTGCTCTAAGACAGCATCCTCAGTCAGCGTGAAGTGATGTGGAGTGGCCTCGGCATGGAGCCTTGCACCAAGCTTTTTGTAGGTGCGGACTATATCAACAGATACACCGGAGCTGATGTGCTGTATTACAACATCAGCACCACTGCGCAGCGCAAGCAGACAGTCTCTTGCGACGAGAGTCTCCTCAGCGATGGATGGTGAGCCGTAGATACCGAGAGCGTCAGATACTTTTCCGTGGTTGATGCCGTTGTTTTTGATAAATGCAGGGTCCTCCTCATGGAGACTTATCGGCATATCCAGCTTTGCAGCATTTTGCATGGCTCTGTAGCAGAAAGCAGCATTTGTAAGCGGGATACCGTCATCAGTAAAGCCACATGCTCCGGCTTCCTTTAAAGCTGCCATGTCAACCTCATCCTGTCCTTTGAGGGAGTGCGATATTGCAGCGGCCTGATACATACGGATTTTTTCCTGCTTTCCACGTGTGAGGTTGTCCTTTAGAGTATCCACATTATCCACTGTAGGCTTTGTGTTTGCCATGCATACAACAGTTGTGAAGCCACCCTTTGCGGCAGCCATGGAACCGGTGTGGATATCCTCTTTGTATGTGAAGCCCGGATCACGGAAATGCACATGTGTGTCGATAAGTCCAGGTCCGACAATCATTCCGGCTGCATCTATTATTTCTTCTTTTTCAGTTGCAGCAGCGTCTGACGCACATGAGATGTCAGGTGCTATTTTTACTATTTTCCCATCTTTTACAAGTATATCCATATGTTCGTAGAGACCTGATGCAGGGTCTGCTACAATGCCGTTTTTTATTATCATGATAATCCTCCTGTAGATTGTATTTATTTTCTGATATATCCTAGTATAACAGTTTTAAACGAACTACACCATATCACTTGCATATTTTACCGGTAGTACAAGAAAATAAAATTGAAAATATATAGGGGATAAAAGTATATTGACAACCTGTATATAACTGTATATACTGTATATATTAGGCAAGAAAAAATTGCAAAATAAATCGCAAGTAAATAAATGGCTAAGTAAAAAATGTCATTTGCATACAAAGGAGTAGCTTATGAATAATGCACTGATAGTCAGAAATGTCAGCAAAACATTTGACAAATTCAAGCTGGACAATATTTCATTTGAAGTGCCGGGTGGAAGCATTGTAGGTGTGATAGGAAAGAACGGCTGTGGCAAGTCAACGCTTCTTTCTGTTCTTATGGGGATGAAAGAGTCTGATTCGACAGACACCGGGATTGTGATAGACGGTGTGTGTCTGCAGACGGATGAGAAGGCATACAAGAAGAAAATAGCTTATGTATTTAGTGAATTGCCGTTTATGGAAAATATATCTGCTGTCTCGATAGGAAAATATTACGGCAGATATTACGACGGATTTAATCAGAAAAAATATGAGGCTCTTCTTAAACAGTATGGTCTTATCGATTTTGCTGGCGTACCTCTTAGAATTTCAAAAAATAAAAAGAATATTATGAATGCCTCGGATTTTTCGCAGGGGCAGAAGATACTGCTGCAGCTTGCATTTGCACAGAGCTATGATGCGCAGGTGTACTTTTTTGATGAACCTACGGGAAATCTGGATGTTGAATTTCGTGATAAATTTTATGAAACCATAAGGGAGCTTGCAGCAGATGAAAATAAATGCATAATTTATGCAACACATCTGGTCGAGGAGCTTGAGCATTTCGCAGATTATATTTTATGGCTGCAAAAGAAAGACAATACCACAAGCAAATTCTATTACGGTTCGCTGGATGAGCTTAGGGATTCCTACAGACTTGTTTCCGGGGAAAAGGCATTGCTTGAGAGGATACCGAAGGAGCTTGTAGTCGGAGGGCGTTTAAGCGAAAGCTCAAATGAATTGCTGATAAGATATGATGAAGCAAAAATAAGCGCAAAAATTAATCATGAAATCATGCAGCATATGAGATATGCAGAGCTTAAAGAAATCATGTACTACGTACAGAAGAAAGAGATAATAAAAGAAAGTGGTGATGAGTAATGATCAGGGATTATTTTGAGAGAAAAAAGATATGGTTATCCAGTTCACCGGGGCATATCGGTTTGGCATTTATCGTATTACTTGTGACAACACTGTGCGGAGTATTGGGCTTTGTATTTGCCGGAGTGCTGTTTATAGCATTAAGTGCAAGCTATATCAGTTCTGAAATAAATTATCTTTTACCTTTTAATGAAAAGGAAAGAAAAACACGATTTTTGACAGAGGTGATGCTTGATTTACTGTGTTTAAGTGTTCCTCTTCTTATAAACACTGCGTTTATAGTGATAAGGCACAGAAAGCTGGAGCTTTTTTCACATCCGCTTTATGTGGCGGTATGTTTTATTTCATATATTATAATTCTTGCACACTTTTCGATAAATGGTATCTTTTGGAAAGCAGCAGAAGACAGCAGAAATTTAGAAAAGTGTTTAGCTGACGCGAGTGTTTCAAAGTCTGTAAAAATATATGAGACTTTTATTGTGTTGGTAAAAATTGTTATAGACACAGGGTTGTTTGTCTGCTTAATGACTATTGTTACAAATGGCAGCTTTTCTGATATGGCAGGAATAGACAATGAGTTCTATAAGCTTGGATGTATAGCAGAGATTTTGTCAGGTACAATACTGGTGATAGACATGGTAAGAACTATTGGAGGCAGAAATGAATATTTCCATACAGTCTAAGGGCGGAACACCCATTTATGAGCAGATTGCCACGCAGATAAAGGAGGCAATACTTGCCGGAAAATTGAATAAGGATGATGCGCTTCCATCGATAAGGGCGCTTTCAGCGGACATTAAGGTCAGCGTCATTACCACGAAAAAGGCATATGAGGAGCTGGAAAAGGAGAAAATGATATATTCGGTGCCTGGAAAGGGCTTTTTCGTGGACGATCCGGATATTGCATATCTCGAGGAAAAACGTACCTTAAGTGTGGAGGAGGAGCTTGCCGCGGTTATAGAAAAGGCAAAGGCGGCAGAGCTTGATGAAGCAGAGCTTATTGATATGGTGAGGATACTTTGGGAGGAGGAAACATGCTAGAGGTTCAAAATTTATCTTACAGTACGAAAACCTTTTCTATGGAAAATGTCAGCTTTTCACTTGATGACGGATATCTCATGACACTTTTGGGAAGAAATGGCGCAGGAAAAACTACGCTTTTTGATTTAGTGTACGGACGTATTGAACCACTGAGTGGAAAGGTATTATGGAATGATATTGATGTCACCGGAATGAAAGCAATTGACATTCTGTATCATGATGAGGTGGCATATGTCGGTGGAAGAAGCTGGTGTATAGGCGGGATTAGGGCTGACGAAAATATCAGGCTGTTAAGCTGTCTTTACAGCAGATGGGATCAGAAGCATTTTGATGAAATGCTTGAAATGATGGAGTTCACCAAGGAAGAATATACGACAAAATTTGAGGAGCTTTCAACAGGAAAACAGATGCAGCTCCAACTGGCTTTTGCTCTGGCAAGGCACCCAAAGCTTCTGCTTTTGGATGAGCCTATGGCAAATCTGGACCCGGTCGTAAAAACGGACATCTGGGAGCTTTTGATCCGAACAATAGAAAAAGAAAACATAAGCATCATAATCAGCACGCATCTGGTTGAGGAGGTCAATGACATAACTGACTATATCGGATTGCTTGATAATGGCAGGCTTGTTAAATTCGGGGACAGGGAACAGATATTACATGATGATTTAGGAAATAAAAATAAGAATCTCAGGGAATTACTGGAGGAAGAAAATGGATAAAGCGGAAGAAATTTTTGCAGAGGGCATAGAAGATAGAAATGTGAAAACAATAAGGCAGGCGAGAGTACTTTTTGTAATATGTCTTATGGCAGGCATGTTCATCATATTTGAAAGTGATGACATCTTTAAGTGGGCTGCAGTGTTGGCTGTTTATTTTTTTACAGATTCGTTTTATAAGAAATATCTGAGAGTGGAAGCAAATTTGGCTGATGATATGACCGGCAATGATATTTATCAGTTTATAGGACAGCACGCACTTTCGGTGGATTGCTATTTCGGGATTATTTCAAAAAAAATACGCAAATACAGGATAATTTTTTTTGCAGAGTATTTTTTGTGTGCCATATTCTCAGATTCAAAGGGGGATGGGCTGATTATTGCCGTGTTGAGCGTTGTCGTAACGTATGCCACCGCATGGATAAAAAAGAAATATTTTATCTGCCGCCTGGTGGGAAAGCTAAAGCCTGTTGAAATGATATTAACTTTCACAGATAGTTTTTTAAACATATTTAAATTTCTTCTTATACTGTTGGTCAGCTTCTTGTTTTGCATGGTGTTTCTGGGAGTCGCAGAGGGCGCAGTGGAACGCGAAATGGTAAGCGGGCAGATACTTGAACGTTTTATAGGAATACCGGCCTTTTTGGTAATGGTTGTAGCAGGCTTGATTGTACCATTGGCAGGATATGCTTTTTTTAAACCATCAGCCATATTAAATGCAACCCTAAAAACTGCCATGGTCATAGGAATAGCGGGATTTATCTGTATACTGGCATCGGTAAGACTGTGGTATTATGAAATAAACTATACAACGCAGAAAATAACATTGGTTCATTTTAAGGAAAAACAGTATGATTTTTCAGATGTAGAAAGGTACATATGGAAAAGCGGTGATGATGATGAGACTGAAAAAACGCTTGTTTTGTATCTGAAGGATGAAACAGTGCTGGATTTATGCGATGATGGTGCATTTAGCAGTGAGCAGGGAGATTTTGAGAAAGCGCAAAGGCAGGCGTGGCCGCAATCATGATAGACTGTATATATGGACAATAGAAAATTTTATAGATATAATATGATTTAAGGAATCCTGAATTGGATACCTTTTGACCCTCACATCATTTTAGGCAGACCCTGGGGAGCTGTAATCCCTAAAACTTTTAAAACAGCACCCAAAATTCACAAAACAGCTCAAAAAAATTAAAGGGAGAAAAACAATGAGCTTAATAAAAGGTATACATCACGTATCTATGAAGTGCAGCAGCACAGAAGAATATGAAAAGACAATAGATTTCTACAAAAACATTCTGGGAATCCCGGTCGCAAGGGAATGGCAGGCAGGAATCATGCTTGATACCGGAAACGGAATTGTTGAGATTTTTAACGATGGAGATGATGCACCGGGAAAAGGTGTGATTCGTCATTTCGCATTTGCAACAGATGATGTGGATGCGTGTGTAGAGTCTGTAAAAGCAGCAGGATACGAGGTATTTATTGAGCCGAAGGATATAGAAATCGCATCAACACCGGCATTTCCGGCGCGCATAGCATTCTGCAAAGGACCACTTGGCGAGGAAATTGAGCTGTTTGAGGAAAAGTGATAGGACGTATTAATGGTTTTATAGGGGTATTATACTATGGGAAAAACTCCAATTAAGCACACGCTTGCAGGCTATATTATAAAAAAAACAGACACCGAAGGATACCGGTCAGGAAAACTAACCGGAGAAAAACATTTGAACAAAATAACAGAAATGATGGAATTTGTTGGTGGACGCCGGAAACTAATCGATCAGGCAAGGTTTATAGAGAATAATACACAAGCAGGCCGCGATGGAAAGATAAGAATTAATTGGATTCAGGTCAACAGCGATATTAAAAAAATTGATTGTGATGTCAGCAGCATACCGGAGCTGTGTCGGCTTGAGGGTGTTGAGGATTCAAGAGCAAAACAGCTAAGATTGATAGAGTCTGTAAAGCAGTGGAAATCAGAGGTTGGTGACTGCGATTGGATATGCAGATATTATGATGATATTTTGGGGCGTCTGGAAGCCGGAAAGAGTGTCACAGAGGCTGAGGAGGATATGCGTTTTAAGTGTATCAATGCTATAACAAGAATAAAGGAGCCTGTGTGGGAGCGTGTTTTTAGTGCAAAGGTTTTTAATGATTCAAAGAAATTTGAAAAATGCTATCGACAAAAGATGGTATCAATTCTGACTAAATATTCTCCATATTATGAGAAGGATATGGAGGATTATGATACAGAGGGAGAGGAAGATGATGCCAAAGAGGATAAAAAGAAGTCGGGGCTTGAAATTTTGAAGATGCATGGTATTATGTCATATGCACAGACAATGGAATGGAAGGGACCATTGTCATATAGAATTGATGATACATGTGTTATTGATACGTCAAAGCAGATTTATGGAACCATTATTAATACGCAGACACTTGAGCATGCAAGTCCGGTTTCGCTTGCAGGATGCAAAAGAATTATGACCATAGAAAATAAGGCTAACTATGAAAGTATGCAATATGATGAGAATACCTTGTATATTTTTTGTCATGGTTATTTTACTCCTAAGGAAGTGTATTTTCTAAAGAAATTAAGCCTTATTGTATCTAAGGAATGTGAGTTCCTCCATTGGGGAGATATGGATTTTGGAGGAATAAGCATATTCATGTTTATTAAGGATAGAATTTTTGAAAAACTAATGCCTTATAGAATGGGGGTAGCGGATTTTGAGGAAGCATTAAAAAAAGACGCGGGAATACCACTTAAGGCTTCAACTAGGGAAAAACTGCAAAAAAAGGACGCAGGATTGCTTGCTGAATTAAAAGAAGCAATTCTTGAATCGGATAAAACAATAGAGCAGGAAAGGCTCTTATGAGGCTGATTCGGAAAACTCTAAATACACATATATATTTGACAAATCAAAGTATAAAGATATATACTAGCCGAGTTAAGCAAATTAATCAAGCTTTAAAATAATTATGATTAAAATGATGATTTTACGAAAGGAGTGCAACTATGAGCTGGAAAACAACCACACTTCACCTCATGAAAGGTAACTGTTTAGCTGTTTACAGGGATAGTGCGCTCTTTTTTAGGTAAACAGCTTTAATAAATTAAGTTAAACTCAAGTTAAAATAAAACTGAAACGCACTATCTCCTGTTCAAAATATTTAAAGACAACTGTTTTGAAAAGGAGATTTTTTATGCGTAAATTTAATATTAAAGCACAGATACATAAATTGTACACGCTGACCACAGTAGGATATTTCAGGATAGCAGGGGCTTCATGGGTTGCACTTCTTGCGCTCAGAGGTTTTTCAATGCTTGAGATAGGAATGTTAGAAAGTATATTTCACATAGTAAGCAGCTGCTTTGAGATACCATCAGGGGTTGTTGCGGATGTGTTCGGAAGAAAGAAAACAATGGTGCTTGCAAGTCTGGTAAGTTTTGTATCGGGACTTTTTATGATACTGTCTAACAATTTCTGGTCAGTTGCATTTGCTATAGGCTTTAGCGCCTTAAGCTACAATCTCGAATCAGGCACACGTGAAGCTTTGGCATATGATAGTTTAAAATTTGCCGGTCAGGAGGAAAAATACAATAGATTTGCATCAACTGAAATGATGTTGTATAGGATAACAAGCTCAACAGCTACTTTGTGCGCAGGTTTTGCGCTGTGGCTTGGTTACAGAAAGGCATATGAATTTGATATTGTATTCAGTCTCATAGCAATAGGAATTGCGTGCAGTCTGAATGAAGTATCTGTGTCAAATGATGAAAATACGGATAACAAAGAAAACAATAACCCAAATGCAAATAAAAATGCGAAAATAGGATACCGGCTCAAAAATGTCATTACAGAAAGCTGGCGTTTCATGATCACAAATAAAAAGGCCAGAAGTATCATGGTTATAAATGCACTTATAGGGGCGGTTTCAACCTTGGTACTATTCTTTTTACAGGCGAAGCTTCCCCTTGCAGGATTAAATGATGCGCTGCTTGGACCGGCACTTTTTGTGATGGGGCTTGGAGCGGCATTTGGTGCAAAAGCAGCCGGATTTTTTCCAAAATTGAAATATAAAAAATATATTATTATCAGTAGCATAGGTGTTATATTTGCGTTTGCAATGATATTTACAGAACTGCCATATGTTATGATACTGGGTGGATTTGCGGGCTCTTTTTTTGATGATTTTATAGAAGTGCGCACGGATATTATTCTCAATGAAATGATACCGTCAGAGCAGAGAGCCACACTCATTTCAGTTAATTCATTTATGTTTTCAATCGTTATGATTGTAATGTCAACACTTATGGGAAGCATTATGTAGCATCATCGCCGTTTAAACTTCACGGATTAAAGCAATATTAATTGATTCAGCTTCGAATATAAACAATTATATAAACAATTATTAGAATGTGATTCATACGCACAGCATACCTCCTTCGTGCATACAATAGCATGAAGGAGGTATGTTTGTATTATGAATCCATTTAAAATGAGGCCGGAGAGAACCGGCGATTTATTTGTTGACTGGGAGAAATTCTGGGTAAAACCATATAACAAAAATGAGGTAAATCCGTATACAAGGACGAGAATCATATTGATGAATGGTACAGAATTTGAAAACGTGTGGTTTTCACATCAGTTTTCAAGAAGCGTAGGTGATGATGAGCTTAGACGAAAGCTTGCATACATCAGGAAAAGTGAGCAACAGCAGCAGAAAATACTCACACATTTAAAGCCGGCAGATGAGTCGGCATTGGAGCACACTATAGGCTACGAGCAGCTTGCGGTTGACCTGACTGCTCATCTTGCAAAACGAGTAAATGACAAAAATATTAAGTCTGCGCTCGATTTTGCCTTGCTCGAGGACTTTGATCATTTGTACCGCTATGCAGATTATCTTGATTTTACCACAGGTGAGCATGCAGAGAAGCTTGTCGGAGGCTATACGGAAATCACACCGGGCAGACCGACTATTTCACACCATAGGCATCCATATGATTCAATACGATATCCGATGACGGATAAATGCCCTGCGACAATGGATGTGCTGGCTGCAAACGTAATCACAGCAGCAGAACAGCAGACTATGAACTACTATATGAACACAGCGGCACTTTGGCCTGATGAGATGGGACGCAGGCTATATCAGGAAATCGGAATGGTCGAGGAACAGCATGTCACACAGTATGGCAGCCTGTTGAAGCCATGCATGAGCCGCCTTGAAAATCTCCTTGTGCATCAGTATGTCGAGTGCTGGCTGTATTGGAGCTGTTATGAAACTGAGACAGATACAAGAATACGTGGCATATGGCAGTTTATGTTTGAACAGGAGCTTAAGCACCTGCATATTGCACTTGAGCTGCTAAGACAGTACGAGAAAAAGGATTGGCAGGAGGTCATCCCGGACGCTGAGTTCCCGGCTCCTCTTGTGCTGGAGAGCAATATTGAGTATGTCAGGTGTGTGCTTGGCAGTACGGTAAACGACACAGCATGCCGTGAAAGGTATGTGGATGTAAGAACAAATGCTCCTGAAACATTTATCAGATATCAGCGCCTGGTCAATGACCCGGTAAGAAATGTAATGAGCCATACCTTTATTGAGGATTATATCCGCAAAAACGGGGAGGATTATCGCTTTGAGGTGGCGCCAAATCCGGTGCCGGAGCTTCGTGACCGTACAAAGGATAATATATGTGTGGGAAGACAGCCTCTTTGCAGGAATCGGTATTAGAAGCCATTTTATACGCCATCTGTGGCATGTGATACCCGGCCCTGACGTTTTGTCAGGGCATTGCTGTGTAAAGAAGTATAACTCGATTGTATCTAAGCTATGGAGTAGCTTGTACTCGTTGCTGGTCACACTGTTAGGTGTGAACAGTAACGAGTAAGGCTCACAGAAGCCGGTTGACGAAATAATATAGGTGTATTAAACTGTAATCGGGTTAGAGAAGACTAATTACATACAGCTGTTTTACATTAAGTGGTTTTGAATATTCAGTTACTGTAAAATGATATACGAAACGATATAAGAAATAATATGTTGAATAATAAAATATTCAAACTTCCCATATTTTATTTTGTGATACCGGCCTAGCATACAGTGTATTCCTCATATTTTTTCTTCGGAACAACTGTATACTCTCCGGTAAATATAGTTTTATATATGGGAAGTTTGTGTAAAATAGAAAAACCGCAGAACAGCAGAATAGGAGGCAACCATGATTACATCAACCATATTAGGGTTATTAATACCATTTATAGGCACGTCGCTCGGTGCGGCATGTGTACTTTTTATGAAAAATGAGCTTTCCGTAAAGACCACAAAAATGCTCAGTGGCTTTGCAGCAGGCGTAATGATTGCGGCATCAGTCTGGAGTCTTCTGATTCCGGCACTTGAGCAGTCACAGAGCCTTGGAAAAATGCAGTTCGTCCCGGCAGTAACAGGCTTTATGCTCGGAATGTTTTTCCTATTGATACTGGATACAATCACACCACATATGCATCTCGATAATTCAGTCGAGGGTCCAAAGAGCAATTTCAGCAGACAGACAATGATGGTGCTTGCAGTTACATTACATAATATACCGGAGGGCATGGCAGTCGGAGTGCTCTACGCAAGCTGGATATCAGGAACCACCACCATCACGAGGGCAGCAGCCCTTTCACTGGCAATCGGAATAGCCATACAGAATTTCCCGGAGGGCGCAATCATATCCATGCCATTACATAGTACAGGAAGCTCAAAGCTAAGAGCCTTTGTATATGGAGTACTGTCAGGAATAGTTGAGCCGATAGCGGGAATACTTACGATACTTGCCATTGGAATAATAGAGCCGGTGATGCCGTACCTGCTAAGCTTCGCCGCCGGAGCCATGATATATGTAGTTATAGAAGAACTCGTGCCGGAAATGTCAGAGGGAGGTCACTCAAACCGCGCCACCATAGCATTTATGGTGGGCTTCTGCCTTATGATGACACTCGATGTGATGCTGGGCTAGGCCAGAGCGAGCCCACGGCAATAGCCGTGGGCAAAGCGACAAGAAGGTAAATAGAGCCACAGCGTGAGGAACCCGGGCGGCAGGCACACACAGGCTCGGGAGGGCGAATAGCGAAGCTGCCTAGATACTGTAGAAATTATGCCCACGAAGCACAGAAATGCCCAGCCAAGGACGGCTGGGCAAACATATCAAATAGCGCTTTTATGAAAACGCAAGCTTGACACTATGCTGTCAAGCTATGCGCCATAACCTATATTTTATGCAATTTCAGCCCCATGCATCTTCTGATGCATTAAAAATGGCTGAAATTGCTACTGGTCACGCTTTTTGTGACCGGTAGTATGCGCCATGGACGGCGCATAAAAGCCGGTTTCGTCAAGCAAAGAAACCGTGCAAGCATAATTTCGTACAGAATCTTGGCAGCATAGCGTAGCCCACCAGAGCCTGTGTGTGCCTGCCGCCCGGGTTCCGTCCCATCGCCAATTCCCCACAGCAATTCAAATGAATTGTGAAAAACTGTGAAAAAAAGGGAAATTCTTCCCGAATTATTTGGAAATTTTTAATGAATCGCAACTAAAAATAAAATAAATCTAAACATCCCCAAAACGCAATAGAAAAACTACACAAAAATAAAAACTAAAATTGTTGAAAATGTATAAAAAGCTAACTAAAAAATGAATACATTTGCCAGTCAAACAATATAAAAACGAAACGTTGACTTTATAAAACGATGTGACTAAAATCAAGTACAACGATAGTTGCTTCTTATTAAATCAAGACCAAACAAACATCAAGGGTCAGACAAAACATATCTTGAGTTATTAAGAAACAATTTGCGTATCAAATTTCATATAGCAAAAAAGAAAGGAGGTAACGCAGATGGATGCTCTGGTAGATGGACTGTTAGAGGAACTCAATTGTGACGTGGTATTCAAGATACCGATATTCGGAGGCATACCCATATACGAGTCGGTAGTAGTCACATGGATAATAATGGCAGCGGTATTTTTACTGTGCTTTTTTCTCGGCAGAAATCTTTCAGTTGAAAATCCCGGACGCAGACAGGTAGCCGTAGAGGCAGGAGTCAAATTCCTTAATGATTTCTTCAGTGAGACACTCGGAGAAAAAGGAAAGGATTACATACCATATCTGGCAACAGTAATCATCTATATAGGAATAGCAAACCTGATAGGCTTGCTTGGCTTCAAACCGCCGACAAAGGATATGAACGTCACAGCAGCACTCGCTGTAATGAGTATAGTTCTTATCGAGGTGGCAGGAATCAGGGCAAAGGGCACCAAAAGGTGGCTCAAGAGCTTTGCAGAGCCAATGCCGGTAATACTACCTATCAATATCCTTGAGATCTTTATCAAACCATTATCGCTGTGTATGCGATTATTTGGAAACGTCCTTGGTTCATTCGTAATCATGGAGCTTTTAAAGATGGTCGTCCCGGCAATCGTCCCGGCAGTATTCAGTTGTTATTTTGATATCTTTGACGGACTTATACAGGCATATGTATTTGTATTCCTGACAGGACTTTTCATCAAGGAGGCAACCGAGTAGGAAGACCTGATGAGGCATGAAACACCACATCATTTATTTTCACATCGTAAGCATGGAAGCTGTAGCCCCGCTTACAAAAAGAAACAAAATAATTGCTAACCAAAAGAAAGCATATAAGCAAGAAAAGGAGAACACATTATGTCATCAACATTATTAGTAGCAATCGGAGCTGGAATCGCAGTATTAACAGGAATCGGAGCAGGACTTGGAATCGGTAAGGCAACAAGCAGCGCAGTAGACGCAATCGCAAGACAGCCTGAGGCTGAGAGCAAAATCTCTAAATCACTTCTTTTAGGATGTGCCCTTGCAGAGGCAACAGCTATTTACGGTTTCGTTATCGCATTACTTATCATCCTCTTCCTTAAATAATCAGGCAGCGTAACTGACAGTTACAACCAGATGAAACAGAAAGGAAGGTAGAGCAATGTTAAAAATTGATCCATGGAATATAATATGGACAGTAGTCAATCTGCTTTTCCTGTACTGGATATTTAAGAAATTCCTCTTTGACCGCGTGATGGGCGTGATAAATCAGAGAGAAGAAATGATTAAAAAGCAGTTCTCAGAAGCAAAGAAGAGTCAGGACGATGCAGAAAGCTTAAAGAGCGATTATCAGAAGAAGCTCGAGAGCGCAAAGACTCAGGCTGACCAGATAATCCTCGATGCCAGGGCAAGAGCCGAGGCAGAGCAGGAGAAGGCTCTTGAGAGAACCAGACAGGAAGCAGACAGTATGCTTGAAAAAGCAAAAGCGGACATTGCTAGCGAGCAGGATAAGGCAACAAAGGCCGCTGAGGCTGAAATTGCAAGACTTGCCATCTTAGCAGCGAGAAAGATTGTAAAGACAGGTGAAGCTAATGACACAGGCAGCAGTAAATAATGCAATAGTTTTGTACAGGCTGGCTGTAGAGCGTCGTGATGTGGAGGAAGCACAGAGAGTATACTTTGTGACAGAAAAGCTTGCACAGACGCTCGCAAATCCACTTATACCACTGACCAAAAAGTATGACATCATAGAAAAGGTATACGGATTTGAGAGTGAGCCAAAGCTTATCACAAGCTTCATAAAGGAAATGGTAAAGCTTGGATATGCCGCTGAAATGAATGAAATCTTTGAGGCATATTACAGATACTGGGATGAGAAAAACCATATCATAAGAGCTGAGCTTATCAGTGCAGAGGCCGCAACCAACGAGGAAGCAAATGACGCCAAGGCGCTGCTACAAAGCAAATATCCGGAATATGAAATATCCCTTACACAGAAAGTGGACGAAACACTTTTAGGTGGATATGTGATTAAGACTCTTAATACAGAGTATGACAGAAGCTACGAAGGAAAGCTTCGTGAGCTTGAAAGAAAATTGACCAGGAGGTGACCCCTGTGGGCGCAATCAGTGCAACAGACATAATCTCCATTATCCAGAGCGAGATAGAGAATTTCGACTTCGATACCGAGAGCCGTGAGACCGGCGAGGTAATCTACGTCGGCGACGGAATCGCCACAATATACGGCATCGACCATGCCATGTACGGTGAGATCGTAGTATTCGATAATGGAGTAAAAGGAATGGTTCAGGATATCCGTCAGAATGAAATCGGAGTAATCCTTTTCGGAAGAGACCACGGAATCCATGAAGGAACCAAAGTAGTAAGAACAAAGAAAAAAGCCGGAATCCCTGTAGGCGAAGGCTTTATCGGCCGAATCATCAATGCCTTAGGTGAGCCTATTGATGGAAAGGGCGATATCAAAGAGGAAGATTACAGACCAATCGAGAATGAGGCACCGGGTATCGTGGACAGAAAGTCAGTAGATACACCACTTGAGACAGGAATCCTCTCAATCGATTCAATGTTCCCAATCGGACGTGGACAGCGAGAGCTTATCATCGGTGACCGTCAGACAGGAAAGACATCAATTGCCACAGATACCATCATCAACCAGAAGGGCAAGGATGTTATCTGTATATATGTAGCAATTGGCCAGAAAGCATCAACAGTAGCAAAAATTGTGTCAACTCTGACAAAACACGGCGCAATGGATTACTCAATCGTGCTTTCATCAACAGCCAGCGATCCTGCATCACTGCAGTATATCGCACCATACGCAGGAACAGCCATGGCAGAGCATTTCATGCATCAGGGCAAGGATGTACTTATCGTATATGATGACCTTTCAAAGCATGCGGTAGCATACAGAGCACTTTCACTGCTGCTCGAGAGATCACCGGGACGTGAGGCATATCCGGGAGACGTATTCTATCTTCACTCAAGACTGCTTGAGAGATCAAGCCGTCTGAGCGATGAGCTTGGTGGAGGCTCAATCACAGCACTCCCAATAATCGAGACACAGGCAGGAGACGTATCAGCATATATCCCTACCAACGTAATATCTATCACAGACGGACAGATATTCTTAGAGAGCAACCTCTTCAACGCAGGTATGAGACCGGCCGTAAACGTAGGTCTTTCAGTATCCCGAGTTGGTGGAGCTGCCCAGACAAAGGCCATGAAGAAGGCATCAGGAAGCATCCGTATCGACCTGGCACAGTACAGGGAGATGGAGGTCTTCACACAGTTTGCATCAGACCTTGACGATGCCACAAAAGCACAGCTTGCACATGGAAAAGCACTTATGGAGCTTTTAAAACAGCCGCTTTGTCATCCGCTGTCACTGCATGAGCAGGTAATGACACTTATCATGGCAAACAATGGTGTGTTTGATACAATTGAGACAAAAGAGGTCAAGAAATATCAGGGCGATATCCTCTCATATATGGATCTTTCTTATCCGGAAATCGGACAGAAAATCGAAGAGAACAGAGCCATTGATGAAGAGCTCGTAAATAAAATCATGGATGCAGTAAAAGAGTATAAAGGGTAACAGGTAGTATTATGGCAAACACGAAGGAAATACAGGATCGAATAAAAAGTATCAATGATACGCTTAAAATCACAAATGCCATGTATATGATTTCTTCTTCGAAGCTGAAAAAGTCCAAAAAGATGCTGGCAGATACAGAGCCGTATTTCTTCACACTGCAATCAGAGATGAGCCGAATACTCAGGCATCTGCCTGATATGGAGGACATCTATTTCAAGACCAACGAGGATAAGCTGCCTGAGGACAGAAAGGTCGGATATATCGTAATCACAGCCGATAAAGGACTTGCGGGCTCATACAACCACAATATCCTGAAAATGGCTGAGGAGCACTTAAAGGATCATCCGAACCATTCACTTTTCGTACTCGGAGAGCTGGGACGTCATTATTTTGAACAGCGTGGAATTGAGATTGAAAAACAGTTCCACTACACAGTTCAGAATCCGACACTCAACCGTGCCAGAAATATTGCAGAAGAAATTTTGGAGCTATATCTACATAACGAGCTGGACGAAGTTTATATTATCTATACCAGCATGATAAATGCGATTCAGGAGGAAACACAGATGTCACAGCTTCTGCCACTGAAAAAGGCAGACTTCACTGTGCAGATTCCTATAGACATACCGAGGGAGGAGCTGGCACTCAAGCCATCGCCTGAGGCAGTCATGGATCGTATCGTACCAAACTACGTTGTTGGATTTGTCTACGGTGCTCTTGTAGAGTCATTTTCATGTGAGCAGAACGCCAGAATGATGGCGATGCAGTCCGCATCAAACAGTGCGAGGGACATGCTTGCAGAGCTTGACATTCTTTACAACCGTGCCAGACAGGCAGCGATTACACAGGAGATTACAGAGGTAATAGCCGGTGCTAAATCGCAGAAGAAAAAGAGAAAGTAGGCTTTTTGATGAAAACAGGAAAAATTATCCAGGTTATGGGTCCTGTTGTCGATGTAGAGTTCGAGGATGAGAACCTGCCGGCAATCAGAGACGCACTAGAAGTTTTAAATGGTGACAAAAAAAGTGTGATGGAAGTCGCACAGCATATTGGAAATAATACAGTACGCTGTATCATGCTTGCTTCCAGTGAGGGACTTCACAGAGATATGGAAGTAACAGCCACAGGCGCCGGCATCAAGACACCTGTCGGAGAGCAGACTCTCGGCAGACTGTTCAACGTGCTCGGTGAAGCTATTGACGGCGGAGCACAGCCTGATACAGAAGAGAAGTGGGAAATCCACAGAGAACCACCAACATTTGAGGAGCAGAACCCTGCAGAGGAAATCCTCGAGACAGGTATCAAGGTCATCGACCTCCTTGCCCCATATGCAAAGGGTGGAAAAATCGGACTCTTCGGAGGAGCCGGAGTAGGAAAAACAGTCCTCATCCAGGAGCTCATCAGCAATATCGCAACAGAGCACGGCGGCTACTCAATCTTTACAGGAGTCGGAGAGCGTTCCAGAGAGGGAAATGATCTCTGGACAGAAATGAAGGAATCAGGAGTTCTGGAAAAAACAGCCTTAGTGTTCGGACAGATGAACGAGCCACCAGGAGCACGTATGCGTGTAGCTGAGACAGGACTTACAATGGCAGAGTATTTCAGGGATGAGAAGCACCAGAACGTGCTGCTTTTCATCGACAACATATTCCGTTTCACACAGGCAGGTTCAGAGGTTTCAGCACTTTTAGGACGTATGCCATCAGCCGTAGGTTATCAGCCTACACTGGCTACTGAGATGGGTGAGCTGCAGGAGCGAATCGCATCTACAAAGAACGGTTCAGTAACATCGGTACAGGCCGTATACGTACCAGCCGATGACCTCACAGACCCGGCTCCGGCTACAACCTTCGCACATCTGGATGCCACAACAGTTCTTTCAAGAAAGATTGTTGAACAGGGTATTTACCCGGCAGTAGACCCGCTTGAGTCTACATCACGTATCCTCGAGCCTGATATCGTAGGCGAGGAGCATTACCAGGTAGCACGAAAGGTACAGGAGATTCTCCAGAAGTACAAGGAGCTGCAGGATATCATCGCAATCCTTGGTATGGAGGAGCTGGCAGATGAGGACAAGGTACTTGTATACAGAGCAAGAAAAATCCAGAAGTTCCTCTCACAGCCATTCCACGTAGCCGAGAACTTCACAGGTATCCAGGGTGTCTATGTGCCTGTAGAGGAGACTATCAAGGGCTTCAAGGCCATCATAGATGGTGAGATGGACGAGTATCCTGAGAACGCATTTTTCAATGTCGGAACAATCGAGGACGTCAAGGAAAAAGCAAAGACTATGCAGCAGTAAAAGCATAAGGAAGGACAAATCGTATGGCAACAAATACATTTTATCTAAAGGTAATAGCTGCTAACAGAGTGTTTTACTCAGGAAGATGTCGTTCCATAATAGTCCCTGAGTTCGATGGCCAGAAGGAAATCCTCGCCCACCACGAGGATATGGTCATAGCCGTCGATGAGGGCGAGATGAGATTTCAGCCGGAGGGCAGTGACAACTGGGAGTACGCGGTAGTGGGAATGGGCTTCGTAGAGATAGTCAACAACCGTGTGACACTGCTTGTCGAGACAGCCGAGCATCCGGAGGAAATCGATATAGCAAGGGCAAGAGAGGCAAAGGAGAGAGCTGAGGAGCAGCTTCGCCAGAAGCAGAGTATCCAGGAGTACTATCACTCAAGAGCTTCGCTGGCCCGTGCCATGACACGACTGAAAGCAACTTCAGGAAAATAATAAATGTTAACAAATCACAAAAAAGGGGTTATGATAACCTCTTTTTTGTTTACATTACACATGAAATGAGTTACAATGACTATATATAGGTTAGTAATATAGTCATAGAAGACAGGTGGGAATATGAGGATAGTATACGGACTGGCAGTATTGCTGGAAGCGATACTGATTGCATATTGTGCAATCGGTTCCTTTAAAAAAAATGATAGACTCGGTAAAAGCGTGTGTATATATGAGACACTGGCTTTGTTCTGCGCTATAGTCTTTTTTGTTTTTACATTTGTGCCGGGGCACACTGTTACAGTACTTGCGAAGGGGCTTACCATGGCACTGTTTGACTGGATGCTCATCGCTCTTATGTTTTATACACAGAATTATACAGGCGCTATAAAGACATTTAAGGGTGTACAGGCTGCTTCCATGATATTTGCAGTGCTGGACACATATATGCTTATAGAGAACACCTGGACTAATAAGATTTTTGATATAGAATCCATAAAAGCTGAGAATATTAAGGTAGTATTCAATAATGACAGCCTATGGTACAAGCTGCATTTTATGTTCACATATGCGTTTGTGATTCTGATTATTTTTACATATCTGTATATGATTATCAAATCATCGCGCATGTACAGGGAGGCATACGAGGCTATAGCGGTAGTTATCTTTATCGGCTTTTCGTTTGACATTGCTACCATAGGTTCGGACTCCATATATGACCTCACCATGATTATATATGGTGCTATGGCTATTATCATATATTACCTGACATACAGATATGTGCCGAATGAGCTCATAGAAAATATGCTATCTCTTGTAGTCAGCGATATGAACAATGGTATCATCTGCTATGACAGAAAGGGCAGGTGCATATATTACAATGAACTGATGGAGGCTATTTACAGGCATGGCGGCAATATGTCTGTTTATGAAAGTAAATATAACCAGTGGATTGAAAAGCTGGGAGACGACAGAAGGGACAGCATGACCTTCCAGACGGATATTGAACTCAACGGTGAAAAGCACTATTTTGAGATTGCCTACAAGCGCATATATGATGAGAGCAATCGCGTTATATGTGATTATTTTGTATACAATGATCGTACACGGATGTATAAGTCGTGGGAGCAGGAAAAGTACAAGGCCTCGCATGACAGTCTGACCGGACTTTTGAACCGTGACCAGTTCTATGAGGATGTGCACGATATGGTGAATAATTATCATGACACAACCTTCTACCTGATTTGCAGCAATATAAAGGATTTCAAATTCATCAATGAGATATTTGGAATGGAGAAGGGCAATCAGGTGCTCTTAAAGCAGGCGAAGCTCATGGCATCGAATCCATCTGAGAGGACCATTTGTGCAAGGCTTATGAATGACCGCTTTGCGCTGTGCCTGCCAAGAGAAGAGTTTGATGAAAAAAGAGTGGCAGATTCAATAAAAGAGCTGCAGCGTGAGTTTTCGGGCAATTCTTTCCATCTGCATACATACATAGGTGTGTACGAGATAAGAGACAGGGATGAGGCTGTCAGCATTATGGTAGACAAGGCTAATATAGCGGCAGACACCATAAAGAATAATTACGACTGCTGTGTGGCATACTATGATGAGCATCTGCTTGAGATATCAATAGAGCAGAGACGTCTGCTCGGTGAATTTGAGCCGGCACTGCAAAAGGATGAGTTTGTCATGTACTTACAGCCACAGGTGAACCGTGATGGTGCTGCAAAGGGCGCAGAAGCGCTGGTGCGCTGGGTTCATCCGTCAAGAGGCATCCTGACACCGTATGCTTTTATTGATATTTTAGAGAACGCAGGTCTCATTTACAAGCTTGACCTCTATATATGGGAAAAAGCGGCACAAAAGCTTGCAGAGTGGAAGGAAAAGGGATACGGAAGCTATCATATATCTGTAAATATATCTACAAAGGACTTTTACATTATAGATATATATGAGACCTTTACAGGGCTGATTAATAAATATGGCATAGCAGCGTCCAATCTGCATCTGGAGATTACAGAGACAACGCTGATGACCGATTTTGAGAAGAATATGAATATTATCCACAAGCTTCAGGGCGTAGGCTTCAGGGTGGAGATTGATGATTTCGGAAGCGGTTACTCATCACTCAACATGCTAAAGGACATCAGTGCCGATGTGCTGAAAATCGATATGGGCTTCCTTCGCAAATCTGAGAACGAGGTCAAGGGACAGGATATATTAGAGAGTATCATAGCGCTTGCAGGCAAGATAGGCATGGACGTCATCACAGAGGGTGTGGAGACGAAAAAGCAGCTTGATATGCTTACAATGATGGGATGTCATGAGTTCCAGGGATATTATTTCTCAAAACCGGTACCGGTATCTGAGTTTGAAGAAAAGTATCTGGTATAGCTATCATGTATATCTATTATGTATATCCAATATATATTTTAGGTATTGTGCAAAATTTAATACACTGTATATTTGGGGCGGGTATTGAAATATCCGCCCTTTTTTTCTATAATAATAAACCGTGTGGATTGCTGTAATTATGTAGCTGTAATTATGTAATTGCCGCGGGACACACGAAGGCGTGACGGGGAATAGCGAATATGAGAAAAAGAGGCGAAAAAATGACTGAAAAAGAAAAAATAAGGATTCAGACATCAGAGACCTTTTTGCTGAGTGCGATTCTGGCACTTTCCGGAGGCTTTCAGGATGCCTACACCTACAATGTGAGAAACGAGGTGTTCTCGAATGCGCAGACAGGAAACGTGGTGCTGATGAGCCAGCATCTGATGATGGGTGAATGGATGAAGGGACTATCGTATCTTTTCCCAATCCTCTCATTTGCACTCGGTGTGCTTGTTGCAGAGAGAATCGGGCATAGATATAAGAAGGCAAAGCGCATCCACTGGCGTCAGATAGTGGTGGTGATAGAGATAATCATACTGTTTGTGGTTGGCTTCATACCACACAGGTACGATATGATAGCGACCATGCTAGTATCATTCAGCTGTTCTATGCAGGTGCAGTCCTTCAGAAAGGTAAACGGCTACGGCTACGCCAGCACCATGTGCATCGGCAACCTAAGAAGCGGCACAGAGAGCCTGTCAATATATCTGCGTGACAGAAATATCGGGGCACTGAAAAAGACCGCGCACTACTATGGAATCATTCTGATATTTGCAATAGGAGCAGGTATAGGCGGAGTGTGCTCAATGCACATAGGAATCCGCGCTATATGGGCTTCAAGCGTGCTGCTTGCCATTGTATGTGCAATGATGGTCAGGGAACACAGATAAACAGACACAAATAGTCACGAAAATAATATAACGGAGATACAATATAAAATGAAAATATTAAAGCAATTTCTCATCATACTTGCGATTTCGTTTGCAGGTGAGATACTCAAATATATACTGCCATTGCCTGTTCCGGCGAGCATATACGGCATGGTTATACTTTTCATAGGTCTGCTGACAGGCCTGATACCGCTTAACTCTGTAAGGAGTGCAGGCAAATTCATGATAGAGATAATGCCTGTCATGTTTATCCCTGCGGGAGTGGGACTTATGTCATCCTGGGGAAATCTTAAGCCGGTGCTTGTACCGGTGCTTGTAATCACGGTTGTGGCTCTTCTTACTGTAATGATTGCTACAGGATATGTTTCACAGCTCGTAATCCGTATGCAGAAGCGTAAGAGGGCTGATGCAGGAGAAAATAAATAAGATAGAGGATAATCATAATGGATAATTTGTTTCAGACATCGCTTTTTGCCGGTGTCACAGTAAGTCTGGTTGCATATCTGATAGGTATGCTTTTAAAGAAGAAGTTTAAGCTTGCAATACTCAATCCGCTTCTCATTTCAATAGTAATGACCATCATAGTGCTTGTTTTGGCAGATGTGGATTATGACACATACAATAAGGGAGCATCGTACCTTAGCTGGTTTTTGACACCGGCCACGGTATGCCTTGCGATACCGCTCTATGAGCAGTGGACACTGCTCAAGAAAAATATAGCAGCAGTCGCGCTCGGACTCACGGCAGGCGTCATAACAAGTCTTGTGACAGTGCTTGTGCTGTCAGTGATTATGGGGCTTTCACACGAGGATTATGTCACACTGCTTCCAAAGTCCATTACGACAGCTATCGGTATGGGCGTATCAGAGGAGCTCGGCGGATATGTGACTATCACTGTCGCAGTTATCGTCGTGACAGGTGTGCTTGGAAATATACTCGGAGAGTTTGTTTGCAAAATATTCAGAATCACTGAGCCTATATCGAAGGGACTGGCGCTTGGCGCTTCATCACATGCCATTGGAACAGCGAAGGCTATCGAGATGGGCGAGATAGAGGGCGCCATGAGCTCTCTTGCTATCGCGGTGGCAGGAATACTTACGGTGGTGTTTGCATCGGTGTTTGCAAACTTTTATTGATTTGTCTGAGCGCTTCCTGCGCGTTGGCTTTTTTACAGAAAGGAGCTATATTTATATGATAATTACAATTGCTAGAAAGTGCGGTTGCGATGCAGATAGTATCGGTAGAGCAGTCGCTGAGAAATATCATTTACATTTCATGGACAGAGAGGCTATTGCGGCCGGTGCCAAAGAGGCAGGCTGCTATGATGAGTATGAGGAGTTTTACAGTGAGAGACCGGTTAATTCCCTGCTTTACTCTATTGTGATGGAGACGGAGGAGGATAATGTGCTGCATGATACTCCGGCTAGGGCTCTTACATTTATAGACAGGCTGCCGCTTGAGGACGGCTGTGAGGGATATGTGATTCAGGGACGCTGTGCAAATTTTGCATTTCAGGGAAGAAATGATGTTGTCTCAGTTTTCCTGACAGCGAATGATGCCTTCTGCGTTGATACTGTGGCTGATACACATGGAGTCTCAGCGAGAAAGGCAAAGACTGTTGTGCGTGAGACAAATGACCGCAGAAAGACCTATCACAAATACTATACCGGACAGGAGTGGGGGCAGGCAGAAAACTACGACCTGTGCCTGAATGTGGCAAAGCTCGGTGTAGATGGTGTGATTGCGATGATTGACAGCTTCATACAAAATAGAAAATAGAAGTGTATATACAAAAGCCGAATCCGTGGGAGTGTGGATTCGGCTTTTGGGGTTATTTTATGTGTTTTTGAAAATAAAAATTCAATGTTGGAAAAATCATATTTTATCATTGGTTGACTTTCAGAAAAAATTTATCTATTATTAAAATAAGATAAAATTGTTAACTGTTCAGTATAACTTTACAGTGGCGTGGAAAGAGGTAAAACAGGAGTAGGGAAACTGGTATGAGAAGGAAAAACAGAGGGAAACAAACGCTTAAAAAGAAGATGCTGAGTATTCTTCTGCTCAGTGCAATGTCAAGTATTCTTGCAGTAGTAATCGTGTCGTATATGACGATCCGAATGATACAGAATGACGGTATCGAGGAGAGTATGCAGATATATCTGGAGCAGATTACACGAGAGATGGACAGTGATTACTATGACATGATCGGTATTGTCAATCAGATGAGTCCCGATGGACTTATTGGAAGTGTGACAGAAAGATATTTGAGTTCAAATGATAACTATGATCGATATTTGGAGCAGAAATTTCTCAGAGAAGAACTGATAAAGCTTGGATATGTGAATACAAAGCTTCTTGGCATCACTTATTACGATCCGAAAGAGCAAAAAGAATTGATCGGAAATTTTAACGTCAGGGTGCTGGACCCGACATATCAGACAATCTCTAAAGTGGTAGTAGGTGCCGATAATACCATTCAGGCCATGCATGATTCCTATCTGGGAATTAAGGAGACACCGGTAGTATCCGTGATGCGAAGAGTTTCTTTTGGTAACCAAAAGATGCTGGATATTTATGCAGAAATTGAGCCTGATATGAGTGTTTCAGATCAGCTTAATAAAGAAAAATGGCCATATACCTATATGGAGATGGATGAAAATGGCATTGTGCAGTACAGCAATAATCCGGTGATTGTCCGGGGCCAAAAGATTTTGTCGGAATTACCGAAAAAAGAAGGACATGCTGTAACAAATCAGGAAGGATATAAAATCATGGTGTATCGCAGTACCATTGGATATGCCAATGCCATTGCACTGCCGGAAAATATCTATCAGAAAGAAATGAATATGTGGAGATTGAAGCTGGTGGTTATCATTCTGGCAACATTCGGTATTTTTTCCTGTTCTGTTATTTACCTGTACAGGTTGATATGCAAACCACTTAATCAGTTACAAAAACAGATTATCCAGGTAGGAAATGGGGCATTACATGGAGAAAGGCAGGAATATGAGATCAAGGAATTTGATGACTTGATGCACGAAGTGGAGCAGATGAAGGAACAAATCAGAAATCTGATTGATGATGTTGTGGAAAAAGAAAAAAATATTCAGCGGACGGAATATGAGAAGCTTCTGTATCAGATCAATCCTCATTTTCTGCTCAATACACTAAATTCTGTTCAGTGGATGGCCAGAATGAGCAAACAGAATAATATTATGGAATTTGTGCAGCGATTAAAAAGACTGTTGTCCTACAATCTGGGAAAAGAGGGAATGCAGACAACACTTCGAACAGAAATCGATATTGTGAAAGATTACATAGCATTGGAACAGATGCGTTACGATTTTGTGATTGAGATGAATGTGGAAGAGGGACGTTATCTGGAACAGCCGACGGTAAGGATGCTGCTGCAGCCACTGGTAGAAAATGCCATACGATATGGACTTGGAGATGATGAAAAGATCACAATTCAGGTCTTTGAGGATAATATCAGGGGACTGGCGGGCATCACAATATTAGACAGCGGTAATGGTCTGACCCAGGAGGAAATTTATCAGATCAATGAACCATTTGACTACGATGTAAAAAAAATGCAGCATGGAAACAGAGGAATCGGTCTGCGATATGTAAAAGCAATGTTGGAATCTTTTTATGAAGGAGAAACGAATCTGTTTGTCAATTGCAAAAAAGGATATGGAACCAAAATTACAATTTTGATTCCGATTCAGGAAGAACTTCGGAACAAAATAAAAATTACAGGAGTTGAGACAGAAAAAGAAGGTAAGGAGAAATGAAAGTATTAGTTGTTGACGATGATAAACTGGCAAGAAAAGGTTTGATCTCCATAATGGATTGGAAGAAATACGGATTTGAAGTTGTGGGGGATGTTCAGAACGGTCGTAAAGCGCTGGAATTTTTGAAGGATAATGAAGTGGATATTGTATTCACGGATATAGACATGCCGGAGATCGATGGAATTGAATTGATGAAAATGTGTAAAAAGGAATATCCGGAGGTGAAATTTGTAGTCTTTTCCATGTATGAAGATTTCCGTTATGCGCAGAGTGCTCTGAGACTGGGAGCTTTGGACTATATATCCAAGATAAGTTTTGAAGGGGATGAGTGTGACCGGATACTGGAACTTGTGGAAAGAAAATATAAGGAAAATCATTCCCAAAAAGAAACCAGGAATGAGGATTCCGAACTCATAAAAAGGTTGGAAAAAGCGTGGATGAACACCAGATGGATCTTCAATGACCGCGAGTTCAACAGACTGTATGAGGTAACCAGGGGAGTGGAGTTACGGACTGCTGAAAGGGTTTTCATAAAAAGCTTCCACAGCCTCCAGAAACTCACAGGAGAAGAACTGGAATTTCCATCCTTATCTTCCGTGGATTCCATGCTGGAATGGGTGAAACAATGGAAAGAAAACCTGTATCAGACATGTCTGCAGACAGATAAAACAAAGGATATCTATATGTTTGCAAGAGTGATCCTGTATACAGATGAACATATAGAAGAAAATCTGAAGTCGGAAGAGGCAGCAGCACAGATCGGAATGAGCAGAAGTTATTTCAGTACGAGATTTAAGGAGATGACCGGTGATACCTTTCATAATTATGTGATCAGCAGAAAAATGTATGCAGCTGCCCAGAAGATGGCAAAAGGAACAGAAAATATAACACAGATTGCCTCGAATCTGGGCTATGACAATTTTTATTATTTTACAAAGGTATTTTCGAAGGAATACGGATGCACGCCAACAGAATATATAGGAAGAATAAAAAAATGTTCGATTTAATTCGGACATTTTTTTTGAATTTAAAAAAAAGCTGTGAAATCAGGAACAATATCGTCTAGTGAAAAATATGGTTACAGGATAAACTATCTATAAAAGAAGGGAGGTTTACTCATGTACATAAAAAGATTTGTGAAACACTATTACATCATGCTAATCCCCGCATTGCTGTGGCTGTTCTTTTTCAGCATTGTTCCAATGTTTGGAATTGTTATGGCTTTTCAAGATTACAATCCGGGACAGGGCATTCTCCACTCAAAATTTGTTGGTCTGGCTAATTTTGAGTATATGTTTCAGATGAGTGACATTAAACAGGTTCTACGGAACACAGTTGTTATTGCCGTTGGCAAGATCATTGGAAATATTATTATTCCACTGGTGTTTGCTTTGTTGTTAAATGAACTGGCACTGAAGAAACTGAAGCGTCCAATCCAGACAATCGTATATTTACCGTATTTTCTGTCATGGGTTATTCTTGCGAAGATTGTGCTGAATATTTTCGGTTATACGGGACCGGTGAACCAAATCATAGAATTTTTTGGAGGCGAAGCGGTCAACTTTTTTGGAGAAGCAAAGATATTCCAGCCTCTGGTGATCGGTACGGATATCTGGAAAGGATTCGGCTACAATACAGTCGTTTATCTTGCAGCAATCCTGGGAGTGGATGGATCATTGTATGAAGCTGCAGCAGTAGACGGTTGCGGACGATTCAAAAGAATCTGGCATGTGACTTTACCGGGCATCAAGACAACAGTAGCACTTCTTGCTATCCTGTCGCTTGGAAACATTCTGAATGCAGGATTTGACCAGGTTTACAACCTGTATAACCCATTGGTTTACTCAACAGGTGATATTATTGACACTTGGGTATACAGAGCCGGTTTGCAAAATCTCCAGTATTCTCTGGCAACGGCCGTTGGTTTATTCAAACTGTAATCAGTCTTGTATTGATTACGGTTGGCTACTGGCTGGCAGATAAATTTACCGGTTATAAACTGTTTTAGGAGGTGATAACTATGATTGAGAATAAAAGCCTGAGATCAAAGATTTTTGATATTTTAAATATTGTGATTCTCATTGCGATTACTTTGATCTGTATTGTGCCGGTATGGTACGTTCTCTGCGTGTCATTGAGCAGCAGGGAAGCAGTCAATGCGGGAAAAGTTGCACTTTGGCCGGTTGGCTTCAACCTGCTCTCCTATAAAAAAATCATGGGAGAGACCGCATTTTTCGGTTCGTTTCTGGTATCTATTAAGAGAGTTTTGCTGGGAACCGGAATCAGTATGGTATGTATCCTTATGGCAGCATATCCATTATCCAGAACAAAAAAACAGTTCCCGAAAAGAAATATCTTTATGTGGATATTCGTGTTCTGCATGTTATTTAACGGAGGAACGGTTCCGTGGTATATCACCATGAAAAATTATCATCTGATGGATAACATTTTTGGACTGGTACTGGGAACAGGCCTTCAGGTATTTAATGTGATACTTGCAGTGAATTTCTTTAAAAATCTTCCAACAGAACTGGAAGAGGCGTGTTTTGTCGATGGCGGCGGACCTTGGAGAACTCTGATATCTATCTACATACCATTGGCAAAACCTATGGTCGCAACAGTTGCACTGTTCACCATGGTTATGTACTGGAATGAGTTCTTCCAGGGAATGGTTTTAAGTACAAGACAGAGCAGTTATCCACTGCAGACCTACATCCAGCAGATGGTAGTAACCCTGGATTATTCTACAATGAATGTAGATCAGATTGCGCAGGCGATGAAATTAAACAATCTTTCATTAGATTCTGCGAAAATATTTATAGCTATGATACCGATACTGATTGTTTACCCATTCCTGCAAAGATTTTTTGTAGAAGGTATTACACTGGGATCAGTAAAAGGATAAAGGAGGAAGAAAATATGAAGAAAAAACAGTGGATTGCATTTGCATGTGCGATGGCATTAGGTGTGACATCACTGGCAGGATGCGGAAAATCAGAAGAGAACACACAGAAAAAGGCAGTAGGGGAGGCAGAAGGAACAGCCAAAGAAGATCTCCCACTGTCAAAATATCCGGAGACAGTAACTGTCCATCTGGGCGGTTCAATGAATTCAAATGCTAAGATTCCTGACGGAATGAGCTATGATGACAATTCCTATACACGACTTTTGAAAGAAGACCTTAATATTGAGGTTGCATACGACTGGGTCGCATCATCTACAGACTATGATGAAAAAATGAATCTGTGTATCGGAAGTAACACAATTCCGGAATTGATGAACGTAAATGCAACACAGTACAGGGCACTTCTGAAATATGATATGATCCAGCCGCTTGATCAGTATTTTGATGACTATGCTTCTGATGCACTGAAAGCATATGTGGAATCCGGTGGAGAAGAGCTGAAAAAATGTATCTCAAATGATAAGGGAGAGATAATGGCAATCCCGGCTCCGAGTATGATGGGAGGAGAAGCGAACGAAATGTGGATTCGTCAGGACTGGCTGGATAATCTTGGACTGGAGGTTCCAAGAACCTGGGATGAAATGGCAGCAGTGGCAGAAGCATTCGTGACCCAGGATCCGGATGGTAACGGAGAAGCTGATACCATTGGAATTCTTGGACCAAGCAATTCAGATCATATGAATGCAATTGGAAATAACCAGTTTGGACTGGATCCATTGTTTAGCAGCTTCCAGTCTTATCCACAGTACTGGCTGCAGGATGAGGATGGAACTGTAAAGTATGGTTCTATTCAGCCGGAAACCAGAGAGGCACTTGAAAAAATCTCAAAACTGTATACAAATAAGCTGATTGATCCGGAAATGCTTGTAAGAAGCGACAGCAAGGAACCTCTTTTGGCCGGAAAAGTTGGTATCTTCTTTGGACCATGGTGGTCTGGTTATACGGTGTCAGATGTTACACTTGCAGGCGAAGCGGATTGGAGAGCATATTTTACACCACTGTCTGAGGATGGGAATTACTATATCCATATGCCAAATCCTACAAGTAAATATGTAGTAGCAAGCAAAAGCTGCAAGAACCCGGAGGCTGCATTTAAGATTGTTAACTATCTGATTGCCAATGAGCAGCAGTGGGTAGTAGATGGTATTACCTCCACAGAAATGGGTACTGCGGATTTTTATCCTTTGTATAATGGCTACGATAATGCAGATGAGATTGAAGTATCCACTGAGACTCTGGAAAAATATCTTGCAGGTGAGATTACAATGGATGATGTTGATTTCTCAAAACATAAACTGTTAAAGAATGATATGGAAGCAGTTAAGGAACTGAAAAAAGAACCTTATGATGATTTCAGCCTGGATAATTGGAATTTGGACAGTGACATTGCAAAAACTAATCTTCCAAGACTTGTGTCACTTCTGGTTGGTGGATCTCCGTTAGTAAATGATAAATATGTACCGGTTTACAATGCATATAATGGTCAGACAGAAACTATGGAGGCCAAATGGGCAAACCTGAAAAAAATGGAAGAAGAAACATTCTCAAAGATCATTATGGGAAAAGCAGATATCAGCGAATTCGATACTTTCGTTGAAAACTGGAAGAATCAGGGTGGCGACCAGATTCTCAAAGAAATCAACGATGAATTAAGTAAGTAAAAAAGACAGCGGCTGATGGTGTCCCTTCAGCCGCTGTTTTTACGATGGAGGTATAAAATGAGAGAAAACAAAGTAGTTTACGGACTAATCGGATATGGCGGTATGGGCAGATGGCATACCGAGATTCTTTCAAATGTTCCAGAAGCTGTAATTGGTGGTATCTATGACATCAAGGAAGAAAAGAGAGAAGAAGCGAAAGCGAAGGGGTTTTCTGTATATGAAACAGAAGAAGCCATGCTGGCAGATTCGGACATCGATGTGGTTCTGATTGCCACTCCAAATGACTGCCACAAGCCTATCGCTATCCGTGCAATGCATGCAGGAAAAAACGTGATATCGGAAAAACCGGTGACATTATCTTCCGCTGACCTGCTGGAAATGGAAAAGGTAGCCAAAGAGACAGGAAAACTTTTCACCGTGCACCAGAATAGACGTTGGGATGATGATTTCCTGATCATCAAAAAACTGGTAGAGGAGCAGAAACTGGGGCATGTTTTCCGGATCGAGAGCCGTGTCCATGGTTCAAGAGGAATCCCTGGGGACTGGAGAAAAGAAAAGGTCCATGGGGGTGGAATGGTCCTGGACTGGGGTGTACACCTGCTGGATCAGATTTTATATATGTACGGAGATAGAAAGATCGAGACGGTATACGCGTCACTTACCAATATCACCAACCAGGAAGTGGACGATGGGTTCACTGCTATTCTGACCTTTGAAGGCGGAACAGAAGTCCTGGTGGAAGTCGGCACCAACAATTATATATCACTGCCAAGATGGTATGTACTGGGTAAAGACGGTACCGCAGTAATCAGGGACTGGCAGTTAACCGGTGAGATTATACGTAAGACCGGTAAGACAGAAGAGACGGTAATACCGGTTAAGACAGCAGCTGGCCTGACAAAGACCATGGCACCGAGACGGGAAGATACTATTGTAAAAGAGGATTTACCAAAGGTGTCCGGAGATATCGCTGATTTCCACAGAAATGTGGTTGCAGTAATCCGAGATGGAGCAGAGCCGGAAATCAAGCTGTTCCAGGTGATGCGTGTCATGAAGTTGATGGAGGCAATCTTCCAGGCGGCAGAGACAAAACAGGTAATCGAATTTCAGGACCAGGTGTAACAGGAAAGGCATTGAGTAGTTATAACATAAAAATAAAAAACAGTTGTACATGTTCTTTGAGAGTGCATGTAACAGAACAGGAGGAAATAAGTATGAAACAGATCAAAATCGGAACCTGCGTACCAGGTCCCGTAGCAGAAGAATGGTTGAAAGGATTTGTTGGAAAAGGTTTCGAAACATTTTCCCTCAATTTCCATATGTCACTGGAAGGAACAGATCTTGATAAACTGGCCCTGAGCACAGAACAGATTCTTGCCGGTACAGATTCAAAGATCACTACACTCGGATACTACTGTAATCCAATCCAGTATCCAGAGCACAGAAAGACATTGGAAAAGGTAATTTGCACTGCTGAAAAATTCGGAGCTACCCATGTAAGCACCTTTGCAGGAGCCTGGGAAGGAAAACCGGTAGAATCCGCATACGAAGAGTTCGGAAAAGTGTTCCGTGAACTGGCAGAACTTGCAGAAGAAAAGGGCGTAAAGCTGGGTATCGAAAACTGTCTTATGGATGGAACCTGGGAACATGCCACCTGCAACATCGGTTTCAACCCGAAAGCCTGGGAAGTCATGTTTGAGGAAGTAAAGAATGATAACTTCGGACTGGAATGGGAGCCGACCCACCAGATGGTACAGTTGATCGATCCTGTGACAGAGCTGAGAAAATGGTGCAAAAAGATAGTCCATGTACATGGAAAAGATGCGACCATTGACTGGGATGCAGTAAGGCACGGCGGTATCTCCGGAGCAGTTCCTTTTGTATGGCATCGTATGCCGGGATTTGGTGACACAAACTGGAGAGATATCATTTCTATCTTAAGAAGCAACGGATATGAGGACGATATCTGTATCGAAGGATATCACGATCCGGTATACCGGGGAGAACTGGAGATGACAGGACAGCTTCACGCACTGAACTATCTGAAATGGTGCAGAGGCGGAGAGTTCACACCAACTCCATGGGAGAAATAACAAAGATATAACAGAGACAGAAGAAACAGGAGGGTATTTCTATGAAACTTGGGTTTATCACATCCATCCTTGACAGCTGGACCTATGAAGAAATGATGGACTTTGCATCCGAACAGGGATTTGAATGTGTGGAAGTGGCATGCTGGCCACAGGAAAAAGCAGAAAGAAGATATGCAGGGGTAAGCCATATTGATGCAGAACGGGTTAACCAGGATGACGCATATGCAGAGCATATTGTAGAATATGCTAAAAAATCAGGAGTGGAGATATCGGCACTGGCCTATTATCCAAACGTGATGGCGGCAGATAAAGAGAAAAGCGCAACCGCTGTGGAACACCTGAAACAGGTGATTCTTGCAAGTAAAAAATTAGGTGTGGGCATGGTCACGACATTTATCGGAAGGGACCAGACCAAAAATGTACAGGAAAATCTGGAACTGGTAAAAGAGATATGGCCACCTATCATAAAACTGGCAGAGGAATGTGACGTGAAGATCGCCATCGAGAACTGTCCGATGCTTTTTGGCAAGGAACAGTGGCCGGGAGGACAGAACCTGATGACAACACCGCCAATCTGGAGAGAAGTATTCCGGATCCTGGACAGTGACCATCTGGGCATCAACTATGATCCATCCCACTTTATCTGGCAGATGATCGATTATATCCGCCCGCTTTACGAATTCAAGGATAAGATCTTCCATGTCCATTACAAGGATATAAAGATATATAAAGACAAGCTGGAATCCTGCGGCATCATGGCATATCCTCTGGAATATATGTCACCGAAAATCCCTGGACTTGGAGATGTGGACTGGGGAAAATATGTGTCAGCGCTTACAGACATCGGATATGATGGCTATACCTGTATCGAGATCGAGGATAAGGCTTTTGAGGATTCCAAGGAGAAGGTTGAGAATTCCTTGATCATCAGCAAGAGATATCTGGAACAGTACGTGATTTAGTAAAGGAGATAATACCATGAGAAAATTAAAAGCAGGAATCGTAGGATGCGGAGGAATCGCCAACGGAAAACACCTTCCAGCTATGAAAAAAAGTGGTCTTTATGAGATTGTAGCTTTCTGTGACATCGTCAGGGAACGTGCAGAGAAAGCAAAGGAAGAATATGGCACAGAAGATGCAAAAGTATTCGAAGACTATAAGGTGCTTATCAAAGAGGACCTGGATGTTGTATATGTAACTACACCGAACCGCTCCCATGCAGAAATCTCTATCGCAGCCATGGAAGCAGGAAAAGATGTTATGTGTGAAAAGCCAATGGCAAAGAATTATGCTGAGGCACAGAAAATGGTGGAGACTGCAGAGAAAACAGGCAGAGTCCTGAACATCGGATATCAGAACCGTTATCGTTCAGATTCCCTGTACCTGAAAGAAATGTGCAAGGCGGATGAACTGGGAGAAATCTATTTTGCAAAAGCTCACGCACTCAGAAGAAGAGCAGTTCCTACCTGGGGTGTATTCTTAAATGAGGAAGAACAGGGAGGCGGTCCACTGATCGATATCGGAACCCATGCATTGGATCTGACATTATGGATGATGGACAATTATGAAGTAGAGTCTGTAACAGGACAAACATTCCGCAAACTGGCTGATCAGACCAACCAGGGAAATGCTTTTGGCAACTGGGATCCTGAGGAGTTTTGTGTAGAAGATTCCGCTTTCGGATTCATCCGTATGAAAAACGGTGCAGTGATTGAACTCGAAGCTGCCTGGGCACTGAACACACTGGAGGTTGATGAAGCCAAGACAAGTCTGTGCGGAACAAAAGCCGGAGCAGATATGAAAGATGGCCTGCGAATCAACTATATCCATCACAATAAACAGGTAGTAGAGAAGCCGGCATTATCCGGTGAAGGAGTAGCATTCTTCTCAGGAGAAGAAAAACCAGCAGGGGATTATGAACAGGAACTGTTCTACCATATCGTTGCTGACGGAGCTGAGCAGATAGTAAAACCTGCACAGGCTGCAGTTGTTACCCGTGTACTGGAAGCAATCTATGAGTCTGCAAAAAGTGGTAAGACAATTTATTTTGATTAAAAGGCGATTTGACCTACACAGTTACAACAGTTCAAACATAAGGAGTAATCATGGAAATAAATAAATTACAGAAATTGCTGTCAGAAATGTCTTTGCAGGAAAAAATAGGACAGATGGTACAGCTTACCGGTGTATATTTTGACAAAGAGGCAGTGCTTACCGGTGTTGTTGACGAACAATTACCGCCGGAATGGATCATTCAGTATTCAGGTTCCGTGCTGGGAGTGATTGGTAAAGAAAAAATATGTGATATTCAGAGCAAATATATGGAACAGCATCCTCATCATATCCCACTACTCTTTATGGCAGATGTGATCCATGGATGTAGGACAATTTTTCCAATTCCACTGGGACAGGCTTGTTCATTTAATCCGGAACTGGTGTCTGAGGCAGCGTCAATAGCTGCCTCAGAGGCCTCATCCGAAGGACTTAAGGCAACATTTTCTCCTATGATTGATGTTTCAAGGGATCCCCGGTGGGGCAGGATAATGGAGTCTTTTGGCGAAGACCCATATGTGAATGGAGTCATGGGGGAGGCCATGGTAGATGGCTATCAGCAGAAAAACGATGAAGGAATCGCAGCATGTCTGAAACATTTTGCAGGTTACGGGGCGGTCAATGCAGGCAGGGAATACAACGATGTTGAAATATCTCAACGGACATTTCTGGAACAGTATGTAAAACCTTTCCGCATGGCGTTGAAGGCAAAGCCTGCTATGGTTATGACCGCATTTAATGCAATAGACCGAAAACCAATCAGCGGAAATAAAGAACTTCTCAGAGATCTATTGCGGGATAAAGAAGGCTTTGATGGTACAGTGATCTCAGATTGGGGTTCCATTGGGCAGCTGAAGGAACAGGGTGTGGCAGCCGATATGGATGAAGCAGCGTCTCAGGCGATAGAAGCGGGAGTGGACATAGATATGATGAGTCCTGCTTATATGTTTCGTCTGGAAGAACTGGTGAAAAACGGGCAGATTCCGGAGTCTTTTATCGATGAAAGTGCATTCAGGGTTTTGATGATGAAGAATCAGCTGGGTCTTTTTGAAAATCCTTTTGCAGGAATTGGAAAGAGTGGAAAACTCACTCAGTATAACCGGACAAAGGCATATCAGATGGCTAGCGAAAGCTACGTCCTTTTGAAAAATGAAAAAATTCTGCCTTTGAGCCAGAAACAGAAAGTTATCTGGGTAGGACCTTATGTGACATCAAAGGAATTCCTGAGCCGTTGGGCAATCTTTGGTGAGCATGAGCCTGTTGAGACAATCGAAGATATTCTTCAAGATAAGAAGATTAATGGGGTATGTATTCCTGGATGCAGAATGCTTTCTGAGGAAGAATGCAGGATCTGGCAAGTGAAACCGGTTGATTCGGATGAAGAAATAGATGAGCAGTGGCTGGAAACGATAAACCGGGAAGATACGGTTGTATGTGTACTTGGAGAACATGAATCTCAGTCCGGAGAGGCTGCCAGCAGAGCATTTCTGACTTTACCGGAAGAGCAGCAGAGGCTTTTTGAAAAAATAGTAAAACGCACGGATAATATCGTGACAGTGATAATCTCAGGAAGACCACTGGATCTGCGAAGAATCTCAGAAAAATCCAAAGCCGTCATCATGGCATGGAGACCCGGAACCATGGGGGCAGAGGGAATAGTAGATCTTGTATATGGCATGATCAATCCTTCCGGAAAGCTGGCTGTAAGTATTCCATGGTGCGTTGGACAGGTGCCGATAAGTTACTGGGATATAAAAACCGGACATGTGCTTACAGAGGATAATCTAGAGAACCGTTTCACAAGCAGATATATGGATATTCCTAATTCACCATTATATCCTTTTGGTTTTGGATTGTCCTATACAGAATTTGATATTTCGGATGTTGAAGTCAAGATAGGACAGGACAAAAGAGTGCATGTCCATTGTAATGTAAGTAACACAGGTAAAGTTACAGGGGCAGAGGTTGTTCAGTGCTATTATGAAACATTACAAACATCTGTGGTACGACCGAAGAAGGAACTTGTCCGTTTTCAGAAGGTTTTTCTGGATCCGGGAGAAGCTAAGAGTGTGGATTTCTCTATTGATTCAGAAGAGTTTTCTTACTTTGATAAAAATATGGAAATCGTTAGTAGCGGAATGCAACTTCGAATCAGTGTAGGAAACAGTAGTGATCATGAATGCGGAAGTAGTGAGATATATATTTAGGCATAAGTAGAAATAGATTTCTATCGAAGGATAATTATTACACTAAAGCAAGCGGGCTGCTTCGTCAGTCCGCTTGTGTTATTCTTTATGTTAATCGAGGTTATTGATACTTTCAATTATACATGTATGCTTTTTATTATCAGATGTGTTGCTGTAGTTAATTCCGACAAGTAAGATCTGATTGCTGTATCCTGATAAGGCTCCGTGATATCTGCGGTTTTTAATCTGTGATATGGCAGAATCAGCGGAAGCATTGTACTTAAGTTCAATTACTATTGCAGGTCTGCCACAGGCATTCGCTCTTGGAATAAAAACAAGATCAGCAAAACCTTTGCCGGCTGGAAATTCTCTGACAATATTGTAATATGCATTTGCAGTAAAATATGCCATTGTGAGAACACAGCTTAAAGAATTTTCGTCGTTGTATTTAAGAACAGATGTATATGTTTCATGTGCTATTTCTACCAATTCAGCGACTTTATCAGCATCTTCATTTAGGGTAGCATCTAATAATTCATCACATTTTGAAATGGAGTTGGCTACTTCACTCCATGAACCGGTCTGTAATGCAAGATCATATGCAGCAGCAACCTCATAATTAGGTATATATGCCATTTTCCTATTGGCATCATAAGCAAGATAACCTAAATGAATTAAAGCTGTAAGTGCATCATCCTTTGAAGCAACTGTAGTAAGGTCATTTTGGAAGGTATTTACATTAACTCTGATTTTATCGCCGGAAAGCATGGCGAGCACATCATCCTTTAAACCGGCGTAGTTCATGGTGATAAATGTGTTGATTGATTCAAACGAGGATGTATTTTTCCAGTAAAAATCATAGTCATGATCTAGCATAGCCTGAACAACGGAATTAGGATTATACATATGAAGCCCGTCTATCAGATATCCGTTATACCATGCTTTTATTGATTCGAAATCCATATTATATGTGATGCACAGCTTTTTAACTTCATCCTCTGTAAAACCAAAATATCTAGTCAATTGTTTAGATTTCAACATTGTAAACTCACGGAAGTTGTTCAGAGCTGATTCATCTTTAATTTTTTTGATTGGCAGAATACCGGTGATATATGCCAAAGCTAAAAAGGTTTTTGACTCTTCGCTCTTAAATAACAAATGAAGAAACTGAAGGTAGCTGTGAACCAGTGTTTTATTTCCACCATTTCGGATTACACAATCCCATTCATCAATTATTATAACAAATGGAATACCGGAAATGTTGTAAACGGACATGAGTACAGCACTGATCATCTTGGTATAATCTATCTGATCCCCATATACTTGTTTAAGTTCGTCATAAATATATTCCTGAATTTTTTCTATCACATTATCTTTGTAAGCGTCCCAAAATGATGATACATCAATGTGTATGACATTGTATTTATTCAAATGTGCTGAATAGCTGTCCTTGGCTACAATTTCAGAATCTGCAAAAAGCTCTGATGAATCGCAGCCTCTGCTGTAGTATGCATCGATCATTCCGGCAGCATGGGATTTACCGAACCTTCTGGCATGGCTGACACTTATGCAGTTGGCATTTGTACAGATAACTCTATTCAAATATTCAATCAGACCGGTTTTGTCAATATATAGCTGACTGTTTTTGTCTTTTGTAAAGCTGCCATTTCCCGGATTAAAATAAATACCCATTGTCCCATCTCCAATTCATTTTTATATAATCAGTATAACAGATTTGGAGGAGTGATGGAAGTGGGCAACATGAGATTATGTGCACTGTCTACGGACAGTGTTTTTGTAATTTTTTTTATTTTTGAAAATAAAATTCATTGTTGGAAAAATGTACGAAATTATATTACAAACACAGCAAAAAACATCAAGAATAATGTTACAAATACATAGAAAACATCAAGAATAATGTTACAACGTGGATATATCTTGAAAAATAGCTTATTAACGTTATACTATAATTAGTTAAATAAGGCACTTACACCTGCGGAACTTTTGGCAAGAATTTAATTGCAATGAATCTAATTATTAAAAGTGTAATATTATTGGTAAAACAGATAGGAGGCATATATGTTAAACGGTGTGGGAACAAATATTTCAATGGCATATACTTCAAATTATAATAAGAAGTCAACAGGCGATAAAATGAATATAGAGTTCGAAATAGGAAATAGTGAGCAAAACTCCTTAAATAAATGTGGGGAGAGGCAGAGTGAGCTTACTGAAATATACATGAATATGTTGTCGGAAAATAACAGTTCTCTTTACAATAAATTGGTAAATAATAAAAATGCAGTTGAACAGGTGTCACCGGATAAGGAAATTCCAAATGATAAGCTGAAAAATATCGGAATGACAAGTTTTGGACTGTCTGATACAGAAAGTCAGATAGTTTTAGCTTCATATGTGAAGACATCAAAGGAGGATGATCCTGTTGTTCAAGTGGCATATGGACATGGTGATAACAGAAAAGTATATCATGTGCATGTAAATGATGTTGATACATCGAATGCATCGGATCTGGAAATGTTTGCGCTTATGTCATATGAGGGGTATAAAGGAAGAACTGTGCCTGATTCGATAAATAATTATTCTGCCTATAAAACAATGAAGGCAGATGCCGGTTATGGAATGGCTTCTGCTGATGAAAATAGCTTTGTAAACAAAAAAGTGAATGCTGATTATTTATTGGAGCAAATATATGATTCATTAAAGAAGCGGGAAACAGAACAAGAAGCAAAGAGCTTTGATGTCTGTGAATATTTGCTCCAGATGATAAAAAATCGTTAAAAGTAACAGCTTTCAGTGCCGAAGCATAATAATCGTATGGAATGTCTTGGTAGGATCATCAAAGTAAAAAGTCATTTCACCGTTATACTTTTTAACAATATTCTCTATACTACGCATACCGAATCCATGAAACTGTGGATTCGGTTTTTTAGTTGGTAAAAGGCTGCAATTTTAATATTGCAATGGATTTTTTTATTTTACAACTATGACACATCACAGGTTTATAATCATCATAACAATTAAACATCAGCAATCAAAGGAGAAGAAAGAGTATGAAGAGGAAAAAAATTACAGCAATAATGGCGGTGATCATGATGGCAGCGGGGCTTTCAGCATGTTCACAATCAAATGCCGGGCTAGAGGGAAAATCCGGTATTGTAAAGGATGAGGCTTCAAAGACAGAAGGTGACACCGGAACATCAGATCCGATAATATATGTACAAGAGCCAGAGTATGTTGATGAAAACGATATAATTTCAACTGATGATACAGCAACGATAGATGGTATTTCATATAAAATTGATTCATATGAGCATACCACAGAGTTTGGAAACAGAAATAAGGATACGGTTGCAGAGTTTTTGAAAGATAGCTATGAAGGAAATATAGATGAAAATTATAACCTGAGCAATGGCTATAGTTACATTTTTGTCACTATGACATATACAAATAATACAGATGAACAGGTTGAGATATTAAGAAATGCAGGAACTTTTTATATCATAAAGGATGATCTGGAGAGATTACAGGTTGGTGATCCCGGTGGGATTTATATAGACAACTATTGGACAGAAGGCAAAGAAAACGAGATATATCATTATGTACTTGGTGCAGGAGAAAGTGTTACATCAGAGGTTGGATATATTATTCAGGATGAATGGATGTCAGAAGACTCTAAGTATATTTATTATTGTATAGAGGGTATAGATTCAAAAACCAATGATAAGGTGCAGAAATATTTTAAACTGGAGCTGTAGTTATGAATAGAATATTTAAACTCGAAATAAAACGTGCTTTTAGAAACAGATTATTTGCTGCCACATTGTGTGTTGCGTTTGCAATATGTGTATGGCATTTTATGGAAAATGTGTGGATATGGAGGATGTATATTTACTCCGACACGTATCCATTGTCTGCATATGAGAAATGGATAGGTGCGGATAATGCAAGTGTGCAGCCGTTGCTGCTTTATCTGATAATGCCTGCTTTGTGTGCAATACCGTATGGCAGAAGCTTTTATTTTGATGTTAAATCAGGGTATGCTGCCCAGATCATATCAAGAGGAAAGAAGAGCGATTATATAAGAGCGAAATATGGAGCTGCATTTGTAAGCGGCGCGCTTATTGGAATGATACCACTGGTGTTTGACTTTCTGCTTACTGCAATGGTATTTCCGATGGTAATACCACAGGTAGGAACAGGTACATTCCCGGTAGCGGCAATGGATATCATGTCAGGGGTATTTTATACACATCCACTTGTATACAATCTGATTTTTGTGCTGATTGATGGCTGCTTCTGGGGACTTTTAAACTGTGCGGTGTTGTGGGCGGTTAATTTTGTAAGAAACCGGTTCTGGATATTGCTGACACCGTTTATCATATACATATTTGTGTTCTGTATGGTTCATTTTGTAAACAGGGTGAGTTTATCACCGGTAATGTTTCTTAGGCCAAGTGCACCGTTTAGAAATGATATCAGGGTTGTAATCTGTGCGTTTATTATCCTTATAGTTGTAAATGTTATATTTTACATACATGCGGTAAAGAAAGAGCTTGTTGCTTATGAATAGGAGAATTTTTGCAAATCTGATCTTATATGATATCAGAAAAGGATTTAGGGAAAACAAGATAAAATGGATAGTCGGAGTATTCATATTTGTATTTTTTTCATTTATCACCGTCAGTGATTTTAGTGTGAATTCACCGGAGCTTGGATTTTTGGCATACTTTACAAATATACTTCAGGGTATGCCGCCATACATAAAGACAGATGACAGCGTATTCACCATTCCGGTGTCATGGTTTTTGTTTTATGCGTTTTTATTTTTTGTGGTAGGATTTTATCCATCGTCAGATTTGTATGGTGCAGGCAAAAAGACACTGATATTGTCAGGCAGCAGGTTTAAGTGGTTATGGAGTAAGTATATATGGACGGTCATAAATGTGATTATGTATTATGCTGCAATGATACTGGTTCTTGCGGCTGTGACATGTGCAATCGGGAAGTGGAGCACAAAGCCTGATGATATGTTCATGGAAATGGGAATAGATATGCAGCAGTTTTCGACTGGAAATGAAGTGCTTGTATGGCTGATACTGCCAATGCTATGCGCCTGTACAATTGCGGTGGTGCAGCTTACTATCAGTATTTTTGCCGGTGCGATCGCTGGATATATTGTTTCCATAGTTTATCTTGTGGTATCTGTTTACTGGGTGAGTCCGTTTCTTATGGGCAATTATCTTATGATCATCAGAAACAACAGAATCTGTGCGGGCGGAATGGATGCGGCTGCCGGAATAATAAGCTGCATTATTGTGATGGTGGTTTCTATTGTGCTCGGAAGTGTGTATTTTAATAGAAAAAATATTTTGTGAGGTATTTTATGAAGATAGAGATAGAACATGTTTCTAAGAAGATAAAGGATGCTCTGGTACTCGATGATGTATGCATGACACTGGAAAGTGGTAATATATATGGATTTCAGGGCGTAAACGGCTCCGGCAAGACAATGCTGATGAGAGCGGTAAGCGGACTTATGTATCCTACAAGCGGTACCATCAGTATTGACGGCAAGGTGCTTGGAAAAAATATGGCTTTTCCGGAAAAGATAGGAATGCTTATTGAGAATCCTGCCTTTATAGATAGTTATACAGGCTATGACAATCTAAAAATGCTTGCATCAATAAATAAAGGTGAAGTTGATATAAGCAGGGCACTTGAAACGGTTGGACTGAACCCACAGGATAAGAGAAAGTATAGAAAATATTCTCTTGGAATGAAGCAGAGACTGGGTATTGCCTGTGCCATTATGGAGGAACCAAAGCTTCTTTTGCTGGATGAACCTTTTAACGCCCTGGACAAGGAGGGACAGGAAAAACTGTCAGAAATCATAAGGGATATGCGTGATAAAGGAAGTCTTATACTGCTTAGCTCTCACGATAAGGATGAGCTTGAAAATCTATCAGATGTAATCTATCTGGTGGACAGCGGAAGGTTTAAATTGAAGTAACGAGGAGAATTTATTATGAAGCAAAGGAAATCAAAACAAGTAAGACTTTTTTCGGGAATGCTCATAGGAATTGTGATGATTGCTGTTTTGGCAAGGATTGTTTATCTGAATCATTGCTATCCATCCCCAAAGGTCATCACATATACAGAAAATGACACTATTAAGCTGGGAAATTATGAGATAAAGCAGACCGGATGGGAGTGGGGCGATGGCAGTCTCCTAAAAGAAAAATGTCCGGATTATGTATATCATCAGATGGATGATGGCTCAGAAAGTCCTTTTGACAGTGTGCGTGTGGGGCTTATAACCTTGTCAGTTACCAAAGTAAAGGACGATACAACATCACTTGATCTTACAAGCCTTGCATTTGAAATGGGAACCAATGGTAATCAGTATGACATGGAACTGTTTTTTGCATTAAATCCTACGTTGGAAGCTTTGGAGATAAAGCTTAATGCCGGTGAGGAGGCATCCTTTGTTATACCATATACAATGAATGAGCAGCAGGTATCAAAGAAAGACTGGAACAGGGTAGATAAGATGAAGCTGTATATGGTGCTGCAGTATTATCCGCAGAAGATAAGGTTGTGCTGTACTAGTTAATAAAAAGTTTATAATTTTTATTAGCACTCGCTATTGACGAGTGCTAATAATGGTGCTATAACATACTTGTAAACAAAAGAAAGCAAATTTCCAAAAGGAAAGTTACAGGTATATAAGGAGGTATGACCTATGTTATTAACAACTACAAACAACAACTTATTTGATACATTTTTCAGTGATCCATGGTTCAATGATCCTTGGTTTGATGACAGGGACGTACAGAAGGCACAGAAGAAATTATACGGACACAACGGAAAGAGAATGATGCTCACCGATATCAAGGAAAGCGATAAAGGCTATGAGCTTGAGATGGATCTTCCGGGATTCAAAAAGGATGAGATTAAGGCTTCTTTAGAGAATGGTTATCTGACCATTACAGCAGAGAAAGGCTTAGAGAAAGATCAGAAAGAGGAAGAGGGCAAGAAGTATATCTGCAGAGAGCGCTATTCAGGAAGCTGTCAGAGAACCTTCTATGTGGGTGACGAGATTGAGCAGGATGACATAAAGGCATCCTTCAAGCATGGAATCCTTCGCCTGGATATTCCAAAGAAACAGCCTAAACCACAGGTTGAGGAAAAGAAATGTATCTCCATCGAGGGATAACCGGATATTGCAAATGATAAGCGGGCTGCCTGTGCAGTCCGCTTATACTATATGGTGTAATGTATATTGTTTAATTATGATGATAAATTGTTACAGGTAAATAGAAAGGCAGGTGAGTATAATGGCAGCAAAGAGAGATTATTATGAGACTCTCGGAGTGAACAAGAGTGCGGATAAAGAGGCAATAAAGAAGGCTTATCGTAAGCTGGCAAAGAAGTATCATCCTGATACAAATGCAGGCAATCCGCACGCTGAGGAGATGTTTAAAGATGTCACGGAGGCATATAATGTATTAAGTGATGAGAAAAAACGTAAGCTCTATGATGAGTTTGGCTTTGCAGGACTGCAGGAGGGCTTTTCCGAGGAGGCTGCAAGACAGGCAGCACAGGGCGGATTTGGAGGCTTCGGCGGCAATGGCTCTTTCAGTGGCTCATACAGCTCAAATGGCGGACCATTTACACGTCAGGAATTTCATTTTGAAAATGGCTCCGGGGATATGGATGATATTTTCTCAATGTTCGGAGATATGTTTTCACATGGTGGCAGCTCCGGAAGTCGTGGCTCGTACAGGACAGGTGGAGCAGGGGGCTTCGGTGGAAACAGTGCAGATTGGAGCAATTTCACAGGTGGTTCAGCGCGTGGACGTTCAACGAGCCGCAAGGGCTCAGATGTTATGGCTGACCTTACGATTTCATTTGATGAGGCTGTTTTTGGATGCGAGAAATCTATTTCGTTACAGGATCCGACCACAGGCAAGGTTTCCAATCTGTCCATCCATATTCCGGCAGGAATCGAGTCGGGCAAGACAGTCAGACTTAAAGGACAGGGCAATCCGGGCAGAAACGGTGGTGCAGCCGGAGATGTGCTTCTCAACGTAAATGTGACACCGAGCAGTGAGTTTGAGCGGAAGGGACAGAATGTATACAGTACAATCCGTGTTCCGTTTACGACAGCGGCTCTCGGTGGTAAGGCGAGGGTGCATACTCTTTATGGAGATGTGGAATGCAGCATCAAGGCAGGTACACAGGGCGGCAGCAAGATACGTCTCAAGGGTAAGGGTATTTCGAGCATGAAGAATCCTTCAGTAAAGGGAGACCAGTATGTGACTGTTGAGATTTCGGTTCCACGCAGGCTTACGCCAAGGGCAAAGGAAGCGCTTGAGGAATACAGGGCTGTGAGCTGATGAATTTTATGTGCTTTATATATGGAAAACAAATTTGAAATCCGCTATACTATAGGTATTATAGTACAGCGGATTTTTTGTGGCAAAATAAGAAAGGACACAACATGAGCAATTATATAATGGATCTTAGAAAGGTGGTCGGACATGCCCCTTTACTGCAGGCGGCAGCGGGCATCATCATTGAAAATGAAAACGGACAGGTGCTTCTCGAAAAGCGCACAGACAATCACCAGTGGGGCTACGCAGGCGGTTCTATAGAGCTTGGAGAGACTGTTGAGGAGGCTGCAAAAAGAGAACTCTTTGAGGAGATGGGACTTGTTGCAGACGAGATGGAGCTGTTTTATATCAATTCAGGCGATGAAACACACTACATCTATCCGAACGGCGATGAAGTCTATAATGTGGAGATCATATACATATGCCGCAAATATCACGGCACTATAAAGCGCCAGGAGGAGGAAGTCGAGGAGCTTAAGTTTTTTGATGTGGATGATATTCCGGAGGATATTTCTGATCCAATCAGACCGGTTTTCAGAGAATATATAAAGATGAGGAAAAGAGAGTAGCGATACTCTATTTTCCTCATATGACATGTGAAATATCGAAGCTTACATGGCAATAGGAGAAGTATTATCCTCATATTCGAAGCTATGCTCATAGATATATTCTGGAGCACAATCTATTTCATCATTCATCCATGTAATGACGCCATGCATAATTTTAAAATTTGAAAATATAGCATCATCTTCAAGTGGTTTAAATGCACTACCTGTTAAAACGGATGCATCAAACACTCTTTTTTCACCGCCTGAAAATGTCACAATCATCATTAAATGATCTGTAACTTTTGCATCTGTTATAGAAATCTTATTTGATTTTTCACTTGCGTAAGCTATACCATTGACTTCAAACATTGTAATTCTCCTTATAATGGATTAATCTTATCGAAGTGTTCTCCTCGTACGGCATTATTCCAGGCTTTGTATACTTCCTCTTCATGAATTGCCAACCAGCCGATTATTATTTTTAATTGTTTTGCTGGAATTGAGCCTGCGAGAAGGTCTCCGTCAACTGCCACAACTGCTTCGTAGTCACCATAAAATGCATGAATATGTGGCTTGTGATGCTGTTGTGTATCATTAAAATACATTTTAATAATAATACCATAAAATCTGCTTAATTCTGGCATAAATCCCCCTTTTATAAATACATTTTGATAATTCAATCATATCAAAATTTTATAAAAATTACAATCAGAAATAAACTTTAACGCTTTAAACCTTTAAATGAAAAAAGTGCTTGCGCATGTCTTATAAAAGAGTTATCATAATACAAAACGAAACACTTAGGAGGATTTACAATGGAAAAGCGTATTTCAGGTCATACAGGCTTATTAGCACTCATAGGGTCACCGGTCGGTCATTCGGGTTCACCGGCTATGTACAATTACAGTTTTGAAAAACTCGGTCTGGACTATGCATACGTTGCATTTGATATAAAAGAAGACAAGGTTAAGGATGCTATTGCAGCAATGAAGACCTTCAACATGCGTGGATGTAATGTGACCATGCCTGATAAGGTAGAGGCTGCAAAGTACATGGACGAGCTTTCACCGGCAGCCCAGATTATCGGAGCCATAAACACTATAGTAAATGACAACGGCAAGCTTACAGGACACATCACAGATGGTGAGGGATTTGTACACAACTTAAAGGATCACGGAATTGACATCAAAGGAAAGAAAATCACTGTTGCCGGAGGCGGCGGAGCCGCTACAGCTATCCAGGTGCAGTGCGCATTGGACGGAGCTCGTGAGATTACTATTTTCAACAAAAATGATGCTTTCTTCGAGCGTACACTACAGACTGCAGAGAAGATCAAAAAAGCAGTTCCTGAATGTGTTGTAAATGTATACGATATTGATGATACAGCCAAGATGACAGAGGAAATCCAGTCAAGCGATATCTTTGCAAATGCAACAATCGTTGGCATGAAGCCTCTGGATGATCAGAGCGTGGTAAAAGATCTTTCAGCTTTCAGACCGGGGCTTGTAGTTGCAGATGCAGTTTACAATCCGGAGGAGACAAAGCTTCTTCGCGAAGCAAAAGAGGCAGGCTGCACATGCGTAGGCGGAAAGGGAATGCTCTTATGGCAGGGCGTTGCCGCATTCAAGCTTTACACAGGACAGGATATGCCGGTTGATGATGTGAAGAAACTGTTCTTCAGCTAGATTTAAGTTCTTATTACAATATCATTAGATAGCTTCCTGTTATACAGGAATATGATAAAACAACAGCTCGCGGTTTCCCGCGAGCTGTTGTTTTTTAGGAGTTTTTAGGTTTATTATTTTAAAGGAGAATTTTGCAACTATTCCCGTAATCAGAAATAGTTACGAGGTTTTATAAATAATCGTGACGGGCAAGCACGTTTAAGATATTTCTACCTTCCTCTGTACCCTCAATGATTCTGCGGGCACGCTTGCTGTCTCCGATATTTACGATTTCAACATTGGTATTACTGAAGGCCTCATCAATCTCTGAAAGAACAGGTGTGTTGGCTCTCATACCAAGGCAGATGAATCCGTAATCAAATGGGATTTCCTCAATCTCACCCTCTGGATTCTTTACGATGAAACGGTCATTCTTAACCTCCTGCAGAGCAGTGTTGGTCATCTGTTTTACACCGTATTTTGCCATTTTTGCGTTTGTGTCACACTTTGTGACAGGGTCAAGTCCGTTTCCAATCATTGGAAGCATCTCAACCATTGTTACCTCTGCGCCTCTTTCTGTGAAGAATTCCATCACGTCAAGACCTACGGCACCACCGCCGATGATGGCGATTTTCTGTCCATTCATATCCTCAGGATACTCATTGATGCGCTCAATCATCTTAAGGACTGTTGCAACATTTGTGCCATCCTTGTCAACGAGATCGTGAAGACCAGTGATAGGTGGGAGAGTAGGTACAGAGCCTGTTGCGTTTACTATGATATCAGGGTTTAAGGCCTTTACCATATCAACTGTTGCTGCTGTATTTTTGAAAACAAACAGGTTGTGAAGCTTGCTTGCACGGTGAATCATGTAGTTAGGGAAGTCTGCAAGACGCTTCTTGTCAGGAATCTTGGAGATAACTGATGCAAGTCCGCCAAGCTCAGGCTTCTTCTCAATAAGGAATGTTGTACATCCAACCTCTGCTGCTGTGCATGCTGCCTCAAGACCGGCAGTACCACCACCGATTACAACCACGTTGCAAGGCTTATTTACTTTTGTCTTCATGTAATCCTCACCGCTGTTTACAGCTGGGTTTACTGTACAGCGGATTGGCTGGTTGAGACCGATTCTGTGTCCGGCGCATCCGATGTTACATGAGATACATTTTCTGATATCGCACACATTTCCGAATTCCACCTTGTTAACCCACTCAGGGTCAGCGATAAGTCCACGGCCCATACCGATGAAATCAGCATCGCCTCCTGCAAGGATATCCTCGGCTACCTGTGGGTCACGAATATTTCCTACTGTGATACATGGCTTGTTGTATTTCTCTTTAACAGCCTTTGCCATGAATGAACGCCAGCCGTCAGGTAAGTAGTTTGCATCAATCTGGTACTGGATAGATCCGTTAAGACCGGCAGATACGTCGAATACATCTACTTCCTTCTCAAAATACTTTAAGTACTCAAGTGTGTCCTCAAGAGTATTTCCTCCCTCCATAAGCTCGTCTGCACTGATACGGACGAAGATAGGGAAGAAAGGTCCAACCTGCTTACGAACCTCCTCGATAACCAGCTTTGCAAATCTTGCACGGTTTTCTGCAGAGCCGCCGAACTCGTCAGTTCTCTTGTTTGTGATAGGTGAAAGGAACTGGCTGATGAGGTAAGAGTGACCTGCGTGGATTTCAACAGCGTCGAAGCCACAGATCTGGGCACGCTTGGCTGCCTCACCGTATTTCTTTACGATATGCATGATTTCATCCTTCTCGAGAGGTCTTGGGATTTCCCCGCCTGCCTTTGAAGGTACGTCTGATGCTGATACAGGCTGCATTCCGATACGTGAGCTCATTGCAGAAGCACCGGCGTGATTTAACTGTATTGCGATACATGCACCATGCTTGTGAACACTCTCGCAGAGCTTGAAAAGTCTTGGGATGTAATTGTCCAGATCAATACGAAGCTGTGTTGTTCCGTTTGAACCCTGCGGAGAGTCAACGCTTGCATTCTCAACGATGATGAGACCTGTGCCGCCCTTTGCTCTCTGCTCATAGTAGTTTATGTGGAGAAAGCTCATTTCTCCGTTCTGCTCACCGTAGTTAGTTCCCATTGGAGTCATGACGATACGGTTCTTTACTGTCATTCTGCGTACTGTAATTGGCTCAAAAATATGTGGATATTTGTTTTTCATAGTATTTTTTCTCCTTAATCTGCTAACCGGGTGGGCACACGGTAGTGTAAATTGCTCTCATTACATTATAGTTTTGTTTCATTAAACTGATAATATATGTGATCAAAGGCTGTGATATACAAAGTATGTGATTTTTTTAACAATCAAAAAGTGCGATGCACTCTTGTTAAATTCAAGGTACAGCAAAAATGTATAAATGTCCAATGCATCTTTTATACGAAATCTATAGTTTTTGTCTATCAAATGGTGTATATTATTTCTAGACTTTGTTGTGAGCATTTGCCGGATGTCCGCTTGCCCTGCGCTGCACACCGGTGGTATCTGCTCGATTTATGACGTGTCGTGTGGGAGTTATATGCTGCCTCAAGCAAAAGTGGCGCGGAAAATACTCGTTCAAGCAGCACAGCCTTTAGTATACCAGTAAAGTAAAAAGCGCGTTTGATTTTTCGCGCCTAATAAACTCTGTTTGAGGCGGCATTTACTCCCACTAGACTAAGGAATTATGAGAGCATATACCACCGTGGGTGCAGCGCATGGCAAGCGGACATCCGGCGAATAAATATATTAAATACACAGGGGGTGTACTATGAATCTGAGTCAATTGCAGTATTTCAAGGTACTGGCGCAGGAAGAACATTATACAAGGGCGGCACAGATGCTGTCGATTACGCAGCCGTCTTTAAGCCATGCAATCTCACAGCTAGAGCAGGAGCTTGGTACGCGTTTGTTTGAAAAAAAGGGAAGAAATGTCGTGCTGACCAGATATGGGAAGATGTTTCTGCCGTATGTTGAGGAATCATTAAAGGTGCTTAATGAGGGTGTGCAGCGCATTCAGGAGGTCAATGGCAGCAGGCATGGAATCATACATCTGGCATATATATATACGATGGGAAGTGAGTTCGTGCCAAAGCTGGTGCGTAAATTTCTCGATGCATACCCGGATTATGATATAGAATTTCATTTTACGGTTGGAACAACCGGTGAGATTATAGATGGACTAAAGGATGACAAATATGACATAGTTTTTTCTTCTTATAAGGATGGGGAACAGGATATAGATTTTAAGAAGATCGCGAATCAGAAGCTTGTGCTTGCAGTGCCAATGGATCACCCGCTTTCCATAAAGGACAGTGTGGATTTGCGGGACACAATAGAGTATCCGCAGATTTATTTTGAGAAGGGCAGCGGCCTGCGTCCGGTCATTGACCAGATGTTTGAGGAGATAGGACAGTTTCCGAAGGTAGCCTTCGAGATGGAGGAGGATTCGAGTATGGCGGGTCTCGTGGCGCAGGGCTTTGGAATAGCTGTGATGCCTGATATTCCAATACTTCGGTCACTTTCTGTAAAGACGCTTGATATATACAATCCTCCTTATGAGAGAGCGGTGTATCTGGCAACGCTTAAGCAGAGATATTTATCACCGGTTGCTAAGGCATTTATCAGGTTTGTGATCGAGGAGACAGCCTAGCTGCAGCTTTCCCGCACAAACTCTATGAAGCGCTTGATAGCCGGAAGCTGGTATTTGCCTGTCATGTAGCCCATGTATACAGTGTGTGAGAATGACTCATGCGAAACGAGGTGGCGTATGCAGATGTCATCGCGGTGAATTGCATCGACATCTGCGACAAGCGCAATGCCAAAGCCCTGCGCCACGAGGGAGGCGATGCCGTTCTCATCGGGTGACTCACATATGAAGTTGGGTGATACATCATGCTTCTTGAAAAAGCTTCTGGTGTACTTGCCAAGGCCTGAGTGTCTGGCATAGCCGAGCACGGGATAGTCAGCGAAATCAGTGGCTTCCATGGTATCCTTAAGTGTCAGTGGGTGGCCGGGAGGCAGTATGGCAACTATTTCCTGCTTTATAATAGGAACAAAATCAATACCATTTTCATCTGGCGAGTATGAACCGAAAATTATGTCATACCTGCCTTTTTTTAATCCCTCAATATTCACAGAGGTGATGTCCTGAAAGAAATTGAACGTGATATTTTTATTTTCCTTTTCGGTGAGGAAAGAGCGCACGATAGTTGGGATAAATACCTTTGCAAGAGGTGATACGTAGGCGATATCGATGTGTCCACCGTCGGTTGCAATCTGGTGCATTTTGTTCTCGGCTCTCTTTACATCGTCCAGAATAGTAGACACGTGTTCTAAAAAAATCTCCCCGGCCTTGGTCAGTATTACATTCCTGCCTCTCTTTTCAAATAAAGTTACGCCAAGCTCATCCTCTAAAGCAGCTATCGAACGGCTGAGGCTTGGCTCTGTAATATTCATTTTTTCGGCAGCCTGATTGAAGTGTTCAAGAACTGCCGCTTGGTAAAAATAGCTTAATTGATTGAGCGTCATGCATAAGTCTCCTTTGAATAATAGATACAGTCTATTGATTACAAATATTATAGCTGTTATTTGTGCATATTATAACATGATTAGTGCATTAAAGCTATTAAAAAATAACAAAATAAGCATTGGAAGTACCAAAAATTATGCGTTATAATATCATTATCAAAGGTTGTTAAGTTTTTAACGAAGTGGGCATCGTTGAAAACATAGCTAAGTAAAATACGAATAATCAATATTATCACATTTAAAAATGAAGGAGATTTAATCATGGCAGAGAGAATCACAGGACACACAGAACTCATCGGACTTATGGCTTACCCAATCAGACATTCAAGCTCACCGGCAATGCACAATGAGGCATTTGCATATCTTGGACTTGACTACGCTTATCTGGCATTTGAGGTTGACAACAACACTCTTGAGGATGCGGTTAAGGGAATCAGAGCATTAAAGCTTGTAGGCTCTAATGTATCAATGCCAAACAAGACAGTTGTAGGACAGTACTTAGACAAGCTTTCACCTGCAGCAGAGCTTTGCGGAGCTGTAAATACAATAGTAAACGAGAACGGAGTACTCACAGGACATATCACAGACGGTATCGGCTTCATGCAGGCACTCAAGGATAACGACATTGATGTTATCGGAAAGAAGATGACAATCGCAGGAGCAGGCGGAGCTGCTACAGCTATCGAGATTCAGGCAGCACTTGACGGTGTCAAGGAAATTTCAATCTTCAACATCCATGACAAGTTCTGGGCAAACGCTGAGGAGACAGTTAGAAAGATCAACGAGAAGACAGACTGCAAGGCTACTCTTTACGACCTTGATGACAAGGAGAAGTTAAGAGAAGAGATGGCTGATTCCTACATCTTTGTAAACGGAACAGGTGTTGGTATGAAGCCGCTCGAGGGAATGTCTGTAGTACCTGACAAATCATTCTTCCGTCCTGAGCTTATCGTAATCGATGTACCTTACTCTCCACTTGAGACAAAGATGCGTTCTATGGCAAAAGAGGTGGGCTGCAAGACAATGAACGGTCTTGGAATGATGCTTTTCCAGGGAGCAGCAGCCTTCAAGCTCTGGACAGGAAAAGATATGCCAATCGAGCATATGAAGGAAGTATTAAACATCAGATATGATGATTAATCAGCAACAGAAATTAAATTACATTGAATTATTTTGACAGAAATTAAGGAGAACACTGATGAATAAAAAATATTTACCTAGCGCATTAATCCTTTACTTAAACTACTTTATACACGGAGTGGGCTGCTCTATCCTCGGACAGGCAGTCATCAAGGAGGCTCTTGCTGCTTCATGGGGAGTGCAGGTTATGGCTATCACAGCTATTTCAGCAGCCCTGGGACTTGGACGTCTTATCGCACTTCCGTTTGCAGGACCTTTATCAGATAAGCTTGGACGCCGTATCTCAACAGCAATCGGAAGCGGCTCTTATGCTATCTACCTGATCGGACTTGCCCTTGCATTCAATGCAGGAACACATGGTGGATACCAGATTGCATATATCTGCGCTATCATTGGCGGTATTGCAAACTCATTCCTTGATACAGGAATTTACCCTGCAGTATCAGAGATTATCTACAAAGCACCGGGTGTTGCGACAATGGGAATCAAATTCTTCATCGCTATCGCACAGATGCTTTTACCATTCGTACTTGGTATGACAGTTGCTACAACAGCAGCAGGACTTACATCATACAACACACTGTTCTTCGGATGTGGAATCATCTACATTGTACTTTTAGTATTGGTAATGATTTTCCCGCTTCCGGATACTGATGCAAAGGCAGAGGGAAAGAAAGAAGGACTTATTGCAAGCTTAAAGCACACACATTTTTCTGTTGAGTCAATTGCAATGATTATCATTGGATTTACATGTACAGGAACCTTCCAGTTATGGCTCAACTGTGCACAGAACTTTGCAAAAGAGAACGTAGGCTGGGCTGATCCGTCAGTTATGCAGTCATACTACTCTGCAGGAACCATGATAGCTCTTATTGTAACAGCTCTTTTAACAAGAAAAATCAAGGACGTCAGATTTATCCTTGTTTACCCTGTAATCTGTCTTGCAACAATGGCAGTAGTGTTAGTCGGACAGACAAAGCCACTCATGATCGCAGGTGCATTTATCATCGGGTGGGCAGGAGCAGGCGGACTTTTACAGATCGTAACATCTGTATGCAACATGCTCTTCCCTAAGATCAAGGGAACAGTAACAGCGCTCGTAATGATTGCTTCATCACTTTGCAACTACACAATCCTTACAGCAGCATCAAAGATGCAGCCATCACAGGTTATGGTAATGAACATAGTGCTCACAGCAATCGGCGTGGTACTTGGATTATTCGTAAACCTGCGCTATACTAAGATGGTAGAGCTGTCTAAAGAGGATTAATACGTTACTCAAACTTCCCATACTATGGGAGCCGGCCTAGCATACAGTGTATTCCTCAGAAAAAATAAGAAGTTAACCATGCGGCAAATATAGTTTTATGTATGGAATGTTTTGGTGCATTAAATTATACTGGGGAGTATAATTATCATACAGTTAAAGTAAGAAAGGAAAAAATCATGAACACCATTAAGGTTAGAGATATTGAAATCGGTGCATGCGCACCAAAAATCATCGTTCCTATTGTAGGCGTTACAAAAGACGACATCATCGCAGAGGCAAAGACATTTGACTCTATCCCTGTTGATATGGTTGAGTGGCGTGTTGACTGGTTCGAGAATGTATTCGAGTTTGACAAGGTTGAGGAAGTATTAAAGGAGCTTCGTGATGCTCTTGGAAATATTCCAATCCTTATGACATTCCGTACTTCAAAAGAGGGCGGAGAGAAAGCAATCGAGCCTGAGGCTTATGCCAGGCTTAACATCAAGGCTGCACAGACAGGGTACGTTGATTTTGTAGATGTAGAGATTTTCACAGGCGATGAGATTGTAAAGAAAATCATCGATGGTGTACATGCTGCAGGTGCAAGAGTTATCGCTTCAAACCATGACTTCTTCAAGACTCCTGCACAGTCTGATATCGTTTACAGACTTCGCAAGATGCAGGATATGGGAGCTGATATCCCTAAGATTGCAGTTATGCCACAGAATAAGCGTGACGTACTCACACTTCTTGCTGCTACAGAGGAAATGGTTACAGACTACGCTGACAGACCAATCATCACAATGTCTATGGCAGGCACAGGTGTTATCAGCCGTCTCTGCGGTGAGGTATTCGGATCTTCAATGACATTCGGTGCCGCTAAAAAGGCATCAGCTCCGGGACAGATGGGAGTAGAGGATCTGTCTACGGTACTTGGATTACTTCATAAGAGCATGTAAGAAAAGCTTGTATAAAACCATGCAATAAAATAAAATGGCGCCTCGGCATCTGTAAACCAGGTGCTGTGACGCCATTTTTGAAGATGATAACAAATAGTAATATATAAAATTGTGAATATTTACGTGTAAAAACAGCAATAATTCAGTTAAAATAATACGTATAATTATTCACGGAAAGGGGATATTTCATGAAGAAAATACTGCACTATCTGGATGAATATCTTGAAGAATTTTTAATGGTCATTTTCCTGATTGCGATGACTCTTATCATGGGCATTCAGGTGTTTTCCAGATATATTCTTGGCATGTCGCTTTCATGGTCTGAGGAAATCACAAGATACCTGTTTATCTGGTCGGCATTTTTGAGTGTCAGCCTTTGCACACGTAAATGTATATCCATAAAGATAGACCAGTTTATACAGCTTTTTCCACGAAGAGGAAAATCACTCTGGAAGGTACTTAATCTGACGGTTGAGTTTGTGTTTTTCGTATATCTGATACCGTATTCATTCATATATCTGAAGAATACGATAGAAAGCGGTCAGGTAAGTCCTGCCTGCGGTATCCCTATGTACTATGTGCAGGCTGCACCGTTTGTATGCTTTATAATCACGGCTTTCCGCATTGCACAAAGATGGTTTGGCGAGTGGAAGATTGTTCTGGGAAAAGAAAACAAGCCTCTTGAGGAGGGCAGTATTGCCTCGGTTATAGAGGAAGCCGTTGTCGAAGACACTTACCGCGAGAAAGAGCTTGTGGAGGACATTGAAGCAATTCATAGTAAAGCTGAAAACAGAAAGGAGAAATAGATGTCAGCAGCAGTAGTTTTTATATTATTTGTGATATGTCTGGTCATTGCTATTCCGGTATCTATTTCCCTGGGAATAGTGGCAGTGCTGCCGGGCGCGTTTGACTCATCTTTTACAGCCAGTGCCAGCTATGTTATCCGCTCTATGCTCGGTGGTATAGACAGCTTCCCGCTTTTAGCAGTACCGATGTTTGTGCTTGCCGGAATCGTCATGGCACATGGCAAAATCTCACAAAAATTGTTCGATGTTTTTGTGTATTTTATAGGAAAAAGAACCGCAGGAATCCCATGTGCGGTTATCATCACATGCCTGTTCTACGGAGCTATCTCAGGTTCAGCACCTGCAACCGTTGCAGCAGTCGGAAGCATGACCATTCCGCTTCTTATGGAGCTGGGCTACAAAAAGGATTTCTCCACAGCAATTGTTGCAGTTGCCGGAGGACTCGGAGTTATCATACCGCCAAGCATACCTTTTATCATGTATGCGATGGCAACCGGTGAGTCGGTCAGTGATCTCTTTCTTGCAGGAATCATTCCGGGACTTTTGATAGGAGCGCTTCTCATGTTTTATGCATATTATCACTGCAAGCGCTATGGAGAGGACAAGGAAATGATAAATGCAAAGGTTTCAGAGCTTAGAAGCAAGGGGCTTTTTAGCATATTGAAGGACAGTATATGGGCACTTTTGAGCCCGGTTATAGTACTTGGATGCATTTACGCCGGTATAGCTTCGCCTACAGAGGCTGCGGTGATTTCAGTATTTTATGCGCTTTTTGTAAGTCTTTTTATTTACAAATCCATAAAGGTAAAAGAGATATGGGGCATCATGGTGGAGGCGATGAAGACATATGCACCTATATTGTTTATCCTTGCCGCATCGACCGCGTTTTCACGCGTGCTCACACTCATGCAGGTGCCACAGACAGTCAGCGCATGGATACTCGCACATTTTACAAATGAGATAGTACTTCTTATCGTGATAAATGTGTTCCTGCTCATTGTTGGAATGGTTATGGATACCACACCGGCTATCCTTATTTTAAGCCCAATCCTGCTTCCAATCGTGCAGAGCATCGGAATGAACCCGATCCACTTTGGTGTGGTCATGATCGTAAACCTTGCAATTGGATTTGTCACACCGCCTATAGGAGTAAACCTGTTTGTGGCAAGCTCACTGACAGATGTTCCGGTTATGCATATAGCAAAGAAGGCAGCGCCTATGATAGGATATTTCCTGCTGGCACTTCTGCTTCTTACATTTATTCCGGCAATCAGTCTGGGCTTATTATAGAGAAATAGTAACTATTCGGTACAGAGATATATAATAACAGGTATAAGCAGATTTAATGATGATTGTAGGACATTTAGGCACACAGTTGTAATTGGAGAAAAATATGAGTAGATTTGGCTTGTTTTTATGTAAAAAAGCTGGTAAATATAATAAACCGCGTAAATCGTATAGCAAATATAGATTGTGGAGAAGAGCAGCAGCCGTCATGATGATAATTTCGCTTACAGCAGGACTTGCCGCGTGCGGTGGCTTAGCTGGTGAAGGCTCGCAGGCTGCAGCTAAGGATGCAGGGGTACAGCGCTACGCATGGCCTCTCGGCAGCTCAAGTCCTGAGGACACTGTGACACAGATATATGCGGAGAAATTTGCCGATGAAGTGGACAGATTAAGCGATGGCAAAATGAAAATCAGTGTGTATCCAAACAGTGTACTGGGCGGAGACAGAGAGCTTCTCGAGTCATGCAAGGATGGGGATATACCTTTTGTAGTGCAGAACACTGCACCGCAGGTCACTTTTATGAAGGATACTGCAGTATTTGATATGCCGGCACTCTTTGACAGCATTGATGAGGTGCGTGAGCATGTGGACAATCCAAGGTTTATGAAGCTCATGCAGCAGGTCTACAATGACGGTGGCTACGAGCTTTTGGGATATGCAGACCAGGGCTTCCGTGTCATGACAACAAACAAAAAGATAGAAAGTCTTGCTGATTTTAAGGGTCAGAAAATCCGTACCATGGAAAACTCTTATCATATGGCATACTGGAAGGCGCTCGGAGCAAGCCCGACACCTATGACTTTCTCGGAGGTGTATATCGGCTTACAGCAGGGCACTATAGATGCGCAGGAGAATCCATACGAGGTAATCGTATCCAATAAGCTCTACGAGCAGCAGGATTATGTAGTGGAGACAAATCATCTGCCACATCTGATATCGCTCATAGTAAGCGAGGAGTTCATGAAAGGACTGACAGATGAGCAGCAGCAGATTATCCGTGAGGCAGCTGAGACAGCGAAACAGTACGCCAGAGAGCAGTCTGATGAGCGGATTGCCTCAAAAATCAAGACAATCGAGGATAGCGGCACACAAATCATCACCTTAAGCGATGAAGTGCATGAGCAGATTCGCAAGGAGTGTCAGCCAATATATGAATCGATTGAGAAAAATGTGTCGTCTGATATTGTGGATGCATATCTGACACAATAACACTTTAAAGCATTAAAATATTTTGCTTGATAAATTGGTAAAGTCTTGTTATACTATGACTAAGAAATTTGTGGTTATCAAAAATACGAAATACTATAACGTGAGATTATGATAATTATAATTTGATGATATTTCGCTAAATATCAAAATCCAATATGAAAACCACACATAAGTAAGGAGACGCACCATGGACAAAATCGAGGAAATCCGCGCAAAGATTGGAGAATGTGACGATATAATAATTCAGCAGCTTGCAGTCAGAATGTCACACATTCAGGAGATTATATCATACAAGAAGGCAACAGGAATCCCAATCTTACAGCCGGAGCAGGAGAAAAAGCAGACAGATGCACTTGCGGCAAAGCTTGGCGACAATGAATTTGAGGAAGAGATACTTGATATTTTCAAATATATCATGAAGAACAGCCGTCGTATCCAGGCAAAGAGCCTTTTCGATTACAATATCTTCCTGATCGGTTTCATGGGTGCAGGAAAAAGCACTGTAGCAGGAGAATTAAAGGATAAGCTCGAGATGGACCGTGTCGAGATGGATCAGATGATTGTTGAGAATCGTGGCATGTCAATCTCAGAAATATTTGATGAGTTCGGTGAGGCATATTTCAGAAACTTAGAGAGCAACACACTTATAGAGCTTCAGAAGAGAAAGCAGACCATTGTTTCCTGTGGTGGTGGTGTTGTCATGAGAGAGGAAAACGCAGACCATATGAAGAAAAACGGCCGTGTAGTTCTTCTTACAGCAAAGCCTGAGACTATCTATGAGCGTGTAAAGGATAGTGACGAGCGCCCGATACTAAACGGCAACATGAATGTTGAGTATATCAGTGGCCTTATGGAAAAACGAAGGGAACGCTATGAGGCAGTGGCAGATGTAACAGTTGCTACAGATGGCAAGAATGTTACACAGATATGCGAGGAAATCATTGCAAAGCTTATCGCACTTGATAATGAGCAGGACAATAAACAGGCATAATACAGGAATTGCACAGCACTTATTAAGGCAGCAGCCGGTTATCAGACCGGTTGCTGCTTTTTGTTCAAATACTTCAGGGGCGTGTAGCTTGAAATAATTGCAAATATGATGTATAGTACTCTACAATTTAAGAGATACTGATTAAGTATGGCAGCATAACAAGGAGGTCATAATTATGTGTACAGCAGCAGCTTATAAAACAAAGGATTTCTATTTTGGAAGAACACTCGACTACGAATTTTCATATGGAGATGAGATTGCGGTAACACCGCGAAACTATGTGTTTGATTTCAGGCATGCAGGAAAGCTTGAAAACCATTATGCAATCATTGGAATGGCACATGTGGCAGGTGACTATCCTCTTTACTATGATGCTATAAATGAAAAGGGGCTCGGTATGGCAGGACTGAATTTCGTGGGAAATGCAGCGTATGCGGCAGCAGACGAAAACAGCTCATGCGAGAATGGCACATGCGGCATTGCAAAGACAAAGGTGGCACAGTTTGAGTTTATACCGTGGATACTGTCACTATGTGCTACAGTAGCCGATGCAAAGGAAAAATTAAATCGTATTTTACTGGTAGATACACCATTTAGCAGTCAGCTTCCGGTTGCACAGCTTCACTGGATTATAGCCGACAAAAATGAGTGTATTGTGGTGGAGTCGATGGCAGACGGTATGCATGTTTACGACAATCCGGTAGGTGTGCTCACAAACAATCCGCCATTCCCATATCAGATGGCAGCACTCAATAATTACAGAGGCTTATCCACAAAGCAGCCTGAAAATACATTTGCACCGGGAGTGGAGCTTAGTGCATACAGCCGCGGAATGGGTGGCCTGGGACTGCCGGGAGATTTATCATCGCAGTCACGCTTTGTACGTGTGGCATTCACAAAACTAAACTCCAAATCGGATGACAGTGAGAATGCAAGTGTGAGCCAGTTCTTCCACATATTAGGCTCTGTCGACCAGCAGAGAGGCCTGTGCGAGGTGACAGAGGGCAAATATGAGATTACGCTCTATACCTCATGCTGCAACTGCGACAAGGGAATCTACTATTACACCACATATGACAATAGCCAGATCACAGCGGTAGACATGAACAGGGAGAATCTTGATGAGAAGCTGCTTATCAGATATCCTGTTATTACGGAGGGAAAGATTTGTTGGCAGAATTAGAAAATCTGTTTGCGCTGCAGGATAAAAATTACAGGGAATTTCATGCGAGGCTTATGCCTAATATTGAAAAAGAACGCATAATAGGAATAAGAGTCCCGGTGCTTAGAAAGTACGCAAAGGAGCTTGCTCATGGCAGCAGGCTCTTTTTGTCGGTTCAAAAAGAGAAACGGGTCTGTAATACAGTGAAGGAAAATGACTGTGACAATGTGGAAAAGTTTCTAAATACTCTGCCACATTACTACTATGAGGAAAATAACCTGCATATGTTTCTGATTATGCAGATGAAGGATTATGATACGGCATTGGATTATCTGGAAGCATTCCTGCCATACATAGACAACTGGGCGACCTGCGACAGTGGCGTGCCGGCTGTGTTCAAAAAGCACAAAAATGAGCTTCTTTTGCATGTATATGAGTGGCTTGATTCGGATAAACCCTACACCGTCAGGTATGGCATTGGCACTTTGATGCGCCTATATCTCGATGAGGATTTTGATATAAAATATGCTTTAGATGTGGCAAAAATCCGTTCCAGGGAGTATTATGTAAACATGATGAAGGCGTGGTATATCGCTACGGCACTTGTAAAGCAGTATGATGCAGTGCTGCCGATACTGCAGGAAAGGCTTATGGATAGCTGGAGTCACAACAAGGCGATACAAAAGGCGCGTGAGAGCTATCGCATCACGCCACAGCAGAAGGAGTATCTGAGCACATTAAAGGTTTAATGAAAAGAGACAAAAATTTATGAAAATAAAAAGCTTATTTGAATCAAAATTTATAAAGGTGTTTGACCTTCAGTACCAGGAGGACAGGCATTATTATAATGCCACAAGGAGAGATGAAAACGACCTTGTGGCTGCCAAATCCACAGAGGAGTTCAAGAAAATGCTTCCGGATGCGGTGAGCTGCGTGGTGATATGGAATCCGTCAGATGATGACGAGAAATCAGGTCATGAGCCATGTCTGTTAATGAACCGCGAGTTCCGATATCCGACAGGTCAGTACCTGCTCAGCGTACCTGCAGGACTTATAGACCGCGAAGATGTAGAAACAATAAGCGGATATAAAGCTCAAATAGATATGGACAATAATAATGCAGATAGTAATGCATGGACAATAGAGAAAAACAACTCTATACTCATAAAGACCGCCATGCGTGAGCTTCATGAGGAAACCGGCATTGTCATAACAGAAGAAGATGAGGTTTCTGTAATCAATCCATGTCTTTTCAGTACACCGGGCATGACAGATGAAAGTAACGCCCTTGTAAAGATTGTACTTAACCGCGATAGCCTTAATGGAATGTCGCAGGAGGGCGCAGTGGGCGGCGAGCTCTTTGACGGATTCGACCTTCTGACTAAAGCGCAGGCTAAGAAGATACTTGAGGATGGAGTGGATGAGCACGGCATATACTATTCTGTGTATACATGGGCGGCACTCACGTATTTCGTAGCAGACTTGTGGAGGTAGATAGACCGCTGCATGATGAGTGTGTGACCGCAACATACACTCTCTAGGAGCTAACGCTACGCGGTTAAGAGGCTGTACGAATTATGCTCGAAGGTTTTCTATGCTCAACGAAACCGGCTTTTATGTGCCGTCCATGGCACATAACGCCTTGCCCCGGCGTCCATGCCGGTGCATTTCTGGTTATCAGGGCATAATTCTACAGACTCTAAACAGCTTCGCTAGTCGCTCTACGAGAGTGTATGTTGCGGTCGCACGCTCACCACGCAGCGGCATTTAAAATACGGAGGAATAACATGAACGATAAAAAATACTCGCTGCGCCCATATCTGCTTGCATACAAATGGCACTATGCGATGGGCATTTTTGTGCTTCTTGCGGTAGACCTTGCAAATCTGTACATTCCGCAGTTTATTGGGGAGATAATCGACGGAATCACTGCAGGAAAGCTTGATATGGCGGGCGTTGGCGGCATTATATTTAAGATACTGATAACAGGCCTGATAATCATGGCGGGGCGCTTTGGATGGAGATATTTCATCATAGGAGCATCAAGAGGAATAGAATACAGACTGCGCGATGATATGTTTTCGCACATGGAGACACTCTCGGCGCGCTATTACAACAGCCATAAGACAGGAGACCTTATGGCATATTTCACTAACGATTTACAGGCTGTCAGGATGGGAACCGGAATGGCTGTCATCACCGTGTTTGACGCGGTAATCATGACGGTGATGGTGCTTGTCAAAATGGTAGTATACGTGGATTTTAAGCTGACATTATTTGCTTTTATTCCACTTATTTTTATTGCAATCGGCTGCTTTTTTTATGGAATAGAGTCAAAGAAACGTCAGGTAAAAAGGCAGGATGCTTTCTCCTATCTGTCTGACAAGGTGCAGGAGAGCATTGCCGGTATCCGCGTGGTCAAGGCATTTGCGCAGGAGGAAGAGGACTTTAAGCAGTTTGAAAAGGCGTGCGAGAACAGCAGGGAGAAAAATCTTGCCGTGGTAAAGCTTCGCGCTGTCTTTGGCCCGGCGCTGGATGCCGTAATCGGAATAAGCGTGATAGTGACACTCATCGCAGGCGGCAGGATGGTGCTTGAAGGACAGGTTTCGATAGGCCAGTTCGTGGCATTCAACTCATACATCGATATGCTTGTGTGGCCTATGATTGCGGCAGGCGACTGCATCAACACATTTTCCCAGGCGGCTGCGGCATGGGGCAGAATCCGGACTATTTTCGAGGAAAAACCTGATATTGTCGATATGGTGCCACCGGAAAATGTAATAGAAAATGATGGCATGGCAGGCAGAAATACAGATAATTTAGCTGAGGGTATTTATGATAAAATACAAATACATGGTGATATACAGCTTAGCCACCTCAGCTTCACATATCCTGACGGCACCAAGCCGGTGCTTTCAGACGTGAGCATACATGTGAAGCAGGGCGAGATGCTTGGGATCTTAGGACGTACCGGAAGCGGAAAATCATCACTTGCCGACCTTTTGCTTAGAGTCTATGACTGTGAAAACGGCATGATACTTTTGGATGGCCGCCCGATAACAGACTATCCGCTGGCGGTTTTACACCGTGATATCTCATATGTGCCACAGGAGAATTTCCTGTTTTCCGACACACTCGAGGAGAATATAGCATTTGGTCTTGAGGACAGGATTGCCGACAACCCGGCAATTCTTGATGCGGTAAAACAGGCTGCAAAGGACGCGTGTATACACGATAATATCATGGGCTTTCCGGATGAGTACAAGACCATGGTTGGAGAACGCGGAGTGACACTTTCGGGAGGCCAGAAGCAGCGAAGCTCGATAGCCAGAGCACTTTTAAAGGATTCTGCAATCCTCATACTGGATGATTCACTTTCTGCTGTCGATACCGATACAGAGGAGCAGATACTTGAAAACCTCATGGAAACCAGACAGGGCAAGACAACCATAGTGATTGCCCACAGGATTTCCACATTGCAGAAGGCTGACCATGTGGCAGTGCTTTCTGACGGAAAACTGACAGAGTATGGTACTCCTGAAGAGCTGCTTGAGCTTGGCGGTTTTTACGCTGATATCAGCCATAAGCAGCAGCTTGAGAGTGAGCTTGGCAGTTAAAGTGTTTGAAAAGCGTTGCTACGCAGATTTGACGATGAATGGTTACGAAATAACAGAGAAGATTATAGTATGAATTCGAGTAAAAATATAAGTAAAAAAGAAATGAATAAAAAAAGCTCCACAATGCGCCTCATAGCCTACATGAAGCCGTATGCCCACTGGGTGATTTTTGCCCTTCTGCTGGTGCTGGGACTGACAGCCTTTGACCTTTACAGGCCGATGCTGGTGGGAGATGCAATTGATACTTTTGGAGCAAACGGGGATTATGATGTAATAATTGCTACAGCTATCAAATATGCGGTGGTACTTGCCTTAAGCTTTGCATTCAACATAGCTCAGACATGGATACTGCAGAAAACAGGTCAGAATATCATTCTTCAGATGAGAAAAGACCTCTACAGACACATACAGTCGCTTGGCAGCAGATATTTTGACATCACACCGGTCGGAAAGCTTGTCACACGTGTGACAAATGATGTCGAGGCTCTCAATGAGATGTACTCGGGTATTCTCGTACAGCTTTTTAGAAATATTGTAAAAATAGTGGGACTTGCAGGCGTTATGCTCGTGCTTGATGTGAGGCTGGCTGCGATATCATTTGTGCTGATGCCGCTAGTAATTGGTCTTACAGTGCTGTGCCAGAAAATTGCCAGAAATATTTACAGGCTTTACCGTACGCGCCTGACGGACATCAATACATTTTTGTCCGAGCATCTTTCGGGAATGAAAATTATACAGATATTTGGCAGACAGGAGCGCAAGTTCGAGGAATTTCATGATAAAAATACAAAGCTCTACAAGGCTTTTTACAGGGAGATGCTTATGTATGCGGTGTTCCGTCCGCTTATCTATATTCTGAGCATTTTGTCGCTGATGATAGTGCTGTGGTTCGGAAGCAGAAATGTGTTTGATGAGATTATTTCGGTCGGCACTCTGTATATTTTCTCAAATTACATCAGGTCATTTTTCGACCCGATACAGGAACTTGCAGAGCAGTTTTCGACACTGCAGTCATCAATTGCATCAGCCGAGAAGATATTTACGGTTATGGATGAGGATGAATTTATTCCTGAGGTCGAAAAGCCAAAGCAGCCGGATAAAATCATCGGAAAAATTGAATTTGACCATGTCTGGTTTGCCTATGACGGCGAAAACTATGTGCTTAAGGATGTCTCATTTGTCATTAATCCGGGCGAGAAGGTGGCCTTTGTCGGCGCAACCGGAGCAGGAAAATCATCCATTTTAAATCTTATAGGCAGGTATTATGATATACAAAAGGGACATATCTACATTGATGGCATCGATATCAGACAGCTTAGCAAAAAGCAGCTTCGCAGTGCAATCGGTCAGATGCAGCAGGATGTGTTTATATTCGAGGGGGATGTGGCGTACAATATTCGATTAAATGACAATGACATTACGGATGAGCAGGTCAAAGAAGCAGCAGAATATGTAAACGCCTCACACTTTATCGAAAAGCTTCCGCAGGGCTATCACGAGCCGGTCACGGAGCGTGGTGCGACCTTCTCGGCAGGAGAGCGTCAGCTATTGTCCTTTGCAAGGACACTCGCTCACAATCCGAGCATACTGGTCATGGACGAGGCAACCGCCAACATAGATACAGAGACAGAAATTCTCATACAGGAGGCGCTCGAAAAGCTCATGGAGGGCAGGACAACAATCATGGTTGCGCACCGTCTCTCCACTATCCAGCATGCTGACTGCATCATGGTCATGCACAAGGGACGTATATGTGAGCGCGGTACGCACAGGGAGCTTCTGGAACAGGATGGCATATACAGGAAGCTGTATGAGCTGCAGATATCGTAGGGATAATTAGCATAAGCTGCAGATATCATATGGGTAATTTATAATACTAGTTGTATTTTGATGAAGGCAGGGGAAGGTTGGAGTTATAGAAAGGTGACTTGGGATGGTATGGAAAATAAACAATAACTGTCAGATTTTTATAGAAAAAACGGATTCCATCGCAGGCCGGCAGAAGGAGATAATTCCACATGTGTCTGCCTATTATGTGGATAAATACACAACTATTTCAGAAAAAGGTGTAAAAACAGGCAGCAACAGGCTGTGTGGCACAGCAAATCAGGAGCTTTTGGCGGGATACATGCTCTACAAATATCTGGGGATATCATCGGATGAACAGCTTGTCAGAAATGAGCATGGTAAGCCGGAAATAGCAGCAGGATATAAGAATGAGAGCGCAGCTTTTTTTAATTTGGCACACAGTGGCCCATATGTGGTGCTTGCAATATCAGACAGACCTGTTGGCGTGGACATAGAGCATACAAAGCGCATGAGCTACAAAGTGGCAAAGCGTATAATGCGAAAGGAGCAGCTTGACAGACTCGATGGCTTTGAGAATGAATCTGATGCATTTCAGATTGAGCTTACAAAATACTGGACACAGTATGAGGCGATAATGAAGCTTGTCGGTACAGGCTTTTCGGGGGAACTGGATGATAAGACGATGGAGGCTTATGAAAAAAGGGTAGTGTTTCGTGAGCTTGAGGATTATGTAATTGCGGTGGTGATAAAGTAGGGATTGAAAAATTTCTTGGTTTTTGTTATCATATAAGCGTGTATTGCGTCTATATAAGTGAAGGAAGCTATTTATGGAAGCACAATGATGCAGTTATATATTTTAAGGGGGATTTGCCATGAAGAAGATTCAATTATTTTTAAAGTACTTAGTTTTAATGTTATTTTTAATAGTATGGATTATTATAATGTTTTTCACTGATTGTATGAATTCGCAGGCGTTTAAGATATATTGCATGTTTGCAGTGGGGTGTGGATGTGCATACTCAATCTGGGAGAAAACCTATGTACCGGATGCAAAATCATATATTGCAGAAAAAGCATTAGCATTAATACTTATAGTAGCTGCTTTCATCAGATTATTGTGTTTTTCTAATAAATTTTAATGAGAATAATGTCAATATAGGTGATGCATACGAAACTAAAATCACGATACCTAAAGATTGTAAAAAAGTTCAATATGATAATGTAATATATTTGACAAAAGCATATAATTCTATAGATACGTTAGAATCAGATATTAATGAAAACTTTTATTCGTGGCAGACAGAGTACAAAATATTGGATGAAGCTCTATTAAATATAGTACCTGATAAATACGCTAGAATCTTTTTTGATTATGATATACCACCGGATGGAGAAAAAGATGGAATATCAGGTGTGTCTGAATATGTGTATATTCCTATAAACGGAAAGGATTTTATTAAAGAGCTGGCTTTGGAAAATAAGGCATTGTCATACTGTCAGTTTGATGAAAGCGGTAATATAGAGCTTTATAAGCAGAACATAGAATACGAGTTGGTTAAACAATATAAGAGCAAAAAATTAGATACTCAGGTGATTGTTGTAAAAGAAAAATTTAATATCAAAATGTCGGATAATGGAATAGATGATAGCTGTTCTGATGAGCTTTATTATTGCTATTTTGCCAAATCAGGGAATGTATATATGATACAGTGTATTGGCTCGTTGGAGGGGGCATGTAGGGTTATTGAAACAATGGGAGAATAAAGTCAAATGGAGGCGACAAACTATAAATAGTCAAGTGTTTTTTGAAAAACATTTGTGACCTAAAAATGGGTAATTTTAACAGACCATCTGAAAATATCGTATTTCAGATGGAACAGATAAATATATGTAAGGTAGATATTAGCGTAGTTTCTGAGCGTTAAAGTCTACATCCTGCCTCTCCAATGCATAGATGACTCTAATCAGTTTCTTTGCTACGTGAGTAATCGCTACCCTGTGTTTCTTGCCTTCTGCACGTTTCTTTTCATAATAAGTTGCAAAGGTTAAGTCAAAACGTATTAAGGGTAAGCAGGCGTTAAGAAGAACGTAACGGAGTTGTGAAGAACCGTGTTTTACCATTCGTCCACCGTGGGATTCTGTTCCAGAATCGTTTATTCCGGGTTCAATTCCGGCAAATGCAAGCATCTGACCGGGATTGGAAAAGTTGGATATATCACCGTATTCAGCGTAAATAACAGCGGCTGAAATGGGACCAATACCAGGGATAGACATATAGTGAGGATGTACTTCTTCGATAAGTTTAATAATCTCAGTTTCCAAAGTGTTTATTTCATCGGAAAGAGATTTGTATAGTGTCAATAAAGTGTTTAATTCTAAATCGAATATAGAATTATTGACACCGACAGTGTTAGCAGCAAGCTCTTTAAGACGAAGGAACTGCTGGATAGAAAACTTACCTCTGGAAATACAGCGGAGTTTATCGTAGGAAGCAGAGTTCATACGAGCCATTTTTTCAGCGGAGCCGTAGTTTTCAAGAAGATACAAAGCTGTTTTAGAAAGCCGTTCATTGAAGAATGGTTTAAATTCCGGAAAGGTATGGTCTAAAACATTAGTTATCTTAACAAGATAAAAAGAACGCTGACGAATTAGCCTGTCACGCAAACGAGTTAGTGACTTTAGGGAATAAGCGTGGTAAAATCCTTTTGAATGGGGTTTGTACTCAACGGTAATTAACCACCGGGCTATTGATTCGCAGTCAACAGAATCGGTTTTGGTTCGCCTTAAAGTTGTAGACTTTTTGTATTCCTTGATGAGAACTGGATTAACTTCCATGAAGCTGTGGTGGGCATTCTCAAGGAAGAGTTCAAGATTGAGGGCATAATGGGCAGTTGATTCAAACCCTATTTTTATATCCTCAGGATTGGAGAGAGAATTAAGAGCAGTAAGAAGTTGTTCAAAGCCATCTTTGTCATTAGTGATGGTAAATTTAGAAATAATCTGCTGGTCGGCTGCAGAAATGATGCAGCAATCATGTTTGTACTTGGAAATATCAATTCCAACAAAGTACATGGGCATAGAAAAAACCTCCTGAATAAATATTTTAGCACTGTTGTCTTCCACAGAGAATTCGGCTGTGTAATCACGTAAATAAAAACGTCGAGCGTTAACAAACTAATTACCAGTAATAGACGAAAAGCTGTGGTCTGAGTCACCTCCGAACAGTCAAAGCTGTAAAGCTATAGGTACAGATCCACAGTGCTTTAAGTATTATAATGGAGTATTCAATAAAACCCAAGAGTTTGGGAGAAAGGAGAATAATCCATTACCCTCAAAAGAGGATAATTGGATTATACGTAACATATGATAAAAAGAAAAATAATTATGTTGATAGTTATGATTACAATCTCATGGAGTTATGTAATGATTCCGAAATCCGTGTATGCGGAAGATGAATTGATGCCGTATAGAGAGGTATTAATTGAAATGAATAATAAATTGGGAACAGATTATTCATTTCCGGAAGAAACTCAATTACAAGAGAATGGACAAAAGCAAGATGATATTGTTAAATTTTTTTCAAGAATGACTTTAGAAGAATTTAGGAAATATATATATAAAGCATATTTAAATCAGATAAGTAACGGCTCTAACCAATATTCAAGAGGTGAAGAGTTTAATATACAGTCAATAGCATTTTCGAAAAGGCAAAATGTATATTATAATAGTAATTCGATTTTTATTAATACAACTATTTATTCAGCTGATGGTTGTGATAGATATAGTAGTATAAATAATTATGGATACACGAAAAAAGGATATCCATATTATAAACCAAACAAGATGACTAAAACGTTTGGTTCAGGAAATAAAACAGTTACATGTAAATTTTTTTGTACCCAATATGTAGCACAGAATATTGTTTCGTCTTCAAAATATACGCTAGTCGCTACTTTTTCTGCATCTGGTGGAGATGTAAATTATACTAGTATATATAAGGGGAATATGACTTAATTAAACATATATTTATATTGACATAAATTATACGTGACTTTGTTGTGAAAGTGGATGAAACCGCCAGAATTTATATATTTTAATTTCCAGGTTGTGGATGTGCATACTCAATCTGGAAGAAGAACTATGTACCGGATGCAAGATCATATATTGCAGAAAAAGCATTAGCATTAATACTTATAGTAGCTGCCTTTATCAGATTATTATGTTTTTAATAAAAAAATCAAAATACGTAACAGACTTTTCTGTTGACTTTTCTGTTGCGTATTTTATTGTTGTTTTTTTACTCATATATGTTAGAATATAATCTAAGTGAAGGAAACTATTTATGGAAACATAATGATGCAGTTATATATTTAAGGGGGATTTGCCATGAAGAAAATTCAATTATTTTTAAAGTACTTAGTTTTAATGTTGTTTTTAACAGTATGGATTATTATAATGTTTTTCACCGATTATATGAATTCACAGTCGGTTAAGCTATATTGCATGTTTGTAGTGGGGTGTGGATGTGCATACTCAATCTGGGAGAAAACTTATGTACCGGATGCAAGGTCATATATTGCAGAAAAAGCAATAGCATTAATACTTATAGTAACTGCTTTCATCAGATTATTATGTTTTTAATAAAAAAGTCAAAATACGTAACAGGCTTTTCTGTTGCGTATTTTTGGTTAAAAAAATAAGGAGTATGTTTATCATTATATAGCTTAAAGAAGATTTTATGAATGAAAAAATATCTGATCAGAAAATTGTAAGACATTATCTTGACAGACTTGAAAGTGCCATATTAGAAACAAAGAATAAGTATGGAAAACTGATTAACCTTATAGCGTACAATATCCTTTGCAGTAAAGATGATGCTGATGAATGTGAAAACGATACATATTTAAATGTATGGAACAGTATTCCGCCAAATGAGCCTGAAAATCTAAAGGCATATTGTTTAAGGATTTCAAGAAATCTTGCTATTAAAAGGTACAGATACAATTCTGCTCAAAAGAGAGACAACAGCAAACAGTTATCACTTGAAAAAATAATGGAGGAGTGTGGGGATATTTTTCCAGAGCAAAGTAACGTGACAAACTATAAAAGAAAAATAATTATGTTGATAGTTATGATTACAATCTCATGGAGTTATGTAATGATTCCGAAATCCGTGTATGCGGAAGATGAATTGATGCCGTATAGAGAGGTATTAATTGAAATGAATAATAAATTGGGAACAGATTATTCATTTCCGGAAGGAACGAGAGTGTAATATAAAGTGTGTAAGTTACAAACTTTATATTACACTCTCAATCTTTTCTAAATAGTTCTTATCATATTACCAGAATCCAGTTTCACTATTTTCTATAATAATCATATGTTTATTTTGTATTTTGCTAACATCTCCAAATTGGTCTTTTTGCATTTTTCAGCTTCTTCAAGTGCAGCTTTCAATAATTCAGGGTTATTATATACCCTATCCCTTGGAGTCGTATATGATTCTTCGATACACTGCTTTATAAATTCTCTTTCGCTCTTTTTCTCTTTTTGCAAGCATTCCATAAAATCATCATGATTATTTGTGAGTATTAAGACCAGTGAATCGTCAATAAATTTATCACACATTCTAAGAACATTTATTGTATATTCCTTCGCATACTTCACATAAGATGTTAAATCTGTCACCTCAGCAAACACTGGAAGAACTAATTCCTTTGTTATTTCAGTAGACTTCTCTACTACCTCAATCATGTTTTGTTCATTGTACTCAAACCCCATTCCATATTCATAGGTCGGTGAGAACATTTGAAGTTGAAGTCCGGTATAATCAAACGCCCATTTAAAGAGTTTGTCCTCGGTGCAGCCATGTGTCCAATCAGCACGTTTAGAAAAATATACCGACATAATACCTGCAGTAATGGTAAAACCTTTATTGCCTTTGAGCCATGCCGGAACCTTTTTTAATCCAATAAAATAGATCAGCTCCTGGTTTACCACCTTCACAAATCTTTGCAATTTAGAGCACCATTGATATCCTTGTTCTGTTAGAAATTTACAATATACATCCTTAAAAGCTTTGTTAAGCGTCATAATTGTTCCTTTCAATTATCCAAAAATCAATTTATATGCAAGTGCAAAGCTTGCAGCATCGTCAGTAACTCCAATTCCGCCATTAAGGAAATCCTCAGCCACAGTACCTCCAATGATTACAATTCCGACTACTGTTCCCCAAAACGCATAATCGTTTGATGGGGATGTTTTTGGCATATTAAGATGGTTTCACTTCCCATATTTCACTTGAACGCCTTTTTAACAAATCACATCTTAATGAAGAGGTAAGTTGCACTTCTGACATGATTTCTCATTTCTGTTTTGTTACAATGTCTTCCTCAACAGCATTATGAATATAATTCCACGCATGTTCTTCAATTAGTTTTTGCCAGTCCCACCAATTGTTAAAGGAAAAACAAGATGGAATACTACTTATTATACCACTTGTATCAAGACTATTCCATACACTTATCGGTGATGTTCCAATATCCTAAAATGAATTTCTGTTGCGTATTTTATTGTTGTTTTTTTACTCATATATGTTAAAATATAATCAAAGCAGTTTTTCTATAGCAACCTGTGCGGTCGTTGGCACATTTATTACAGATATGATTATATGTTCTGTAAATATGTGAGGCATAATAAGATGTCGTCCGGCGATAAGGGCGTGCAGGGTCTTCAATACCTTAATTATTTTTCATATTCCCTGAAATTCTTGCTTTTAAATGTTTCATTATTTTATTTAAAGCAGGATAAGAGGGCTTTTACCACACAGATATTTCCTGCTTTAGTGTTTTCAAATGAAGGAGGATTTTATATGAGTGGTAACAGAGAGTACAAAAGTGATGTTTTCAGTATGCTGATGCAGGATAAGGAAAGAGCCTTACAGCTGTATAACGCAATGAATGGGTCTAGCTATGACAATCCGGAGGATGTCGAGATAGTGATTCATGATGGAGGCATTTCACTTTCGGTCAGAAATGATGCATCGTTTATCGTGGATGCGAGATTGAGCATATATGAGCATCAGTCCACAGTTTGTCCTAATATGCCGGTGAGAAGTCTTATTTATTTCAGTGTGATATTATCAGATATGCTCAGCGACAAGAAAAAGGGAACGAAAAAGGGCAAGAACATCTATGGCAGAAGACTGGTAAAGATACCGACACCATATTTCGTTGTGTTTTATAATGGTGAGGAGGAACAGCCGGAGGTTCAGGAGCTTAAGCTGTCCGATGCGTTTGAGAAGCCGACCGACGAGCCGAATCTTGAGCTTAAATGTAAGGTGTACAATATAAACGACGGAAAGAACAAGGCGATTATGGAGTCCTGTGGCTGGCTGAATGACTATATGACATTTGTAAATAAGGTAAGAGAGTACCACGCAGATGGAGCGTTTGATGATCTTGCTATAGATATTGAGAAGGCTATAGACTATTGTATTGACAATGATATTCTGAAGGAGTTTCTAAAGACTTACAGAAGTGAGGTGACTAAGAGTATGCAGTTAAATTATGAATTTGACAGGCAGCTTGAGCTTGAAAGAGCTGATGCTATCGAGGAAGGCTTAGAACAAGGCTTAGAACAAGGCTTAAAGCAGGGAATAGAGCAAGGATTAACGCAAGGAATAGAATTGATTAATCAGCTAAATCAGATTTTATTGTCCGAGGGCAAATATGATGAATTGCAGAAAGCTTCAAAGGATAAGGAGTATCAAAAAAAGCTTCTTGCAGAGTATGGACTTTTCAATGAGAAGCAAGGTGAATAAATGAGACAAAAAGAACTCGAAAAATGGTTAAAGATAGTAATAATAGCGGTAGCACTTTGCGGATTAGTGGTCTGTGCGGTCGCCATACCATGGATAGGGCATGTGCTTATTGCGTCTGATCCACAGATTTCTGATATGTATATACCATGGCTTGTGCTATTTATCATCAGTGCAATTCCGTGCTATGTTATATTGCATCTGGGCTGGAGGGTAGCTGTAAATATCGGAAAAGACAGGTCGTTTTCCTTAGAGAATGCAAGACATATAAAGCTGGCATCAAAAATAATTCTGTTTGATGCGTTGTATTTTTTTGTTGTGAATATCTGCATGTGGAGGATATATGTGAATCATCCGGGGGTGATACTGGCTCTTGTGTTCATAGTGTTTGCCTGTGTTGTGGCATCGGTCGTGGCGGCGGTTTTGTCACATCTTGTGGTAAAGGCCGCAGATCTGCAGGAGCAGAGTGATTTGACAATATAGCGTGTGCGCTACAGTTTTATTTGAGCGGGAGAGATACATGGAAGGCGAGATTATTTTTAACATAGACGTAATGCTTGCAAAGAGAAAGATGAGTGTTACTGAGCTGTCGCAGCGTGTGGGAATCACCATGGCAAATATATCAATTTTAAAAAACGGCAAGGCAAAGGCAATCAAGGTATCCACGCTTGCAAAGCTATGTGAAGCACTTGACTGTCAGCCGGGAGATTTGCTGGAATATAGAGATTGCTCTTGCGATAATGGAGAAAATATAGTATCATAAGTGATTGGCGTGCGCCATATTGGGCGTACAAACAGCAACGTATTATGGGAGGCAATTGACAGATGAATAATTACGATGTGATAATCATTGGAGCAGGACCGGGAGGTATCTTCGGAGCATATGAGCTTATCGAGAAGAATCCTGACTGCAAAATAGCGGTTTTTGAGGCAGGACATGAGCTTGCTAAGAGAAAATGTCCTATCGACGGAAAGAAAATAAAGAGCTGTATTTCCTGCAAGAGCTGTTCTATTATGAGCGGTTTTGGCGGAGCAGGTGCTTTTTCAGACGGAAAATATAATATCACAAATGATTTTGGCGGTACATTGTACGAGCATATCGGCAAGCAGCCGGCCATTGATCTGATGGAATATGTTGACGAGATTAATATGAAGTACGGCGGTGAGGGCACAAAGCTTTATTCTACAGCCGGCACAAAGCTCAAAAAGGTCTGCATGCAGAACAAGCTCAAGCTTTTGGATGCATCGGTCAGACATCTCGGAACTGACATAAACTATGTTGTTCTGGAAAATATGTATGCACATCTGAAGGATAAGGTGGATTTTTATTTCGATACACCTGTTGAGTCGGTAGAGGTGCTGTATGATGAGAATACAGCAGGTGCTGATGCTTGCAGTTTACAAGAGGCTCACACAGACAATGTATCCGGATATGCAGTAAAAACAGCGGATAGCACATATGAGAGCAGATACTGTATCATCTCAGTTGGAAGAAGCGGAAGCAAGTGGATGGAGAAGGTCTGCAATGACCTTGATATCCCAACCAAGTCAAACCGTGTGGATATCGGTGTGCGTGTTGAGCTTCCGGCTCTGATTTTCTCACATCTGACAGATGAGCTGTATGAGAGCAAGATTGTATACAGAACACAGCTTTTTGAGGATAATGTGCGTACCTTCTGCATGAATCCGCATGGTATCGTGGTAAATGAAAATACAAACGGCATCGTAACAGTAAACGGACATAGCTACGAGGGAGCAGACAAGCAGACTGAAAACACGAACTTTGCTCTTCTTGTTGCGAAGCATTTTTCAGAGCCATTCAAGGATAGCAACGGATATGGTGAGAGCATCGCGCGCCTTTCAAATATGCTTGGTGGTGGGGTAATTGTACAGCGCTTTGGTGATCTTGTGAGAGGGCGTCGAAGCAATGAGAAGCGTATTGAGGAAGGACTCGTTACTCCTACACTTTCAGCTACACCGGGAGACTTAAGCCTGGTACTTCCAAAGAGAATCCTGGACGGAATCATTGAGATGATTTACGCGCTCGACAAGATAGCACCGGGAACTGCAAATGACGATACTCTGCTTTACGGTGTAGAGGTCAAGTTCTACAACATGGAGGTAGAGCTTAACGATAAGCTTGAGAGCAAATATAAGGGACTTTACATCATCGGAGACGGCAGCGGTGTGACACATTCACTCTCACATGCATCGGCAAGCGGTGTGTATGTTGCGCGTGAGATTGAGGCAGAGGCTGTAATCACTCAATAATTAACACTATGGCGCATAGCTTGACAGCGTGGTGTCAAGCTTGCGAGTGAACAGTAACTAAAGATGTGCTATATATAAGCAATGCTTGAGAATGTATAGATTTAAAATGATATGTGAGAACATAATATTTCTATAATTGGGAAATATTATCATTATGAACTATTGAAATGCTACATTAGTTAGATTAAACTAACTAATGTAGCATTTTTCTTTATTTATAAATATATGCATATGCGGCAGGCTTTCACATATGTATTTTTATGATTAAAGGGTCAAAAGGTATCATCGATGCATGCTTGGATGCAATCCTACAATCATGACATAGAGAAACTGTATTGTAGGATAAAATTGAATCAGAAAAAACATAAGGAGGTTCATAATGAATTATTTAGAAATCGAAAAGGTAGTGGGCAGAGAAATACTTGATTCCAGAGGAAATCCTACAGTTGAGGCAGAGGTTTATCTGGTTGACGGAACTGTTGCAAGAGGCACAGCACCATCAGGAGCTTCTACAGGAGAGTTCGAGGCACTTGAGCTTCGTGACGGAGACAAGAGCAGATATCTGGGCAAGGGTGTTACCGGGGCAGTAGAAAATATAAATACTGTAATCAACGACACATTGACAGGTATGGACGCAAGTGATATCTATGCAATAGATGCGGCTATGATAGAGGCAGATGGCACAAAGGACAAGTCTAAGCTTGGAGCTAATGCCATTCTTGCTGTATCAATTGCGTGTGCTAGGGCGGCAGCTGTATCACTTGATATTCCTCTCTATAGATTTTTAGGTGGTATCTCGGGAAACAGACTTCCTGTACCTATGATGAACATTGTAAACGGTGGCTGTCATGCACTCTCATCAGGACTTGACGTGCAGGAGTTTATGATTATGCCGGTAGGTGCGCCTTCCTTCAAGGAGTGTCTCAGATGGTGTGCGGAGGTATTTCATGCACTTGCAGCCATATTAAAGGAGCGCGGTCTTGCCACGTCAGTCGGTGACGAGGGTGGATTTGCACCGGCACTCAAATCTGACGAGGAGGCTATCGAGACAATTCTTGAAGCTGTAAAGAAGGCAGGCTATGAGCCGGGCAAGGATTTCAAGATTGCCATGGATGCCGCATCATCAGAGTGGAAGAGTGAAAAGGGCAAGGGCTTTTACAAGCTGCCAAAGGCCGGCACAGAGTACACCTCAGAGGAGCTTATAGAGCACTGGGCAAAGCTTTGTGACAAATATCCTATTATATCAATCGAGGATGGTCTTGATGAGGAGGACTGGGAAGGCTGGCAGAAGCTTACTGCGCGTCTGGGCGATAGGGTACAGCTTGTGGGAGATGACCTGTTCGTAACAAACACTGAGAGACTTGCAAAGGGAATAAGCCTTGGAGCAGGAAATGCAATCCTGATTAAATTAAACCAGATCGGTTCAGTATCAGAGACGCTTGAGGCTATCAAGATGGCACACAAGGCAGGCTATACAGCAATCAGCTCACACCGCTCAGGTGAGACTGCCGACACAACAATTGCAGACCTTGCGGTGGCACTCAACACATGCCAGATAAAGACAGGTGCACCTTCGCGCTCAGAGCGTGTTGCAAAGTATAACCAGCTTTTAAGAATTGAAGAGGAACTGGGAAAGAGCGCAGTTTATCCGGGAATTAAAGCGTTTAATGTGCAGCAGTAGTTTAAAATAAAACTCTATGACTGTATTAAGTCAATATCCATTGGAGTGTCTTTAGGAGAAAATAAGATAAGTATAGTCGCAGATATCATAATATGGTATCTGCGATTTTTGGTTTTATCAGTAATCCTTAACATTTTCAAACAACTTTTTTTTACGCGTTTCAGGTTACTATTTCCTCATTTTTAATGTGATATTTACCTGCCGTCAATTGTAATCTGAGATTCCATACCCACATCTCAGACTGATTTAAAAAGTTA
>OBCI01000011.1_pt1 | contig 85037 bp, 80 predicted proteins | sample 1495881 | NCBI WGS metagenome assembly OBCI01 (sample SAMN03418262, study PRJEB22391) | human gut metagenome | biome: human-gut; feature: organic feature; material: feces | host: Homo sapiens | place: Tanzania | collected 2013-01 | reverse complement strand
GAGTCAGATTACGGGAATGCGTAGCATGTAGTAATCTGATTAATCATAAATGAGGGGCAAAATACCTTTTGACTCTCATATCATTACGGTAAATAGAAACACGAAATGAGGTAATTATGGAAGCATACACGAGTTTTGCCCGGGTGTATGACATGTTCATGGACAATGTGCCATATGAGGTGTGGGGCAGATATATTGTCGAAAAACTGCGTGCAAATGGCATAGACAGTGGATATGTCGTGGACTTAGGCTGTGGTACGGGAAAGCTTACCACGCTTCTTGCAGATGCAGGCTATGATATGATAGGCATTGACAATTCTTTTGACATGCTTGATATGGCGCTTGAGAGAGAGGATGACAGAATCCTTTATCTGATGCAGGATATGAGAGAGTTTGAACCGGGAGAAAAGGTGAGTGCCGTCGTAAGCGCATGTGACAGCATCAATTATATTCTTGAGCCTGAGGATCTTCAGGCAGTTTTTTTCTGCGTGAGCGAAAGTCTTAAAGAGGGTGGCATTTTTATATTTGATGTCAATACTCCATATAAATATGAGGTGCTCATGGCTGATAATACCATAGCTGAAAACCGTGATGAGGGCAGCTTTATATGGGATAATTATTATGATGTCGATGCGAGAATAAACGAGTATGACCTGACACTTTTTATAAAGGAGCAGTCAGAGGATGAGGATGACATCTACAAGAAGTTTGAGGAAACTCATTTCCAGAGATGCTATGAGATTTCAGAGCTTAAGGAGCTTCTTGAGCAGTCGGGACTTGTATTTGATGCGGTGTATGATGCGTACACAGACGATCAGGTGAAGTGTGACAGTGAGAAGGTCACTGTAATTGCACATAAAGCATAGAATTAGATAATGAGAGGTAAATTATGTCAGATTATATAGTAAGAGCAACAGCGGCGGATGCCAATATCAGAGCATTTGCTGTAACATCAAGGGAGATGGTGGAGACCGCCAGAGAGGATCACATGACAACACCTGTCATGACGGCGGCACTGGGCAGGCTTCTTTCTGCGGGAGCCATGATGGGAGCTATGATGAAGGGCGATAAGGATATCATAACTCTTCAGATACAGTGCAGCGGACCTGCAAAGGGGCTTACCGTCACAGCAGATTCGCACGGCAATGTAAAGGGCTTTGCCATGAATCCACAGGTTGAGCTGCCACTCAATGCGGCAGGCAAGCTCGATGTGGGTGGAGCGCTTGATCTTGGAATACTCACAGTTATAAAGGATATGGGCTTAAAGGAGCCGTATTCAGGTCAGTGTGAGCTTAAAACAGGTGAGATAGCTGAGGATCTGACCTATTATTTTGCCACATCTGAGCAGATTCCGTCAGCGGTTGGTCTTGGCGTGCTGGTGGATAAGGACCAGAGCGTAAAGCAGGCAGGTGGATTTATCATCCAGCTTATGCCGTTTACACCGGATGAGGTTGTGGACAGGCTTGAAAAGAAAATCACAGAGATTGATTCTGTGACACAGATGCTTGACAGGGGACTGACTCCGGAGCAGATACTTGAGGAAATTTTAGGGGATTTCGGGCTTGAAATCACAGATACGACTGAGACACGCTTCCACTGTGACTGTTCAAAGGAGCGTGTGAGCAGAGCACTTTCCACACTTAGCAAAAAGGATCTTGATTCCATTATCGCAGATGGTGAGAGCATTGAGGTAAAGTGCCAGTTCTGTAATAAGGCATATGAGTTTACGGTGGATGAGTTGAAGGAGATGCGCTAATTGAAGGACGGATATATAAAGGTCGCTGCAGCGACACCAAAGGTAAAGGTAGCTGATACTGTATACAACGGACAGCTTATTAAAGCTCTTATGAAGGAGTGCACTGATAACGGGGCAAAGGTGATTGTTTTCCCGGAGCTTTGCATTACAGGATACACCTGTCAGGATCTTTTCTGGCAGGATAAGCTCATAGCTGCAGCAGAGGATGAGCTTATAGGAATAGCTGATTACAGCAGGAGCCTTGACGGCATATTTTTCATAGGGCTTCCATATGAGATAAACGGCATGCTCTACAATATGGCGGCAGTTGTATCGCGCGGAGAGGTGCTTGCCATGGTGCCAAAGACATTTCTGCCAAATTACAATGAGTTTTATGAGGCAAGGCATTTTGCATCGGGAGAAAACCTTAGCACATATGTCACACTGAAAAATGGCCAGCAGGTGTCTGTAGATACTGATTTTATTTTTAGCTGCAAGCAGCTGCCAAAGCTTAAGATAGCGGTGGAGCTTTGTGAGGATCTCTGGACTCCGAACCCGCCGAGCATCAGACATGCGATGTCGGGTGCCACTGTGATTGTAAATCTGTCTGCATCAGATGAGGTGACAGGCAAGGCAATATACAGGAGAGAGCTTGTGAGCGGACAGTCTGCCAGATTAATCTGTGGATATATTTATGCGTCAGCGGGAGACGGTGAGTCCACACAGGATGTGGTCTACTCAGGACACAATCTCATCTGTGAAAACGGAAATGTGCTTGCCGAGTCAAAGCGCTTTACAAATGAGACTATATACAGCGAGTTTGATGTGGAAAGAATAGAGACTGAGAGGCGCAGGATGACAACATTTGTTGTCGAGGATGATCACAGATGGGCTGAGTTTGATCTTGAGGTAAAGGATACCACTCTTAGCCGCTATGTAAACCCGGCTCCTTTTGTTCCTGCAGACAAGACAGACAGGGACAGACGCTGTGATGAGATTCTTATGATTCAGGCTATGGGGCTTAAAAAGAGATTAGAGCATACCAACTGCAAGACAGCAGTTATCGGTATTTCAGGAGGACTCGACTCCACACTGGCACTGCTTGTCACGGTAAGAGCATTTGACCTTTTGGGAAAGGATCACAAGGATATAGCGGCAGTTACTATGCCGGGCTTTGGAACAACAGACCGCACATATGACAATGCGGTAAATCTCATTAAATGCCTTGGAGCTACATTTATCGAGGTGGATATAAAGGATGCTGTAAATATACATTTCAGGGATATCGGACAGGATCCGTCTGTGCATGATGTCACCTACGAGAACGGACAGGCACGCGAGCGCACACAGATACTTATGGATATCGCAAACAAGGAAAACGGAATGGTTATAGGTACAGGAGATTTGTCAGAGCTGGCACTCGGCTGGGCTACCTACAACGGAGACCATATGTCCATGTATGCGGTAAATGCTTCGGTTCCAAAGACTCTGGTGCGCCATCTGGTAAAATACTATGCAGATACCTGCGGCAGCGATTTGCTGGAAAGTACACTTCTTGATGTGCTTGATACACCTGTTTCTCCTGAGCTTTTACCACCTGAAAACGGTAAGATTTCACAGAAGACAGAGGATCTTGTGGGCCCTTATGAGCTGCATGACTTCTTCCTTTACAATATGCTGCGCTGCGGCTATGCTCCTGCCAAGGTTTACCGCCTTGCAGGGATAGCATTTGAAGGAAAATATGATGATGAGTTTATTCTCAAATGGCTTAAGAACTTCTATCGCAGATTTTTTGCACAGCAGTTCAAGCGCTCATGTCTGCCGGATGGACCAAAGGTAGGAACAGTGGCGGTCTCACCGAGAGGAGACCTAAGGATGCCTTCTGATGCGTGCGGACGTATCTGGATGGATGAAGTTGATAAGCTGGGATAAGTAAGAGGGAAACAATGGGAAAGACACATAAGAAAACTCATAGAAAGCAGGGAAGCATAAAACGTGCAAGGCGCCGCGACAGGCGCATGAAAATAGGTGCGATAGCCCTTTGCGCCGCGATAATCATAACAACATTTCTGGCGTGCGGCATGCAGCTTTTGGTTCCTGTAGCTGATGCTGTAGTAAGCGCTGATAATAAGACGCAATCGGGGAATGTTGATGTGCAGAAGAATAATAATTCGCTTACCGCATCTAAAATGGATTCAGAAAAAGATCAAAACAGCTCAGAGGCTGATGTAAACGCTGCAAAGCAAAGCAGCGAGCCTGACAAGGAAACGAAGCTTGATGAGATACTTCACAGTGCAAAGTATCCGGGGCAGCTAAAGGAGCTTGCAAAGAAAAATGATGAGGCAATTGACTTCATATATGAGTATCCTAAGGAGCATTCGAAAGAGCATGATATTGATCTTACTGCAGAGGCCTCGCAGGATACAGTACCTCTTTTGCAGCAGTGGGATAAGAGATGGGGCTATGAAAAGTACAGTGGCAATTATTTTGCGGCGAGTGGCTGCGGTCCGACTGCACTTTCTATGGTTGTATTATATCTGACACATGATGCACAGGCATCCCCTCTTGCGGTGGCAGAGTATGCAAAGGAGGCCGGCTACAGTGTGGATGGCTCCGGAAGTGCATGGAATCTTATTAGCAAGGGCTGCAGGCACTACGGGGTAAATGCAAAGACTATAAAGGTGAATGAGGATACATTTAAAGAAAGGCTTGATGAGGGCAATCTGATAGTCGTAAATGTCGGTCCGGGAGATTTCACAGACAATGGACATTTTATGGTGATCACAGGCTATGATGATGAGGGCTTTACTATAAATGATCCAAACAGTATCATAAAGAGCAATACCCACTGGCAGTTTGAGAGGCTGAGTTCGCAGATCAGGGCTGCATGGAGGATGTTTGTATAGATAATAGCAGCAACACATGCATTTATGCTGATGTTTGTGATGCATATGGAAAAACTAAAAAATAAGAAATAATAAAACCTGCTGTGTCATGCATGATGGACACAGCAGGTTTTTAGTTACATTCAGGAATAATTAATTAGTATAGTGTACTAAATTTATACAGACTAATAACAAACAGTAAAGTATGGTATGCAGATTATAGCAATTGAATACCATGCTCCTCACATGCCTTAATTGTCTCCTCAGGCCACAGTGAGCTCTGTACCTCACCGATATGAGCCTTTCTGAGGAAGAACATACAGATTCGTGACTGTCCGATTCCGCCTCCGATAGTGTACGGAAGCTCCTTGTTGAGGATAGCCTTCTGGAATGGAAGCTTAGCACGCTCAGGACATCCGGCCTTGTCAAGCTGCTCCTTTAGGGCTTTTTCATCTACACGGATACCCATTGATGAAAGCTCAAGTGCGATATCAAGAACAGGATAGTATACGATGATATCAGCGTTTAAAGCCCAGTCGTCATAGTCAGGGGCACGTCCGTCGTGAGGCTCTCCGTTTGCAAGCTTGTCACCAATCTGCATTACACAGATTGCACCCTTTGCCTTTGCAAAATAATACTCGCGCTCCTTTGGAGTATTGTCCGGGAACATTTCCTCAAGCTCTGATGTGGTGATAAAGGTGATATCCTTTGGCAGAATCAAATCTATGTAGTCGTACTGTATAGCCATGTACTGCTCGGTCTTGCGCAGGCATTTGTATACTGTCTTTACTGTTTCCTTAAGGAAGTCTAAGTTTCTGTCCTCCTTGCGGATGACCTTTTCCCAGTCCCACTGGTCAACAAATATAGAGTGGATATTGTCAGTCTCCTCATCACGTCTTATGGCATTCATATCTGTGTAGATGCCCTCGCCGAGAGAAAAGCCGTATTTCTTTAATGCATATCTCTTCCACTTGGCAAGAGAGTGAACGACCTCAGCCTCCTTGTCACCCTGCTCAAGGATGCCGAAGGTAACAGGTCTTTCATATCCGTTTAAGTTATCGTTTAAGCCTGTGGTAGGATCAACGAAAAGCGGTGCTGAAACACGTGTCAGGGAAAGACGCTGTGCGAGCATGCCCTGGAAGAAATCCTTAACAGTCTTGATGGCAAGCTGTGTATCGTGAAGATTCAGTGCCGAAGAATAGTTCTTTGGTATTGTTAATTTGCTCATTTTAGATTAAACCTCGTTGTATTATAAATTTTTAAATAAAATTCCTTTAACCTGATTATTATATCACAATTTTTCTAGAAAGATAGTCCATAATATGATAAAATTAGATAGTTTAAAGAGAAACAATATCGTTTTACCTTATTTTTACGTGTTTAAGGTGTTAATGAAAGGTAGTAGATTTATATGAGAAAAAGAGATATGACCTTTGCTTCGGCGGTGCTTGAGGCAATAGATGCGCTTTTAGCTCTTGCGTATATAGGCTTACAGATTTATTATGGAGTGTGCTATCACATACAGGTATTTAAGTTTGTGGCCAATATACTTGTGCTTTTGCTTGTATACATTGCAATCACATGGCTGCAGCATTATCCGGAAAAGCTAAACCACATAGCAGCGGAGCTGTGTGTGGGCAATATCAGAAAGTATTCACTCAGGCTTTTGACATTTGTAAAGCTTGTTTTTACAGCAGGGCTTTTGGTGCCATGCGTGTGTGATGCGTTTGGAATAGCAATCCGCGATGTATACAGCCTCATTATGATAGGGCTCATCCTTGTGGTGACGGCATATTATGAGTACAGGATATTTCAGGAAATAAGGTCATTGCGGAAATAGTATAGGAGAAATAAAATGCAGCTTAGTATAGAAGAAGTTAAAAAGCTGGATAGTAACAGCTATCAGATAATAGATATAAGAAGTGAGGAAGAGGTGGCGCACGGTGCCATAAAGGGAGCACTCAATATTCAGGCAGAGGAAATAGAGTCAGATGAGAGGGTGGTGCATGATAAGAAGCTTGTCATAGTCTGCAGCCGTGGTAAGACGAGTGTGGATGTGGCAGAGTATCTCACAGAAAAAGGTTTTGATGCGGCAAGCTTAAAGGGAGGCTATATAAGCTGGCTGCTTGATGCCATGAAAGAGGATGATATGGCAGAGCGCGATATAAAGGCAGATGTGGAGCAAAGCATCAGAAAGAAATTTAAGAAATCCATCTGGCGCAAGTTTACAAAGGCGATAAACACCTATGAGCTTGTAAAACCGGGGGATAAGATTGCAGTGTGTATCTCGGGAGGTAAGGATTCCATGCTTATGGCAAAGCTGTTTCAGGAGCTTAAGCATCACAATAAGTTTGATTTTGATGTGAAGTTTCTAGTCATGGACCCGGGCTATAATGAGGCAAACAGGCATGTCATAGAGGAAAACTGCAGGAACCTTGGCATCCCTGCCACTATTTTCGAGTCAGATATATTTGATGCTGTATATGATATCGAAAAATCGCCATGCTATTTATGTGCGAGGATGAGAAGAGGTCATCTGTACGCATTTGCAAAGGAGCTTGGCTGCAACAAGATTGCGCTCGGACATCACTATGATGATGTTATCGAGACGATACTCATGGGCATGCTCTACGGCGCACAGGTACAGACCATGATGCCTAAGCTTCACAGCACAAACTTTGAGGGCATGGAGCTTATCAGGCCTCTTTACTTAGTCAGGGAGGACGATATCAAGGCATGGCGTGATTACAACGGTCTGCACTTCATACAGTGTGCCTGCAAATTTACAGATACCTGTACCACCTGCAATAATGAGGAAAACCGCTCAAAGCGTGTTGAGATAAAGCAGCTCATTGCTAATCTTAAAAAGGTGAATCCTTTTGTCGAGGCAAATATATTTAAGAGCGTGGAGAATGTAAATCTGGCTACGGTTGTAGCATATAAAAAGGATGGTATAAAGCACAGCTTCCTAGAGCACTATGATGACTAAGACAGATATATTTCAGGAGGGTATTGTATGGCAGATATCATGGATTATATTGACTGGCGTGGAGACATCGGCTTTGATGAGGTGCATGTAAATGAGGTGGACGGACTGATTTTTTCACAGCTTATTTATGTGCAGATGAAGCCCTATATGCCGGAGGCAAAGAAGTCATACCTTACGATAAAACAGCTTTCAAGTCTTTACTGTGCGGACCACAGTGATGATGAGATTGAGCAGCTGCCGAATCTTTTCCGTCACTCCGCGAGGCTGCTTCAAAAGCTGGCGCACTCAAGGCGCTATGCTGACTGTATTTTGAGATATTATATATACGATATAAGTGAAAAAGAGGAGTCGCAGTTTTCTGCGGTTACTATAGAGCTGCCTGACGGCACATATTTCATTTCCTACAGCGGTACAGACCATTCGGTGGTCGGCTGGAAGGAAAACTTTAATCTAAGCTATCTCGATGAGACGCCGGGACAGAACAAGGCGAAAAAATATTTAAAGCAGGTGGCGGCATATATATGCAATGATGATAAAGCTATAAATGATAAAGTCCTAGATGATGAAAATATCAACAATAAAAGCATAGGTGCAAGAAGACTGTGGATAGGCGGGCACTCAAAGGGTGGAAATCTGGCAGTGTTTGCGGCTATGCATGTGGATAAAGAGGTGCAGGATGCCATTATAAAGGTATATAATTTTGATGGGCCGGGCTTCAATCACAAGATGATATATACAGCAGGCTACAAAAGGATTTTTGACAGAATAGAGACATTTCTGCCGCAGTCGTCCATTGTTGGCCTATTGCTTGAGCATGTGGACGATTATGAGGTGGTAAGAAGCCGCAATTCGGGGCCGCTGCAGCATGATGCTTTTTCATGGGAGATAATGGGCTCCCACATCATAAAGGCTGATGGGCTGGATAAAAACAGTGTGCGCCTTGACAAGACGCTCAGAAACTGGATAGGCGGCATGGATGAGGCGCAGCGAAAGCAGTTTGTAAATGTGCTTTTTTCAATAGCATCGGACTCCAATTTTGAGAACCTTGACCAGATGTCATTTAAGCAGCTTATTGAGATGATAAAGGCTGCCGATGAGCTGTCCAAGGATGACTGGAGCATGCTTAAGGATACAGTAAGACTCCTGATTTCTGCCGGTGTCGGCGTGGTCAGGGATGAAAAGGAGAAATAAATGTTAAATCAGTTTTCAAGAACACAGCTTTTGCTTGGAAAAGATGCGATGGATAGGCTAAAGGGCGCTAGAGTCGCAGTATTTGGAATAGGAGGAGTGGGCGGATATGTCTGCGAGGCACTAGTCAGAAGCGGTGTAGGAGCGATTGACCTTATCGATGATGACAAGGTGTGCCTTACAAATATAAACAGGCAGATAATCGCAACCAGAAAGACAGTCGGAAAATACAAGACAGACGTGATGGAGGAGAGAATCCATGATATTAATCCGGACGTCAGTGTTGTGACACACAGATGCTTCTTTTTGCCGGAAAATGCTGATGAATTTCCATTTGATGAGTATGATTATATAGTTGACGCGGTCGATACGGTCACAGCAAAGATAGCGCTTGTCATGAAGGCACAGGAGAAAAATGTCCCTATCATAAGCAGCATGGGAGCAGGAAATAAGCTGGATGCAAGTGCATTTAAGGTGGCTGATATATATAAGACCAGCATGTGTCCTCTTGCCAAGGTCATGCGCCGTGAGCTTAAAAAACGTGGCGTGAAAAAGCTTAAGGTGGTATACTCTGAGGAGAAGCCTACAAGACCGATTGAGGATATGTCCATAAGCTGCAGAACCAACTGCATCTGCCCACCGGGTGCCGCTCACAAGTGCACTGAGCGCAGGGATATTCCGGGAAGCCTTGCATTTGTGCCATCCGTAGCAGGGCTTATCATCGCGGGCGAGGTGGTACAGGACATAGCCTTTGACAGGGTATGATGAAGAAAATAATTAAGAATATAATTACAAAAAGAGAGGAATAAAAATGCCAGTATTTGATTTTAGCGATACACCGATAGCAAACGAGCATCCTGAGTGTACATATGAGACATTTCATTCGACAGAGACAAAGGCATCGGCAGATAAACCGATTGTTGTGATAGATAATAAGCAAAAGGAATGGGCGCATCATGCGCTCGGTATGTTTACAAATCCGATAAAGCGTACATCCTTTGAGTTTGAGGATGGTGATGGTGTGACCAGTGCCGATATCCTGCGCATTGATTCGCGCTTCGTGAGCCTTTTTAAGTGGCTTGGCGAAAATCACATAAAGGTACAGCTTTCAGGAGCCAATACACCTGACGGATACGCAGTATACAGGGTGAGAGAGGTGGCTCTCGGCAGAGGCACAAAGCTGTCTGCGGAGGACGGATTCTTACAGTATATGATGGAGAGGCTCTTTGCGAGCACCATGCCTGAGGATGAGCCTGACCTCGATGATTACGAGGAAGAGGGCGACAGCATGAAGCTCACCAGTATACAGAGCATTACGGATTTCATGACCTGTGCAGGTCGTACACTGCCTGATAATATACTGCTGTGGGCCAGAAGAAACCTGGCAGTCGCGCGTTCAAGCGAGGTATCACCTGAGGAGAGACGCCATGCGCAGAGAGCACTTTCCATCATGATGAATATCCAGTGGAGGGGAAATTACTTTGAGGCAATCGACCCTGTGGAGGCAAGACGCATACTCGATGAGGAGCTCTATGGCATGGAGAGTGTGAAGCAGAGAATCATTGAGACCATTATCCAGATAAACAGGACTCATACACTTCCTGCCTACGGACTGCTGCTCTGCGGACCGGCAGGAACGGGAAAGTCACAGATTGCATATGCGGTTGCGCGTATACTTAAGCTTCCATGGACAACACTCGACATGAGCTCAATAAATGATGCGGAGCAGCTTACAGGAAGCTCAAGAATCTATTCAAATGCAAAGCCGGGAATCATTATGGAGGCATTTTCACAGGCGGGAGAGTCAAATCTTGTATTTATCATCAATGAGCTCGACAAGGCCTCAAGCAAAAATGGTAACGGAAATCCGGCAGATGTGCTTTTGACACTGCTTGACAATCTGGGCTTTACAGACAACTATATGGAGTGTATGGTGCCGACCGTCGGAGTATATCCGATTGCCACAGCCAACGATAAATCCCAGATTTCAGCACCTCTTATGTCGCGTTTTGCGGTGATTGATATTCCGGACTATACTGATGAAGAGAAGAAGGTCATCTTCCAGAGATTTGCCCTGCGCAAGGTATTTGAGCGAATGGGAATGAAGGAGGAGGAGTGTGTTCTCACAGAGGACGGACTTGATGCGGTGATTAAGCTTCACGAGAACACATCAGGTATAAGAGATCTCGAGCAGGCTGCAGAGCATCTGGCAGCAAATGCACTTTATCAGATAGAGGTTGATAAGGTAAAGCAGGTGGTATTTGATGCCGAGGCTGTTTTTGCTCTTTTAGGCTAGCAGGATATATTACGGATACAGGAATTGTTACGAAAATAAAAGGAGATTGTCAGGATGAGAGAATTTGGAAAATCCAGAAAATTAGATAATGTGCTTTACGATGTAAGAGGACCGGTGGTGGATGAGGCAGCCCGCATGGAGGAAAACGGCACAAATGTGTTGAAGCTCAATATAGGAAATCCGGCGCCGTTTGGCTTCAGGACACCTGATGAGGTGATATATGATATGTCACGCCAGCTCACGGACTGTGAGGGGTATTCCAACTCCAAGGGACTTTTTTCTGCAAGAAAAGCAATCATGCAATATGCACAGCTCAAAAAGCTTCCTAATGTGACGGTTGAGGATATCTACACCGGAAACGGAGTCAGCGAGCTTATAAACCTAAGTATGTCAGCGCTTCTTGACAATGGTGATGAGGTGCTTGTGCCGGCACCGGACTATCCGCTTTGGACAGCCTGCGTTACACTTGCGGGAGGCACGGCAGTGCACTATATCTGTGATGAGCAGTCAGAGTGGTATCCTGATATAGAGGATATCAAAAAGAAGATTACAGACAAGACAAAGGCCATCGTAATAATAAACCCTAACAACCCTACAGGAGCGCTCTATCCAAGGGAGGTGCTGCAGCAGATAGTTGATGTGGCAAGAGAGCACGAGCTCATGATTTTTTCGGATGAGATATATGACAGGCTTGTGATGGATGACTATGAGCATGTGTCTATTGCATCGCTTGCACCTGACCTCTTCTGTGTGACCTTCAGCGGTCTTTCGAAGTCACATATGATAGCAGGCTATCGTATCGGATGGATGGTTTTAAGCGGCAACAAGGCGCTCGGAAAGGACTATATCGAGGGACTCAACATGCTCTCAAACATGCGTCTTTGCTCGAATGTTCCGGCGCAGTCGATAGTGCAGACTGCTTTAGGCGGATATCAGAGTGTAGGCGAGTATATTGTGCCGGGTGGACGAATCTATGAGCAGAGAGAGTACATCTACAAGGCATTAAACGATATACCGGGAATTTCGGCAGTAAAGCCAAAGGCAGCATTTTACATATTCCCAAAGATTGATACTGCGAGGTTCAATATCACAAACGATGAGCAGTTCGCACTGGATCTGCTTCGTGAAAAGAAGATACTCATCATACATGGCGGCGGTTTCAACTGGGATAAGCCAGACCACTTCAGAGTGGTATATCTGCCTAGAACAGAGATATTAAAGGATGCCACAGGCAAGCTTGCAGATTTTCTGGCTTCATATAAGCAGAAATAATTATTGGCATAGATTATTATTGGCATAGATAATTATAAAACATATAACATATAAGCTCCGGCACAGAAAACTTTTTGTTCTGACCGGAGTTTTTTATATTAAGCTGTAAAATTATTTAAAAGTAACCTACCTGTAACTTTACATCATGTATTATACACTTGTATCGCGGGGCGGCTGCTTTTTAAAGGGCAGACCGCACAGCACTCAAAAATGCATAGAGAAGAAAAGGAGAATTAAATGGAACTGCTTAGAGTAGAACACTTATCAAAAATATACGGAGCCGGAGAAAATCAGGTCAAGGCTTTGGACGATGTGTCATTGAGCGTGGAAAAGGGAGAGTTTGTGGCAATTGTCGGGGCGAGCGGCTCCGGAAAATCCACACTGCTTCATCTGCTTGGAGGTGTTGACAGGCCAACAAGCGGAAAGGTGTATATAAACGGCACTGATATTTTTGCAATGAATGATGATGAGCTTGCCATATTCAGAAGAAGACAGGTGGGTATTATTTATCAGTTTTATAATCTGATACCTATATTAAATGTGGAGGAAAACATGGCAATCCCGTTGGAGCTTGACGGAAGAAAGGTGGAAAAGGCACAGATGGATGACATGCTTTTGCGCCTTGGACTTACAGAGAGACGCACGCATCTGCCAAACGAGCTCTCAGGAGGACAGCAGCAGCGCACATCCATAGGAAGAGCTCTGATTACGAGACCGTCTATAGTGCTCGCGGATGAGCCTACAGGAAACCTGGATACCAAGGCAAGCAACGAGATTATGCATCTCTTAAAGACCTCAAACCGTGAGCTCAACCAGACAATTATCATGATTACACACAATATGGAGCTTGCAAAGGCGGCTGACCGCACAATAATGATAGAGGATGGTAAAATCAGATGAATTTGATGAAGACACTCACATTAAAAAACTTAAAGCTCAACAGGAAAAGAACTATTGTCACGATAGTCGGAATAATTCTTGCAACAGCGCTTTTGTCGGCGCTTGTCACACTTGTGTCAAGCTTTCAGTACAGTATGATTGAATACCAGAAGCAAAAAGACGGCGACTTTCATGTGAAATTTTCGAATGTGAAAATGTCTGAGCTTTCGGAGTTTAAAAACAACAGAAATATTGAAAGCACATTTGAGACAATGGGAATGGGCTTTGCTAAGCTAGACGGCTGCAAGAATGAGGATAAGCCGTATGCATATGTCATGGCAACAGATGAGGCAGGCTTTGAGAAAGGCTGCTTTAACCTGATAGAGGGGCGCATGGCAAAAAATGAGGATGAGATAGTCATTCCAAGGCATTTAAGGACAAACGGACGAATCGACATAAAGGTGGGAGATGAGATAACACTTGATATCGGAAAGCGATATGATTCAAACACCGAAAGTGTCATATGGGAAAATATCGCATATGAGCATGAGGCAGAGACACTTACCGATACTGTGACAAAGCAGTATAAGGTGGTCGGCATCATGGAAAGACCGGGCTATGGAATGGAGGACTATAGTGCCGCCGGATATACATTTGTCACATATTCTGATGAGCTGGCAGCAATTGATAACGGCACAAAGAGTGAGGCAAGCGAAGCTGACACTACACTCACAGTGTACAGCAGATACACTCAAAAGGCTTTAAGAAACAAGGATGCTGTGACTGCTGATATAATTGACGTGGATGAAAAGCTGTTTGAGAAAGCAAATAATTCATCTGTTGAAATGTCTGCTGAGGAGAGTGACAGGTTTCTTAAAGAGATGGAAAATGCAAAATATGATATATATATAAATGGCTTCCTTATAAGCTATGAGTGTGTTTTCCCGATTGACGGTTCATTTAAAGCACTGTTTACAGTGGCCGCTGTTGTGGCTTTGATAATCATACTGACATCAGTGTACTGTATCAAAAACAGCTTCAACATATCAATCACTGAAAAAATCAGGCAGTATGGCATGCTTGCAAGCGTGGGTGCTACGAGGCGCCAGATAAAAAGCAGCGTTAAGACAGAGGCAGCAATGCTTGGAGTGGTTGGTATTCCTGTAGGTACCATGAGTGGTATTTTGGCATCGTTTATACTTGTCAAGGTGGTAAATGCGCTGTCAGCAGGCTGGCTTAACTTTGCTTTGAGCTTTCACACATCACTGCCTGCACTTATTCTTGCTGTGATACTGAGTATAGCAACCATTTATTTCTCAGCAACAGGCAGTGCAAGAAGGGCTGCAAAGGTCACACCGCTTGAAGCAATAAGAAACACAAAGGAGATTAAAATAAAGTCAGCAAAGCTTAAGACACCGGCGATTATAGGCAGAATCTGGGGTATCGGAGGCGTTATCTCATATAAGAATATAAAGAGGAACAATAAAAAGTACAGAACCACAGTGACATCTATTGTCATCTGCTCAGTAACCTTTATTGTGATATCATACTTTATGTCTATGGCCTTTAGCGTTGTTGGGATGTCATATGCATCAGCAGATTACAATATCGGAATAAATATGTCATATGAAAAAGACATTCATATTGATATCGAAAAGCTCTCTAAGCTTGTGAGCGGTATTGAAGGAGTTGATGATTATCTGGTTGGAGCCGGCTATGATTTCGATGTCAGGAAGCCTAAGTATACAAAGGAATATGGAGAGTATTGCAGGCAGGTTTATGACAACAGTGAGGATGTCTCACAAATGTTTTTAATCACGGTTTTGGATGACAAATCGTATGATAAGTATGCGTCTGACGCAGGCATAAAAAATGCAGCTGCAGGAGCAATTCTTGTGAATAAAGGCACATTTGATGTGTATAATGAGAATAGCTTGAAATACGTCAAAAAAGAGATGGAGCTGTACAAATATAAAGCAGGAGATACAATCGAGTGCGGCTACAATGTGTATGATGATGCTTCTTCTGATGACAATGCAGCAGAAGGCGATACTGAAAGCAGCACAGGGGATAACAGTGGATATGTTGATGAGGAAACAATAAATAACGGAGTCAGAAAGACTGTGGATGTAACTATTGCAGGTGTCACAGACAAGGTACCAATCGGTTATAAGAGCTATAGCTATGCAACACTTTTGTTTATGAACCAAAAAGGCTTTGAAAGCCTATGGGCTGACGGCAAGAGTAATGAGCTCAAACAGAGATATGTGTCATATTCGGCATATGTGGTTGCAGAAAATGCAGATGAATACCAGGATACATTTGAAAAGGAGACGGAAGGAAATCCTGAGTATTCGCAGATTAGTTTTTATGTCAGCAATCTGGATAAGCAGATGCGCGATGAAAAGTCACTCTTTACACTGCTTGGAGTATTTGCATACGGACTTATTGTGGTCATTGCCTTAATAGGAATCACAAATATCATCAATACCTTAAGCACCGGAATGGAGCTTAGAAGCCGCGAGTTCGCAACACTAAGAAGCATTGGAATGACAGATAAGCAGTTTGCTGGAATGGTCAGGCTCGAGAGTATGTTTATATCTGTAAAGGCACTTGTAATAGGTGTACCGCTTGGTATTTTAATAAGCTATCTCTTATGTGTTATTATGAACAGGATGGATGGCGCAATCATTTATGAGCCTCCGTATAAAGCAATTATATTGTGTATAGTGGTTGTAATAATGCTGATTTATGCTATCATGAAACTATCAATGACGAAGCTTAGATACAATAACATTATTGAGACGATCAAAAATGAAAATCTGTAGGAAATGCGGGAGCTGATATGAAAAAAATTCTTCTCATAGAGGACAATAAAGGAATAACAGAGGGACTGTGTGATACCTTTACAGAACCTGAATATGAGCTTTTGACAGCAGGCAATTTAAAGGAGGCTGGGGCGCTTTTGAGTGAGCACCCCGGCCTTGTGCTGCTTGATGTGTCGCTTCCGGATGGGAACGGCTTTGATTTTTACAGCGAAAGGCTGGAAAAAGAAAGAACACCGGTGATTTTTCTTACCGCAAGGGATGAGGAAAATGATATAGTAAAGGGACTTGAGCTTGGAGCGGAGGATTACATCACAAAGCCTTTTTCTGTAAGAGAGCTTGTGGCGAGGGTAAACCGCGTATTTTTACGAAGGAAAAGTGATGACAGCTCATCTGTCATACACGCAGGAAGTATAAGCTATGATTTGGACAAAAAGGAAGCAATAAGGGCTGGACAGGTGATTGCTCTTTCAAGTCTTGAAAACCGCATACTTGATCTGCTTTTTACAAATCACGACAAGGCGGTGTCCAGAAATGCCGTGATTGACTGCATCTGGGAGGCGACAGGCAACGATGTGTATGACCATACAGTGACTGTCTATATGAAGCGCATCAGGGCAAAGCTTGGTGAGGATGTGATAAAGACTGTGAAGGGAATCGGGTATCGTGTTGATTCAGATGAAGCTCTTTAAAGAGTATCGGCCGACAGAGACAGTTCCCGGGGGAAAGCATGAGAAAGAAGAAATATAATTTAGAGAACAGAAAACATTTTGTGTATTTTGCAATAATATATACATGTATATGTGTGACGGTTATGGCTTTTACCGTCTTTTTTCAGTACAGGGCATATACGAAAAACTATAACATCACAGTGGCTAAGCTATGTGCGCTTATTCATGAAAAATATCCCGATGTATCAGATGGCAGCATAGCCGCGATTCTAAATGACAGCAGCTTCGACAGCGATTATACAAATTTAAAAAGCGCAGAGACGCTCTTTAAAAAATACGGCATTGATATGGAAAAGGATTCTGCGGTTTTGTCAAATGAAAAAGCGCTTAAAGGAGCGCTTTGGCTAGACATATTTCTTGTTGTGCTTTTTGCAGGGGGCTTTTGCATTTACATTGTGCTTATAAGATTTAGCTTTAAAAGACAGGTCAGACAGGCTGCGGATTATCTGCGCCGCATAAATCAGGGCGATTACAGACTTGTTATGGCAGATAGCACAGAGGGAGAGCTTTCTATACTAAAGGGAGAGCTTTACAAGACAGCAATCTATTTGAGGGAGTCTGCGGAAAATGCAAAGGCAGACAAGCTTTTGCTAAAGGATGCGCTTTCTGACATATCGCATCAGCTTAAGACACCGCTCACATCACTTTCGATAAATCTGGAAAATCTGGAAGGAAATCCTGATATGGCATCTGAAAACAGAAACAGGATAATGCGCAGGGCAAAGCGCGATGTGGACAATATATCGCATATGGTGCAGGCTATCTTAAAGCTTTCAAGGCTTGAAGCGGATGTTGTGGAGTTTGATGAGAAGGATACGCTGCTGTCTGAAATTGTGTCTGAGGCAGCTGATAATGTTATGGCACTTTGTGATTTGAGAGACATAAGGCTGTCCATAGATGATGGCTCTGATAAGGATGCCAGTATACATGCTGATGCATACTGGCAGTGTGAGGCCATTACAAACATAGTAAAAAATGCAGTGGAGCACGCACAGAGTGAGGTAAGGATAGGTTTTTACAGGTATGAGATGTATGCAGAGATAACAGTGCAAAACGATGGAGAGACCATAAGTGATGAGGACAAAAAGCATATTTTTACGCGTTTTTACAGCGGCAGCGGACAGCCGGCAGACAGCATCGGCATAGGACTTTCGCTCGCGGAAGCAATTGTGCGTCATGACAATGGATATATCCTTGTGGAGGATTGTACAAAAGATGTATTAAATGAAAAAAATGAATGCAGTGGCACACGCTTTGTGGTAAGATATCTGTGATAAGTTGAGAAAAATTATCAATAAATACACTAGGAAGCGATAAAATGACACTAAAAGAACTTGGCATAGGACAGAGTGCCAGAATACTTACAGTAGGCGGTGAGGGCGCACTGCGCCAGCATTTCCTGGATATGGGAGTAATCCCAAAGGCCGAAGTAACAGTTATCAAATTTGCACCGATGGGAGACCCGATGGAGCTTCAGGTGCACGGCTATGAGCTCACATTGAGGCTTGATGATGCGGCACAGATTGAGGTAGAATTAATTGACAGCCGTTCAAGAAAGCATGAGGGCCCTAAAAAGATAAGCAACACAGCCCATCCCGGACTTGGTGAGGAGGGCAAATACCATGTGAAGGGCAGTGGCAATCCCCTTCCGGATGGTGAGAAGCTCACATACGCACTTGTGGGAAACCAAAACTGCGGCAAGACAACACTTTTCAACCAGCTTACAGGCTCAAACCAGCATGTCGGCAATTTCCCGGGAGTGACGGTGGACAGAAAGGATGGCTCTATTAAAGAACATCCGGATACATCAATCACAGATTTACCGGGCATTTACTCAATGAGCCCATATACGAATGAGGAGATTGTGTCGAGAAACTTTGTGCTCGATAACAAGCCAAAGGCCATAATAAATATCGTAGATGCGACAAATATCGAGAGAAACCTGTATCTGACCATGCAGCTTCTTGAGATGGATATACCAATGGTTATCGCACTCAATATGATGGATGAGGTGACGGCAAACTCGGGCTCAATCGATGTAAATAAAATCGAGGGACTTTTAGGAGTGCCTGTTGTACCGATTTCAGCAGCAAAGAATCAGGGCGTTGATGAGCTGGTGCGCCATGCGATACACATTGCAAAGTATCAGGAGCGTCCGGGCAGACAGGATTTCTGTGATGAGAATGATTTTGGCGGTGCTGTGCACAGATGTATACACGCGGTCAGCCACCTGATTGAGGATCATGCAAAGCTCGCCGGAGTTCCGATTCGCTTTGCTGCTACCAAAATTATCGAGGGAGATGCACTTATATTAGAGCAGCTTCATCTTGATGAGAATGAGAAAGAGGCAATAGAGCATCTGATTGTCCAGATGGAAAAGGAGCGGGGCCTTGACAGAAGCGCTGCAATTGCGGATATGCGCTTTACATTTATTGAGAAAATATGCGAGAGCACCGTGGTAAAACCGAAGGAGAGCAGGGAGCGTATCAGAAGTGAGCGCATCGACCGTGTTCTTACAGGCAAATACACGGCAATACCGTGCTTTATAGTGATAATGCTTGCTGTATTTTATCTCACCTTCAACGTAATCGGAGCAGGCCTTCAGTGGCTTTTGGAGCAGGGCATAGGAGCACTGACCGAGCTTACGGATAAGGCACTCACAGCGGCTGGTGTGAATGAGGTGCTGCACGGACTGGTAATAGACGGCATCTTTCAGGGTGTCGGAAGTGTATTAAGCTTCTTGCCGATTATCGTGACACTGTTCTTTTTCTTATCCCTCATGGAGGACAGCGGATACATAGCGAGGGTTGCATTCTTCATGGACAAGCTCCTTCGTAAGATAGGACTTTCCGGACGAAGCATAGTACCAATGCTCATAGGCTTCGGCTGTACGGTGCCAGCTGTCATGGCAACACGTACACTGCCAAGTGAGAGAGATCGTCGAATGACTATACTCCTCACACCGTTTATGAGCTGTTCGGCAAAATTGCCAATTTATGCATTCTTTGTTAGTGCATTTTTCCCTAAGCATGGAGGACTTGTCATGGGAGGACTGTACTTCCTTGGCATAATTGTCGGAATACTTTTCGCATTTATCTACAGAAAGACTTTGTTCAGGGGTGACGCAGTGCCGTTTGTCATGGAACTGCCAAACTACAGGATGCCGGGCGCCAAGAATGTGTGCCAGCTCCTCTGGGAAAAGGCAAAGGACTTTTTGCAGAAGGCATTTACAGTAATACTTATTGCCACAATGCTTATATGGTTCTTACAGAGCTTTGACATACACTTTAACATGGTAACAGACTCAAAGGACAGCATGCTTGCCGCTATTTCAAGTGTTATCGTGCCTGTCTTTAAGCCTCTGGGACTCGGAGACTGGCGTATATGCACATCACTTATCAGTGGACTCATGGCAAAGGAGAGTGTGGTATCAACACTTGAGATACTGTTTGGCGGAACGGTTACGACAGCACTCACAACACTTTCAGCTGCATCTCTTCTGGTGTTCTCGCTGCTCTACAGCCCTTGCGTGGCTGCTATAGCATCCATAAAGAGAGAGCTGGGTGCAAAGTGGGCAGTCAGCGTGGTGCTTTTGCAGTGTGCGATTGCATGGGTGGCAGCATTTATTGTAAGAATTATTGGACTTCTGCTAATGTAACAAAAACTGACTATTCAAGGTGGTTTTGAATAGTTACAAAAAATATAAAAGGAGATATGTGATGGAGATTAAACTGGAAAATGAATCACTTGAGCTCACGATAAACAGCTTCGGAGCAGAGCTTAAAAGCATCACCGGCAAGGAAACAGGTACACAGTATCTGTGGGATGCCGATGAGAAATACTGGAAGAGAAGCGCACCGGTGCTTTTCCCGTTTGTCGGCAGCTTAAAGGACAAGAAGTTTACCGTTGATGGGACAGATTATCCGATGGGACAACACGGCTTTGCAAGGGATATGGAGTTTGAGCTTGTGTCACAGACAAAGGATGAGGCATGGTTTTCACTTAAATCAAATGATGAGACTCTTGCAAAATATCCGTTTGAGTTTGTGCTCGAAATCGGCTATAAGCTCTCTGGCAGTGAGATAAAAGTGACCTGGAGGGTGACAAATCCTGCGAAAAAGGATTTACTTTTCTCAATAGGTGGTCATCCGGCATTTATGTGTCCGGTCGCAGAGCAGGGAAAGCAGTCAGACTATTATCTGAAGCTTGACACAGACAAAGCAATCACCTACGGACTTATCTGTGACGGAGGACTTTTAGACAAGGATGACAATCTGCTTAAGGTGGATGCGGATGGATACTGTCAGATAGATGAGCATATGTTTGATAAGGATGCTCTCATAATCGAAAACAGACAGGCTTCAAAGGTGAGCCTGTGTACACCGGATAAGAAGCCATACCTTACGGTGTCCTTTGATGCGCCTTTATTTGGTCTGTGGTCACCGGCAGGAATGGGAGCACCGTTTATCTGTATTGAGCCGTGGTACGGCCGATGCGACAGAGCAGGCTTTGCCGGAGAATTGAAGGACAGGGAGTATGGTAATTCGCTTGCACAGGGTGAGAAATTTGAGAAGTCATATACGATTGCAATAGAGCTGTAAATTTTCTTGTTCTCGGGTGGCTTAAATAGTTACAAACATAAATATAAGATATAGTTAGAATCATGGGACTGCGATATATTGCAGTCCCATGATTTTTGTATTGACAAAATGCAAGATATGAAATATATTATACTTAGCTAGTGACTAATAAACAGTAGATTGTTAATCAGTAGAGAGGGTGTTATAATGGAAAAGCAAAATTCAAAAAAGAAATTTTTGGAGAAACTTTATATTGGCTTATCATTTTATTTTGGGGACGATGATTGTGATAGTGTAATTAAAGACTATGAAGAATGGTTTGAAAATGAAGAAATGGCTGGAAAAAGCGAGCACGAAATATGTTCCGGCTTAGGAAAAACGTTTGATATAGCAAGAAATCTATACAAAGATTCAAAAGAAGGAAAAGAGCATACGTTCCCTTTGAAGAGTAGTATTTTATTACAGACAATTGCCACGCTGGTTATATATTATGTGCTATGCGTTAGTTTGTTAAGATACTTTGATAAAAACGGCTGGAATTTTTATCCGGTTGCTCTGATAGCTAATATGCTAGTATTTGTTGCAGGTTTGTTTATTCTTAAAAAATCAAAATTAACATGTGGTATGCAATTTAAAAACCATCTGTTATTAATCGGATTATTCTTTTTTATTTTATTAATAGAAGTATTTCTGGTAATGAAAAAGAATGAGGCTGGCTTAGGGAGTTATTATGTGGTATTAGTTACAACAGCTATAATTATTCTGAGTTGTATTATTATTTACATCATCTTAAAGAAATATATAATAAACAGGGAATTGGGTTTTATAACGATATTTCATATACTTGGTATTATTACCTGTTTAATGTATTTTATAAATCAGTTACATATGTTTTATATAGAAAGAACGCTTGGGCTTGAAAAAATAATAGCATATAGTAGTTTATTATATATTCAGACACTGATTTTTGGGACAATTTTATTGTTAAAATTAAAATATGAGAGGAAATCATAAATGGATTCACAGCTAAAAAGAGGAATCTTAAATATATGTATTTTACAGCTTTTAAAACAAGAAGACAGATATGGATACGATATAATTAAAATATTGCAGGGACTTTTCCCGGATACAGATGAAAGCACTATTTATGCCATTCTAAGAAGACTGAATAAAGGAGGGTTGACGGAAGTATATTACAGTGAAAAATCATTGGGACCACAGAGAAAATATTATAAAATAGTAGAAAAGGGGGAATTATATTTAAAAGAAAACATAGCTTCCTGGAATGAGATAGTAAGGATTTTTCACGAACTTGAAATAATGTAATTGATGGAACATTTAAAATTACTTGTTCAGATGAAGGAACAATAAGCGATAATAATTAACCACACATGTATTTGAAAAGCAGGTGCATCGACATATATAGCATAACGCTATATGTGCCTTGATGCACCTGCTTTCTTCAGGTTTGCCTGAAGCAGCCATTTCTGATCAATTTTCTTAAGATCTTCACCGAATCTGACATGCAGCCGAACTGAGCCTTCGAGCTGCTCGATATGTTCAATGGTGCCATTGCCGAACTTTGGATGATTGACATCGTCGTTGATATTAAATTTTACAGTACTGTTTTTCTTTTTGCGGTATTCCTGCTCGCGTGAATATGTGTCGCGGATAGGAATACTCTTGTCAGTAATTTTCTTTTTGAGAACCTTATCATAATCGTGCTTAATAAGTCCTTCACCGGCTTTGTAGTAAGGAGTGGGAACTGCTCCGATAAGTGAGCAGCAGTATTTCCACGCACTTCCGTGGATGCCGGGCTGCCAGTTGTATTTATAAGGGATGTCCATATTGTACTGCATATAGTGGGCATATTCGTGCTTATATAAATCCATCCTGTCATCCTTTGACAAGGGCTTTGCCACACAGTAGCCGATGAACAGCAGCGAAAAATGAAATTCTTCTTCATCCTGCCCAAAGCCCGGAGTGTATGCACCGAGCCTGTCCGTATCAAAGCCAAAGGTGATAGGAACCCTTGCACCGTTAAGCCCAAGCTGTCTGTCGAGCTTCTGGTAGAGAAAGCGGATTTCCGCGAGATGTATTTTGGTTTCGTTTTCGAGTAGTTGTCGTAAATTGTTGTCTATGTTCATAAGTATATCTCTCTAAAAAATCAGTTTGTTTTCAATACAGTAATGATATATTCCGTCTTCCTCAACCGATTTGCACACAAAATCAGCCTTAGTCTTGACTTCGTCCTTTGCATTGCCCATGGCAACACCCGTGCCTACGGCCTCAAGCATTTCAATATCGTTATGTCCGTCACCGAAAGCAATGGCTTCATCCTTTGAGAAGCCATAATGTCTAAGTACTGCAGCAACAGCATTGCCTTTGCCGCTGTTAAGTGGGATAATATCAACGGCTTTATCCCACCATGCAGTTATCTGTGAGTGGGGCGCGCCGGATAGAATCTGTGAGTGCTCATCTTTTTGACAGGAACACATAATCTGATAGATATCAGTTTTGCTTATCTCATCAAAATTGTCAGCGATTTTAAGCTTTTCGCTGCCGAAGGCAAAGTATTGCTCTAAATCAGGGTCGGTACCGTTTGTGACAATCATATGCTCGTTGCTGATTGCGATGGCGCGGTTCATTTGCTTTAGATTGGAAATTATCTGATATTTGTCGTGCTCATTAATAGGATTTTTGAAGATGATATCATTGCCTGCGGTGACGAATGAACCGTTAAAGGTGAGCAGGACATCAAAATCAATTCCATCAAAATGAGGCACACCGGTGTAGCTTCTTCCGGTAGCCATACAAAGGATGATGCCATTTTGGTGGAGCTGCTTAAGTGCAGCAGCAGTGTTTGCGGATAATTCTTTATGTCCCAGCCGAAGCAGGGTGCCATCCACATCAAAGAATGCTATTTTAATCATAATTCACCTGCCTGTTTTAATGCTATTTTAATAATATTTTCATTTATATAGAATCCGTTTGATTGAATTTGTGTTATTGCATTTTTTACAGAAGAAATAATCCCTGATTGTTTAGCTTTTATAAGAACACCTAGGGTGCCCGTTACTGTTAATCCAAGATATTTTGCTGTTTTTTTTGCTGCATTATCATCGATGATAACTAAGTCTGCATTACACAATGCAATTAATGGTGTTGAATTGACAATTACCCTACGCATTATTCATCTCCTCTATAAATTCTGCTTCATCATCAAAACTGAAGATAGATATATTATTATTGCCTAGATATTTGATGAAATCTTCCTCACTCATTCCGGCTATCTGTGCACAATATCCAATAGAAATATGGTTTTTTAAATAAAGCATTAGAGCAGTAGCTTTCTTGGCAAAAGCATTAGCTTCATCTTTGGTCATTTTGGTATCGTATAATACTTCATCTGGTATTTTTATTGCAATACTACACATATAAACACCTCTTTCTATTATAATGTATCATTAATTATATCTCAGTTACATGATAACATAATAAGCGCAAGATAAAAACATTTATTTAAATTTCTGCCACAACGTAAGGTACGTAAGCCGGGGACTGTTGGGAACACACGCGCTTTAGCCATCGCTACGCTTAGCGACTAAAATTCTGTACGAAATTATGCTCATGAAGCATAGAAACGCACCTGCATGGACGCAGGGGAGAGGAAGATTTACATATGTGTACGCAGGAGGACATGGTTCATAAAGATTACCATTTCTTATAACTGTGTTCTTGATATTAAGGACACGAGTGGCTTTTTTCAATATGTTGTTGTTAATTTATGATGTTGGGCTTCCACCATTATGCCAGAAGCCTCACAAAAAGTAGCTGAAACTGCAGAAATCCCTAAAACAGCACCCCAAACCCAGCCCAAAAGCCGGAAAAGACCCGAGAAAAAGTAGCTGAAACTGCAGAAATCACCAAAACAGCACCCCAAACCCAGCCCAAAAGCCGGAAAAGACCCGGCAAAAAGTAGCTGAAACTGCAGAAATCACCAAAACAGCACCCCAAACCCAGCCCAAAAGCCGGAAAAAAGCCGAGAAAAAGTAGCTGAAACTGCAAAAATCCCCAAAACAGCTCCAAAAACCCAGCCGTAAAGCCTCATAAAAATGGACTTATAGACATGTATTGATGGCTTAGTCGAGAATTAACTACTGTGGAGTGTACTAGAACTTGTGAGTAGCGTGTCATTTGTAACCGTCAAAGCGTACACAATGAAGCAGTAACTATAAACTGTGAGATTATAGCAAACCATCTAGCATATACATTTGTATAAGTTTCGACGGTTTCGTCGTGCATAGAAAAACTAAGAGCATAATTTCGTACAGAATCTTTGTCACGAAGCATAGCGAGGGCGAAAGTGCGTGTCCCCAACAGTCCCCGGCTTACGTACCGACCTGCGATCAATGCGCAAAAGTTGCGCATAAAAAACGCGCACCCAATCCCTTGTTTGTGAAAAATGCTTGAAAACAAAAGTTAAAAAATGTCGAAATTGCACATTGACATAATCATAATACTGTAATATACTAAGTTCAGAACAAGCGGTTGCGCGAAAAAACGCACCTAATAAATAAATCAAATTACAAGCAAATGGAGGAAACAACGGATGGACAAATTTATTGTTAACATCATTCACCGCCCTGAGATGGTGCCTGAGTACTCAGCAACAGTGACAGGACAGGGAAAAGAAGAGGATATTGGAGATAAGAAGCTTATCACAGAGTCACTCGACATCTTCAAGACACAGCAGAGACTTGCACATGAGGCGGGACTCAAAACCACAATCCAGATGACATATGCTTCGCTTTTTAATGATGAGGCAGTAGAGCTTGCAAAGCAGGATCACGAGAAATACGGTGATGAGATAGCACTTTCACTCCTTGGACTTCCATGTGAGGAGTTTAGAGAGAAGTATAAGACAAAGGATTTCTGTATCTGGATGTTCTCAATGGAGGACAAGAAAGCTATCGTAAACGATGTTTTCGAGAAATTCCATGATAGATTCGGTTTTTATCCTGAGTCAACAGGCTCATACTATATGGATGCAGACCTTACAAACTACATCAAAGAAAAATACCCAATGGTAAAATGTGCAGTTGCAACATGCTGGGAGGAGGGCCCTAAGGCATACCACACATGTAACAACTCATGGTACACACTCTTCGACGGAGGCCCATGGGCACCATGGATTCCATCAAAGCAGAACACACATGCGCCGGCAGCAAATAAGGAAGAGGATAGCGGAATCGTAGCAATTCCACATCTCTCACGTGACCTTATTGCATGCTATGACGGAAACGGCTCAAACTTCGGAACACATCCACAGAACGTGCTTCGTGGAATGATTTATGATACAAAGACATGGGAGTATCCATATCTTTACAACCTCATCGACCAGTACAGAGACCTTGCAAAATACAATAACGGATATTCATACAACATGATGTTCGTAGGACCTGGCTGGATGAACAAGATGGGACGCTGGGAGCAGCCATATGAGCTTCTCTTAAAGTCATACACAGACGGCTGTAACTACTATGGCAAGTTAAAGAAAGAGGGCAAGCTCATCGACATGACAATGTCAGAGTTCGCTGATTACTACAGAGAGAAAAAGGGTGTCAACGCAGGCAACTACAATGAGCCTGAGTGTGCACCATGGAGAGATATCCTTTACGGCTCAGACAAGCAGCTCTTCTGGTACTGTGACCCATACATGAGAGCATGCGTAAACATGGATCAGGGTGGAGCGATCGTAGACCTTCGTCCATACGTTGCAAAGCTTGAGTGGCCGGTAGGAATCGGAACAAAGCATGTTCAGGATGCATCTTATCCATTCCTTATTCAGGAGAAATACAGAGCAGGATACTTTACACACTATGCAGGAGCAGGAACAGTAAGAAGTGCCAAGCTTTCACACAACGGTGAGGAGGTTGACCTTTGTCTCTGCCCTACACACAGCCATTTTTCAGAGGAAGTTATTGATGGCAAGAAGACAAGAATCCTTACACTTGATCCTGTAGATATTGAGTTTTATGATGTTAAGCTTACTCTTCAGACAAAGGAATACTTTGAGGAGGGCTCATCAAACATCAAGATTGAGCGTAATATCCTTAGCATGAGTGATCCGGATGCAGAGGTTTATCTCGATGAGTACATCACAGCATGCTATGGAACAACAGAGTATCCAGAGGATATGACAGGCATCACACTTACATGTGAGGGAGAAAACCCACAGAGCATCAATTATGAGTACAAGTGTCGTGATGCAAAGCTTGACGGAGCAACTGCAGTAAGCGCAGTAATTCCTGCAATTCAGACAAAGGTTTCACTCACACCATCTGCAAAGGCAGAGGGATACATTGAGGAAGGATATGCATTCTCTCCAATGTTCAAGCTTGGTTACAAGAAACAGATTAAAGACAAGGAGGTATTTGCAACATGGCTCAACTTGGAAAAGGCAAATTAAATTACAGATGTCCTTTATGTTTTATGAGGGATCTTGATATTGATATGTTCTATAATAAGGAAACAGGTATTTATAGCTGCATCCGTTGTCAGTTCAGAGGCACAGAGGAAGAGGTGCTTCAGGGCAACGAGGATGTCCGCAAGAAGTACAAGGCTATGTACAAGAGATTCGACAAGTTCGATTTTGATTAAAGTAGTGATTGGTACGCTGCTGCTATAATAGCAGCAGCGTATTTTGCATTTTGCTACAAAGGAGAGTATATATGGCGAAAAGAAAAAAAGACACGATGGAATTCAGATTCTATGAGCTGCCACAGGGAGAATCAGCACTTGTGCTGTGCGGAGAATCCTGGAAGAGAGTGTATGGTCATGAGGAATTTCACCTGCATTTCCATAATCTGCTTGAAATCGGCATCTGCCGCGAGGGGGATGGAAATATGTATCTGGATGAGGATATTTACCAGTATCATGACGGCGATATCACATTTATACCTGAGAATTTTCCACATGTTACAGTCAGCTATGGTGAGGTGGTGAATTTCTGGGAGTATATTTTTATTGACATACGTTCTGTGATAGAAGAGATGTTCCCAAACAATACGGCATTCCAGAATGAGGCAGTTACGACTATATCAAAAAAAGCGTTTATGACTAACGTGTATCAGAGCCCGGCCATGGCTGAGTATATAAATGCCATAATAAGGGAAACCAGTGAACACAAGATTTATTGCCAAAGGACGGTAAAGCTCCTTGTGCAGGGAATTGTAATAGAGCTGTTGCGTAGGTATGATGAGCTTCCGGAGGAGGATAATAATACCGTAAAGGGTACCAATATGTCACAGATAGCCACAGCACTTGACTACATGAATAAGCATTACAGCGAATCGATAAAGGCAGGGGAGCTTTCGGAACTATGCAACATGAGCGAGACTCATTTCAGGAGACTGTTTGAATCATACATCAATATGCCACCTATGGAGTATCTGAATCTGATAAGAGTGCAGAAGGCGTGCGAGCTTATGAAAAAAACAAATGAGCCTATGGAGCTTATTGCACAAAAATGTGGATTCACAACCCAGTCAACTTTTAACCGTAATTTCCGCAAATTTTTGGACACTTCGCCATATCAGTGGAAGATAAATCCTGAAAATTATGAGCATAAACTGTTGAATTTTAGAATATCTGCACTAAAGGGCTGGTAGAAAATACATGCCTTCGTCTTATAAGAGGGCTTTGTGTTTAAAACAGACATGTATCAAATAATAAATACAGTAGACAGGAGTGTAAAAATATGAGTAATTTTGATTCAAATATCATTAAAAATCCTGAAATATTTGAGCAGAACAGACTTGCGGCTCATTCGGATCATGTGTGCTATAAAAATGAATTGGAGAAAATTAAAGGAAAATCAAGCCTGAGATATGATATGAACGGCTTATGGAAGTTTGCATATGCAAAGAATCAGTCCCTGGCTCCTTGTGGCTTTGAGGCAGCTGACTATGATTGCAAAGGCTGGGATGAAATCAGGGTTCCGGCACATATCCAGATGGAAGGCTATGACGTGCCAATCTATACGAATACCACATATCCGTGGGAGGCTGATGAGTTTATAAAGCCGGGCGAGGTACCTGAGATTTTTAATCCGGTTGCAAGCTATGTGAAGTATTTCACAATTCCTGAGAATATGAAGAACAAGAGGGTATGCATTTCGTTCCAGGGAGTGGAGAGCGGTTTTGCACTCTGGCTGAATGGACACTATGTCGGCTACAGTGAGGACACATTTGATCCGTCTGATTTCGAGCTGACTGATTATATTATTGAGGGTGAGAACAAGCTTGCGGTCAGAGTATGGAAATGGACATCAAGCAGCTGGTGTGAGGATCAGGATTTTTACAGATTTTCAGGCATTTTCAGAGATGTATTTTTGTATGCCGTTCCTTGTGCACATGTGGAGGATCTGTCAGTTGTTCCTACACTTAATGATACTTTTGACGAGGGCACACTTAGTGTGTCAATAAAGGCAGATGGTGATGGTATTGCAAGTGTAAAGCTTTATGAGCTGGGCGATTTGTCTGTGGAAAAATATGACAGGGCTAAGCTTTTACTGGAAGAGTTTGATATAGAGCTTAGGAATAAGGAAATTTGCGAGGGCTCATGTAATGTGAAAAATCCTCTGTTATGGAGCGCTGAAAATCCGAATCTGTATGAGGTTAAAATTATAGTTAAAGATACGCATGGAAATGAGACTGAGTTTATCAGCCAGCTGGCAGGTTTCAGAAGATTTGAGATGGTAGACGGACTCATGAAGCTAAACGGTAAGCGTATTGTATTTAAGGGTGTAAACCGCCATGAGTTCAGCTCAATAACAGGCCGTGTGCCAAACCGTGATGAGGTGATAAAGGATATTGTTACAATGAAAAAGAACAATATCAATGCTATAAGAACAAGCCATTATCCTGATGATTCCATGCTCTATGAGCTTTGCGATATTTATGGAATCTATATGATAGCTGAGAACAATCTTGAGAGTCATGGCACATGGGAGGCATATAATAAGGGCTATGTTGACCTTGACTTTGTTGTGCCAAAGGACAAGCCACAGTGGAGAGAAATGATGCTGGACCGTGCCAACTCATGCTATCAGAGAGATAAAAATCATCCGGCAATCCTTATCTGGTCATGCGGAAATGAGTCGTTTGGCGGCAAGACAATATATGAGATGTCACAGCTTTTCAGGCAGCTTGATAAGCATCGTCTGGTACATTATGAGGGAGTATTTAACGATAGAAGCTACAATGACACAAGTGACATGGAAAGCCAGATGTATACTTCGGTTGCAGGTATTGAGAAATTTCTTGCGGACAACCCTGAGAAACCATTTATCTGCTGCGAATATACACACGCAATGGGAAATTCATGCGGTGCCATGCATAAATACACAGAGCTTTCTGACCGCGAGCCTAGATATCAGGGTGGATTTATCTGGGATTATATTGACCAGTCAATCTACAAAAAGGACAGATATGGCAAATGGTTCCTCACATATGGCGGAGACTTTGGCGATAGGCCTACAGATGGAGATTTCAGCGGAAACGGCATCTGCTACGGCGGAGAGAGAGAGGCTTCTCCAAAGATGCAGGAGGTGAAGTTCAATTATCAGAATATCTCGGTTGGTTTTGACAGCGACTACATCTTTACAGTCACAAACAAAAATATTTTTGTAAATACATCGGTTTTTGATGCTTTTGCTATTCTTCTTGCAGACGGTGAGGAGGTCTACAAGACCAGGCTTCAGATATCTGTTCCCCCGATGGAGAAGGCAAGCTATGAGGTGCCGGTGACTCTTAAAAATTCCATGATAGATGTGGAAAAAGAGTACTGTATTGTGGTATCATTTGTATTGAAGGAAAACACTATATGGGAAAAGGCAGGATATGAGATTGCATTCGGACAGCATATGATAAAGAAGCCTGTAAGTGAGTATTCATGCGACAAATCAGTTGAGCTTGTTGTTGGAAACGGAAATATCCTTGTAAGAGGTGAGAGCTTCAAGGCACTTTTCTCAAGAATGAATCTGGGAATGGTTTCATATGTATATGGTGGCGTCGAGATGCTTCCAAATACTATCCCATTGCCGAATTTCTGGAGAACACCTACCAACAATGATTCCGGCAACATGATGCCACAGCGCTATGCACAGTGGAAGATTGCCAGCATGTATGTGACCACCAGACAGGATCAGCGCTTTGCAGATACATCACCAAGGGTAGAAAAAAATGATAACAATATCGCTATCACATACACTTATTTCATGCCTACCACACCGCAGAGCTCATGCGAGGTGACATACAGAGTGTTTGGTGATGGAACAATCGAGACAACTCTGTCATATGACCCTGTAAAGGAACTTGGCGATATGCCGGAGTTTGGCATGATGTTCAAGCTGGATGCCGATTATGATACAGTGAAATGGTACGGACTCGGACCACAGGAGACATATGAGGACAGACAGCATGGCGGAAAGTATGGTGTATACGAGAATAAAGTGGCAGACAACATTGCCGAGTATCTCGTTCCGCAGGAGAGCGGCAACAAGTGCAGAGTAAGATATGCAAAGGTAATGGATAAGAAGGGCAGAGGCATGCTGTTCTTTGGTGATGAGCTCTCGTTCTCAGCACTGCCATATACACCGCATGAGCTGGAAAATGCTGCACATCACTTTGAGCTTCCACCTGTACACTATACTGTTGTCCGTGTGGCAAAGAAGCAGATGGGTGTAGGCGGAGACGACAGCTGGGGCTCACATACTCATCCGGAGTACCTGCTTGATGCCTCAGAGAAAATGGAATTCACATTCTGCTTCCGCGGAATATGATTAATCATAAATGATATAAGAATTAAGGAGAATTAAAATGTCAAAATTTATTAAGGGTATGGATTTATCGACCTTGCTCGAGTTGGAACGCTGCGGAGCAAAATACTACGAGGATGGAAAGGAGAAGGATATTCTTGACATCATGAAGGAGCATGATGTTGATACAATCCGTCTTCGTCTGTGGAATGATCCAAAATCAGAGGATGGTGAGCCTTACGGTGCGGGTAACAATGACCTGGCTGAGACTATCGCTATCGGAAAAAAGGTTACAGATGCAGGCTTTGGAGTGCTTTTGAATTTCCACTACAGTGATTTCTGGGCAGATCCGGGAAAGCAGATTAAGCCAAAGGCATGGAAGAATTTCGGTGTGGACGAGCTGGAGCAGGCTGTATATGATTTTACACTTGAAAATCTGACAAAGATTATTGAGGCAGGTGTAAATGTCACAATGATTCAGGTAGGTAATGAGCTTTCAAACGGACTTTTGTGGCCTGAGGGAAAGGTACCTAACTACGATAATATAGCAAAATTTGTGAATGCCGGAATACGTGCCTGCCGCAAGGTAAATGCTGATATTCCGATTATGATTCACCTCGATAATGGTGGAAACAATGAGCTTTATGTCAGATGGTTTACAAACTTCATCGAAAGAGGAGAGGAGTTTGAGTATATCGGATTGTCATACTATCCTTTCTGGCACGGCTCTCTCGATCAGCTTGAGTTCAATATGAATGACATTGCAAAGCGTTTCAATAAGGACCTTATCATCGCTGAGGTATCCATGGGCTTTACAATGGACAGCTACCAGGAGTATGAGAAGCTTGCTGATTCTGAGCGCAAGGGTTATGCGACAAAACCGGAGCTTGTTGAGAAGATAGATTATCCTATGACTATTGAGGGGCAGGCTGACTTTACAAAGGATTTCTTAAACAGAGTGGCAAATGTGGTGGATGACCACGGAAAAGGATTTTTCTGGTGGGAGCCGGCGTGGATTCCTGTACCGGGCTCAGGCTGGGCTACACCTGCTTCACTTAAGTACATGAATGATCCGGGACCATGCGGCAATGAGTGGGCAAACCAGGCACTTTTTGACTATGATGGAAATGTGCTGCCGGCACTTGATGTTATTAAGAATTTTAAAAAATAAAATAATAACATATGTAATTTTGTTGCATGATTTGATTTGTTATGTTGCATTTTCAGTCGGATGTATTGCAATGTAAAAATGTGCAGTTATAATAGAGTTATAAAGAAAAAACGAATTATTTTAACTATCAATTTAACGCAAATACAATCAGCAAAGGAGAAGAAAAAATGATACAGCAGAACGTATTAGACAAATTCAAGGAGCTTTTTGGAGCAGATGGGGATATCAGAGTATATTTTGCTCCGGGACGTGTAAATCTGATCGGTGAGCATACTGACTACAATGGAGGACATGTGTTCCCTTGTGCACTTACCATCGGTACATATATGGCAGCAAGAAAGCGCGACGACAGGAAGCTTCGTTTCTACTCTATGAATTTTGACAATCTGGGTGTGGTTGAGTCATCACTTGATGAGTTTACACCTGATCCGGACGGACTTTGGATAAACTATCCAATGGGCGTTATGTGGGCCTTCGAGGGACGCGGAATGAAGCTTGAAAGCGGTCTTGATATTGTTTTATTCGGAAATATTCCAAACGGCTCAGGACTTTCTTCATCAGCATCTCTTGAGGTGGTTACAGGATATATGTTAAAGGATATTTACGGCTTTGACGTGACAAATCAGGATATTGCACTTATCGGTCAGTATTCAGAGAACAACTACAACGGCTGTAATTGCGGTATCATGGATCAGTTTGCATCTGCAATGGGCAAAAAGGACAATGCAATTTTCCTTGACTGCAATACTCTTGATTTTGAGTATGCACCAATCGTTTTGGACGGTGCAAAGATCGTGGTTACAAACAGCATGGTTAAGCACAGCCTTGTAACAAGTGCTTACAATGACAGAAGAAATGAGAGTGCACAGGCTCTTAAGGATTTACAGACAGTATGTGACATCAAGACTCTCGGTGACCTGACAGATGAAGAGTTCGAGGCTCATAAGGATGCGATTAAGGATGAGGTTGCACGTAAGAGAGGCAAGCATGCGGTTTATGAGAACCAGCGTACCATCAAGGCTGTTAAGGCATTAAAGGAAAATGATATCGAGACATTTGGAAAGCTTATGAATGCTTCACATGTATCACTTCGTGATGATTATGAGACATCATGTCCTGAGGTTGACGTACTTGTTGATGAGGCATGGAAGATTCCGGGTGTTATCGGATCACGAATCACAGGCGGCGGCTTTGGAGGCTGCACAGTCAGCATAGTAAAGGACGAGGCTATTGATCAGTTTAAGGCAAACCTGACAAAGGCCTATGAAGAGAAGGTTGGAAAGACACCTGAGTTTTATGTTGTTTCAATCGGAGACGGACCTAGCCGTCTGGCATAAAATTAGCAATATGAAATAACAGTAACGGATAAATAGGGTTTTCCCGACAATGATTAAGGAGCATGACATGATTCAGGAGAGAATATTAGAATTAGTAAAATATGGTCTTACAACAGGACTTGTTGACCCTGCTGATGAGGTATACACAGTAAACAGACTTCTCGAGGTACTCGGAGTGGACGATATCGAGGATGAGACATTTGAAAAGGTAGAGGCTCAGCCTGCATGGACACAGGAAGAGGCAGAGGAGAAGCTTGAGGGTATACTCGAGGATATGATGACATACGCATATGACAATGGCATCATGAAAGAAAACAGCATTGTATACAAGGATCTTTTTGATACAAAGCTGATGGGCTGCCTTGTAAATGCACCAAGCGTGATCAGAGCTCGCTTTAAGGATTTATACGACAATGAGTCGTCACTTGCGGCAACCGATTATTTTTACAAATTAAGCTGTGACAGCAATTATATCAGAAGACAGCGTATAAAGAAGGATATGAAATGGACTACAGACACAGAGTATGGCACACTTGATGTGACAATCAATCTCTCAAAGCCTGAGAAGGATCCAAAGGCAATTGCTGCCGCTAAAAATGCAAAGCAGAGTGCATATCCAAAGTGCCAGCTTTGTAAGGAAAATGAGGGCTATGCAGGCCGCGTAAACCATCCTGCAAGAGAAAACCACAGAATTATCCCTGTTACAATAAACAACAGCCAGTGGTTTTTCCAGTACTCACCATATGTATACTACAATGAGCACTGTATCGTGTTCAATTCAAAGCATACACCGATGAAAATCGAGCGTGCCACATTTGGAAAGCTGCTTGATTTTGTGACACAGTTTCCACATTATTTTGTAGGCTCAAATGCAGATCTGCCAATCGTTGGAGGCTCTATCTTAAGTCACGACCATTTCCAGGGCGGACACTATACTTTCGCTATGGCAAAGGCTCCGATAGAGAAAGAAATCACATTCAAGGGCTACGAGGATGTCGAGGCAGGTATCGTAAAATGGCCTATGTCTGTTATCAGAATCAAGTCAGCAGACAGGGATAAGCTTATTGACCTTGCAGATAAGATTCTTCTTGCATGGAGAGGCTACACAGATGAAGAAGCATTTATTTTTGCAGAGACAGATGGAGAGCCACACAACACTATCACACCTATAGCAAGACGTCGTGACGGAGACTATGAGCTTGACCTTGTGCTCAGAAACAACATCACCACAGAGGAGCATCCGCTTGGCGTATATCATCCGCATGCCCACCTTCATCACATAAAGAAGGAGAATATCGGACTTATCGAGGTAATGGGACTTGCAGTGCTTCCGGCCAGATTAAAAGGTGAGATGGCAGAACTTAGGGATGCAATTCTTACAGGAAAGGATCTGCATTCGACTGAGACTCTTGCATCACATGCTGACTGGGCTCTTAAGTTTATGTCTAAGTATGATAAGATTGATGAGTCTAATATTGATGGTATCATCAATGAGGAGATTGGACTTGTATTTAAAGAAGTGCTTGAGTGTGCAGGAGTGTACAAGTGCACTGATGAGGGACGTGCAGCGTTCCAAAAATTTATAGATGCGGTAAATGCATAAGATTTTCAATTATCTTTTTATAATGCGGAAAGCACCGGCGAACCATACTATATATTTCGCAAGTACTACGCAGCTAAGAAGCAGTAAGAATTATGATTTATGGTGTTTAGACTATGACACAACCGGCTTTTATGTGCCGTCCATGGCACATAACGCCTTGCCCCAGCGTCCATGCTGGGGCATTGTTGTATATGGACATAATTCTAACTGCGTCTAAGCTGCTTCGTAAAGCTCAATATATAGTATGATTTGCCGGTGCTTTCCTCGGCTGTGAGATAAACTGATTTTTAAAGGACCTGTTAAAGCCATTATTGTTAATGACTTTTTACTAAAGAGGTGTCATTAGGATGAATTTATCGTTTTTGTAGCTTGTGAAGGCAGTGGATGAATGCAGGCACCAGGAAGGCATCTGCGAATATCCATGCGAGTGGGCTTGCAAAGCAGGCGGCAGAAAAGCCGAATATCGGTACAAATACAAGTCCGATGAGCGAACGCGCAATCATTTCTGCTACTCCTGCAAACATTGCAAAACCTGAAAAGCCCATGCCCTGTATGGTAAAACGGACTGTGTTTACCAGAACGAGCGGGATGTAGAAAAATGCATTTGTCAGCAGAAACTGATGAGCCTGTGCGACAACCTCTGTTTCGCTTGGTGATACAAACAGGTAAATCAGATAGTTGGCTATAAACAGCAGTGCCACAAAAATCAAAACCGAATAGATCGATCCTATCACTGAGGCTGAAATAAGCCCCTTCTTTACACGTTCAAATTTGGCTGCGCCGACATTTTGTCCACTGTAGGTGGCCATTGTGGAGCCGAGTGCGTCAAATGGACACATCATAAACATTGAAATACGGCTTGCAGCGGTCATTGAGGCAACTGCGATGGAGCCTAAGCCGTTTACGGCAGTCTGCAGTATGACGCTGCCTATAGCGGTTATCGAATACTGAAAGCCCATAGGAAGTCCCATGATCATCAGATTCCTGACATATGAAGAGTCAAGCTCCAAATCGTCTCTGCTTACATGCAGCAGAGGTACATTTTTTGCTATGTAAATGATGCACAGCACTCCTGATATACCCTGTGACAGTACGGTTGCAAAAGCCGCTCCAAACACGCCCATGTTAAATACCAGAATGAAAAGTAAATCAAGACCGATATTTAGAACAGCCGCGATTATAAGGAAAATAACAGGTATGACCGAGTTGCCGAGAGATCTCAGATATCCTGACAGCAGATTATACAGTATTGTGGCAGGAATGCCAGCAAATATGACAATCAGATACTGGTAAGCGAGGTCGTAAATGTCGCTTGGCGTATTCATCCAGGTCAGAATGTGACCGCAGAGAAGCACAGTGAGTGCCGTCATGATTATTGCGATAATTACAGACACAATTCCTGCATTTCCTACATATTTTTTAAGTCCTTTTTCATCCTTGGCACCAAAGCGCTGGGCTATTGGAAGCGAAAAGCCGGCACACACACCCTGGCAGAAGCCGATGATGAGAAAGCAGATGCTTCCGGTAGAGCCGACTGCGGCTAAGGCCGAAACACTTAGAAAACGGCCGACGATTATAGTATCCATAAGGCTGTAAACCTGCTGGAAAAGCATTCCGAGAAGCAACGGAAGGGAAAAGCCCAGAATGAGCCTGGTAGGAGAACCTACAGTGAGGTCCTTTGAATTATTTTTAGACATTATTTATAATCCCCCTTGATTAAAAATGGATAAAAACATATATAAAAAATAGTGATTAAGTGTAATATACAACCTTTACAAACATAAGTAAATGAGGTAAAGTTAATTTGTTGGCATTTTTTTTGGTACATATTTTAAAGTGAATAAAAACGCTGATTTTATGTTTGATATCTTGTTTTTTAAGAAGAAATTTGAATAATCAGTAAATATGTATTGGCTGACATATAATTAAATTTGGAGGAAAAGAATGAGAGACTGGGAAAACAACATTCGAAGGGTTGTGCCTTATACACCGGGAGAACAGCCAAAGAATACCTGTGTTATTAAGTTAAATACAAATGAGAATCCATATCCGCCAGCGCCGGGAGTGAAGGAGGTTTTAAATAATTTCAATACAGATGATTTAAGACTGTATCCTGACCCAAGGGTTGATAAGCTGGTAAATGCAATTGCGGATTTCTATAAGATAGACAGCTCGAAGGTGTTTGTCGGAGTTGGCTCTGATGATGTACTTGCCATGATTTTCATGACATTTTTCAATTCAAAAAAGCCGATACTGTTTCCTGATATTACGTATTCATTTTATGATGTCTGGGCAGATATGCTTCGAATCCCTTATGAGCAGCTTCCACTGTCTGATGATTTTTCAATAGTGCCGTCAGATTATTATAAGGAAAACGGCGGAGTAGTATTTCCAAACCCTAATGCTCCGACAGGAAAGCTCATGCCTCTTGATGAGATAGAGGATATAATAAAGCATAATCAGGATGTAATTGTCGTGGTAGATGAGGCATATGTGGATTTTGGTGGTGAGAGTGCGCTGCCGCTCATTGACAAATATGATAATGTCATTGTGGTACAGACGTTCTCAAAATCACGCTCTCTGGCAGGCTCAAGAGTTGGTTTTGCCATGGCAAGCCCGGTGCTCATCAAGTATCTGAATGATGTGAAATATTCGTTCAATTCATATACCATGGACAGAATAACAATCGAAACAGCTACAGCAGCGATAAAAGACAGAGCATACTTTGAAGAGACCACAGCAAAGGTCATAAAGACACGTGAGTGGACAAAGACAGAGCTTAAGAGGCTTGGCTTTACATTCTGTGACTCAAAGAGCAATTTTATATTTGCAAAGCCTGCAAATGTTTCTGCAACAAAGCTCTTCGAGGACCTTAAGGCAGACAATATATTTGTCAGACATTTCAGCTCACCTGAGCGGATCAACGACTATCTGCGTATATCCATAGGAACCGATGAGCAGATGCATACACTAATCAAATTTTTGGAGAATTATTCATGTTAAAAAAATATATTTACATCTTTTTAATTTCAATGGTACCACTTATTGAACTCAGAGGAGCGGTTCCGGTCTCACAGGTGATGGGGCTGCCGATAGTGCCATCATTTATCGTTTGTATCATTGCAAATATGCTTCCGGTACCCATTATTTATCTTTTTGCAAGAAAGGTGCTCATATGGGGAGCAGACAAACCAATTATTGGAAGGTTCTTCAGCTTCTGCCTTGAAAAAGGAGAGAAGGGTGGCAAGAAGCTTCAGGCAAAGGCCGGAAGAGGTCTGTTTGTTGCACTTTTACTTTTCGTAGGTATACCACTTCCGGGAACAGGTGCATGGACAGGAACACTTGCTGCAAGTATCCTTGATATGGATTTCAAGTCAACAGTTGCCGCTGTCATGCTTGGAGTACTGCTCGCCGGTATGATTATGATGATAGTAAGTCTGGCTGGTGTGTCTATATTCCTGTAGAATTTATGGGGAGCTTTCTTCGTCCTTTGTTAAACAGTACAAATCCGGCTGCCAGTGAAATAATTGTAACCGCAATTACAATCACAAAGGCTACTACACTATTGCCGGGATCCGGGAAAAATCCTGAAAGTGTGCCCCAAAGGTTGAAAAGCAGATGAAGCCCTATAGAGTAGTAAATCGAGCCACCTCGTTCGCAGACATATCCGAGCACGATGCCAAGTGCAAAGGCATATATGCCCTGAATCCAGTTGAGATGGAACAGTCCGAAAAGTGCAGCCTGCATCAGATTGGCAAGAGCAAACGGCAAAGCCTTTCTGGCGCAGCGCATGGTCACACCGCGGAAGATAAGCTCCTCACAGATTGGCGCCAGTATGACAGAATAAAGAACGGTCACAAAGGTGGTATCTGTGATGCCGGATGTCTCAAAAAGCTTATTATATTGCTGAAGCCAGTCGGGACGGATATAGCCGGTTAAGCTTGCGATGAAATTGGCAGCAAACTGTGTACCCGGCACGAGTACGACGATAGCCGCAAGCATCATGGGATTGAAGGTTTTCTTGGGAGAAGGAAGAAAATCACCCTCGTATCCGGCATAGTACCACATGCCAAAAATTGCTATGGTAATGAGTGCATAGATGACCATGATCATCATGTTAAAATTCACAGATGTAAATGTCTTTTCAAGGCGGTCCGATACGTTTGCAGAAGCAAAAGCTAGCTTTCCGACAAAGGCTTGTCCAAACACTCCCATACCCATCATAAAGAATAAGGCGATAGTCTGAATTGCCTCAACTGCAAGCAGTGGGACAAATGTGTAAAAGAAATATCCTGTTTTTTTCATTTTCAATTTACTCCATTCTGATTTATTAGGCGATAGTAATATTAGTATAACATATCGGAATTTAATTGCAAGAAAGCTGTTTACTTTAAAACTTTAATATGTTAAAATTGTAAGTAAATAAATCGCATGAAAAAGGAGAACACGATGAGCAAGAATCTTAAAACAGAAGCAGTAGACCATTTGTTTGATGCTATTTTGTGTCTCAAGGATAGAGCAGAGTGTTATACATTTTTTGAGGATGTTTGTACTGTAAATGAGCTTTTTTCTCTATCACAGAGATTTGAAGTGGCAAAGATGCTTAGAGAGCAGAAGACATATCTTGATATAGCAGAAAAGACCGGGGCTTCCACAGCCACGATCAGCCGTGTGAACAGATCCTTAAACTACGGCAACGATGGATACGATATGGTTTTTTCACGCATGGAGGATAGCTCTGATAAAGAGGATTAGTTTATCATAGGGGGAAAGAAAAACAGGCTCGTTAATTTGAGCCTGTTTTTTTATGGGAAGAATCCTCTTTTTCTTCATTTAGATTGTCGATCATGCGCTCAATCAGCATTTTCTTGATGTAGACATCAAAGCTCAGCATGCAGATAAAGCTGAATGTGTGGAGAAATTTCTGATCCTCATCAGGAAAATCCTCAAATGTCTCGCCGGCAATCTTGTATTTCTTGCCGAGATCCTTTAGGAGCTTCTGCGACTCTCCAGCCTCTAAACTGAAAACCTCCGTATAGACATCCTGCATCGTAAATCCGTCATCGTTGCCGAAATACTTCTCGGTAAGCGGATTAAGAATCGAACGGATATCGTTTATGCTAAGTATATTTTTGAAATAATATATAAAAAGCAGTGTGAGCACGTGCTCCTTAGAGTACTTTTTCTTGTCCGGAGAAGGGAGCAGATTGTTTTTGGCATAGTTGTTTATCATTGTCTTTGTAAGGATTTTGTCGCTTTCATAGCGCTTTGATGCAGCGAGCTGCTCGTCCATGAAGGTTGTGACCTGATCCATGTACAGATCAATGTTTGGTATGTCCTCCGGCTTTATATAATCTATTGATTTAAGCTGTTTTAATAATTCTGATAAAAATTCTTTAACGTCATTCTCCATATCATCACCTCAGACTTCTATTATATAGTATTGAAAACTATATGACAAGTTTTTTTTGAATTTTCTTATATTGGGTTGTGCAAAACATATGTTTGTGGTATGCTGTAATTAAATTATTTTTGTATTTATGGTATGTGTGCCTGTAAAAGACTGGAGAATTGAGAGGAAAACAGATGAACTTAGATATGTTGAATGAACAGCAGAGAGAGGCCGTTTTGACCACGGAGGGACCGCTTCTTATTTTAGCGGGGGCAGGCAGTGGCAAGACCAGGGTCCTCACATACAGGACAGCTTACCTGATAGATGAGTGTGGTGTTAATCCTTACAATATCATGGCAATCACCTTCACCAACAAGGCTGCGGGAGAGATGCGTGAGCGAATAGATGATATGGTGGGCTATGGTTCGGAAAGCATATGGGTTTCTACCTTCCATTCGACATGTGTGCGTATACTGCGCAGGTATATCGACAGGCTGGGATATGATACGAATTTTACCATATATGATGCTGATGACCAGAAGGCTCTGATGAAGGACATCTGCAAGCGTCTTGAGATAGATACCAAGATGTATAAGGAAAAGATGTTTTTAAATGTCATATCATCGGCAAAGGATGAGATGATTGATCCAATAGAGTTTGAAAACCGCTTTACAGGTGACTTTGTGAAGCGTAAGCAGGCACTTGTATACAAGGAGTATCAGAACGCCCTAAAGCAGAATAATGCACTCGATTTTGATGATCTGCTTGTGAAGACAGTAGAGCTTTTCAAGCTGGATAAGGAGGTGCTGGATTACTACCAGGAGCGCTTCAGATATATCATGGTGGATGAGTATCAGGACACCAATACCGTGCAGTTTGAGCTTATCAGGCTGCTTGCCATGAAATATAAGAATCTGTGTGTGGTTGGTGATGATGACCAGTCCATTTACAAGTTCAGAGGAGCCAATATCTACAATATCTTAAACTTTGAGAAGCATTTTGACGATGCAAAGGTCATAAAGCTCGAGCAGAATTACAGGTCTACCCAGAATATCCTCGATGCCGCAAACAGCGTCATTTCCAACAATGTGGGCAGAAAGGATAAGCGCCTTTGGACCGACAACGGAGCCGGAGACAGGATTACCTTTGAACAGCTTGAGAGCGGCTTTGAGGAAGCAGATTATGTGGCGCGCTCGATAGCAAGGCTCGTGAGAAAGGGTGAGGCGCGCTATAAGGACTGTGCTGTGCTTTACCGAACCAACGCGCAGTCGCGTCTTTTCGAGGAGAAATTTATTGCAGCCAACATCCCATACAAGATTGTCGGCGGCGTGAATTTCTATGCCAGAAAAGAAATAAAGGATATCCTTGCATATTTAAAGACTATTGACAATGGACATGATGATCTTGCGGTAAAGCGAATCATAAATGTGCCAAAGCGCGGCATCGGAGTCACAAGCATCAATAAGGTGACGGACTATGCCCTTGAGAAGGGGATAGATTTCTATACGGCACTGCGCTATGTCGATGAGGTGCCGGGCATGGCGAGGTCAGCAGGCAAGATAAAGCCGTTTGTGATGTTTATACAGTCGCTTCGTGCGAGAGCTGAGATGGATTCGGTTTCACAGCTCATACAGGCCATTATCGATGAGACCGGCTATGTCGATGAGCTGAAGGCCGAGGGCACGGATGAAGCAGAGCAGCGTATTGAGAATATTGATGAGCTTATAAACAAGGCTGTTGATTATGAGCAGGGTGAGGAGAATCCTACTCTCAGTGGCTTTTTGGAGGAAGTGGCGCTTGTAGCCGATATAGACGGGCTTGACGAAAACAGCGACTATGTGGTTCTTATGACTCTGCACAGTGCTAAGGGTCTTGAGTTTCCGAATGTGTATCTGGCGGGCATGGAGGATGGACTTTTCCCAAGCTATATGTCAATCACGAGTGATGATGCGACAAGCGAGATAGAGGAGGAAAGGCGTCTTGCTTATGTTGGCATCACGAGAGCCAAGGAGCATCTGACCATCACATCTGCGCGTATGCGCATGGTGCGTGGAGAGACACAGTTCAACAAGGTATCGCGATTTGTGAAGGAGATACCGCGTGAGCTTATGGCAGGCGAGGTCTATGAGCCAAAGCGCCGTGACGATGACATTGAAAGAAATTCACAGAGCACCTACAGAAAGGCTAAGGAGGCCTTCAAAAAGACACCTACATACGGCACGGAGTATGCGACCACCTTTAATACACAGCGTACAAGGACACCTGTCTACACTCCTGTGAGCAATCAGAAGTCATTTGCCAGTGCCAATACCACCGGAGGTCTTTCATATAAGGTAGGAGACAGGGTATCACACATCAAGTTTGGCGCGGGAGAGGTCATGGCAATTGTAGAGGGCGGCAGGGATTATGAGGTCACTGTGGACTTTGACAAGGCCGGTACCAAAAAGATGTTTGCCTCATTCGCCAAATTGAAAAAAATTGACTAAAATTATTGTAATTTTTGTAGGAAAATTGGATATAATATGCTATAATGGATTTAACAAATAGCATTTGACAATTACTTTTGGAAAAGGAGCGGATTGAATTATGAGTAGAGTTGAAGAATTATTAAAGGACAACAAGCTTACAGAGAAGCTCAGCATGGCAAAGCTTAATGACCTTCTCAAAAAAGAAGAGGAAGAGAAGAAGCCTTCCAAGGCTGTTATCATATTTGCCATCATTGGTGTGTTAGTTGCAGTTGCAGCAGCCGCATATGGTATCTACAGATTCTTTACACCGGATTATTTAGATGATTTCGATGATGAGTATGATGACGAATTCGATGATGATTTCTTCGAGGATGAAGACGATGATGATGCTGAAGAGGAAAAAGAGGCACCAAAGACTAAAGAAGAGAAATAATCGTTTTTAGATAATGGGGGCTACATATGTAGTCCTCATTTTTCTTTATGTGTGAAGCCAGGCACTTGAAGTCGGGCATACAAAGGAATAATAAAGTAAAAAGAGAGATAAGAATTACATGAAAAAAGGATTTAGAGGAACAGGAACCGTAGAAAGAGTAGACTTCCCAAACAAGGGAATAGCTGTTACAGATGACGGCGACAGAGTAATTGTGAAAAATACAATTCCGGGACAGAAGGTGGAATTTGTTGTAAATAAAGTAAAGCATCAAAGGGCAGAGGGCAGACTCATGGAGGTAATTGAGAAATCGCCTCTGGAGACAGAAGAGCCGTGCCCTCACTTTGGAATGTGCGGGGGCTGTACATATCAGACAGTGCCTTACGAAAAGCAGCTAGATATGAAGCTTACCCAGGTGAAAAAGCTCATTTCGGATGCCATTGGCACTGAGGAAGAGTCAGGATATGAGTTTATAGGGATACATGGAAGTCCGAAAAAGAGTGAATACAGAAACAAGATGGAATTTTCCTTCGGTGATGAGTACAAGGATGGCCCACTCGCGCTTGGCATGCACAAAAGAGGAAGCTTTTATGACCTTGTGACAGTATCAGATTGTCAGATAGTGGATGAGGATTTCAGGACAATATTAAAGGCAACACTTGATTATTTTTCAAAAAACAATATCCCATATTTCCACAGAGCAACCCATAAGGGCTATCTGAGGCATCTGCTTGTCAGAAAGGCAACAAAAACCGGCGAAATCATAGTCGACCTCGTCACCACCACACAGACAGAGGGTTTCGACGAGGAGGAGCTGCTCGCAGGCTTTCGATATGCACTTTTGACCAGGCACTATGACGGCAGATTTAAGGGCGTTTTACACACAAAAAATGACAGCGTGGCAGATGTGGTCAAAAACGAGGGCACAGAGGTGCTCTACGGAGATTCATATTTCTACGAGGAGCTTTTAGGTCTGAAATTCAAGATCACACCATTCTCATTTTTCCAGACCAACTCACTCGGAGCGGAGGTGCTCTATGAGACAGCGAGAGAGTTTATCCTGGGCGATGACAGGGATTCACTAAACGGTAAAACAGTCTACGACCTCTACAGCGGAACCGGCACCATCGCGCAGCTTATGGCACCGGTGTGTAAGGAGGTAGTAGGAGTCGAGATAGTCGAGGAGGCAGTTTGCGCAGCAAAGGAAAACGCTGCCCTTAATGGTCTTGATAACTGTAAATTTATCGCAGGTGATGTGCTCAAGGTGCTTGACGATATAGAGGAAAAACCGGATTATATAATTCTTGATCCGCCACGAGACGGAATCCATCCGAAGGCTATCGGCAAAATCATAGATTATGGTGTTGAGAATATGGTTTATATTTCATGTAAACCGACAAGCCTGGCAAGGGATTTGCAGATATTTATGGCCAGAGGATATAGAGTGGAGAAGATATGCTGCGTGGATATGTTTCCGAATACGTACCATGTGGAAACAGTGGCTCTGCTGACGAGAAAAGCCCCGTAAATCAAAGGTTTCCGCCGATTTGGGGCAAAAATGGATGTGTGTTTCAGTTTCCGCAGAATGGGTATGAGGGAATTGATTTACCTCAGGGATAAGATTTTCGGAATTATCAGTATACATTTTGGCAAAAGGAATACTTTTTCGCAAAAGAGAAGGAAGATGACGATATGAGAAGAAGAAAAGAAGAGTATAAGCAAAATAATTTCAATGGAAATGTGAATTTTACAGGAAAAACTCAAATTGCAGCAGGAGATATTATCAATAATATCTCGGAAGAGAAGCAAAAGACGGCAAATTATGATCCAGAACCAAAATGGCGTAGTCCATTTACTTTAGCTGTTTTAACATGGATTAGCACTATTATTGCAATTGTAGGAATATTTCCGTTTGCCAAAATAGTAAAAAGTATAGTTTGCTTTTTTAGAGGGATGAATGGAAATACAATAAGTTTAGATATGCAGAAATATTCTATTATTTTTATAATATTTGTATTTTTATTTTTAATCTTTTTTACACTTAGAAGAATTGCTAAAAAGCAAACGAGACATCCTTTGTTTTTCAATTTTGCAATTAGTGGTTATGGGAATAGATTGACCATAGAGAAAATACATATTGAAGGATGCCCTCAATGTGGGGGCAAAATGAAATATTATAATAAACCAGTGGAATGGAGAGAAATTCTTCGTAGTGATGGAAGCACGAAACGTGAAGTGACAAAAAGAATACCTGTGTTAGAATGTAAGCGAAATGCAGAACATTGGTATGCAGTTGATCCTGCCGAGGACAGGGTAAAGTAGTAACATTAAAAGGAATTTTCAAATGGTTAAGGTATTTACCCCACCCTTAAGTTAATAGTGTCACTTTCGCTATGCAGTATAAAATCAAAGTTCAGGGGAATATTGAAACCATTTGTCTGCTTTCAAAGAAACCTTGATTTCCTGCGGTTTGTTGGACATTAAGGAAAGAAAATGGACGTGTGTTTTGTAGTTCTTTGAATGAAACATTTGTATAATGAATCAGTGGGGTGGTGAGAGACTCTGCTGAATAATTGGCTTTTGCTAAAAGGTATCACTTTTGCGAAAATGTATGATACCCTCCGGCAGAAGCCTTTTTTATATAAAGATAACTTGACTTCTAAATCTTACTGGTGTAATATTTGCGTGGATGTAACAGGCGCTCAAAAGGAAAATTTTTTTGTGTTGAAATCTTACACATGTAATAAAAGTAGGGTTGAGAAGATGGTTGTATTTAGAATGTTGATGTAAAAATTGTTCGTGGATTAGGAAGTAAAAGTTAAAAGAAGTTACAGAAGAAAGGAAGATTTTGGGATGAAACTAAAACGATGTATGATAATGGGTATAACTGCTTGCTTGATTATAGGAAGTATGATATTCATTAATGCCATTGGATGGATAGTGAGAAACAGAGAGACCGTGATGAAAAAGTTGTGGAGATAGAAATTGAGAGACTTCACGATTTTAAAAATCATCCATTTAAGGTTCAGGCTGACAGTCAGATGAAGGAGCTGCAGGACAGCATCAGTAAATATGGAATACTAAATCCATTAATTGTCAGACCAAGGCCGGAAGGATTTTACAAGGTTATATCAGGACACCGAAGAAAGTATTCAGCTATGGAGCTCAAATACACAAAGCTAAAGCAGAAGACTCTCCATGCAGGATGAAGCAGAGCAGAAAGAGGAAGTGAAGAAGGCAACGATTCTTACTTATTTCTATCCGGAGGTTACTGTGGAGAGGATGAGTTCTTATCGAAAGAAGCAGTAAGTTATCGCATAGGCACAGGAACTGTGGTATACTGTGCCTATGTGAAATAATAAAAGTGGCGAGGTTAAGAATGTAATCATTGGGAAATTATTTATCTACTTTATTTACTGCTGGTTTCTTTCTTGTAATAACAGTTCTTGGGTGTAATGAAGCTACAAAGAAAGTTCAAGTGTACAAGGGAAAAATAATATATCGCAGAATGTTCAAAAGTTGGAGAAAACAGTAGCAAATAACAGAAAAAGCATAAAAAACATGAAAAAATAGGAGAGAAATAATTATGTCAAAGATTTCATATATTGGTTTTATTTATAGTAAAATACAAAATAATGAAATGCTCAAGTTTGCCAGACAGACTATGAATGAAGAACAATTTAGAAAATTATATAAGTCGTATAGACAGTTATTTTGGTTTCAATTGTCACTTCCAATTTCAGCCGTTCTCATAATCGCCTTGTCATGTATTATATTTAGTCAATATGCGGAAGCAATTTTTGCATTAGGTTGTGCCGCATTTATATTTCTATTTATCATTTGGCTTATAATAAGCCAGTTTGTGGTAGGAAAATTATGGCACAAATATGTAAAGCTGTATAAAAGCGGTGAACATCCAAATGTTATAAAATTTGATTTGTTCGGTTAATTTTAAAAGAAATAATGTGGAGGACTGAGTAATGAATATAGTTGGATGTATTCTATTTGTAATTGCAGGAATTATAGTTATAAAAGTTTCTGGAGTTACAAAGAAGCAGGGATTAAGCGATTATTCAAAATGTAATACTGCGATCGGAAAGGTTACACATACGGAAGATTGTTGTGGGGACAGATGGATAGTCTACTTTACGGATGATAGTGGAAGAAAGCTGGTTGGAATGGATGATATAATTGCAGCTTCATCTTTTTCAAATAAATACAAAAGACCGATTTCAGGAACAGATGAACGGGTTTATTATTATCCGAGGACAGACAACGGTATTTATCGGATAAATCAAGATAGTGTTGATTACTATATTCATTTTTGTAATGAAGACTTGTATGAACTTCAAAGACATGTTGCAAACAGAACTGATATTATGGGAAAGATTATTGGAAGTTGTCTTATATTTGCTGCTTTGCTAATATTGATATTTGGATGATTTGGCATTTAATTTTTGTCACAATTTAATAACAAACTTATACAGCACTTTACATACCTTTACAGACTGTATAACACTAATATTCATGAGAAGATAGCGATGATGAAAAAGGAAAAACTACCGGAAAAAGTAAATGAGGAACTTATCAAAATGTATTGGAAAGTAGGTGAGTTCTTAATTAAGGAAACGGAACACGCTTCGTAAGAGCATAGTTGATGAAGCAAAGGTATTCCTTGCTGTAGGACTTCCGCTTACAAGGTTTGGAGCAGAGAAGAAAGATTTTATCAAGTACCTGACAAAGAATAAGCGTGTAAGCTTCAAATATGAGAATGAGTCATATCATATTGAAATTGATGATGTGGCAGTATTTCCTCAGTGTTATGCAGCAGTAGTGGACAAGATTCCTACAATGGTAAAGAAGACATTGATTGTTGATATTGGAAGCTGGACAATCGACATTATGCCGGTAATCAACAAGTCATCGGATGAATCAAAGTGTGTGACGATTCCAAAAGGTCTTATTACCTGTATCTAATCTAATACCCAATCGAATTTGTTAAGCAGACTGTGTAAATAAACATTTCACGTAGTCAAATAGCCACCAAATCCAGATTGATATGGTGGCTATTTGACTTTTAATTTTGAAATTAAGTATCAATTCACATCATTTTGTTCGTTTAAATACTTACTAATCTTATTATAATTATTTGACACAACATTATTAGAACAAAACATGCTTTGAAAATCTAAGATATATTCAATATTCATGGTTTGAATTTTGGGAAACAGATGTTTTAGCAATATCAAAATATTTTTTTGCCCCATACTGATATTATAGTTATTCTCAACTTCATTTATAGCTAATTCGAGCATAATAGCAGAAATATCAGGTAAATAACAATTCTGCAAAATTTCTATCCCTAAATTTCTGTAATAGCATATGGCATCATCATATTCCTTCGTTATTTCAACATATGCTAACCCACCCTTTAAATATATTTCCTGCAAAATATCAATTATAATTGTAACTGCTTTGTCAAATGTTTTATTATCCATAAACGATAACTCTTGCATTACCATTACTCCCTAATAATTGTATGATCTGGACGCGTGCCATAATCTTTACCATCCCAAGCCTGAATATTTGTGATTTCTATTTTTTTCCAATTTTTTACATAAATATTATATACAGGAGAAAATAATGGAGTCACATCTGTAAATGAAACAACCTTATTGTATTGTACTAACCCTTTATTATCAGTTATCTTTACTTTGCATGAAATTTTGTCTATTGTATCTATGCCTATGTTATGAGCAATTATCTTAATTTTATCACTACCAGAGGAACCTTCTACAACGGCTTCTACCACAAAGTAGTTAGGTATTCTCTCTTTTGAACTATCAAGAAACACACTTCGTTCACGTTCTTCGGCAGATATTACTGTTTCTGCTGAGTTCTCCTGCATAAGTTGTACTGTTTCTTCTGAATCGCCAAGTGTTTCAGCATTGAGTTCTGCCGCATTAACGGTTATTCCAGTAAAACATATGAAACACAACATAATACCCATAACCATAAACAACTTTCTTTTTAATTCTAATAATTTTCTTTGCATAATAATGCCCTCCTTATAAATGTAAAATATGCCTTTATAATGAAAAATTTTTTATGGTATGTAAATATTCCTTGCAGAAAGTGACCAGTTTATGCAGAAAATGACCAATAACACAAAAATTCTTTTGAATCAAGCTGCTTGTATCAATGAAGCTGCATCTGGACGCTTCGATTGATACAACTGTAAGAGGGGTAGATGATGCATCGGGGCAGGTTCTTACAGGTTCCACAAATCTTGCAGAAGCGGCACAGTCTTTAGCAGAAGGTGCAACGGATCAGGAAGCATCGGTTGAGGAAATGCAGGAAACTATCAATGAACTTACGAGCGGAATAAAAACAACAGCAGAAGAATTGGGAACAGCTTACGATGAAGCCTATAAGTATGCGGAGAAAGCCACAACTTCATTGAGAGAAGTTGTGGATGGTATACAGGTGATTGCAGACAGTGCGAAAAAAATAAAAGAAATTTCCATTGAACAGGCAGACAGTATGGAACAGGTAGAGGCAACCGCAGAAAGAATTGCTGAAGTTGTTCAGAATAATTCGGCTGCGGCACAGGAAACATCAGCGACAAGTGAAGAACTTACAGCTCAGGCTACAACACTTAGCGGTATGGTTTCGGCATTCAAATTAAGACAATAAGAATAGACAGAGTTTTTTACTTTCTGCCCGGTTAATTTTTACTTATATGGTCATTTTCTGCAAAAATATGGTCATTTTCTGCAAAGAGTATTGAAAAACACCTTTCTTTAATGTAAAAAATGAGTAGAGATTAAAGACATATATGTCCAGGGAATATTAAATTCATTGAGAAAAGCTGTGGGTAGCATATACATGAGTGCAGATATTTTTAATTTGCAATAAATAAAGTGAAGACAGACTAGGAGGTTGTTTTATGTCAAAGATAACGGATTATGCTTTTTTATTTCAGAAATCATTTGGAACATCTGGGGTAAATGCAATAGGTAGTTTTCAGTTGTCTCAGTTGAATAGCAGTTCTGTTCAAGCACAATTAAAAGCTGCCGGAATTAACACGAACAGCAAACAATATAAATCCGCTGTAAAACAAATGATGTCCGCTGGAAATGGTGCAATGTATGGCAATATTCAGGGAATAAAAAATCTGATGAGTCATTATGATAAGGACGGAGATTATATTAATCCTGTAAATGGATTGGCGGGACTTTTAGTGACAGACGAAAATGAAAATTCGAGAAAACGGATCATATCAATTCCGGATAGCAGCAAAGAAGAAATGTATGAACTGACAAAAAAAGAATTCCTGCGTGAAAACGGTGTCCACAATGGGGATACAACAAAACGCACAGACGTATATAACAATTTGTATCGCAAAATGTCCAAAAAGGACAGGCTGGCTGCCGGGTACACCCTTGAAAAATATGAGAGAATTTACAGACAGGCATTTTATGATGCCGCAAAAAAGGCTGATTCTAACTGGGAAATTGGCAAGCCAATCAAAGATGGTGCATTAGATAGTGTTACAAGAGAATCTGTAGAAACTGAGAAATCTCTTACACAGTCAACAGTGGATACTAAAATTTGACATATGCTTTATATATTTTATCAGAGGAGGTTGAAAGTATGCAAAAAGTAGTAAAAAAATCATTTATGTCAGTAGTGGCATGTTTAATGGCTTGTATGATGTTTGCAATGCCAGTATTTGCAGCAAGCAATAACTTTAGTAAGACTACAGTTAAACTGAATGCAATAAATGGTGGCGAATCAAGAAAGAGTACATTATCTTCGGGAAGTGTAACTGTAAACAATCCATCAATTAGTAAGGTTCAGTTGTATTGTAATGTATCGTCTGGTTCAGATCCGTATACAATTTATGTATTAAGTCCTAAAGGAACAACTAGATCAATCACAGGACCATCAAAAAGTGGAACTATTACCATAACAGGGTTTGAAGGAGAAAATCCATCTGGTACTTGGACTATATGGATTAAAAACTCAGGTGTGTCATATAAGGGAAATATTTATCCGACATCGACGGTTACAATAACATTAAAGGTAGCGTATAGCTACTAGAAACAATGTGAGCATAGAATAGATAATATATGGAGTATATGTTAAATCCTCTTGATCTGAAATATAGGTCAAGAGGATTTTTTATTAAGAGAAAACAATTAAATGGTTATTTTCTGCAAAAATTGGTCACTTTCTGCAATGAATATTGTTATTTCAAATTATTTTTTTATAATTGACTATATTGAAGTATATTTACAAAGATGAAGCAGCGTTAAATATTGATGTAAGAGTAATCTTTTAATGTATATAACAAAACTGAAAGGTGGAATTAAAATGAAAAAAATTTTATCATTAGCAATGGGAGTGGTTTTATCAGCAACAGTGATTTTAGGAAGTAGTGAGTATACCTTTGCAGCAGAAAAAAGTCCTAAAATAGAAACAAATGTGTCTGATTTGACAGAAGGAAAACTAAAAACAGTTATTGTCAATATTGAAGATGTTTTGTCAGAAGACACAACGGTATTTGCAACTTCATCATCAGAAACAAAAATATTATCAAAAGATTATGCAACTTCTTCTGGACAGACAGGAGTAATTAAGTCAGTAGGTCAGATTGTTGATTTTAGTAAGGTTATTCAAGAAGGAGCAACAATAAAAAGTATTACGATTTATTGTCCAACAGGGACAAGAGTAACTCAGTCAAAGTACACGACAATAAATAATTATTTGGTTACTGATTTAGACACGGGAGATGCTATAACTATTCCGTTTCAGACAACCAATAATCCATCTTCAAAAAACACTTCTACGGCATTAGCCGGGAAAGCAGCTAATATTAGATTTTTAGTACAAATTCAGGGCAAGATTTTACAGCAATATACTGGAATGGATGGATTTACTGTTTTTGGTGGAAAAATGATAGTTACATACAGTGAATAGAATGCGAGGTGGATTCATGGAAATTGCTATTTCAAGTGCGACTAGTTCTGCGAATACAAAAAACAGTATATCATTGCAGAGTGGAGAACCTGATTGGTCTATGATTCCGAGTGCAAAGAAAAGTAATAAGACACAGGCTGAGTTTGTTGCTGAGATTAAGGAACTGGCTCGGAAAGCCGCTAATACTACAAGTAAGACAGAATTGGAAAATATTCATAGACAGAGAACCTCGTTATGTGCAGAATATATGTCCGATGTATCACCGAACAGAAAGGCATTATATCAACAAGCAAAAAATGCAGTAAAAAGTTCAAATCATAATCCAAAATGTCAGGGGATTGGTGAATTGTCGTTGCTTGATTTTCTGGAGAGGGCAGAAGGTAATAAAAGCGATCTTGCTGAAAAGAAGTTTGTTTTGGCAGGAGGTGGTACATTGGTCTGCCCAATTTTGACAAGTGGAGGGTATGGTGCTGATATTTATTATCAAGGTACAAAAGCACTGACGTATCTTGGATCAGGATATGGATGGGCATGTGAAAGGACTCCGGCTGAACGTGAAAAAGAAAAAGAGTTTTATGGAATTTATTTTAATGAGTATCATACCATAAAGAATGATCAGCAATCAGAGTTGGAAAAATTGCCGGATTATTTAGAAGAAAATCCATCTTTTGACATGAAAGCATAAGAAGTGTTTGAGATTTAATGTGTACTAAGGAGGATTTGCACCATGCAGGTTAATTCTAATTATTCTATGAATGGTGTGCCGTATTAAACTAGACATAAATAGGATAATATTCCTCCATATTAGTGCGGAATATGCTGTTCATGAAAGTTAAAATCCTAAAGATTAAAGATGAAGAGATGTATATTTTCAACAATTATACATTTCTGCATCTTTTTATTTTGAGCATTCCAATAGTAATACGCTAAATCTTAAATAACTGTATTTGAGGAAAATATGATATGATTATATTCAAAAATGAAATTACAGGATCAGAGGTATACACAGTATGTACAGAGACACTATATTTCAATATGTAAAAAAACAATATGGAACAATTCTAGAATATCTGTGGTCTTGATAACAGCAGACCAGACAGTTCAAACCAGACACTCCGTATTGAAAAGACCGACAAAAAATTTGCTTTTTCTTGCCTGCCTTATACGGCATCCGAGATAGAAAATGCATTACATTATGAAGAACTGCCGCAGGCAAGAAGAACTGTTCTTTGTGTATATGGAGCTGTTCGAGGTGTCGGTGGTATTGATAGTTGGGGAAGTGATGTGGAAGATGATTATCGTATCAGTGCAGAAGAAGATATAGATTATTCATTTACCATCTGCTGATTATGATAAAAGAATGTAAATGTGGGATAAATTATGAAATTTAAGATTACTATAGATTGGTTAAAAAGTTTTTTTGTGATGATCATTGCGGTTATCGTTATGGGAATGTGTGTATCACTTCTAGTGACGTGTGATATGGGAACAGATCCCTGTTCAGCAATAAATTATGGAATTTCGCATAAGCTTGGGATGAGTTTTGGAAATTATCAGCTTCTTTCCAATATTGTTTTACTGATTCTAGTAATGATTTTTGAGAAGAAGCTCATTGGTACAGGAACATTTGGCAATATGATTTTAGTTGGCTATTCGGCAGATTAATTAAAACAAGAAGGGCAGTGGAGAAACAGGCATTATAATTAAAAGGAGTTGCTTGCAAGTGTTATTGGTATATGAGAATAGAACTGATGGAATAGTGGCAGAGTGGAAGAAACCAGTACATTTACCACCACATCTGCATGAAGCGATAGAGGTAGTGTATGTAACGGATGGGGATATTGAGCTTGGAGTTGGACAAGAATTGTATCACATGGACGAGGGAGAATTTGCAATCGTGTTTCCAAATGTGATACATCATTATCAGGTGTTTGGAGAAAAGGAAAGTAAGGTAATATACCTGTATCTTGATCCGACATTGTTTTCTTCCTATTATAAAGAGTTACAGATATACAGCCCGAAGAACCCAGTTGTGAAAAAAAACAAGTGCATCCAGATGTAGTAAATGCTATAAAATATCTGGCAGAAATAACAGAGGGGAATCCAATGCTGATACAGGCATACGATTTGTGTGTAAGCAAATATGTGTTATCAAGAATGTTTGCAAAAACCTTTCACTGTAATTTTAGTAAATATGTGAATGGAGTCCGGTTAAATTATGCAGTTGCGGCACTGGAAAACACAATGGATTCCATTACAAATATATGTCTTGATTGTGGGTTTGAAAGTCAAAGAACTTTTAACCGTGTTTTTAAGGACAGATACAAGATTACACCAAGAGAGTACAGAAAAAGGATGGAACACAATAATAGAAATGGCAGATTGGGGGTACGCAGATGATTAAATATCTTACAATGACGATTGAAAAACAAAAAACATACCTTTGATTGCTCATGATGGGAAAAAACAGGATATGTTGAAATGGTGTATGGACAATAAAGAGATTTTACAGCAACATAACCGGTCAGGAACCGGAACGACTGCGAGAATGATAGCAGATCATGTAGGATTAAAGATAAAAGGATATAACAGCGGTCCATTAGGGGGAGATCAGCAGATAGGGGCAAAAATTGTAGAGGGAAATATCGACATGGTTTATTTTCTTCTCCGATCCACTGGCAGCACAGCCACATGATCCTGATGTTAAGGCACTTCTTAGAATGCCTCGTTGAGAAGCTATAGTGGGGCAGCCACTGTAAGAGTAGAATCGGCTGTTTTTTGATATCAATGGCAATTTTATTTATTCCGGTTTATACATATGAGCTTGTAATGAAAAATGTTCCTAATGCCGTGATTTTATGGATCGGAGTTCTTGCAGTGGTAATTATTAATGTCCTTGCCCCAGTGGAAAGTATCAATAAATTGATTGATGAGGAAGAAAGAAGGTATTATGCAAGGGTAACACATTGCATAACGGCATTGCAGGTATGTGTTCTTATAATTTTTTGTCTGGCTCTGCAAGATTATTTTTATGCCGGGTATGTGAGTATAGTCCTGGTAGCGGTATTTATGGTTATGGGAAAAATTGCAGTGAAACGATATGTGCAATAGCAAAATGTATTAAAAATAGGTATTGATATATAATTTTGTAGACGAACATGGGATATTACAAATATAGGGTAATGGTTAAAATTTTGGATGAAAATGCCGAAATATAATAAAAAATAGGGAAATATACAAAAAATAATCCAACCAAATGAAAGAAGTATGTCAAATTTGTGTGTGGAAGGGGATGAGCATATGTTCAGAATTGCTATATGTGATGATGAAAGACAATTTAGAAAACGCATTCATGATATTTTAATAGAATATATGAATGAAAATGATATATTATACGAAATTGATGAATTTGAATCAGGAAAGGATTTTATAAGTTTAGGTATCAATCTAGCAAAGTATGATATTGTTTTTCTGGATGTAAATATGGATGAACTGGATGGAATGGAAACTGCGCAGAAAATAAGAAAAGTCAGCAATGATGTTTTTATAGTTTTTGTTACAGCATTTATTACATGTGCCCCTCAAGGATACAGCGTAGGAGCTATAAGATATATTTTGAAAAATAATGTAAATTTTCCGGAACTAATATTTGAGTGTATGGATGCAATCAGCTTGAATATGAATTATGTAGCCCAAAAGAAGAAATTTAACTTTAATGAGGGTACAAAGATTGTAGCATTAGAGCGTTTGTTATACATAGAGAGCAGATTGCATAAACTTGAATTTTACATTATGGAGGACAAGTTAAAAAAATATTCAATATATGGCAAACTAGATGAGCTGGAAAAAGAGTTGCAAGGTAATGATTTTATCCGGATACATCAAAGTTATCTGGTTAATATGAAACATATTGAGAAAGTCAGCCGGTATGAGGCGTTATTGAACAATGGTATTAAATTAGAAATTCCAAAAGCACGGTATAAATTTGTTGAAGAAACATTTGTTTCGTATAAAGGAGAAATATAGATGTTGGTTAATTACATTCAAAGTATAATGCTGACGGTATTGGAAATAATATGTTGTAAAATATTTTTTGAAAGTTTTGCTGAAAAGAGATCCGAAAATAATTGGAGAAACTGTAGTATTATTTTAGGAACGGTAATATGTGGATATATAATAGCTTTGTTATTTTATGATCAGTTTGTTCTAAAGCAGATGTTAGCTATTGTTGTCATTGCGCTGTTTATGAGCTTTTATTTTAAAATCCATTTAAAAAAAGCAATAATCGTATCATTATTATTTCAAGCATTGCTGCTTTCTGTAGACTATTTTACACTTTGGCTAAATGTCTCTCTCTTTCATAGTGTAGCAGAAATTAATGAGTCACATTTTGTAGGTGGAGGTTTAATAACAGTTTTGGCAAAAATAATTCTTTTTCTAGTTGTTCTGCTTATCAGGAAGAAAATAGGAGGGGAGTCCTCGGATGTTTTAAGAAGTACAGATTGGCTTCGATTTATCTTTTTTCCACTTTTTACAATTTTCACAGTTATTGCATTGTTCATAACATCTGGAAGCATTGAGAATCAAAAGCAGGAAAATGTATTCTTGGTTATAGCATTGTGTTTGGCAGGAATGAATATAGTTGTGTTCTGTATGATAAATGACATATTAAAGCGTGAAATTAAGATTCGTGAAAATGAAGTATTTCAACTGAAAGCACGAAATCAGACAGACATGTACCGCTCTATTTCAGAAAATTTTGTTAAACAACGGAAAAAAACACATGAATATAAGAACCAGATTATGTGCATTGAGTCTTTGATAGAGATGGAAAATTATGATGAACTAAAGGATTATGTGAGAAGCATAAGCGGAAATTTAAGTACAGAATTAGATTATATTAAAACAAATAATGTGATTATTGATGCTATATTAAATAGCAAATATAAGGAAACATTGGATAAAGGAATTGTATTTATTTTTCAAATCAATGATCTATCAGGAATTAAAATGCGTGATGAGGATATTGTTGTTATATTATCGAATCTTTTGAATAATGCAATAGAGGCTTGTGAAAAGTGCTCAGGCAAAAAAGTTATGAAAATGAAACTGGTTAAAGAGAAAGACAACATTATTATATCTGTAAAGAATACATATGATGGTAAACTTAATATTAAAGATGGAGAAATACAGACCTCAAAGAAATATGAAATGGATGAGCATGGGGTTGGAATAAAAAATATAATTGAGGTTATAACAAAATATCAAGGTTCTTATGCTATACGAAATGATAATAATGAGTTCTACTTCTCAGTTATATTGCCAAACTAAGATGAACCTTAAAAAAGGGGCTGTAAAATAAGTCCCTAATTAAGAAACGCCAACTCCGGCAAATGTCGGTTTTGGCGTTTCTTTGTATGAATTTTTCTATTTTTGATCACGTCTGCATCTTTGGGTATAAAAAATGGTGCATTTAATAAAGCTCAGTTAATCATACTTGAGTTTTATGCAGCTTTCGTCTGTCGTTGCTTTTTATTATGATATTTATAAAGATTGAATCCACATGAAATCAGTGTGAGCTCGAGAATTACATTTTTCTCGCCTCTCCGGAATAATCTTTTATACGATTTGTCCCACTTTAATACACCAAAAGTTCCCTCGGATTGAATACTTCGGTTCATTCTCAATAGAGCACCATGTATGGATTCAAGATTTTGCAGCACTTCTTGATGAATAGCAGTTAATTCCTGATTCATTCGGATCGTTCGGTTTTTGTGTGCTTTCGGACAGCATTCTTGTTTATGTGCACACCCTTCACATGATTCACATTCGTATAATTCTTCTGTTCTTCCATATTTATTATATTTCACATGCTGTGTTCTTCGCAATAAAGGTAATTATTGTAAGAACCGTATCCGGCATCAGCAACCGGATATTTCGGATAATGACCATATGTGCGATTGAATTTTTCCATCAAAGGTACAAAGCATTCCATATCGGATGCATATGGTTTTACGTCGATTACGGCTATGTATTCATCACAGATGGCTGCCTGAAGGTTGTAGGCAGGAAGCAGCTGATCGTTTCCCATGTAATCACGTTTTAAACGCATAAAAGTTGCATCATGATCTGTTTTAGAATAACTGTTTCTTTCTTCTCCACAGGTCTCAATGTGATATGCATAGGATTTTAAACGTTCCAGATATTCTTTCAGTTCTTCGCATTGCTTTTGCCGAATGCTTTTTCTATGACCACGTCCGGAAACAAAAGAAGTTTCATCCAGTCCGGTTGTTTCTTTGTATATCGTAAGTAATTCAGAGACGTAGTCAATTGCGTAAGCTTCTCGTTTTTCAAATTTTATTCCGAAATATCCAAGTACTTCCTGATTCATAGAATCAATCAAAAGTGAAATCTTATCAAAAACTTTTTGGCGATTTTTTACACAGGATTTTTTCCATACCCAGGTATACCGATTGGCATTTGCTTCGATTTTTGTTCCGTCAATGTATGTGTGCTGCAGGTCTACGTGCTCTCTTGTAAAAATATATGAATTAATGTCTGCAAATATCTGTTCAACAGAATCGGTTAGTTCATTTCGGATTAAGTTCCCAAATGTAGCAAAGGAAGGCGTTTTCATGCCATCAAGAAGATACATGTAACGAATGTCATTACGGCAGAGCTTTTCTATTTCTCGTAAGGAGCAGATGCCATTTTCCATAAAGGCAAAAAGTATTACTTTAAGGAGTTTTTGAGCATCAAATCTTGGGTGACCTGTTTTATAGCCTTTCTCTACAAAATATCTGGATAGGTCAATGTGATCCATAACCTCACAAAAAGTGTATACCGGATCGGAAATATCGATCAATTTTTCGATTTCTAATGGTAATTTCAGCTGACGCATAGTATAATTACCATTGGTATTATTATTTAGTAGCATAATTAATTATACCCAAAAATCGCTCAGACCTCACGGTCTGGGCGATTTTTCTGTCAGGGGAGTTTTTTTACAGCCCCTTTTTTGTCATTTTCTGCAAAAAAAGGTCACTTTCTGCAATGGATATTGTTTTGTAAACAGATAAAGTTATACTTAATTTGGCAGGAGGCATAACTATGATTGAAAAAATAGCGGATGATTTAATTGGTCAGATGACAGAAGCAAGGTTAATTGATAAAGACATGGAAGAAAGATATATTTATGTCTTTATCTGTTGGATTGAGAAATTTATTACGGTTGGCAGTATTATCGTAATCAGTTTGGCGTTCCATAAACTGTTTCCAACTATATTTTTTCTTGTGTTTTTCTTAGAATTAAGAAAGCGAACTGGCGGATATCATTTGGACAAGTTTTATAAATGTTATTTGGCAACCGTTGTTTCTTATTTAGTTATTGTAATTATCAGTGCAAGACTGTCAGAACATCCGCAATGGTTATTTGCAATATTGGTAATTGCTATAACGGGGATAGGATTGATTGGTACAGTGAATCATCCTAATATGCACATGACATCAGAGGAATTGATGGAATCGAAAAAATCCGCAAGGACTATTGTTTTACTTGAGGGGTGTATAATATTGGGATGTGTTCTGTTAGATGCGGATATGGTTTACATTAGTTATATGGCAATAGCTGTTATATTATGTGCAGCTTTGCTGTGTATAGCAAAAATTTTTAAACAGGAGGTGAGAGAGAATGAAGCAGGTTAATAAGAAAGTGTTGAAGGTTGTAGAACGTGTCATGAGAAAAGAAGCTGTATATGGGATAGATGGATTTCCACCTGCGTGTTTAGGAATATGGCATCAGCCGAAACGTCCGATTAGCTGGAAAGAAAAAAATAAGAGATAGTTAGTGAATCTATTTATTAGATTCCTAATACAATAGGAAATTCAAGATTTTAAATGATGTCAAAGGAGACCAGCTATGAAAAGTCAACCATAAATTAGCAAAAAATTTCTTTTTCATATCGGTGGTAAAAAAGGGTAACTTTAATAGAGCTCCCTTAGGGTGCTTTTTCAAAATCTATCGATATTGGTATACAGACCTCTTATTCGAGGTTAAATTCTACTTCGTCAGTGAGCATCTTCCAGATGACTCTGACAAGCTTGCCGGCACAGTGCCCAAGTGCATTGTAATGAGACCGGCCTTCAGCCCTCTTGGCATCATAATAAGCCTTGAAGGTTGCGTTGTTTCTGACAACGTTCCAAGCTGCATTTACAAGGGCATATCGTAATACACGAGAGCCACGTTTGGACATCCTTGTTGTCTTAGCCTGAAAGTTACCAGACTGATAAACAGAAGGATCCAGACCTGCAAAAGCAAGCAGCTTGTTTGGATTGGAGAAACGGTGAATATCACCTATTTCACCAAGAATCATTCCACCATTGATATAACCGATACCAGGAATGGTCATGATGACAGAATCGTTGAATTTCATGATATCCGTCATATCAGCTTCAATCTTTTCTAATTGGCTATCCAGTAACTCGATTTGTTGAATGGTTTGAGTTATCTGAATAGATATAGCGCTGTCGTTAGCACCGACAGACTTCTGTGCAAGAACTCTTAATTCTTTGGCCTGCTCTTTGGTAAAGTGTCCGTGTGAGTTCACTTTGAGCAGATTTGCCAGATGAGTCATATGCATGGAAGCAATCTCCTTTGGAGAAGGTGCTTCTTTTAAAAGGGCATAGACAGCATTCTGATGCAGACCGGATTTAAAAAAGTATTGAATCTCCAGAAACACTTGATCAACATAGGTTGTCAGCTGGATTTTCAATCGGGTGCGTTGCTTTATGGTTTTCTGACGAAAACGTCCCAAGGCCTTAAGATCCATCATATCAAGGTCATAGAAGCTGACGAATCTGAGGTCATCCTGCATCATAAGAGTTTTAGCAATAACAAATGTGTCGACCTTATCTGTCTTAGTTTTGCGAATGTTATTCTTACGCATCTGACAGGTTTTGATGGGGTTCAACACACACACTTGGTAAAACTCAGTAACAAGGTATCGAACAAGGTTGTCACCGTAGTGTGCCGTTGACTCAAGACCGATGATGATGCTGTTCTTGTCGAATGATTCGAGCTTAGAGACCAGCAGTTGGAAGCCATCAGCGTCATTTGTGAATTTGAACGGCTCAATGATTATTTCACCGTCGGAAGAAATCGCAGCGGCGAAATGGTTAAGTTTGGCAATATCAATGCCTACGTAAATTTTCATGAGGTTGTACCTCCCTTTCCTAAAGTCTGATACCATGATGTCCACCATCGATTATCATCGTAGACTTGATTGAAATAAGTACTCTGAGTGAAAAACACTCCGGCAACATCCAGCTAATAAACAATTCAGATAAAGGTAGTGGCAATACACTCCAGTTGAGTAGTCAAGCTACAGAAAACAAATCAAAAGTCCATAGTATCTGAATTGTATTGAACCACGATATTAAAAGAAAGGAAACGTGTGATAATTAACTTCCTAATTATCATACAAGTAAACAATGTTTATAATAAAAGTAAAGGAAAAACAATGAATAATATAAATTATGGAAAATCTATTTTGCTAAACAATGAATTTTATACCAAGTACCAAAAAACTATTGAAGATTTTGAAAAATATAGAAAAACAGTATTGCCATTATGTGCAGCTGAGAATGTTATTTCAGAATTTTCTAAAATGCCATTGTCATATGGCTTGCAGGAAAGATATATATTAGGTGGTTTTTTGGATTACGATGAAGATAATAACATGGTTGGCAGTAAGAAATTATTGCCATTTTACGAAATAGTAAGTGAACAATGTAGCAAATTATTTGGTGCATATTATACAGATTGCCGTTCATTATCAGGCATGAATGCATTACAGAACATTTTATTATCATTGGTAAAGCAGAATGATAATATCCTGATTTTGTCACCAGAAAGTGGAGGTCATGCAGCATTGCCTAATATATTAGACAGGTTAAATATAAATTATATTGAGGCACCATTTGACTACGATATCAGTGATTATGATTATGATGGTGTTAATAGCATTTTAGAAGAACACGATATTAATTTTGTACTATTTGCTCCTACAGATATAATATTTCTTCCAATTTTTAATAAATTACACTTGCCATCAAACACTGTTTTAATATTTGATGCATCACAGGTATTGGCATATTATATTAATAATATAAGAGAAAACCCTTTGTATATGAATAATAAAGTTATATTAATGGGTGGAACTCACAAAACTATACCAGGTGTGGCGAAAGCACTCATAATGACAAATGATGAAGAATTAGCATATAAAATTGATGAGACAATTAATCCATTATATTTGAGAAATACTCATATGCAAAATGTTGCCAGTCTTATTTTGACATTGATTGAGATGGAGTATTTTTCGGAAAAATATTGCATTAACATGACAAAAAATAGTAATTACCTTGGGAAAAAATTAGATGAATTGGGGTTGCAAGTTATCAATCGACAAGGAATATATTCACAAACACATCAATTATTTCTTCATATGTCAAGGTCAGAAAGAGATTCATTTTTTTGTAGAGCAAACCAGTTAGGGGTTTCATTGAATAAAAAAGATAAAAGATTGTTTAAAGGAAGTGGAATTAGGCTTGGACTACAAGAAGTAACAAGATATGGTTGGGGAGTTGAAGAAATGGATATTATTGCAGAAATACTATTTCTGTTATACAAAAACCAAATGAAAGACGTAACGACTTTGTTAGAAAAATTGAATATAAACAGAGAAATTCAATATACTTTTAAGGAGATTTAGAGACTAATGAATGTAAGTGTAATTATGAATGCGATAGGATGGATAGTTACTGTTTTGGGGGGACCAAGTGCAGTATATTTTATATATACTAAGATAAAATATAGAAAGAATATTTCTTGGAAGAAAATTATGAAGGAAGGGATAGAGGATTTAGCTCAAAAAGTAGAAAAAATAAACCCTGACTATATTATTACTTTCTCTGGTAGAGGCTCAATAGTATGTAGCTTAGTAGTTACAGAGTTGGATAATAAATATCCTGTGTATATGTGCCTATTAAAAAGAAGATATAATAAGAACTTTCTTAATCCGCAAAATTGGATGAGTTTTGATACATCAAAATGGACAATTTTTGTGCCTGACGAAGTATTAAATTTTAAAGATAAAAAGATTTTAATTATTGATGATTTAACTAATTCAGGAGAGACGATAGAAAAATTGACACAACATTTGATAAAACATGGTATTAATAATCAGAATTTGTTTAGCATGGCATTAATTGCGAATGTAGATATTTTATCAAGATTACATATACCACAAGAATACTGGAAAAAGGTAGAAATATCAGAATACAATGTTCCTTGGGGAAAAACTGAAATAAAGTAAAAGGTATAACCAAAACTTTTAAGTATTTACACTGTTTCGCTTATGACGATAAATCAAAGGCTGAAATATACATTTTTTCTTGTATTCATTTTTTAAGGAGAGGGGTGCCGAAAAGTGTACATTTAGGAACTGAATAATAAGGGCATAGAATCAGTGTCAAAAAGTAGAGACTTTCCATTATGGGAGGTCTCATTTTTTATGTAAGCATTTTAAGACTAGGAAAGGAGCAAATAATCATGAAGAGATGAAGGATTTGCAGAGGTAGTGTTGGAATCAGTAGAGTAAATTTGAGAGGGTGGGTAGTCGGCTGTGTGCTGGCTACCTGCTTTTTATTTTTAAGATATTTTTATGTATACAATTCGATTGAGAAATTGTCTTTGAAAGGGTACAATTATAATGTATGTATAGTGCAGTTGAAAATGATACACAGTGTGTTCCGGTTTGTAATAGGTGGCGTTTAAAAGCCGGATACCATGTGGAAAGGAGTGGAAATAGTATGTCTAGAGGAAGAATACTGGAGCTAAAAAATAATTATGGAATAATTGATACAGACGCATATAAAGTTGAACATGAATGGATACCGTTTAGAATAGAAAAATCTATGTTGGAAGAAAAAGAAGGAAAACAATATATTAAATACACAGATGAGGTTGAGTTTTCCTTAAGTCAAAGTCAGGGAGTAAGAGACCGAGATATTAAAGAAGCCACAGATATTAGGTTTATAGGAGATGAATGGAAATATCAAGAACGAATTATTGAGAATAATGCCATTCAAAATATTAGAAAAAGGTTAAGTGAATACAATTTCTATTATCCGGTATTGGATGATAAGGAATTTGTCGATTGGCTTGAAGGTAATAACTTTCAACCAAGAATGTTGGAATACTTATCGCCGGGAATATTTACTTGCAAAGAAATCATAAAAATGCAAGCAGGAAAGCATATTGACCTTGATTGTATTGATGCTAAGTTTAAAATAGGTTTGCTTTTTGTAATAGATAGAATAGATATTGAGTTTAGGAAAAACATTTTGTCATGGATTACTGGCATAGAAAATGCTTATAAAACATATTTCAATAGAATAAGGATTGCTGATGACGGACATGATGTAGGAGCAGAAGTAATATCAGAATGGGTAGCCAAGAAACCTAAAATTGCGAAGTTGATTAAGCGGGCAAGAGATAAAAGAAGCTACAGGGGCAGCTCGGATGAGTTTGACTACTTAACGGATGAGAATGCTGTGCCATTGTTGGATTTGATGGAACAGTTAGAGTTAAACGAGTTGTCAGAACTTATAACTATTTTTTATGATGTTTATTCTAGGAAAGACAGCATTCCAGATATTTTACATAAAATGAAAGAATGTATAGGATTTATCAGTGATTTGTGCGCCATAAGGAATGCAGCAGCTCATGGACGGTCAATTCTGCCTACATTTATGGATCCTGATTATAACGGAAATTGGGATTTAGAATTTGATAATGTTGAAGGAAGATGTAGTGTGGAAAAGTGGATACTGTATGATTTGCTAAAGAAGAAGTGGGAGAGAATGAGACTTGGAGATTACTCCAAGCAAATAGTAAATACTTTATATGGAAATCCGCTTCGTAGAGCGTGGATAGAGCTTAATTACATATACTTCTACATAATTCGGGAAATAGAGAAAATGAGTTTCAAATTATTTGTGACCGAGGCAGAATGGTTTCTTAGCAAGGAAGAAGATATAAGGCAACAAATGAGCGATGTAAATTTGTGCAGTTTAAGACTTTCTGATATGGGAAATACAACTTTAGGCGTTACAGTACCGCCTTATGATGAGATAGCACAAGAGGCTTTTTCTGTATGGGAATTGTTTGAAGGTAAATATAGATAATACAAAAATCGCACCCGCTAAACTGCAGGTGCGATACTTTTGTCAATATTACGAGTCCTACGCAGCTCCAGGACGGAACAACATATGACTCTAATAATATTATACACCATATTTGTATGAAGTCAAACAAAAAATTATTCACTTAGAAGGCTTTCATCATTATCAGAAGTAGTAAATTTCTCGCTTACAGGATAGGAGAAGTTTTTGCCCATTTTCTGAAAGCCATATTCCAGATAATGTGATTTGGGGATGAAGTTATTTTCCGTAAGATTATGTAGTTTGGTGAAAAGCTCTACAAGCCATTCCTGAAATTCTGTTCCTGGTTCTTTTTGGTCAAGCTCATTTTCGTAATAATGTCTCACGATACCAGCAAATATATCGGCGAACTGTACTGCAGGAGTTACAGCAGAGCTGACAAACAAAGGCATTTCTAATATGTGATGGAAAGAACGCCCAAACTTCGTTTTGAAAAGAAAACCTGTAATTGCCTCAGCAATTTTTCGGTCAGCATCCTCATGCACCTCATCAAATATCATCATAGCTTTGCCATAGTGATGATGATTACAGTAAAACTCAACCTTTTTTAAAAGAAGGTAATACTGTTTTGGAAGATGATGCTCCGGAACAATAATTGGTTCATCTGGCTTGTCCATAATTATGGCAAAAATAGCAGCGTCATAAGAGGTAATGATGTCCACCATGCCTTCAACATACGCTTTATTATTTGTACGGTTCTTAGTAATAGTTGCTTCACGAATTAGTTTTGTAGACTTTATTTCGTCCTGTTTTCCGTAAATGGAATCTTTTAATTTGTATATCTGATTTGTGATCGGTTTAATATCATTCTCATGGATACAGACACCAAGCAGGATAGGATTCTTGGTTGAATCTGTAGGGCGAGGGTATCCACTTTCGTCTATGAATGTAAGCATATGAATAGATTGCTCCTTTGTTAAGTAGTGAATTGATTATACTATAAAATGGGTTAACATACTACCAAATTTATAGAGATTGTTGCCTGTTATTTATGTCTTGAGTGGTGGGCATATTTTCCCCAAGATACTGATTGAGATTTTCCTGTTTCCGTTTCAGCTCACGCACTTCCTTTTCGCAATCCTTATAGGTGGAAGTCAGTTCACTTTTCTGCTTCATCAGTTCCTGATATTCTGCTTTCAGCTTATCAACATTCAAGCTCTTTATGTTTATGCCCGCCTGTTCAAGCATACGTCTTGCGCCGCCATATAGGATGATCTGGCTCTCGTATCTACGGAAATAAGCGTCCGGGTTCTTGGCTTTCTTGTAAGCAATATGGTAGGAGCGGTTGTCTTTGTATTGCTCGGCATATTTGATGATTTCCGCAAGGTCTTTCATGCGGTGTTCCAGTTCCACAACGCTCTGCTTGGCGGACTTGCCCGCTTCGGTTTTTACAGTAATTTTATGCTCCAGATCGGAGAGAGAACCAGCTTCATTATAGCTTTGTGCGGCAATTTTCAGATTCTCGATTGCCGCACACTGTTGCAGTCCGGGACTGCTCTGGAATTTCTCGTCCGAGGTGTCAATGAGCCTGCGGGTGGAGTAATCCTTTTTCGGGATAACTGCCTTTCGTTCCCACTTCTTTTCAATGCGTTCCCGGATACGTTCCTTTGTGTATTCTTTCCCTAAAGACCTAGCACTGCCACGAACAAAACGCTCCTTGTCCAGAGGTTGGGAAGAGATATATTTCACAGCATCTTCTCCAAAAGTTTCCCCTTTGATTTCGTAACCTTTTGTCCGCATCAGAAGCAGAAATTCTTCGTAAGAGGAAGCCGATTTGATACAAAAATTGATGTCCCGCATGAGCTGTGTTTTCCAGGTTGAACCATTCTGATCAGACTGCCATTCCTTGTATTTTTTGCCACGTTCATCGCCGGGAATGATGACAGAAAGATGGTGTTCTTTGCACAGCTCATCACTCAGGTGGCGGATGCGGTGGTAGGTTTGTGTGCAGTCATGGTATTTGTTATATTCAATGTTGTCAGCCGCACAAAAGATGATATGATTGTGTATATGCCCATTATCAATATGCGTGGTGACAACATACGAATATTTCCCATCTAAAACCTTGTCTGCAAGCTTTTTTCCGATGCGGTGCGCTTCCTCATAACCGACCTAGCCCGGAGCAAAAGCCTGTATTAAATGATAGGCTTTGTTGGGAATGTTTTCCCTGCAATGGTCAAGCGTATATTTAAAGTCAATTGCCGCAGTTTCGGGCGCACACGCATAAGACGAAACATAGATTTGTTCATCGGTTTTGTTCGGGTTGCAGATATATTCTATGGCTTTATCAACGGTTGCTTTGATAGCATGGATTTTTGTGTATGCCATATCTCATTCATCAACTCCTTTACTTCGTTTATATCCTCTTGATAAATGTTTCCGGTGCTGTTTACCTTCTTTGCGATCTGGTTTAAATTGGAGCTGATACGTCCCAGTTCCGTATTGTAATTTCGCAGATAACTGTAATCAACATCATACACATATCCATATAAGATCTGCTTGCGCAGGAAAGGTCAAGGTATACCACAGGAAAATCAAAGAAAAAATAAAAGAGGGTTAGGGATACTTCCCTATGGAAATTCACACGCATATACGATAGGAAAGTGTGGGGAATTTCGCCTGTGTCATGACACAGGCAGTGCTTGCTAAGGTTGTTTTTGGCACTTCCTTAGGATGTGCCAGATGCTTTGTTATTTAGAATAAAAGTAAAATAAATACTTGACGTTCAAATCTTACAGATGTAAGATATAAGGGAGATATTATATACCGAAAAAAAATCATGATTGCTTTGACATAACTTTTGAAATGGAAAGAACAATTTTTTTTAAAATGAAATCTTACAAACGTAAGAAAAAAGAAAAAGGAGACACTATGATGAAGAAAAAAAGCAGGATATACATTATATGGCTCATGAATTTATGCTTGATTACAACTGTGGTTGCCTTTTTTGTATGGTATGAAAGTGTACCTGATGTATCACCGGAGAATGCTTTAAAAACATACATGGCGCATATTTTAAATCGGGAGTATGAACAAATGTATGAAATGATTGATGCAGGAACATCCGGGAATATCAGCAAGGAAGATTTTGTAAAACGTAATTCTGCTATTTATGAGGGAATTGGTGTAGATAATATGAAAGTTCATATCACATCTTATGATAAAGAACAAAAAGAAATCTGTTATGAAACATCTATGGATACTGTTGCAGGAAACGTAACTTTTGAAAATAAGGCATCATTTATACAGGAAAAAGGCAAATATAAGCTGATATGGAATGATTCTTTGATATTTCCAGAACTGGATTCCACAGATAAAGTAAAAGTGTCTACAACAAGTGCTAAGAGAGGGCAGATTATAGACCGAAATGGTCACTTGCTTGCAGGCGAGGGAGTGGCTTCTTCTATAGGCGTAGTTCCCGGAAAATTAGAGAATAAGAATGATGCTATCAGTCAGTTGGCAGAATTATTGGAAATGAAAACAGAAGATATAGAAAAAAAATTAGCAGCAAAATGGGTAAAAGATGATTCATTTGTACCATTAAAAACAGTTCCAAAGGTGAATGAATTAAAACTGATGTCGATTGAGCCAGATCAGGAAACATTGGCAGAGAAAGACCGACAGGAGAAATTATTAGAGATTCCAGGTGTGAAAATTTCAGATATCACTGTAAGGGAATACCCACTGGGGGAGGCTGCTGCACATTTAGTGGGATATGTTCAAAACGTTACAGCAGAAGATTTAGAAGAACACGCCGGGGAGGGATATACATCGAACAGTGTGATTGGAAAAAGTGGAATGGAAGGATTATTTGAAAAAGAATTAAAGGGACAGAATGGGTGTGCTATTTCTATTGTTGATTCAAACGGCAATAAGAAAAAAATCGTAGTAAGCACGATTGTGGAAAATGGAAAAGATATAAAACTAACGATAGATTCGGATTTGCAGAAAGAATTATATGAACAATTTAAAGATGATAAGAGTTGTACGGTTGCTATGAACCAGTATACAGGAGAAGTGTTGGCGTTAAGCAGTACACCGTCATATGATAACAATGATTTTATTATGGGAATGTCAAATGAAAAATGGACTGCACTTAATGAAGATGAAAGAAAACCTATGTATAATCGTTTTCGACAGGTCTGGTGTCCAGGCTCTACGTTTAAGCCAATCATAGCTGCTATTGGATTAACAACGGGTGCGATTGATCCTAACGAGGATTATGGAAATGAAGGTTTGAGCTGGCAGAAAGATTCCTCATGGGGATCTTATTATGTAACGACGCTTCATGCTTATGAGCCGGTTATTCTAAAAAATGCTTTAATTTATTCGGATAATATTTATTTTGCAAAGGCGGCATTAAAAATTGGGGAAAACGATATGGAAAGTTCATTAACAAAACTAGGATTCAATGATGTACTTCCATTTGATATTAAGATGGCAAAATCGCAGTTTTCCAATACAGAAAAAATTGAAAAAGAGGTACAGTTGGCTGATAGTGGCTATGGACAAGGTCAGATTCTTGTGAATCCTTTGCATATGGCTTGTATGTATTCTGCATTTTGCAATGAAGGAAATATGATAAAACCATATCTTACATATAAGGAAGATGCAATGCCTGATGTCTGGATTAAAGAAGCATTTACAAAGGATGTGGCGCAAACTGTTTTGGAGGATACGAAAGAAGTCATAAACAATTCTCACGGAACTGGCTATGCAGCACATAGAACGGATATTATATTAGCCGGAAAAACTGGAACTGCAGAAATCAAAGCATCAAAAGATGATACAACGGGGACTGAATTGGGATGGTTTTCTGTTTTTACAACAGACAAGAATATGGAGCGTCCTATTATGATCGTCAGCATGGTAGAAGATGTAAAAGGAAGAGGTGGAAGCGGTTATGTTGTCAAAAAAGATAGTCAGGTTCTTGAAAAGTGGTTTTCTGGTAATTAGTATAGGATTTTCGATGGGGATTTCGGGGTGTAAAGGGAATACAGAAGAACCAGTATCTTCTGAACCTATTGAAATTGTCAGTGAGAAAGGAATGGATGACAATTTTATAAATATTCCGATAGATATTTATGAGGAAGCCACAACAAAAAATAAGCTGAAGGATATGGAAACAGTACGTAAAGTTGTAGAAAGATTTGGGGAATGTGGATATGCGGCAGTTGATTGTGAAAATCGAGTTGATATGACACAAATACAAAATGTGATAGATTTTTGTGATTCGGTGGAAAAACAAGAAAAAGCAGAAGTGACAATACTCCAAGTGAGCAGTCTGGGAGGATTTTCGGTCTACCATTTACAGACAGAAAATGGAGCGGTTCATGTGAAAAGATGCTATTACGGATACAAAGATGGGATTATGAAAAGTGAGGATGAAGGTGAATATCAAACCGATTATTGGAGATATACCGATGATGGATATATGATGTTCTCCGGAACATATTTTTCAGAAGAATTGTATGTATTAACATTGAGTTCAGCAGAAGAACATGTAGCATTTCGTGTACTGCCATTGGATGCAAAGTGCAGGGAATTAAATGAGAAATATCTTTTACCAATAGGATACGAGTTAAATAATATGTTTTTAGTAGATTGGAGTGAGGACGATTTTGGAGAGCTGAATTTCTATGATATGTTTGATTTGTTGTATCCAAAACTGCATAAAGAGAAATTTCCATATGTAGCAGATGATAATTTAGGAATAGGTGCAGTTTATCATATCTCAAAAACAGAGTTTGAAAATGTGATTATGGAATACTTTCATATCGACAGCAATGAATTGCAGGAAAAAACCATTTATGATGCTCAGACACAAACATACGAATATAAGCCAAGAGGATTTTATGAGATAGAGTATCCAGAATATCCGTATTCCGAGGTGGTTGGGTATAAAGAACATTCGGATGGGACGATAACGCTCAACGTTCATGTGATATATCCGTATGCAGGCGATTCAAATGTATATATGCATGATGTTACGGTCAGACCATTATCTGACGGGGGATTCCAGTATGTATCAAATTACATTGTTTCAGAGGAAGAAAATAACAACATTACATGGCATACACCGCGTTTAACTGAAGATGAATGGAATGATATATACGGAGGACAGTGATGAATCCCTGATGTGATTGAATGGAAAGGACAATATTTATGAAAAAGCGTATTTGGTTCATTGTGCTGATCAGTTGCCTGCTATGTGGATGCATAAGGAAAGATAGGACATCAGATAGTCAGTTGATGGATAGTAGAGATGTTGATTCTACGGAAGAAAACGAGAATGCAAAAGAAGATGTTGCAGAACAGTGGGAAAAAGGTTATGACCTTCCAATAGATGAGCCGGAAAGAAAAGAAGCAGAGGATGAGTGTAAAATGATTCTGGAACTTATTTCAGATATTTATGCTCAGGCAGATAAAGGAGAGGCAGCTGATACGGTTCTGGATGATAAGACAATTTATAAAATGCAGGATCGGATAAAAGAAAAAGGGTATCCGGTTACAACAATGAAAGCATATGCAGCAATGGAAAATTATAAAAAAGTCGAAGATTTTCTTAAAAACTGTCAGGAAGAGAAAGTTGGTTCGGTTGTTCTTTACGAGTTGCATTCAGATGGTGGCATTGGCAGAGATAAATTTATTTTTGATGGAAAGGACATGTATTTAATAGGTGCGTGTGCTATATGGAACACCAATGATACATATGGATTGTCCTATATTTCTTATGCGAGGATAAAGGAGTGGAAATATACGGATAAAGGATGGTTTTGTTATGAATTATGTGTTCCGGAACCGCCGGAGGTTACAGAGATTGTTGCCGGAAGCTGTCTGGTAAGAATAAAGCCATTATCTAAGGAACAACGGGAAATGTCAGAAAGATGCGTACAAGGTCTGGGGTATCAGGGAAATAATCTTTTATGCTCGAATTGGGATACTGACCATATGGAAAAACTGGACTATAATGGAATGTATGAATATTTGTATGCCATGAAACATCAGAAAGCGTTTGATGCCGAGGATTATCCAAATGGAATACCAAAAGAAGAATTTGAGAGTTTGATCATGGAATATCTTCCGGTAACAGCAGAGCAAATTCAGGAATATGCGGTATTTGATGAAAAAAATCAGACTTATGTATGGGTACGACTAGGCTGCCTTAACTATGCACCAACTTTTTTCGGAACTTCGCTGCCGGAGGTTATTGATATCAAAGAAAATGAGGATGGAACAGTGACATTAACGGTGGATGCGGTGTGTGATATGGTCATTTGTGATGATGCAGTCATAACCCATGAACTTACGGTAAAGTTTGCTGATGATGGTAGCTTTCAATATTTGGGGAATAAAATCCTTGATAATGGAATTAAGGAGATACCAGCCTATCAGTACCGAATTAAAGAATGATTGATAATATTGGTGATGATGGTAATATTACAGATGTAAGAGAGTGAGAATAAATGAAAAAAATAAAATTGGTTGGAATATTGGCAGCAGTTGTATTGATAGGCAGTGTGATTTCAATTCCACTTATAAATAACCATACAGCCTATAAGGTGGAAAAGGCATTATGTGAAATCCCGTTGCCAGAGGAAACAGAATTGATAGAGTCGTTGTCACAGGCTGGGAAGCTGACGGGTAACGGAAATGGAATGCAGTATTTCGGAGCAATTTTAATTCGAAGTGATTTGTCTTTGGAAGAATTGGATGCTTACTATTCAGGGTACAGAAGTAATGAGTGGGAATATCTTGTAGATATCCAAGAAGGACAAGAGATTGAAGTGGTCGATCATAGTACATTGCAATTTGCGGAGCAGATAGAGAGTAAAGGATATTACATTGTGTATTCGTGGGGAGATGGGAATTCTTTGCTGAAAGAGATAGATATTCGTGGACACTAAAAAGGAGCAAGATGAATTATGAAATATATTTCCAAAATCAGTAAAATCAGTAGCTTCATATTTTACATATTTCTATTGTGCCAATTATGGCATTTATGCCAATATGGAAGGATGGTGTAAAAATGATTATAAAGTCTATTATGACCGATGAAGATAGAAAAGCATTAGAGTATATGCTTTCGTTAGAATATGCTATGCCATATCAATTACTTAAGACAAAAAATAATAGAAGGAAAATTATTTATATAATGACACCAGTATTATTTTTGTTATCAATCGGCTGCTATTTTGTAAAGAGTTATCCGATGTTTTATGTGGACATGGGGATTTCTATTATTGCATTGATTTGGATTATTTGGTTTCAATCTAAGGGAAAAAAATTTGAAAATAATGTCCATGAATTTGTATGGAATAAATCAAGATATAACAAAGTGGAAATTGATGTTCAGGGAATAAAATTAGAAGATAAAAAGATCTGTGAACTTAAAGAAATAGATAGAGTCTTTTTATACAAAGATTTTTTCTTACTCATAACGAATGAAAAGAAGTTACTTGTACTAAAAACAGTAGGTGTAGAGACAGAAGAACTTATTAAGATTATTAAAGAAGCTGATATCTTATTTGAAAAAAGAGAAGAACCATTTAATATTTATGAATATTGCAAAAAGCAGTAATTAAAAAAAAGAAAAAACGAGTAAAAGTTAATTCTACAGTTAACCTTTACTCGTTTTTGTTATTTCTGTGATACCCAGATATTCATGTCTGACAAGATAGACATGGTTATTTCAGTTGCGTTGCCTCCGGTAGCATCGCTGTCTGCACCAATGTTGGTAGCAAAAAAGTATGTATTATCTGCAGTTTCAATATAGCCGATAAACCATCCGTTCACATCCTGGCCATCCACACGGCCGGTTCCGGTCTTTCCGTAGAATGTTCCGGCATCGGAAGAAGAAAGACAGATGGCATCTTTTACTGCATTGATGTTTTCAGGAGCAAAGCCAAAGCTGTTATTCTGCAGCTTAGTTAAAAGTTCGACTTGCTCTATTGGAGAAATTTTCAAGGATGATTCCATCCAATAAGTGGAGAAATCACCGCTCATGTTCTTATTTCCATATCCGATTTTCTTGATATAATCGTAAACGGAAGCAGTACCAAGTTGTTCGTCCACTGATTGGAAGTACCAGTTCACAGATGAAGCCATAGCAGACTGTAAGGTCTGATCAGCGTTCCATGCTTCAAACGGATAGTTTTCTCCATTCCATGCAATAAAGGAATCTTCTGGTGTAATGACACCTTCTTCCAATCCAAATAAAGCATCATATATCTTGTAAGTGGAATCCGGCGCAACTCGTAGCGTAGCATGTTCTATATCATGTATGCTCCAGGCATCATTTCCCAGATCGTATAAAACAAAGCTTCCTTCGTATTTTCCAAAGTATTTAGAAAAATCTACATATGAAATATTTTCTGAGGAAGATTTCCATTGGTAGTGACTTTCGTCCGCTGCATATGTAGAAATAAAAGGTGTAAGTCCCATTATTAGAACTGTGGTCAGTATAAAAGCAGTCATGCCTTTTAATTTCTTGCAAAACGTTGGTTTCTCATAAGAGGCAATGTTGATAATGCGCCGCTTCATTTGTTTCATGTTTCCGCTAAGGTTGGCGGCAAAAGGAAAAGGAGAAAAGGAGACCTTTTCTATAAAGTTAATCAGCGTATTTCCATAATCTTCATAATCGTCCTCTTCAAGCATTTTTAGAACAGAAGTGTCACAGGCAACTTCTCTGTCATTACGCATTTCTCTTAGTGCAAACCAGACAAAGGGGTTAAACCAATAAAGCACTCCGGCAAAGTTCATAAGATAATTGGCAATGGCATCCTTATGTCTGTAGTGTTGCAGTTCATGCAATAGCATATATCTCATATCAGATTCATGATAATCTGAGATTAAATGAATTGGCAGATAAATACATGGCTTCAAAAATCCTACGATAATAGGGGATTTCAAAAAAGCGGTACTGTATACAGGAATATTCCTTATTATTTTCATCTCATTCAAGCATCTGTTATATAGTCTGCGAACTTTCGGATTTTGAAGGGGAAGTGCAGATCTCTTTATAGTGCGTAAACGAAGAGAAGATTTGATTACCAATATCATCATCACAAGCATTCCCACAATCCATATACTCAATAAAATGTACCCGGTAACGGATGATGTGTCATGGTTTACAGAAATGGCAAAGTCATTCATCCAATTTGTAGTACCGGATAAATCGGTATTCATAACATTATTTGTACCAACATCTGCATGAGAAGTGGTGGAGTTTTGTACGCTACTGAGCCATGAGAAAATTTGCGGGAAACTAACTGGACGGAAGGGTATAAAAGGTACTGCTAAAAGTCCGAGTAACAGCAACCACAGATTATACTGCATCCGGCTGGACAAGTTGTTTCTGAATACCCATTTGGCTATCAAAAGAATTACGATGATACCGCTGATCAATACATTGCATAATAAAAAGCGTATCATGAAATTAGCCATGTTAATCGCCTCCTTTTTTTCCGCTCTTGGATAGAAGAGAGCGAAGTGTTTCTATTTCTGGTTCTGTCAGTTTGTCATTTTCTATGTATGCAGATAACATAGCTGTAATATCCCCGTCATAATAACGATTAAGAAAGGAATTACTTTCTTGGCAAATATATTCACTTTCTTTTACTAATGGAGTATAAACGAAAACACGACTTTGTTTTTCATAAGTGAGTACACCTTTAGTAACAAGACGTTTAATAAGTGTTTGTATCGTTTTAGGACTCCAGCTTGTTGACTGCAGTAATTTTTCTGTTATTTCATTGGTGTTAATTGGAGCATGTTTCCATACGATTTTCATAACTTCAAATTCTGCTTCCGAAATTTGTGGTAAATTCTTCATGTAAATCACTCCTTAAATCTTACGCCTGTAATAAGAATAGTATATTCTGTATTTTATGAAATGTCAATTTTGGAAAAATAGTTGGCTGTAAATCTTACTTATATAATAATTAAATTATTACATAAGTAAGATTTAAGAAGGTGGAAAGTTATGGGGAAAATTTTGCTGTTGTCATTTGAAAATAGTGAAGATGATGTTATTAGCGAGATATTAAGCATATTAGAAAATAAGCAAATGAAAATATGTGAAAATAGAAACATAAAAAAATGCTTAGAATTTCAGGGATTAACAATAAATGCTGAAAAACGGTTGGCAGTAAAAGGAAACAAAGAAATAGAATTTACTTTTACAGAATTTGAGATTCTTTTACTGTTAGCGCAAAATGCTGGAATGGTATTTAGCAAGGAGAAAATATATAATATTGTCATGAGCCATATCCGCAACCTGCGTGAGAAAATAGAAGATAATCCAAGTAAACCGATTTACATACAGACTGTATGGGGAGTAGGGTATCGCTTTAATAAAAATTTAAGCAGTGGTCTGTGAGTTATAATTCAGATCACTGCTTATTTTTCCTTTTTAACACCCAAGAGATATTCACAATTCAGCAAGGGCAACCACTTCATAATCGCTACTTTTTTGAACTGTCGCTGATTTGTTTTAACATACCGATACTTTCAATAAAATCCTTTTCGACTGGAGAGAGCGTATCATCCAGTCGATTCTTATATTTATCATATTCTGCATGAGCTTTTTCGATAGCCTGTTTATGGCTGACGCGACCGCTACTGGTAAGAATATCACGTCGGGTCATTTTCAGATAATCGTCAATGGTTTCCAGCCAGTCTTTCATATACATTGGTTCTTTGTTAAGGGCGTGTACCTCAGCAATATCAAGGTAGGCGGTGACAATCTTATTGAGAGCGTCAAGCACCTGTTCAGTAAGATTGTTCTTTGCTACTTCTACATCAGAACGACGGATTTCGTTATGTTCCCACGAGGTAAGCCCCATATTTTCTTTTTCTGCATCGGCACGCTCATAGATTACTTCTGCGGCGGTATGCTTGTGGGCAGCCCAGTGCATTTTGTTTTGCACCTGTTTGAAGAACAGGACAGAGCTTTCAGCATGGGGATTATAATCAATGCTGGTAGCAGAGATTTCCAGAACCTTTCTCCAAAATACTTTTTTCTGCGGAGCGGATGTCTCTGATACGTGCAAGCAATTCGGCAAAGTAATTGCCTCCGCCAAGTCTCTTTAATCGGTCATCATCTAATGCAAATCCCTTTTTCATGTATTCTTTTATGATTCCCATAGCCCAGATACGGAACTGTGTACCTCGGTGGGATTTTGCACGGTAGCCTACGGAGATAATGACATCAAGGTTATAGTAATCTACATTATATTTTTTGCCATCTGTGGTAGTGTAGGCAAATGAATCATATGAGTTATAAAGGGTTTTCGAGAATTGACAGAGAATTTGTAGGATAATATAATGTGTATATTCCAGTGGCAAAGGATGAGCAGGTATTACTATAAAAAAAGAAAGCAATAAGAGGAGATTAAGTTGAAAAAGAAAAAAGATGAGATAACTATCCGCTCTAGCGCAGCGGAATACTTAACCTATGTTGCCTCAGTAGGTGATCAGCAGGACAGCATTGAGATGCGCTATGAGGATGAGAATATATGGCTGACACAGAAGATGATGGCCACATTGTACGATGTGGATGTTCGTACAATCAATGAGCATATCAAGAAGATTTATTCTGATTCAGAGCTTGAGGAAGATTCAACTATTCGGAATTTCCGAATAGTTCAAACGGAAGGGGCTCGTCAGGTTACACGTGATACCAAGCACTATAGCCTTCAAATGATCATTGCCGTAGGCTTCAAGGTCAATTCCGAGTGTGCCGTACAGTTTCGTAAATGGGTAAACCAGATCGCCAAGGACTACACCATCAAAGGCTGGGTGATGGATGATGAACGGCTGAAACGAGGAACGTATCTGACAGAGAAGTATTTCGATGAGCAGTTAGAGCGTATCCGTGAAATTCGTGCCAGTGAAAGAAAGTTCTATCAGAAGATCACTGACTTGTATGCGACAGCCATTGACTATGATAAAGAAGTATGTGGCTGAACGTAATGCCGGAATTGAAGCATTTTAAGATGAATAGTTAACAAAGAGAGGTGCATATGCTATGCCAGGTATACTCGTGGTTGAAGATGATGAAAATTTAAATCGTGGAATTACATTCTCACTGAAAAAATCCGGATATGAGGTTTTTTCAGCAGAATCAGTGAAAAAAGCGAAAAGAATTGCAAGTGATAATAATGTGGATGTTACCATTTGTGATGTGAATCTTCCGGATGGGAATGGACTGGAATTTGTAAGGTGGATGAGATGCAATTATAATACATACATTATTTGCCTTACAGCACTAGATCAGGAGATGGATCAGGTTATGGGATATGAAGCAGGGGCAGATGATTATATTACAAAGCCGTTTAGTCTTTCGGTACTTCTTTTGAAAATAGAAGCACATTTCCGCCGCAGACAGGAGAAAACGGAAGCCGGAAAGATGATTTCGGGAGATATCGTATTTATCGCAGGAGAAATGAAAGTCCTGATAAAGAGTCGTGAAATCAGTCTGACAAAAACGGAGTTGAAAATGCTGACTTTTTTTCTTCAGAATCCGAAACAGATTCTTTCAAAAACACAAATATTGGAAAATGTGTTTGATCTGGAAGGGGATTTTGTGGATGAAAATACAATCGCTGTCAATATCAGAAGACTCCGTGAGAAAATCGAAGACAATCCGGCTGCACCGGTCTATATAAAGAATATCAGAGGTCTTGGGTATATATGGAATCAGGAGGTAAGGCAGTGACAAAGAGATATCGCAAGAAGATTACAGTAGTGCTATCCTTGGTATTACCTGTCATATTATTTTTTGCAATATTAAATTGCTTTACCACGTATGTGTTTTATGAAGATTATAAATATAAAATGAATCTTATGACAGAGATTGCTGCAAAGGAAGAATTTTCCGGGCTGGATGCTGTTTCGGAATTGCTTAAGGATAAGGATATTGAAACTAACGAACAGGGAATGCGATTATTGGAGCAATATGGATACTGGGGGAATAAAGGGAATGCATTTTATTCGCAATTCCGGCATCAGGTTATGGTGACCGGTGCTGTAAGCACTGTGATATGTGTGCTTCTTTTGACTTTTTTATTTTATTGGAAGAAAAAAGAAGATGCGTGTCATCAGAAAATTTTAGACCAGTTGGAAGAAATTCTGATCAGATTCCGTGAAAATAAATTTGATGATTTACTGAAAACGGAAAATCATGCAGAACTGGAAAAATTGAATGACCAGCTTGAAGCAATCGGACATCATATTCAGTTGATAAAGGAAGAAGCAAGGTCAGAAAAGGAGAACACGAAAGAAATGGTTTCTGATATTTCTCACCAGTTAAAGACACCGGTTGCAGCTTTGGATACATGTTTTAGTGTGCTGATGCAGAATGACTTAAGTGCCACAGAACAGGAGGAGTTTCGTATCCGTTGTCGGAGTGCTCTGGATGGACTGGAGACATTATTGCAGTCGCTTCTTGAAATATCCAAGATGGAAACTGGACTGATTCAGATTAATAAGAAAAAACTTCCGCTTATGGATACTGTCATATCTGCTGTGAACTGTACTTATCCCAAAGCGGATGAGAAAGAAATTGAATTCGTTTTTGACTATGCAAAAGAGCTGGAAACATGCATGGTTATGCAGGATAAAAGGTGGCTTGGTGAAGCTGTGATCAACGTTTTAGATAATGCAATCAAGTACAGTCCGTGTGGTTCAAAAATATTTATCCGGTTACAAAAAAGAAACGATCTTGTAAGAATGGAAATTGAGGATCAGGGAATTGGTATTCCGCAGAATGAGTATCACAAAATTTTTCAACGATTTTACAGAGGAAGTTCCAGGGAGGTCATGGAAAAGAGTGGTACAGGAATCGGACTTTTTCTATCGAGAGAAATTATCGAAAAACACGCAGGTACGATTACGGTAACTTCCGGCAAAAAGAAAAAAGGAAGCATGTTTGTGATTCAATTACCATATGTTGGTTAAATTTTAAGTGGGCAGAAATCTTACAATTCTGTAAGACTTCTGCTCGTTTTTTGAAAGTGAAATGAAAGATTGTCCTGATACAATTTGGATGTAGGATGAAAAGGAGGCAACACATGAGTGTGATATTAGAAACCAAGCAGCTTTGTAAGTTTTATGGCGCAGGTGAGAATCAGGTCAAAGCGGTCAATCAGGTGGACATTCAGATTGAGCAGGGAGAATTTGTCGCAATTGTTGGAAAGTCAGGTTCCGGTAAAAGTACATTACTTCATATGCTTGGAGGGCTTGACACCCCTACAAAAGGCAGTGTTACTTTAGCAGGAAAAGATTTATACAGGATGAAGGAAGATGCCCTTGCTGTTTTCCGAAGAAGAAAAATCGGATTTGTTTTTCAGGCATTTAATCTGGTTTCATCTGTTAATGTCTGGGAAAATATTGTACTGCCACTGGGGCTGGATGGAAGAAAAGTGGATGAAGCGTATGTAAATGATATTATTGCAACTCTGGGGATTGAAAACCGGATTTATAATCTGCCAAATCAGTTATCCGGAGGACAGCAGCAGAGAGTAGCAATTGCAAGAGCACTGGTGAATCGTCCGGAAATTATATTTGCAGATGAGCCGACAGGAAATCTTGATTCTAAGACCAGTGATGAGGTAATCGCCCTGCTTAAGATGACAGCAAAAAAATATGGACAGACAATTGTAATGATTACCCATGATGACGAAATTGCACAGGTCGCCGATCGTATTCTGGTAATTGAGGATGGACAGGTGGTGGATTTCAGATGAAGACAATAAGCAGGATTGCATATAGCAATGACAAAAAGAACAAGACAAGAAGTATACTGATTATGATGTCCATATGTCTGACCACGATGCTGCTTGTTATCATCAGTACTGTGGGAAATGGAATGATCCGTTTACAGAAAAGTCAGGCGGCAGGCTCATATGGAAGCAATTATGGTTTGTTTGTCGCAGCAGATGCCTCGCAGTTAAAGGAAGTAAACCGTCGTGCGGAAATAGATGCTACAGGCACTATGTGCACCGAAGGTATCATAAAAGGCAACGAAAATGGTGGTTTTGTCTGCATGGATGAGACTGCAAGAAAAATGCTTCCCTATAATAAGGAATATGAGTTAAAGGAAGGAAAGTATCCGGGAGGAACGCAGGAAATTGCCGCAGGAAGAGCATTTTTTCGTGCAATGGGATATGATGATGTAAAGGTCGGAGATACGGTTACACTGGATTACCGCGCAGGGATGCAGTCAGAATATAAGCCGGAAGAATTTGTTGTCAGCGGAATCCTATATGATCGGGATGAGTATACCATAGAGGCATCTTATGTTGCTTTCGGGTCACAGGAGTTTTATGATGAGCACGTCGCAGAGAATGACAGACAGTATAATATTTATTTTACTTTAAATGATTCTGCAAATGTATCTATGAATAATATTGATTCGGTTATCAAGCAGATTGCAGCAGCTTGTGGGATCGAAGAAAAAAACGTTATAGTCAATGATCTCTATTTGCAATGGGTCTTGCAGCCGAGTTATGAAACGATTGCGGTATGCGGGGTTTTGATTCTTGCAATTGTACTTTTCTCTGTTGTGGTCATTTATAATATTTTTCAGGTCGGTATTGCCAACAAGATACAGGAGTATGGAAAAATCAAGGCTCTGGGAGCGACAAAAAAGCAGATGAAACAACTGATCTTCAGAGAGGGCATTTTTTTGACATTTTTTTCAATACCGGTTGGATTGCTTTTTGGCTTTCTGATTGCAAAATGCGGTTTTAACTGGCTGGTAGAACAGGGGAACCTTGTATCAACCCAAACTGGCTCTATGGAAGTTCAAAATCAGCAGGTGCCTCTGTTTTCCCTGCCTGTTATGCTTCTGTGTATTTTCGTATCATTTCTTACCGTTGCTTTGGCACTGCGTAAACCAATGAAAATTGTTTCACGGATTTCACCTATCGAAGCAACACGGTATTTAGAAAATGCAGAAACACAAAAAAAGGGAAAACGAAATGGCAGAAAAAATGTCACCGTGTTTTCTATGGCAATGGCAAATGTAACGGGTAATCCCAAAAGAACTATTGGTACTATCCTCACAATGGGTTTTTCTTGCGTATTGTTTGTGATTATCTCTAATTATGTGGGAAATATTGACACGGAGCATGAAGCACGTCTTTCTGTTAATCATGGACAATTTGAACTGCAGCTTGACTATTCTGCTGAGTATGATGAAAGATATCCGGAGAATAATCTGGATACGATTCTGACGGATGATCCATTGAATGATTCGCTGATTGAAGAAATCAAAAGCATTCCGGGAGTAACAGATGTCATGACGAGAGAGATTGTCTCTGTAAATCTGAACGGAACAAGATTTCCGGCTGATATTGTGAGTAAAAATGATTTTGATTTTATGCGCCAGGACGGGGATATTGGCTCTATGGACTATGATCAGGCGGTAAAGAATGGTGATATTTTCTTTGGCTGGTCAACGTGGATGGAACAAGATGGATATGCTCCGGGTGAATCCATTGCATTTGACTTTGAGAATGGAAGTGGAACCTATACCTATCAGGGAAAGATTGCAGGATCTTTTGTAAGTGCGGACACTTATCTTGTTATTCCGGAAGGTGTATATCGTTCCATGAATCCGAGAGGAACAGCCTATGGCTATATGTGGGTGGACTGTGATAAAAAAGATGTGGCATCTGTAGAACAAAGTCTGAATACTTTGATTTCTAATACTTCGCATATAAAAATGGATACCTATCATGCGCAGTTACAATCTGCCGAATTTGCAAGCAGCATGATGAAGCTTGGCTGTTATCTGTTTATGGCTATTGTAGGACTCATCGGGTTTATGAATATGGCGAATACCATGATCATGAATATTACGACAAAAAAGCAGGAATATGGTGTATTACAGGCTGTGGGTATGACAAATAAACAATTAAATTTATGCCTGCAGTTACAGGGACTGATTTTTACGGTTGGCACCATATGCGTAGCTTTGATCATTGGTCTGCCGCTCGGCTATGCACTTTTTTCCTATGCAAAACATAATGGAATATTTGGAATGAATATCTATCATGTTCCAATCGTACCAATTTTTATTATGATTTTTTTGGTCGGTCTGTTGCAGATTGTACTTTCCTGCGTTTTAAGCAGTAATCTGAAAAAGGAAACGCTGGT
>OBCI01000009.1_pt1 | contig 103320 bp, 151 predicted proteins | sample 1495881 | NCBI WGS metagenome assembly OBCI01 (sample SAMN03418262, study PRJEB22391) | human gut metagenome | biome: human-gut; feature: organic feature; material: feces | host: Homo sapiens | place: Tanzania | collected 2013-01 | reverse complement strand
TACAGATTGCTATTTTTATTAATTTTTCCCATTATTATTTGCTCCTTTAAGTATTACCCAACCAGCCGTAACAGCTATTATTGGTATAATTAAAAATATAGTTATTATATCAAATGGATTCATCGTTGTCTGGTTCATAAAATCCTAGTCTTCTTCCGTTTTTCTCGGCTCTTTCTATTATTTCTACAGCTCTTAAATAATCTTTATCTTTTGCCATTTTGCTCAGCATGGGCTACGTATTTTGTGCACTCTTCCTCTATAATTTCACCATCGTCGTTACGTGTTAAATGTGTGTACTTCTTCTTTGATCTGTTGAATTTAAATATTCTAAACGCTTTATCTCGTTCCTATTTATCATCATATCTATGTATATATTTCATCATTTGTGTCGCATTTACAGATCCTGCTACACCGAGATTACATAGGTTTTTAATAAAACTTATAGCTCCATCTTCTCCAAATTTATGCTTTAGCATACTATATTCTTTAAGACTCTTCTAGAACCACTAATTATCAAGATCGTATATTGGCTCCTATTCTACAATATATGCTATATTTACTGGAACTCCATGTATAAAGAAATATTTGCACTATTCTGTACATGGTTTATTCTAGTATTGTAGAGACAAGAAGTCGGCATAATATAGTACAGCACTCATCTCAAACTAGTTCATACTTTACTTGCTGTTTTGTTTACACATTCTGTAAAGTATCCTATCAAGTATGCGAATACCTCGTTAGTATCTTCAGAAAGCTTTATGTGGCATGCTTCTAGTATGTCTACAGCTGCATGAAATGACTCATGTGCGAATGTGTTTATATCGTCACTTGTGTTCTTTAGTTTGTTTATTACTATAATTTCACAGTCTTCTCCTGCTATTTTATCATATGCTCCCCTAACAGTGTAAGCCGTATAATCTGACCATTCATCGTCCATAATTGATGACTCATCATTTCTAAAGCTAAATCTTTTATCTACTACAGATTTATCTGGGTTAAGTATAACGAATAAGTCAAACCCATATACTGTGTTATATCTATCTATTATACACTTCTTTTTATCCATACTATTCTTATTAGTCTTACTATTATTGTTAAGCTTATATATAGCTCTACTATACTGTAATAGCTTATTATACTATATAGTCTTACTATACTGTAATAGCTGTACTACTAAAGTAGATCTCCTAAAGAGAATATATAAGAGAAAGGGTTCTTAGTCTGACTAACCCCATACTATCCCCCTAACGTAAAAAAGCTAAAAAAGTTGCATATCGGGTAGAAAAGTGCAATTTATATAAAATTTTTATGCAGTTTGCAACCATTCTTACAAAAGTTTACGTTATAGCGGCGTAAAACAATTAAATTTAATGGATATGACAAAGATTTTAAAGGTTATTAAGCCTTTCTTCGTAATGGAGGTTGGCGATACATTTGAGTACAACGACAAAACAAAGGAGTACAAGAGTGTGTATAACGAAGAGCATAATAGTTCAAACGAAGAGAATTCTACAGTTGTTTCCTCATACAATTCAGTTTACACTATTTCTGAAGACTACGCAAAGATGCTGGTTGAAAACGGTTATCTTGAAGAGGTTATGCAAAACACAAACAATGACAAGCAGTTTGTTAACATATTTGATGAGATTGAACATTTGCTTATTCAGTATAATACTGATCTGAACATTCTCTTAAACTCTGATGATGATACACCTCAGTGTTTGAAAGTCGAGAAAGAGACAGTTCTTCGCAATATGATTAAATTACTCAAACACCTTAAGTCGTTGAAAAAGTAATATGGAAGAAGAGAAGATGATAGATCAGACTCAGCTGGCAGAGGATTTAAGCTCAAAGATAAAGTATGAGTTTAGACAGATGTTCTTGGTAAAGCCGCTTGAGCCTATTAAAGTTAAAAAGAAGATCTCCGAACCTGTGGCTAAGGACACTAAGCCAAAGAAGGATAAGGATGGGATCGAAGCAGTTGATTACGATGATGTAAAGACAGAGATTAAGGAAGTTGATTCAGATTTCTCTAGAGCTGTTGTGCTTAAGTTGCCATATGAGTATACACACCCATATGTTGATGAAAAGATTCAGCAGATGCCTATTAAGGTTGGTGATATTGTTATATACAGATCTGCTAGAGGAGCTATGTATTTCGACTTACTTAAAGATTCTCAACTTGTATCTCTTTACGATATTGTAGCAACAGAGACAGTAGAGAAGTAATGAATATAGATAAAGTTTGTAGATAGATCGGACGACAATTAAACGAAGATCCAGAACTAGTAAAGCAAATAGTAATGCATTAGTTCTAGTTTGTAGTTGATGTTATGAAAGATCCAGATGACACTAGAGACGTGCTATTAAACAAACTATTTAGATTCAAGCTTAAGAATAGATTTAAAGATAATAAGAATAAACCATTAAGTCCATATGAAGAAGATAATAAACATTGATCGTAAGCCGATTATGGTTGACACAGAGACGGCTTTTGTAACATCGATAGATAGATCTACAAGAGGAATTGATGACGTATACGTTATTCCGGAAGATGCTCATATCGAATGGAGATCAAGAATGTTCCCAGACAAAACAATTGAGGCAGATGTAAAGAAAGATGATATTCTTGTTACATTCTACGATAAGGATCTCGGTACAGATTTTGTAATAATCAAGTCTACTGATTGGTTAAACGCTCTTAATAATGCAGCAGATGCTGATCAGAAGAGAAAAGAAGAGTGGGCAGCTAAACAGAAAAGCGCAAATTTGAAAGCTCTTGATTGTGGAGATGCTTGTTGTCAATCATGTTAATATTTAAGTTATGAAGAAAGTTGTTAAAAAGACAGTTAAGGTAGTAAAGCCAAAGTATACAATTTCTATGATCGATGCAGCTAATGTGAGCGATATTACAGCATACTTCATTGGCCAGAAGATTTTAAATGGCATGAAGCTCACTGATTCAGATATTAGCACAATCGTATCAATTGTTACAGACGTTGTACTTGAGGATCTTATGCCAGAGGATTGTACAGCAATTGTAAACGATAATGGCACATACAGAAAGTGTACTGCTATTAGAGTTGAGAATAAGGTTAAGAAGCCTTGGTACAAGAGAGTATGGAATTGGATTACTCGTACTAAGTAATCACCTTTAGAGTCTATTAGTCAAACGGTAAAGACAACCCGATATAAAGGGAATAGTTAGCAGGTTCGACTCCTGCATAGACTCCAATATTTTTCATTTTTTAAGAATTTTAAATTTTGATAGATTGCACCGATTGTGGAATCTCGACCAGTTTGCTGGAATTAGTCGTTAAATATAGTAAACCAGCCGGTATTGCACCAGATGCCGTTATTTGTCTGGCGAAGACAAAGACACGAAGGAGGTCTAGCTTATTGGTGAGGCTAAAACCATTCCCTTCCTGGTAGGGGTAAGATATCATGTGAGTGGCATCCCTGTGTGTACACTATAAATAAAATGCTACCATGGTAAGCTGATACAGGGACCCAATACTGGTTGTAAGTCCAGCTAAAACTTATAAGAGTCAAAGAAAACGGGCGAATACAATCGCTGAGAGGTTACGTCGTTTCTCAAATCTCTATAAACTGGGACATCCGGGTGAAAGATAAACTTTCTGCCCTAGCAGCCCTTTGAGTTGCAGGATCCAAATGGCGCCAATACTGGTTCTGCGTAACTCCAGCTAAAGGTTACGTGTTTATCTCGTCATGGTGTAGTGGTAGCACCCATGTGGTAAGGATCCTAAGCCCACAGAAGGCCGTAGTTCGATTCTATGTGACGAGCCAATAATTTATCGCGAAGTGGAGCAGTTGGTAGCTCGCAAGGCTCATAACCTTGAGGTCACTCGTTCGAATCGAGTCTTCGCAACAAAGTAGTTTTAGTCACATAAAAAGCTCGATAGCCTAATGTGAGCTTCTACAATATTGCCCATTCGCGTACCAGCTAGCGCACCGGGCTCTTTTGTCCAATGAATAATTGAATATATAATAATGGAAAATAAAATATATAAACTCTCAGACGAACAGTTTGTTGAGTTGCTCAAGAAAAGTTCAACAATATCTGAAGTGTTGTTTAAACTTGGTTATACAGTTAAAGGAAACTCTTGGGGATATTCCCAAGTAAAAAGAAGAATGGATGATCTGAATTTAGACTATTCTATATTCAAAGGCAAATCCGCTGTTATAAAAACAACCAAGTTAAACAATGTAAAGAAGGAAGATATACTAAAGGAAAATTGTAAGCATCAGCGTACAGTACTAAGAAGATACGTTATTAAAAATAATTTAATCCCATACAAATGTGCGATATGCGGATGCACCGAGTGGCAAGGAAAAACATTAAGCTTGGAACTTGATCATATAAATGGTGTAAACAATGACAATAGATTAGAAAACCTTAGGTTTTTATGCCCTAATTGTCATAGTCAAACTTCAACGTATGGAAGCAGAAATCAGCAGCTTAATAGTTCTGAATATGATATCCCAGACGATTTAAGAAAGATGGTTGAAGAGAAGTATGATGAAGTTAAAAGTGTTAAAAGAGTATCATCAATACTTGGAATACGAAGATGCGTTGTTACAAAAATAGTTAATGAATCAGGTCAAAAACATTCTAATCAAAAGTATATAATAAGGTACGATAAAGATTGGAATGAGATCGCAAGATACGGTTCTCTCGTAGAAGCTGCAAAAGCTTTAATAGAAGCTAATGAAGTTAAAACAAAACGAGTAAAGACTTGTACTAGAACTATAATGTACAATAAAGATAATTTTTGGTTGAACAGTCATTGGAAAATATTGGATGGTAGCGGGATAATAAATAATCCGTTATTAGAACCTTCTCTAATTGACTCGGAAGACACTGTTGACGAGGCGCAAGCGAAAGCAGCGTGACAGACTAAACGAGAAGGCTGACCTTAGGGTTGGATGCAATAGTCGAGCTAATGAACCCCGGGGGAGTGGGGGCAGCACCTACATGGGCGACAATATAAAAATATAATATTTAAATACTATGGAGTTAAAATTTAAGAGACTTGAGGATGAAGCGATCCTCCCTATTCGTGGCACAGAAGGTGCTGCAGGAATTGATTTGACATGCATTAAGATTGATACAGCTCTTAATGAAGCAAATCAGCTAATGTTGGTTTACCATACAGGATTGGCAGTTGAGATTCCTGCCGGATATGTTGGTTTACTTATACCACGCTCTAGTATTTGGAAGAAATCATTATGGCTTACTGATAATGTTGGAGTGATAGACGCTGATTACAGAGGAGAGATTATCGCTGTGATGAAAGCAACAACAGATGTAGTTCCTGCTATTTATAAACAGGGTGAGCGATTCTGTCAGTTGGTCATTGTTCCGGTACCAGAGTTTACAATAACAGAAGTGTCTGAGCTTTCTGATACAAAACGAGGCGAGAATGGTTTTGGTTCAACTGGTACCGATAATAAGGAAGTTAGCGCAGCTGCGGGAACTGAGGCACAGGCTAGCGAACAGCCACAGTCCGTACCAGAGCAAGCGGCGGCACAAGATGGTGCTGAGGTAGGTGAGTGACAAGCTTGACGATCCTACATAAAGGGGATTACCGAAAGGTAGTTCCCTTTTACTGTTTATATATAAACAATATAGTATTAAATAATATGAATTTTAAGAAACAACCATTAAAAGGCGTAGAGATACATGGCGCTCCACAAGTTGGTACACGTACAGTTAATATCTTAATGGGCGAACACGCAAACGAATTTGTTCGCGGTGATATTATGGATGCTAATGCAGTATTACAGGCATTTGATGAGCTTAAGGGTAATGTTGATACAGATCATGATACTCTTGAAGAGCTTGTTAATGAAATCCATAAAAATGCTAATAATATTAGCAATAATAGCACATAGATACAAAAAGTTGATGCCGCATCAAAGGCTAGAGACGAAAAGGAGAAAAACGATAGGACTGAAGCCGATAACGCTCTCGGTCATAGAATTGACGAAGAGACAGCTGCTCGTAAGGCAGCAGATGCAGCAGAGTTATCTAGAGCAACATAGGAAGAGGCTAGACTTGATGCAGCAATTAAAGCTGAGGCTAATACTAGAAAGCTTAACGATGATACTATCACAAGTGCGTTAAATGCGGAAATTGCCCGTGCAAAAGCTGCTGAGAAAGATAACAGTAATTCAATCATAGCTGAGGCTGCTATAAGAAAGTCAGAAGATGATGCTATTAAGGGTCTTCTCCAGAACGAGGTTACTAGAGCTACCACTGCAGAAACAACACTTCAGAGTAATATAGATAGAGAAGCTGAAGAAAGAAAGGCAAGCGATAGTACTATAACAACTAACCTTAACGACGAAATAGCGAGAGCAAAAGCTGCCGAAAGAGATAATAGTAATTCAATTGCAGCAGAAGCTTCTACAAGAAAATCTGAGGATGATGCTATTAAGAATTCGCTTCATAATGAGGTTACTAGAGCCACTGCTGCAGAAACAACCCTTTAGGGCAATATAGATGAAGAGGCTGCAGTAAGAGAAGCTAGAGATAATTCTATTACAATTGATCTGAATAGAGAAATAGCAAGAGCTAAAGCTGCTGAAAAAGATAACAAAAACAGAATTGATGTACTTGATGGAGATTCTAACACAGAAGGATCTTATAGAAAAGCTATCAAAGATCTTATCAACGGTGCTCCAGAAGCATATGATACTCTTAAAGAAATTGCTGACAAGCTTGAAGAAAATGATGATCTTAATCAAGCGATTAATGAAGCTATTGCCACAAAAGCATCTAAGGAAGAGCTTAAAGCAGAGTCTGACAGAGCTAAAGGAGCTGAAGCCGATAATGCCGCCGCAATAACGGCAGAGAAGAGTAGAGCTACACAGGCAGAAAGTAATATTACTTCAAATCTCAACAAAGAGATAGATAGGGCCAAGAAGGCAGAGTAGGCTAACACCGAAGCTATTACAAATGAAATAACAAGAGCTACTACTAAAGAAACAGAGCTGTCTAATTCTATTACTGCAGAATCAAATAGAGCAAAGGCTGCCGAAGCTGGTAATGCAACTGCAATAACAACTGAAAAAAATAGAGCTACATAGGCCGAGACTGATATCACATCAAATCTTAATAAAGAGATAGATAGGGCAAAGAAAGCTGAACAGGTTAATACTACTGCTATAACAAGCGAGGTAACCAGAGCTACAGCTAAAGAGGAAGAGTTATCTAATTCTATTACCGCTGAAGCTGATACAGCTAGAGCTGCAGAAAAGGCAAATACAGATAAGATTAATACAGAAATTCAGGATAGAAAGAATGCCGAAACAACTCTGAAAAATGCAATTAATCAAGAGGTAACAGATAGAACTACTGCTATTTCTAATGCTACAACAACTCTGAATAACAGTATTAATGAGGTTAGTACAAATCTTACAAACCTCACAACTACCGTAAACAACATTAGCACAACTGTATTAAATATTACAGCAATTACTACAGATTATATTAACGAATTAAGCTAATAAGATATGGGAGAGAATATTGAAGTAAAAGACGTACAAAAAACCGAGTATCTTGACAAGAATGGTCTTGATATGTTGTGGGCAAAGGTTAAAGAGAATACACACAATTAGGTTGAAGTAGAAAGAAATAGAGCTGTAGCTAAAGAGAATAGTATTGTTGATACAAAAGCTGATAAATCTGCACTTGATGATTACGTTACTGATGCTGCTCTTAAAGCGCTTGAGTAGAAGGTTACGGCTAACACTACAGCTATTAGTGCCAAGTAGGATAAACCTGATGATGACAATATGTTTTTGTAGGTTAAACACGATAGTGTTAGCGGCTACTTCAAACGAAAAGGAGAGTTAAAGTTTACACATGATGATAACGACTCATTTTATACGAGTATTAGCCCAAGTGGGATATATTGTTGGAATGAGAATTCATCTATAAATTTTTTAAGAATCGCAAGCGATGGTATAACACTAGATGGGGGCATAGGCACGAGTGGATACGCTTTTACTACAAATGGCAAAACTGCACGCATTCCTACAAAGCTTAGCCAGCTTGCTAACGACTCTAACTTTATAACAGCTGATGATATTGATTTTACTCCATATGCTACAATAGAAGCATTGACTGCAGTAGAGCAGAAGGTTACAGCTAATACTACAGCTCTTGAAGGTAAACAGGCCGCTGGTAACTATCTGCCTTATAAAACCGTTGATAAAAATAACAATTACAGTGTGCAGGATAGTGCTACTTTTAGTTTTAAAAACTTAAAGGGTTTTGAATATAGTGAAGCCGGTATAAACGGACTTGGTTTCAATGTTAATGATACGAAAAGATAGATAGGAACGGTTATTAGAGGCAATTATATATCGATTGCCGATGATGGTGGGACTAAAGTAGAACTTTCCGATAAAAATGATGGCTAGATTATTGTAGACGCTAAATATAATGGTACTTCACTTACTATATCAAAAGACGGTATAGCGTTATTAAATGGTGATAACAATCATGTATTAACATCTAATGCTTCTACTATAGATATAACTCAATATGCCCTGAAGACTGAACTTCCTACAGTCCCTACAAAGACTAGTCAGCTTACGAATGACTCTAATTTCATAACAGCTGATACATACGACGAAGGTGGGTACCACTTACTTGAAAATTTAAAGATTGGTTTAGAAAACAATGGTGTGCTAACTATAAACTCTTTAGGTATTGAGAGCACTGGAGGTGATGGCTTTAATCTGGATGGTACCGGAATCACATTTTATGCAAGAGGTATTAGTGATATACCTACCGCACAAGGTAGTTTTATTGATATTGATAACTATATATTAAAGTCGGAATGTGATGAAAAGATTGCGGCTCTTGAAGCGCGCATTGCAGCTCTTGAGGCTAAACATACAGAAGCTACTGCATAAAGCTAGGTCTTAACGAAAGCATGACGGGGTTCACTGCCCCGCCTAGCACAACAGATTCTACCACGCCTCCTTCCAAATGCGTACCAGGGTAGGACTTTTATCATTCCTAGGTGGAATATACTAGGACGCGCGTAGTAATACGCTTATATTTAACGGGACTAGGATTAATCCAGTCCTAGTTCCATATTGTTTTACTTTTAAAACTTAAAGACTATGGATACAATCGAGAAAGTTTATTGTACAGGACACGACAATAACGACGCTTTAGTAGCCGCTTTGGCTTCTAAGAATAACTGTGATCCAATGGCTATGGCAGCCATGATGAATCAGAATGATTATATGAATAACCCATTTGCTTACCTTATCTGGATGATCTTCGCTATGCGTATGTGGAACAACCAGGATGGTAATAACTAGGGAAATGCAATTCAGAGTCAGCTCGACGCAATGCGTTCACAGATCGCTGACAATCAGAATAGTTCATTAGTAATGGATGCCATAAGAGGAAACGGTAACGCAATTAACCAGTTAGCCTCTAATCTGAATTGTGATTTCAACGCATTGAATAATGCTATTTGCTGCGTTAAGTCAGGAATTCAGGAAGTAGCAGGTAATATAAACTTCTCTGCAGAACGCGTTATTAACGCTATTAATCTCGGAGACGCTAACCTTACATCTGCATTGCAGAACTGCTGCTGCCAGACGCAATAGAACATTATCAAGATGGGCTACGAGAATCAACTTGGGCAGAAGGATATCGTTAACCAGATGCAGACAGGTTTCAGCTACACAAACGCAGGTTTGGAAAGAGCTGCAAGTAACCTTGGTTTCCAGATGAGTTAGATGGCTTGCGATCTTAAGACGAACGCAAATGCAAATACTCAGAGAATTGTAGATGTATTGAATAATCATTGGCAGTCAGATTTGTAGCAGAGATACAATGATGCACGCCTTGAATTATCACAGTAGAAACAGAATGCTACTCTTATAGCAGCACTTAAGACTACTACAACAGCTGCAGCTTAATTAAGTTTTAAATTATGTGTAAGGGCTCCTTCGGGAGCCTTTGCATATTAAATATGACATAATATGGCATTTAAAGACGTAAAACAAAATTATTCAATCTACATATTGAATAAACAGGATATATCTATTACCGACGGTAAGGTTATATCAGTTGGTTTTCCGCATATGGATTTAAACAATAAGCCAACTATTGGTTAGTCATAGATGGTTATAGATGTGACTATAGAATCTAATGGCAAAACAGCAACATATACAATTCCAGAAAATCTTTCTGTTACATATGCTGGGGATATTGTACTCTCTACTGATAAGCAAGGTCTTATAGCAGAAGTTGAATCTATGAAGAATACTGCTGAAAAGATTCTTGAATCTGTTCCAAAATAGAAAGAGGTTGTTGAAAAGGCAACATCTTTACTGTCTGATCTTAATCCGATATATAAGGAGAAGAAGGAGACCGAGCAGAGATTTGCTAAGATAGAGGAAACTATTAACAGAATGGAATCAACTGTAACTAACTTTATTAATTCGTTTCACAATGGACAAGGTAATAGTAATACGGCACAGTGATGAAGAATTGCCAAATACAAAGTATACTGCTAATGTGAAAAAGAACGAAGATGGCAGCTATACAGCTAGCTTAGATATCTATAAGTAGAGTGATTATAAAGACTACGTAAATAAGAATGGATTACACTTTACAAAGTCATTACAAGAATACGCTAGCAAACAGATGGTTAATTCAAATGGATTAGAACATACGTGGACTTCAGAACAAGTTCAAAATGTATGTAACATTCTTAATCTAAAGATCCCAAGTACATCAACAATATATGATGTTACGTACACAGCAAACATGGCTTATGCTGATTTTTATCCAGAGTTGCTTACTGAGCATGAGTGTGTTAAGTATGCAATGGCAGTTGCAAAAGACGAAGATGGATATGAAGGAATATAGTTTTGTAGATGGATTGCTGATGTAATGGCAAAGAAGGAAAATATAGATTGGGAGAAATTTAAGTAATCTTTAACTGTGGCGTTTTAGACGTGGTCTTCAATGACACCACAGTACAATAATTGTTAACAATTTAAACGAATTAATATGATTGATTTTTGTGTTGAACCAGAAAAACACTGCCATAGAGATCCAATTGGAGAACTGGACCTAAAGGTAGATTAGTGCTATTCATCAATCTATTCTAGGTTATGTAAACATATCAATGATACCGTTGCTCATATAACATAGGAAGAGAGAGATGAATGGAATAATAAAGCTAGTAAAGAATCTTTAAAAGACATTTAGGATCAGCTAAATGAAATAACCGGAGACGGAAGCGACTCTATTAAACAGGAAATACTACTTGAGGTAACAAAATAGATAGCTGAGGCTATAGCTGATTTGAACCTTGGAGATTATGCTAAAAAGAAATATGTAGACGACGCTATCAAAAATATCAAACTTGACGAATATATTACAAGGGATTATGCTGATTCTGCATATTTGAAAATAGTTGATTATACAAAATTTGACGCCGATAGTTATTATACTAAAGCAGAGATAAATAATATGCTTAAAAATTCTGACATAGCAAAAGATTATTCTATATCGGAATTTACAATAAAAGATAATAAGCTTATTCTTGTGTAGAAGAATGGCGGCAAGTTCGAAGTCGCTTTATCAGGTAGCGGATCTGGTAATGGTGTTGATGTTAACTATGTTTAGAACTAGCTTAAGAATTATATAAAAAGAGGCACATTATCAAAATTGATTATAAATGACAAAACCTTCTCAATCGAAAGCGGTTCAGATATAGTGATTCCTGTTGGAGGAAGTGGATCAGATGTAGATCCTACCAAGTATGGATACTATAAGTCTTATTTTAAAGAGACTTCTAATAAAGTTACATCTGTAACTAAGCCTGACGATAATAGACCGCCATAGGATGGTTCTGGTTGGCTGGAGAACACCCCTAATTACAGAGAAGATTACCTCGTATGGATGACATAGGTATTCATAAACGGTAATGGATAGTATGGCGAATATATGAATCCAATATGTCTTACTGGAAATGGAACAGCAGGAGAAGATGGTAGTGGTATTAATTTCATATACAAGACATTCATTAACGGAGAATAGGTATCTAGTCCTGGGGTTGTAACCGTAGAAAATGGAGTTCCAGTTGTACCGGAAGGATGGACCGACCATCCAAAAGGAGTTACTAAAGATGTTCCTTACGAGTATTGCTCTGTAGCCATAAATACTAAAGGGCAGTGGAGCCCCCAGTGGAGTCAGCCATCTGTGTGGTCACACTTTGGATAGAACGGTATGGATGGAGATGGAGTAGAATACATATACTACGCTTCATTAATTGCTCCAACACATGATCTCCCAGAAACATGGACTAACGACGAAGGTTTTTAGAATAATGAATACATCAGGGAAGGTTCTAAATGGACCGATGACCCAAATGATTTAGAGAATCTTGGTCCAGGTTATAAACAGTGGGTTTGCGTAAGAAAGAAATATGCCGATGCTGGGAGCAAAGATGTTTATTGGCACGCTTATTCTAGCCCTGCATTGTGGGGATATTACTCCAAAGATGGTATAGCAAGTGCTCTTATCATGGACGTTGTTGGAGAGAACAAATATCTTTATTTGACATAGGAGAATAAGAATAAGAGATTTGAATCATCATCTATGGCATATATGTACAATGATGGTAATCCAATTGATTTCACATTGTCAATAGGCTCTTTTACTGATTCTGCTGGAAATGATTATAGCTCAAACAAAGATCAGTATTTCACAATAAATGGCAATTAGGTTAATATAAATATACCTGAAGGCTCTTTATCTTTTGAAAACGATGTATACTACAAGATAGTTCTTATTGGCACTCCGACATCTACATCTGTGTCATCATAGGTTAGATAGGCTGAAATTTAGTTATTTGGTCTTGTAAGAGGAGCTGACGGCATACCGGGAGATAATGCTGTATCGTACGATATTAAGACATCTGCTTCGGCTATAAACCTCCAAGATGGAACAATGTACCCAAATCTCATTAGTGTATACGTTGCAAAAAGTGATGGTTCACAGATTACAAATATCACTCCATCAAATAGTTCTGATTGGTAGTTCTCATATAGTATAAATGATGGAGATTCATGGAATACTATATCATCAGATTAGATTCAGACAGAAGGTGATAACGGAATGTTATTCAAAGCTACAAATGGAACAATAACATTAAGCGAATATGTTCCAATAGTTAAGTCTGGTATAAATGGACTTAATGGAGTAACTTATTCTTTATAGCTTTCAAACATATCATTATCATATGCACCAGTTGATTAGAGTTACAACTTACAGATGAGCTGTAACGTTAATTTGTACAGAAATGAAAGCAGCGTAGGCGATAAGGACGCCAATGTAAAGATACAGCTAAATTCAAACGATAAAACAGACTTGCAGTATAGTTCGGATCATTGGGCGGTAGCTATAAATACAACAGTACAATCTAAGTCTAGTGTTATTACCATATATGCTTATAATAAAAATGGAGCATATCTCACATCTATGGCTGTCCCTGTATCAGCATCTGGAGAGAAGGGAGATACTGGAGAAGGATCTGTTGGACAGACATTTAAAGGATCACCTTTAAGAATTGCCGGTGCATGGTAGAGCGGTAAAACGTACTACGATGGAAAGATAGATGCAGAAAATGGTATATTCTATCAAGATGTCGTACTTTATAAAAACATGTATTATGTTTGCGTAAATACAGATACTGGAGAAAAAGACAAGTGGATAAAAACTCCTGATATTGCTACATATTGGTCAGCATTCTCTTTATCTCCTAATGTTGTAGCTGATCTTGTTATTGCTAACAAGGCGTTTATAAAAGAGCTTTCATCTAATGAACTTGTAATATTTGATGACCAAAAAATTGTAGCTGGAATGACATCTAGTAAGTCTATCGACGAATCGTCACCATTAAATGAAAAGGTTACAAATAAGGGTAATGTTCGAATATGGGCTGGAGAAATGCAGGAGGCTGGTAATCTTGCAAGTGCATATACAACAATATCAGATAAAGGTACAATTTTATTATAGAATATCGAAAAGGGGAAAAGTATTTATCTAAATCCTAAGGATTGTAGTTTTAAAATATCTGGACCTACAACTATAAAAGACGGAACAGATTTGCCTTATGATGGAAATAGGACAGATTTAGTTAATTTTGATTATAATGTAGACGCAGATGGATTATGCTCTTATGTTAAATTAAAACTTTAGTCCAATGGTGCTATAACATTAAATCCACTAACAGGATAGAATGACGCAGGAGTTAATGTGTATAGTTTAAATGAAACTAGTAAAAATCATTCTAGTTTAATGAGTGACAGAATAATACTTTTCGACGACGAAGGCAGACGTGTAACTAATATTACTTCTTTCAGCATTCCTGTAGACACCGATTTTGCAACCATAACAAATGGATATAATAATAAAGGGTTGCACATGAGAAGAACTGCAGATGACAAAATTATATTTATAATAGATAATTTGCCGAACACTGATCCAGGTATAGATGGCGCTTTATATGCAGATTAGTCCGGAAATTTAAAAATATCAGTAAATAATACTGTTGTGTGAACTTTTAAATAATTATGAAAATAATTAGATAGAACATACTTCCTCCAAAAGGATTTCTAGCTATTAATTTATTTGGGTATCTATTCTGTAAACCGAATGCAAAGATATCAGATATTACAATCAACCATGAACAGATACATACAGAACAGATGAAAGAAATGTTGTATATTTCATTCTATTTGTAGTATGTAGTAGAGTGGTTAATTAAATTGTTTTGTAAAGGAAACGCATACAGAAACATTTCGTTTGAGAGAGAAGCTTACGATAACTAGTATAATCTAGATTACATAAAAACAAGAAAACATTATAGTTGGCTTAAAAGACTATTTAAGTAATGTTTGACATCATATAGAATAAAATACAATTAAGTACAGAGGATTTAGCTATACCACCATTTAAAGACTTCTATAATAATGCTAAAGATAAACAAGATGCATTAAAGAAGATTGAATTCATAGTGTGGAGATATAAATGGAATAGCCCATATGAGGCATATCCAGAGAAAGAGCGCACATGGAGAGTAGCTAAAGATGTACTTAACGATGAGGATTATAAACCTGATGACGTTGTAAAAGAATTAGCAAAAAGGTTCCAGGAGTTCCAAGAGACTCCTGCTACCCGCTTGCTTAAATCTTCTAAGAGCGCAGCAGAGGGCATTATGAACACGATGGATAGCTATGCTGAAGAAGAGCTTGATATAGATACAGCTAAGAAGCTTTCAGCAATATTGAAAGATGTTAGCGGTATTATTAAGTCATTAGACATGGCTACGAAGTAGGCAAAGGCAGAACAAGCAGAAACCGGTAGAGTCAAGGGTGGTGGCGTTATTGGTATGTACGAATAATTATGATAGACTTTAATTAGAAGCTCCATGATACTGATAAGTTCAGATAGGCAGCTATTTTTTTTGAAAAGCACGGATGCTACACTTTAGCTCCAAGAGGTACTACTGATTACAAGAAATATTGGGACTAGGAAACAGAAAGGTGTCTAAATGGTTATACCGCTCCTGATGGAGAAGGAATTACAGGGTATAATTACTTTTATCTTAACTATAGTCCTATTTTTAAGCTTGTAGAAACAGAGTACACTGACAGAAATGGAGATATAAGAAAAAGAAGAGAGCGTGTGCTTTAGTTCCCTAGTTTTTGGGATTACGATTATTATTATTTTTGCGCTATAGAAGAAGCCGAGCAACAAGGTAAACATATGGCTGTTCTAAAATCAAGACAAAGAGGATACAGTTTTAAAGGAGCTTCTATGCTCGTAAGAAACTATATGCTTATTCCTGGATCAAAGAACTTTGCTGTAGCCTCGGAGTAGAAATTCCTTGTAGGAGATGGTTTGCTTACAAAAGCTTGGTAGATAATGGACTTCCTTGATAAACATACAGAATGGGCAAAACAAAGGCTTGTGTCAACTCGTATGGAAAGAGTTTCTGGTTATAAAGTTACAGACGAATTTGGAAAACAAACAGAACAGGGATACCTTTCTAGTATAGTTGGAATAACACTTAAGAATGACCCTGAACGTATCCGTGGTACTCGTGGCAAACTTGTACTATGGGAGGAAGGAGGTAAATTCCCTGACCTTCTTGATGCATGGCGTATTGAACAGCCTTCTGTAGAAACCGATGATGGAGTAGCATTTGGATTGATGATAGCATTTGGAACCGGTGGTACAATTGGTGCAAGTTTTGAAGGACTGAAAGAATTATTCTATAAGCCGAATGCTAATAATGTACTAGCATTCCCTAATATATGGGATGATGGTAGAGAAAATACAGAATGCGGATTCTTTGTTCCAGCTTATTCAAACCTAGAATCATTCGATGATGATGGAAATCAAAGGTTCATGGATAAAGATGGTAATAGCTTAAAAGAGCTAGCTATACAAAATTTAATAGACCAAAGAAACAAGATAAAAGACGGTGGTGCTAGTTAGCAATCTATAGACCGTTTTATATCAGAGCGTCCTATGAAGCCAGCAGAAGCTGTATTAGAGCTAGGTAAGAATATATTCCCTAGAAAGTTATTGATGGACCAGTTAACCAGAATAAGGACAAACAAGAAGCTTCAAAGTATGAAGCATATAGTTGATCTAGAATGGGATGGAAACGGCTAGGTAAAGGCTACAGAAAAGCCTAGTGGGGACATAACTAACTACCCTCTTAAGAAGGGAGATAAACCTCATGGATCTGTAGTTATATGGGAGTACCCAGTAAAGGATCCTCCACATGGTTTATATATAGGCGGATGCTTAACGCCAGGAGAAAAGGTTGTTACGAAAAGGGGGCTTGTAAATGTAGAAGATGTAACACTTGATGACAAGTTACTTAATAAAGAAAATAAATTTGTAGAAATAAAAAACCTACAAAGGTATGACAAAGTAAATGAGCCCATATTTGAGATAAAGCCATACGGATCATTTAGAACAACAAAATTTACAAGAGAACATCCTATATGGATAAAAGGCAATGGATTCGTAAAAGCCAAAGATATAACTAAAGGATAGTGGCTAGAAATACCAAATAGATTTATAACTCATAAAATGGGTGATCTTGACGACACAACATTAAAGCTGTATTATTTTTATGGTCTTTGGGTTGGCGATGGTTTCTGTACAAAGAATGGTAATTCTTACGATATCTATATATCTATAGGTAAAGATGAAAAAGAACTTGCTGAGTTTTATGACGAAATTGTATACGAGCTATTTGATAGAAAATGTATACACATTCATAAACAAACGGAATAGTCAAGGAGGTTTACTAATAAAGATTTATTTTTAAAACTTAAATCTATGTTTGGTAGTTCTGCTTATAATAAAAGAATACCGGACGAAATTAAATCTTTGCCATATAATCATAGAAGGGCATTTTTGTAGGGCTATTTAGACTCTGATGGCTCAGTATTTAATACTGCAAGTGGCGTAAGAACCAATTTTACAAGTGTTAATCTTTAGCTTCTTGAAGATATACAAGACATGCTATTTGGTATGTAGATTACAAATAGTATAGTTGTACATTAGAAAGAATGTATAAATAAACAAGGATTCCATTCATTACAATCTTACAGAATAAATATATCGAAGTCAGACCAAAAAGAACTATATTATAACGCTGTGTTTAATAGTAGAAAAATATAGCTTTTAAGACATGCGTTTGGATATACAAAATCAAAAATGCCAATAAAATTTGATGGTGATAAGATTTTAATAAAAATTGAGGATATAAAGCAGTCATCGTATACCGGAATTGTGTATAACTTCGAATGCGAAACGCACACGTTTATGTGCAGAAACATTCTTACACACAATTGCGACCCGTTAAATATCAGCGGGGTATAATCGAGCAAAAACGGTGAAAGTCTAGAACAGAAAACACCGTGCTAATCTTATAGATTTCGAAAGGCTACAAGACAGTGTAACGCATAGGAGATGAATAAATATAATTCTCCCACGAGTGCTCGACGCCAATTTGGTGATAATATATGCTGAACTACATGGGGACATGTAGAAGTTAAGATAAAAAGCTTAACGATAACAAATTGATGACCATGATGATAGCTTTACGAACTCTCTTGGTTCTACATTTATATTTAAGAGAGTAAGAGCTGGTGAGGCGTGGACGGATGTAATAGTAGCAGAGTATTCTGGAAGGCCAGATACGGCAGAAGAGTATTACGAGAATGTACGCAAGCTACTTACGTTTTATAATGCTAGATTATTATTTGAGAATGAAAGAAAAGGAATCTACCCTTACTTTACGAATAAACACTGCGATTACCTCTTGGCTGATTAGCCAGATAAAATCATATCTGAAGTCTTTAAAGACAGCAAAGTACAAAGAAGAAAAGGATGCCACATGACCAAGCAGATTAGGGCGTATGGCGAAGGATTAATATTAGAGTGGCTGTTAGATGAGTTTGAAGAAGGTCACCCTAATGTAGAAAGAGTATACAGCGAACCTCTAATAGAAGAGCTTATAGAGAATGATGGTGTACGAAATGTAGACCGCGTAATAGCTCTATGTATGGTAATGATATACAGAGAGGAGCTCTATTAGGTAAAGGTATCGTCTGTAAAAGAACAAAATAAATAGGTTGAACTCTTCGAGATGCCGTTATTTAGCAAACAATGGTTTGAAGAAGATAGCAGCACAAGTGAAGACGGTATGCCGATATTCACATTTTAATACATGGAAGATAACTTATACAATTCAGCTTTCCCCAGACAAAAGCTCCCTCTTTCAAAGAAAGGAAAGAAGTGGCAGGAGGATTGCGTTAACTATATTATAGGTGAAGGTAACGTAACATCTGGAGGAAATAGTACATCATATTACGGAGAGCTGTAGACCTATTATAATTTATATAACAGCATCTTCGACGAGAAGGATTTTAAATCAATTACAAACCCATTCAAGGTCGAGGATGGTTTTCCTGCTACTCCTCATGACTTTAATATTATAAGACCTAAAGTAGACTTGCTTATAGGTGAGGAGACAAAAAGGCCTCTTAACTTCAGAGTTATCAGAACTTCATAGGAGGCTACATCTGAAATGCAGGAAAAAGAGAAATAGATGATTCTGCAATATATAGAAGCAGCTATCACAGCTAGAATGAGCCCGGAAGAAGCTCAGTAGTTCCAGTAGTAGTTATAGTCTGGAGAGATTATGCCACCAGAGTAGATAGCTAAATATATGGATAAGGACTACAAAGATATTGTAGAGAATACCGCATATCATTCTCTTACCTATCTGAGAGAGAAGCTTGATCTTGATAACGAGTTTATCAAAGGCTGGAAGGATGGATTGATCTCAGGTAGAGAAATTTATTACGTTGGCGTACTTAATGCAGAGCCATATGCTGAGAGAGTTAATCCTATATGTTTCTCTTACGACAAGAGTCCAGACCTTGAGTTTATTGAGGATGGATCATGGTGCTGCAGAAAGATGCGTATGCCTATAACTGAAGTATACGATAGATATTACGACAAGCTTGAAGAGAAGGATCTTGACAAGCTTGAAGAAATGATTGGTTCTACTCCTGGTAGAAACCTCGGAGATAGAAGTCCTGTTGATATGGGTATATAGTTACGTATATACGATAATCCTATATTCGAGGGAGCTGGTAAATCTCTTGTAAATGTATGGCATTGTTGTTGGAAGTCTTTTAAGAAGATCTTCTATGTAACTACTACAGATGATGCAGGGCAACCTCAGATCAATATAGTCGATGAAACATATCAGCCTGTTGGTAATGAGGTTGGTATTGAACCTGATTGGATTATAGAGGTATGGGAAGGATACAGAGCTGGAAGTGACTTGTACTTTGGTATACAACCTATTGAGTACCAGCACGTAAGTATCGATAACCCTAATAGCTAGAAACTTCCTTATTGTGGTGCTATTTATAGTAATACAAATAGTAAGCCTAGATCATTGGTTAGTATTCTTAAACCATTACAGTATATGTATATTGTATTGTGGTACAGACTTGAGTTGGCTATCGCTAGAGATAAAGGTAAGGTTGTTAATATGGACATTACATAGATTCCTAAGTCTATGAATATCAGTCCAGCTAAATGGATGCATTACTTGTCTAGTGTTGGCGTTAACTTTATTAACCCATATGAAGAAGGTTGGAATATCCCAGGAAGAGAGGGTGGTAAACCTGCTTAGTTCAATCAGATAACAGCATTGGATCTTACAATGTCTAACGTCATAGCTGAGTATATACAGCTGATGGATAAGATAGAAGAACTTGCTGGAACAATATCTGGTATTACATAGCAGCGTGAAGGAGCAGTAAGCTCATCAGAGATGGTCGGAAATGTAGAAAGATCTGTAGTACAGAGTTCTCATATCACAGAGCCATTGTTCTGGGTACACAACCAGTGTAAGCGAAGAGTGCTTAATATGCTTCTCAATACAGCTAAGGGCGCATGGGAAGAGACCGGTAAGAAGAAACTTCAGTATATCTTTGATAATGGAGAAAGGGCATTCTTGGATATTACTCCTAAGTTCTACTATGAGGATATGGATGTATTCGTAAGTGATACATCTAAGGATCTTGAGAATATACAGAAACTTCAGCAGCTTATACAGCCAGCTATGCAGAATGGTGCTAGTTTACTTGAAGCCGCAGAGATTCTTACAAATGATAACTTCAATATCATTAAGCAGAAGCTTAAGGATATGCAGACTAGACAGGAGCAGGTACAGCAGCAGCAACAGGAAGCAGAAGCTCAGCAGCAGCAACAGTTACAGCAGATGCAGAACGAATCTAAACAGCAAGAGCTTATGTTACAGGAGGCTCAGATGGATCTTCAGAGATATCAGATTGATCAAGATAATCAGACTAAGATAGCTGTAGCACAGATTAATGCTTATCGTGGAACAGAGAATATGGATCAAGATCAAAATGGTGTGCCGGACGTTGTAGAGATCGGCAAGCAGGCTATCGAGTAGCAGAAGATTAATCAAGAGGCTTATAATAAGCGTTATGAAGCTAAGTAGAAGCGTGAGATAGAGGATCAGAAGATCTAGCTTGAGAAGGATAAGATGAAGCATGAGACAGAGCTGCAGAAGGCTAAGGATGATGCTGCTTATGAACGCGAGAAACTTAAGGCTCGCACGGCCCTTAAGAACAAAACGGTTGGCGAGAAGTAATGAAGTTTGACAATAAGACATTTTAGCAGAAGTATGAAGCGTGGAAGAATGGCGCTGATTACTGGAAAGATATTAGAGGAATCAACTTGGGTGGAGACACCCAGGCTGAGGAACCTAGTCCAGAAGAGCAGTAGTAGCTTGATTAGAACGTATAGTCTATACTTAATGCTTATAATGAAGGTAAAGATGAAAATATAGCTGAAGACATTATTAAGTCATTACCTTTTGATACTCCATTAAACGAAGAGCATCCTATACTGCATAAATATAAAGGAGGTAAGAATGATTCTATTAATACTTTTGTTAACAGAATGGGTCCTCTTGTAGGACAATAGTTAAATAGATACGGATATGGTGATGCTGCATTTTACAATGTAATGCGTTAGCTTGCATACGAATCAAACTACGGAAGGTCAAGAGTCGCTAGACAATAGCATAATTATGGTGGAGTAGGATGGAATGGGAAGACTTACACTACATATAAGAGTGACGCAGATTTTGTTAAGGATTATGTAAGACTTATGCATAATAGGTACGGAGCAGCACTTAGAGCAAAATCTACACAGGATTATGCAAGAGCACTTAAGCAGAAGGGATATTACACAGATTCTCTCGAGAATTATTCTAGAAACCTTAGGGGTATGGATAGCTTAGTAAAGGCGGCTCATTATCACAAGAACGCGCATAAAGATGCTTACAATTACAATGTTAAGTTTGATGATCTCGTATAGGATTATGAGGATACAAAGAACGCTAGCCCTATAATTATCAACTCGCCATCTACAAGACAGCCTAGTACTATTAGAGTAGATGTTCCCACAACTCTGCTTGGTCCTACTTAGGAAGAGATAAAGGCTCAGCAACAGCGTGATCTTAATAAGTACAAACAGTAGATGTATAACAATATAACTTAGCCTGTGCTTCTGAATATACTCAATCTACTCCCTTAGAACAACTTTGGTAAAGACTCTTATGGCTAGAAGTTCTGGTAGAGAAGAGGAAATAATTTGCACTTCAAAGGAGGCAAGGATAAAAGGTCATTTAACGATTGGGCAAATAAAGCGTCTGTGTATAAAGGTATTAAAATAAAAGGCGATCCTACTTATGATTACAAAGGTTGGTATAACGAAGATCCAAATAGGGCTTATGCATTATTAAATGATGATCCGAATGCACATTTTGACGATAAATGGAAGACTCCTTATCATCCGACATTTAGTGATCAGTCAGTATACTCAAATGCAAAACATCCTGGAGGAACTTGGGGAAGATTTGATTACAGAGACGCATATTATGCTCCATTATTTAGTTATGTAAATCCAAACGAACGTATAGGTTATTTAAATATGGCCGAAGATAATGGTGTAGTACCATTTATGAATAATGGCTCTATGTATAGACTTGATGGAGATTTATATGGTGGCGTGTTACCAGCTGTTAAAATAATAGGAAAGAGAGGCAAGAAATGACACAGATGGAAAGCCCTAAGCGAAAGATGCAAAAGAAGAATGACTATCAGCGTCATAAGCTCTTTCGTAAGATTAAGCGTAGAAGAAAAGCATAGGCTGAAGCAGAATAGCATATGGCTGAAAAATAGCTTAGAAGAAAACTTAAGATTCCTAAGTTTGGAAGTGGAAAAACAAGAGAGGTGTATACTTCTGATATCCATTTTAACAATGATGACACAGCTGGAGGAATAGATAGATATGGTAATAAATTTGATTACATATAGTTGCCAGAGACTGTTGTAACTGCTAGGAAAATACCTACATTTAAAGATATAGAAAAGCAGATAGGAAGAAAGATTACTTAGGATGAAATAGACAAAGTAATTGCAGTAGATCCATAGGTGCCAATAGAAGTATCTTAGCCTGTAGAAAAGGGTATGTATAACCCATCTATTACAAACGAGCTTGCTAATACAATAGTAGGAACAGCTGGAGATGCTGTCAACTATCTTGCAAACAAAGCAGGTTTACCTAATCTTGCTCCAAATGAATAGCTTGTAGAAACCAGAGATGGTGATGCATTATTTGATATACCTATTTATTCATAGGTTTTAAAATATACCCCACGAGTATTACGATATACGCCAAGAGCATTGAGAAACATGTATAATAAAACATTAGGTAATCTTGGTTCTGCAGCTATATATGCTAATGGATTAGGATTTGACGGAACAGTTGGCAAGTCATTCTTTAGGGACCCAAACAAGGCTTACAGAATAACAGAGTTTCCGGAAGTTGAAGGTATACGTGAAGCTGGAATGAATGTGACAACAAGGGACGCGGCTTCTAAAGTTAGCGTGCCAGCTAACAATTGGAGGCTTTCTGCATTTAATAACTATTCTCATTCCAAAGATGGAAGTTGGTATAAACTTCCGTAGAGTATTAGTTAGTATGAAGAAGAAAATCCATTACTATTTACCGATATAGGGAATATGTCTAGTCCTTAGGATATTAGGCTTGCTACAAAAACCGGTTCTGCTCATGGAAACAGGTCACAAGCATCACTTGGCAAACCATGGGAAGGCGGATTGTCTACATCTGGCGGATTATTCCCAAGAGGCATATTAGAAATATAGGGTGGCAACAAAATTGCTGTAGGAAAAGATCGTGTGCACTTCTCTTTAAAAGATTGGAATGATGCATTGATTGGATCTAGAGTTGGATACAAAACAGGCGAGATGCCATTAGATAATCTTACTTGGTATTAGAGACTACCTAATGGCAGGTATACTATGGGCGAACCTGTTCTTCCAGACAAAACTATACAAATTAAACCAAGCGCAAAGCAGTAGAGACTTCAGCTAGAAAAACCAACTTGGCAGATTTATCACGGTAAAACACATAAGATATCAGAAGTAATTGATGATAGCGGTAATGTAAATCTTGCTAATTTATTCAAAATACAGAATGAAGCTTTATCTAATATTCCAGGAGGAAGACTTGCTAGGCATAGATTAGAAAATCCCGATTGGCACAAAACGGATTGGAATACATTCTTGCATAGTAGAGATGCTTATTAGAGAGCTTTGCAGGCAGGATATCCAGATGAAGCACTATTCCCTACATTGATGCATGATGTCGGAAAACTTTGGGCAGGAGATGGGCATGGTCCATACGGCGCATCTATAGTTAAGCAAATATTTCCAGATGCTACTAATGAACAAATAATGGCTATATATCAGCATATGGATAAAGTTCCGGAATCAGCTATGGGCAAACTTGTCAAAGGAGCCGATATAGCAGAAGATAACCCATTTAGAAATTATAGTTCTGGCAAAGATATTCATATAAAGAAATCTAAGCGTGGTACATTTACAAAAGCAGCTAAATAGCATAGTATGAGTGTTCAAGGATTTGCTAATAGAGTTTTAAGGAACCCAAGTAAGTATAGCGCAGCTATGAGAAAGAAGGCAAACTTTGCACGCAATGCGTCAAAGTGGAATAAATAATACATTACACGGGTTCGACTCCCGTGTAGCGTACAACAATTAAAAAATATTAACTTAGTTATAATTTAAATTATGGCAAGAAAGAAGAAAAATCCATTAGGTGATTTTGAAGACGCTTTGAGCTCTCTCGGGTTCGGTGGCCAGGAAGGTGGCGACAGCGTTACAGACATCGATAACCAGGATGTGGTTAATCAGGTGTTAGACGACCCTAATGATGATGTTGAAAATTTAGACAATCCAGATGACGATAAGTCTTCTGAGGATAATAAAGATAATAAGAATGTAACTGGTGATCCTAATGCTCACGATGATGAGACGTAGATCCCAGATAATATTTTAAATAATAATACGTCCGACACAACTACAGTTGACAACGAATAGGATAACGACAATGATGATAATGATCAGCAGACTGACACTGACGTAGTAGATCCTGGAGAAGCAGAATAGATTGGTGCTTTCTTTGACGCATTCGCTGAAGCTAATGGTTGGAGTGTTGATGCAGACGAGAAGCCTAAGTCAGTCGAGGGGCTCGTAGAGTACATCAAAGATGTCGTAGATGAGAATTCAACCCCACAGTACGCCGATGATCGTATTGCTAAACTTGATCAGTACGTAAAGAATGGTGGTAGATTTGAAGACTTCTATCAGACACAACAGAAATCTATGTCTTACGATAGCATAGATTTGGAGGACGAATCTAATCAGAAAGCAGCTGTTCGTGAGTTCTATAAATTATAGGGAATGAATGACGAACAGATTAGTCGCAAGATTGAGCGCTATGAAGATGCTGATATGCTGGAAGACGAAGCAGCTGATGCTGTTAATTATCTTAAGGCGTACGAGCAGCAACAGCAGGAATATATGGCTCAGCAACAGGAAGCTCAAAGACAAGAATAGGAGCAGCAAGCTGCATAGTTCATGAATGACCTTACATCTAGCATTAATGGTCTTACTAATATTAGAGGTATTAATATCCCAAAGGAGGATAGAAAAGCGTTGTTCGATTATATTACAAGAACTGATGCAGACGGTTTAACAGAGTATCAAAAGGCTTTTAATAATAACCTTGTTAACAATTTGATAGAATCAGCCTACTTCACAATGAAGGGTGATGCTCTACTGGGCGAAGCACAGCGCAATGGTCAGACATCTGCTGCGAGTAAACTTAGACAAATGCTCAAACATCAAACAAAAAATCATACATCATACAATGTTGGGCATGAAAAACAACCTCAGGCATGGGATATCGCGTCAAAATACCTATGATGAGACAATTAACATATTATGAATAATTCAAGTTCTTTATTAAATAATCTTCAGCTCTACCGTGGTAAGCGTTTTGCTGACTTGGTAGACGAAAACATGATTGCTAACGCAATGCTTACAAAGCCTCATGAAGTAGCAGGCTTGTTGTCATTGGTTTTTGGTACAAAGGATGATGGTATTTCAACTACCATCGACTTACTTACTGGTGGTCTTGGTTCAACCATGACTATCGAAAACAGAGAATATGAGTGGTCTGTAATGATTGATGCTGATCACGCTGTTAATATCCGCTACGCTAAGTGGAATGGTAAGGAGATTACTCCTAAGTCAATTACAGATGGTTTGACTCCAGGTATTAATAATACTCCTATTTATCTTGGTCTTGAAGAGAAGTGGTTCGGTCCAGGTGCAATTCTTGCATTTGACAACGTAAACTTCCAGGTACGTGTAAACGGTACTCCATACCAGGATGGTAGCACATGGGTATATGAGTGCTACGTAGCAGAAGGCTTCCAGGGTTCTTATATTCCTTGCGAGTATTTGCTCCCAGGTCGTCAGGTAGACCGTATCGGTTCTGCATACGAGGAGTACAGTGATGAGGCAGATATTATCAACTATCAGACTCCATTTAAGATGCGTAATAGCTTGATGACTATGCGTCTTACTTACGATATCACCGGTGATGCTTATTCTACAGTATTGGCTATCGCTTTGACTGATCCTGAGACAGGTAAGAAGTCTTATTTGTGGTCTGACTATCAGTACTGGAAGGCTCTTCGTGAGTGGAAGAAGAGAGAGGAGAAGCAGTTGCTGTTCGCTCACTCTAACCGTAACGCAGATGGTACTTACAATTTGAAGGGTACTAATGGTCGTTTCGTTCCAATCTCTGCAGGTTTGTTCGAGCAGATTGCTCCAGCTAACGTACGTTATTACACAAAGCTTACTACAGAGTTGTTCGAGGATTACTTGTTCGATCTCTGCTACAATATCATTGGTACTAACGAGCGTAAGTTTGTTGCTTTGACTGGTGAGATGGGTATCCGTGAGTTCGACCGTATCTTGAAGGAGAAGGCAGCTAGCTTCAATATGATTGATACACACTTCATTACAGGTTCTGGTCAGGATCTGAAGTTGGGTGGTCAGTTTACAACTTACACTATGACTAATGGTATCGAGTTGACAGTTAAGCGTTGTGCTATGTTTGATAACATGGAGATGTTCCGTCAGCTTCACCCATTGACAGGTAAGCCATTGATGTCTTACACATTCTTGTTCGTTGACCTCGGTCGTCGTGATGGTCAGGCTAACATCGTTAAGGTATGTCGTAAGGGTCGTGAGTTCGTACAGTGGTGTACTGGTGGTTCTGTATTGCCAAATGGTTATGCAAATAACATCAACACTATGCGTTCTAACAGTCGTGATGGTTACCAGGTACACTTCCTTGGTGAAGAGGGTATCATGTTGAGAAACCCATTGTCATGTGGTATCTTGTACTGTGATGCCGAAGACCAGGAGTCTATTGCAGTTGAAAACAGAGCAGCAGAGCTCTAATTAATTAAATAATATACAATGTTCAACCCCACCCAAAATCGGGTGGGAGCTTGGCATTGCAACAACTAATTGAAAAATTATGGTAGTTGAATTAAAGATCAGAAAGAAAAATCCCTGGGCTGGATTGTTAAAGTACAAACATTGTTTTGATTATATTGCACCTTACTTTACCAGATCTGGGTCGATATACACAGGTTTAACACCTGAGGATGAAAAGAAATTTGAAAAGGAGCTTGGTTACCCAGAAGGCCATCTCGCTAAGAATTCACCATTCTGGAATACATTCTGTGTTAAGGTTGGCTCTAAGAGCACAATTCTCGACGACTCATTCCCACGATAGGCTATGATTATTAAGTTCCTTGAGGGACATAAGAGAGTAGCTACATCACTTGATAAACTCAATGCTGGCAAGGATTACCTGCTTATCAATAGACAGGCTGAAGCTATTGAGAAGAATAAGATTAACAAGCTTCGTAGAGACGCTATTATTGCTTTTGGTAAGCTTTCTCTTGAAGAGATGCGCAAGTGCCTTAGACTGTTCGGCGTTAGCGCTGATACAATGTCTAATGAGCTTGTAGAGTCTACATTGTTCTCATTGGTTGATAAGTAGCCACAGAACTTCTTTACTAAGTGGGTTAATAATAAGACAAAGGAAACAGAGTTCTTGATTGAGAGTGCTATTGCCAAAGGTATTATCCGTAAGGATAGAACACAGTATTACTATGGTTCCGAGATGCTTGCAGATTCATTGCAGGATTGTATTGCATACTTGGACGCAAAGAAGAATCAAGACTTAAAGATCTCGATTATTAATCAGGTCGAAAATAAATAATTAAACTAACGACGTATGACGCATAGTGATATTTATACTAAGTTTATGATTGAATATGACAAGGCAAATATAACTTCGTCATATCCGTCGCTAACTAAATATGAGATTGCTACAATACTTGATAAAGCTTACCTAGCTCTTATAGCTCAAAAATATACAGGAAACAATCCTAGAAGGTCAGCGTTTGAGTCAGATATGAAAGCAATCGAAGATTTATAGCCATTGATTAATAAATTTACAGCTATTGGTAGTTTGTCTGGCGACAATAGCTATACATTTGCTACGCATACTATAAACAATCTTGTTCTATACATAATTGATGGACAAATCGAAATCAAGGAAAGTATTACTTCTCATGATAATAAGAGCCATCAATATGAAAATATAGTATTCGTGTCGCATGATGTTGCTAAAAAATTTAAGGTCACAAAAACAAATCTACCTTGGATAGAGTAGCCCGTAGGATGCATAGAGAACAACAATGTTGTGATATATGTAGATCCAATGGATGTACAATATAATGGAGCTTAGTCAACAGCTGAGTTTACATATATTAAACGTCCTGCAAAATTTGCTATTGGACAAGGACTATCAGTAAATGACTATGATTTCGGATAGACCAAATTTGAGCTATCAGATAGCATGGCGGAAGAATTAATTAATTTGGCAATTATCATGTCTACCGAGATTGTAGAATCTAGTAGACTTACTACTAAAGCTAATACTAGACCACTTGAATCATGACAAGAGAAGAAACAAGAAAACTTGGTATTGAGTTTGAGCGCAGACTGATTGAAGTATATCCTTAGTTTGCATCAGAACAAAAACTTGGTACCGATACTATATATTCATTCTTAAGCGAGTTCTAGACACAGTATGTGAAAATACTGTATTCTACCGAAGACGATTTTCAGCGTGGTACTAGACGAGCTAAAAGAATAAGCGATGTTAGTAGATCGTTAATTAGGCGAGTTAATATAAAGACATCAAATGATGATGGTATATATAATCTCCCAGACAATTATGCAATGTACGTAAGATCTGAAAGCATCGTTACAAAAAATTATAAAAGTGATAAGGTTTTAGAAAATGGTGTAATCACGCCTAACATACTTGTTAAGCAAGAAGATGTAGACAATGTAATCAATGCATATTACAACTATAAAGGAATCATAAAGAACCCATTAGTTGTATTCGAAAATACTAGTTATACAAGTAATTAGTTTAAGGTTATATCTGACACATATACATAGATAGAAAGTGTAGATCTTACATACTACTGCCAGCCTAATGCATTCAATGTATTAAAGTTTAATGATAATGATCAGTCGGCTGGAGCTGTACATAGCTACTGTTCGCTCCCATATTCATGTTTTGAGGAACTTGTATCAGGAGCTGTGGATATGTATTTGAATCTGTATAAATTAAAACTTGCTTAGGGTAATTCTAAACAATCACAACCAAAATAGTAGGAGGCTGAGTAATGAGGAATATAGATATTTTGGTGGGGCTAGAAAGAGAGATAAATAAATTTGATAGCCAGCTAGACAAACCATCTACTGACGAATCTTTATTCTGGCTTAATTAGGCTGTTTGTAAGTTTATAAAGCTTAGATTTAATAGTGATCTTGTTCATGGAACTTCGTATGAGCAAAATGAAAAGCGTAGAACTGATCTTATTAAGCTATATAAATAGAAAACTTATACATTAAGAAGTATGATTGTAGACGAAAGTCAACCGTCATATACATCTTATACAATAATCTATCCAGAAGACTTCATGTTCTCACTCAATGAGGACGTCATAATAAGTGACCTTGATGGAGACAACAAAATCAATACATGTATGTTTGAGTGCACATAGGATAGTTTTATGTACAGAGTTAACAACAGTCTTACAGACTTTCATTACAGATTTCATAGAGCTAGACCTCTACGTGTAAGAAACTCTGATGGATGTATGTTGCTAACAGATAAACAATATAAGATTAGCAAATATTCTTTAGGTTATCTCAGAAAACCTACAGAAATAACACTTGATAATCCTTATGATGAGTACAATGATTTCGAGGATATTATAATGCCTGAGATAATTAAAATAGCAGCACAGATGTATCTTGAAAACAAGAAAGATGAAAGATACCGCACTATTACTCAGGAAGTTAGTACTCAAGAATAAGATAAGAATAATTTTAACGTGGAAAGCCCAGCTGGTTAGGTCCAGTGTAATTAATTAGGGTGAGTAGAAAAAATTAATATATTATGATTACATATGTAAATACCGTATTGGTATCAAATAAGGGTGGTGATACACTCGCTACAAAGGAAGAGCTTGCAGGTAAGCAGAAGAAGGGTGATCTTAAAGAGTTGGTTGGTAAGTTCGTATTTATGAATTGCGATGCAGCTGCTCAAGATGGCTCAAATATCGAGGATATTTATGCAGTTGACGAGAACTGCGATAGATTTAAGATCGGCGTTGTAACTAGCGATAGTTTCCAGAAGGCTGACAAGATGGGTAATGTAACATACATTCCTGTTGTTAAGTGGTCTAATATTATCAATGCAGCAGATATTAAGTCTATTACAAAGCTCGATTATAAGGAGGATACAGAGGATACGATCTCAATTGATTTCTCTACAATTCCTGCAGAGACTTTGGATATCCTTTCAGCAGGTGGTTGTCCTGTAGTACTTCGCCTTACATTCAAGGATATGCCTATGCGTTATCGTAAGTGGACTGAGTCTTACAGCTATGTAACAATGCCTGGTGATGGTATTCAGAATATTATACAGGGTCTTGTTAAGGACATCGTACGCGCTTCAAAGCGTCAGCGTGTATACGCAAAGATTGATGGCACTAAGCTCGTGCTTGAGGCAATGAAGTATGACGATGATGAGCAGGCTGTAACAGAGAATGTTTATGCAAAGGTTCGCTTTGATGCAAATGCTTATTGGATGAATCCACAGGCTCCAGGTTGGGCAGCTAATAACAAGTATGATCTTGGTGTTAAGTTCGTTAAGCAGGAGGGTGTAACTTATCCTGCATCAGCAAAGCTTGTACGTGATCGCGAGCGTTCAGCATTTGACTACCAGGGTGTAATTCACCGTTGCTGCTGGTATGACCCACAGCCTAATATGGTTACAAACATTGACAACCATTACGGTGGTATTACTATCGAGTTCGAGAACCAGTATCATACAGCTGACGATCTCTGGCGTAGAACAAAGCAGACAGTAGAAATCTATGCTTCTAACAATGGTGCCGAGATTGGTGCTGCAGAGATCGGTGGTGGTCTCTTGGCTAAGTTGGGCAAGATGGTTGCTACTCGTCAGAACATCGCTAACCCAGTTAGCAACTCAACTGCGTACGACGGTACAAAGTATTAATTTAAATACCGGGGTGGGGTTCTTGCCCTATCTCGGTTTTTTTTGTTTTTAAACATATTATAATATGCAAAAGATTAGAATTGGAAACGATATTAGATTAAATCTAACTCTTCGTGGTCCTAGAACATACGATTAGGCTAGTATTAAGAAATTAGCTTGTTATTTAATAAACACATCTGTAGCAGACTTTTATACTGGCGAAACATGTTGCAATGATCCACATATGTATGGTCATCCTTGCTTTAATAGATGCGGTTGCCCTTCATATCATGTAGAGCCATGTTGTGGTAGGCCATATCATCACGACTGTAGATTAAGTGGCAGAGGATGCAATCCTTGCGCAGGAGCTCCTTGTGTTCCACCTGCATATTGCAAGCCGTTTGATAGAGTACTTGCTGGCTATGACAATAAGTTCTGCTATACAGCATATTCTAAGGTTCTTCCTAAGGCTAACAGCATTCAGTGCTACTTCCCTGCTAAGGATCAGCTTTTCTGTGGAGTATATAAACTTGTAGTTGTAGCAGAGATGTACGAACCAGGTTGGGGTAAGACCGATCTTCATACATACACAATGGATTATGGTGAAGTGCTTATGCTTGTTGACGACAATACAGGTGCTAGTGGCGATATCACTCTTGATGTAGATAAGGACGATATTCTTAATAAGAATATTATTGACATAAGAGTAAAGACTCACGACTTGTATTTGTATGGTGGTAATCAGATTAGACTTGGCGAGTAGGATAAGAAAGATCATTATTACATCATAGAGGTAGAGCTTGAAAATGGTTCTGTACTCGAATACACTCCTGGCAATTGGCCTTATGAGAAACTTCAGTTTGTTGCCACAAAGTCTAGTGTTATATCAATTGAGGAAGAGACTGGTATAATTAGAGCTATTAATCAGGAGAATACAAACAGTACTTACGTAACTGTAAAAGCTAAGAATAATGATATTACAACCGGATTTAATGTAACTGTAGTTGGTGGTGATTATGACTATATCGGTTATCTCCCAGTTAGACCATTTGCTGCTAATGTTGAAGATGATGCAGAGGTTGGCTTTAACAGAACCGACCAGTCATATGAGGATAAGAGTCAGGAGTATTATACAGCTACAGGCGTGGAGGCTGTTAATACAGATGATCTTAAGAGAGTTGATGATCTTACAAAGCCTGTACAGGTAGAGAATACAAAAGATGGACAGTATCTTTGGATTGTTACACGTAGACCTATTGCTTATGCTGCAAACATCACAAATAATGGTACAACGGATCTTAACTCAGCTATATATGTACCTCTCACAAAGTATCAGCAGAAGTTGAATGATAGCAAGTATTATTATTGCTGTCCTAACCCAATGAGTGCTAATACTAAGTCTGGTGGAGATATTTTCTATATTAAACTTGAAGCTTAATAATTATGGAAGCAAAGAAAGAAGATATTAAAATATATGGTAAGCTTGTAAATGTCACCACAGAGAATGTTGTAGCTGATGCTGAGCAAATCTGGGACTCTTATTACAGAAAGAACCAGACAGCTGTAAATAGATCTATGCGTGACGACTTTACAAAGTTTGCCAAGAATCCTACATTTGAATCTGCCGTATTTACAGGAGACTCTACATTCCAGGGCAATATGGCTGTAGAGAAATCTCTTTCTGTAAAAGGCTCTTCAAAATTCTAGGATTAGGCTACATTCAACGGTACTATTAGAGCTCATGGAACCCCTAATGGATTAGTTGTAGACCATAAGATTATTACAAACGATATTGAGGTTATGGGTACATTTCAGGCACTTAATATTGATACTAATAATCTTGTAGTGCACAACTTGTTAAAGGTAGAGAATGGCGGATCATTCAGAGTTGATGGAGATACTATCCTTAACAACCTTTCAGTTAGTGGTACTCTTGATGTTCCTAATGCCACTACAGGTAAATATGGAAGTGTTAGACTTGCTGCATCACCATCAGGTTAGGCTAGTACAGACGTACTTACAGTTGGCCTTGTAAAGGATATGTTGCAGTATGTTCTCCCTGCCTCATCTGAGAATAATATACTCATCTATAGCAATGGCAAATGGATTACATCTGCTATTGATTAGGTTATTAATAGCAACACAACTATTAATGAGCATATTAAAAGTGTTACTCAGAATACATCTTATACAAAGAATGAGGTATATACTAAGAACTAGACATATAGCAAGGCAGAAGTTACATAGCTGTTGCAGGATCTTAAAGAGTCAATTCTTAAGGAATACAATAGTGATTCTTTGTGGTAGTCAAGTGGAGAAGAATATATTATTCCTAAAGATGGCAAAAAGATTAAGGTTAACGCAGCTTATAAAAATGTAATATCTTAATAGAGGAGGTATTTATGGAAGAGTCAATTTATAAACATAATTATGAATACCTCTCTATTGAAGAGGCTAAGGCTATTGTAAACGGAACGTTTGTACAAGGAACTACAAATATTGGAGGAGAACTAGCTACTAAGAGTGATATTGGCAAATTGCTTGACACTGTCAACAAAAAGTTAACTTCTATTGTCCCATCTACTGAGTTTGATAATGAGTTTATATGTTTCTTTGAATGTGAAGATATTGAAACATTTCCAGATGATTTAGAACATAGATGGATAGAAGTTTCTCCAATACAATTTACATTCCCAGCTGATGGAGGCTCTGTAAAAATAACTGGTTCGTATGGATTGACTGGAACGCTTGGTACAAGAAAAAAAGTTGGAGATATAGCTGATACTATAACTGCAGATGCAAACGCAACACCTTCGACTAAGAGTGGCAGTAAGACGTATTATTATAATAATGATTAGTCCCAGAGACCTACTGCTAAAGTTTCTTGGACTCAGCCTAACAAGGAGGAGGAGTTCCCAGAAGAGTGGACATATGTATTCGAGTACAACATAAGTGATACTAATGGCGGATCTAGCACAGGAACATCATGGAGTAGATAGTATTACGCAAATGGTCAAGAAATCAAGCATGCTGACGACCTTACATTAAATGGTATAACTTCTTATAGAACTAAAACTGGTACATTCGGCACAGTTAAGAAAGAGAATGTTTAGTATTCTGGACAAATAGGAAGACCATCTGGATACAATTATAGTGACAAGGTTATAACACAGAATGGTCGACTCGCACAGTAGGGCTCAAACAAATAGTTACAGTGGTCATATACTCAAGAAGCTAATGTTAAGGTTTGGGGTATCTCTGCAGATCCTACATCTTTGCATTTTGAAGCAGCTGGTGGAACACAAAGTGTTTCTGTAACCACTTGGTATACTTGGTAGTATAATAATAACAACAATCAGAAGTTTGACCAGAATACAACAACTGAAAATATAACAGCAGAAGCTAATACATTACAATAGTAGAAAACATGGACTAAGGTTATAACTAAAAATAATAAGTCTGTTTCTATTTAGTGTACATAGGAAGGTGCGTAGGAATAGTTCCCTGATGACAAATAGCATAGATGGATTAGAGTGCAGCCAGAAAACTCGTAGATATCTGTTGACGGAGGAACTATAAATGTAACTGGATCTTATGGTTTAACTGGTACTTACGGAACAGAGAAGAAGGTTGGAGATATAACCGACACTATAACTGTTGAAAGGAATTCAACCTAGAGTCCAAAGAGTGGCAGTAAAACATATCATTACAACAACAATCAGACTGACAATCCTACGGCAAAGATAACGTGGACACAACCTGGAAGAGCTGAAGAGTTCCCTGATGATCAGGCACATAGATGGATTGAGATCACTCCTACAAATGCTGGAAACTTTACAGAAGCTGGTGGCACGATAACTGTTACAGGATCTTATGGCTTAACAGGATCTTTTGGAACAAAGAAAACTGTTGGGCAGATCAATGATACAATAACTGTTGAAAAGAATACAACAACATAGACTAAATCTGGAAGCAAAACATATTATTATAACAATACTCCTGGTACAGCTCCATCTGCTACAGTAACTTGGACACAAGATGCACGTGCTATAATAACACCAACTGGTGTTCATGTTACAAATATTATTCTGCATGTTGGTCAGAATTAGAAGATACAATATGAAGTAACTCCATCTAATGCCGATGTTGATACATGTACATATGAAGTAACAAGTGGTTCAAACTATGTTCATATAACAGATGGAGTAGTTTACGCTGATGCTGCTGGAAAGGCAGATTGTAAGATAACTATAAATGGAACGATTGAATCGACGTTCTAGGTAAGTGTAACAAATAATAATATAATTGATCTTGATTGCGACGTTATTGCTATACAAAACTGTGGAATAGAAGTTGGATTATATGCCATGAGTCACTATTTGGATAGTGGAACAACAAATGTATTATCTTGGCATGGAGATGCATTTGTAGACAAATGTGAAATATATGGTCGTGACGGTTATTGGTCTTTAGTAAATTTTGATAAGTTAAGATAGTTTTACGAATCTATAAAGAACGAACAATCTTAGGTTAAAGGAAAGACTGTGGAACAAATGTGTTAGTCACCATACGGCCCTGCAATAGAAATAATATTTTACGATACGTTGAACCAAAGCGAATCGCAAGAAGTTTAGCAAGACGAAAAAAGAACATACAAAATATTAAGACTTACTAAGAATACTCCATCTGCAAGTATATATTACAACGATAGAGATTATAAGGTTCATATTTCTGGATATGATTTTAAAGAAAGTGCTAGTTTTAGTTCTATGGTTCATGCAGCTAATAACTACACCCTTGTTGATTATTATCTTTCGAATAGAACAATTGTTGCTGAAAATTATTTTTTCGTAGAAGAAGACAAATGGAGTACTACTAATTTAGTAGTGCCAAAAGATGGTGAATATATATCTAAAGGATACTAGACATTCCCAATTGACCCAATAAAACCTGTTGTTGACGCAGAGTTATTAAATAAAAACGTCAATGGAGCTACCATTTCTGGGTAGATTAAAATAAATAGTATTAACGGAAAGACTGATATTTCAACAATTAATGGATATCTTAGTTTTGAGTATAAGCGTAAAAATTTACCAGGTTACACCAAAGTTTATGGCGATAGTGAGAATGGATTATATAATTTAACTCGAATAAAAAACTTACCGTACACTTTTAATTTTAAAATAACTAGAAACAATTATACTAGTGGGTTATTCGTAAATCCTATATATATTGATACTGCAGACAAGGAATTAATAAAGGTTCACGACTTTAACGTGGGTCTTAATACTAATAGTATAGTAGGAGAAATAAAATAATGGAAGTACTTAGTAAAACTGGACTAGATACGCTCTGGTCTAAAATAAAGGCTAAATTTGCTCTGATATCTGATCTCAATGCATTAACAACAAGGGTTTCTACCTTGGAGGCGTCATTAAAATCTTTAACAAAAACAGTTAATAATCTTCCTACAGCAGTAACTAATGATTAGAAGTATCTTCGTAAAGACCAAGATGATTCTACAAGTTATAATATAACAGCAAAAGGTGTTTATAAAGCTCAAACAGCATGAAGTTAACATTAAAGAGAATAGCTTTAAAACCAACATATACAATTGGTAAGCTATATATAGACGATAATTATTTCTGTGACACATTAGAGGATACCGTAAGAGATCTTAATAAAGACGGTAAGTTTGATAACGGAGAGAAAAAGATTAAAGGAAAAACTGCTATTCCGTACGGTACGTACTAGATTAAGTGGACGTATTCACCAAGGTTCAAGAAATATACACCATAGCTTATGAATGTTCCTTCGTTTGAAGGTATCCGCATACACTCCGGAAATACCAACGTATCAACATCTGGGTGTCTACTGCTTGGTGAGAATAAAAAGGTTGGAATGGTCCTTAACTCAAAAGCTACCATAGCGAAGTTTTATCCAATTATAAAGGATGCTTGCGCCAAAGGAAAGGTAACAATTGAGATTAAATGAACAAAATAACAGGAACGTGGCGTGAGAAAATTTAGTATACAACCGCATGTCTCGCGTTTTTAAGCGGTCAAGCTCTAACTTGGATATAGTATTTACAATAGGGCGAAATCTCCACAGGAGTACTAGGGTTTGTAGCCCAAACATTAGTTTATTCTGCTAGTATCTATGGAGTATCTATTTATATACAAGGCAAGTTTGGAGAAATGAGAACATATTTAAAAGAATATTTAACAAACAATGAAGCAGCTAATTCAAACAATAAAGAAGAACTACAAGCTGCTGCTTAACGCTGTTTTAGGGCTTCTAACGGCCTTTTGCTTAGCATCTGGTATATTCTACCACAACAAAGCTAATAGGCTCTCATAGGAGCTTAAAATGGCTAATAATAACATCGAAGCCTATTAGGATGCCTTATATGGTGCCTAGTAGGCTTCTGGTGTTTTAAGACTAGATGTAAAAAAGTTGTCAGAATATAATGATAAACTTGTATAGTAGATAGATTCTATTAGAAAGATACAGAAGGTTAAAAAGAACGAAATACAGGTAGCAGCAACTCAAAAGTAGATATTAAACGTTAATAAAAGTAAGGGGGTAGGGGGTGATATTATAACAATTATTAAAGACTCTACTTATAAAGATAGTCTATAGTACAACCCTCTAACTAAAGTATACTATACAATCGGTAAAGACAGTGTTAATATTAAGCTTGATATATAGAATACATAGTACCTCTACGTCTATAAACATAGAGAATATAAGAACAAAAAGAACTTCTTTAAGAGATTAATAACATTTGACTGGAAAAAGAAAGATGTGTATAAATATAATATACATAACACAAATGATATACTTAAAGAAGATAGTATAAGAATAATAGAAGCAATATGAAAACATTCTCAGCTCGTACATTGATAGATGACATACTTCTTATTGTACGAAATAATAACATAAGCGAGAGTGAGGATATGTCTAGGGATTAGATCTTATCTTGGATAATGTAGTATAAGGCATATTTGTCTAAGAAGTAGAATGATAAAGATTCTGAAACCGGAGATGACGAAGATCCAGATGATAGTTAGCTATCAACTATTGGACCACTTGAGCTTACAGACGATCCAACTACTGGATCAGAGGACTCTTGTTGCTGCCATTGTAGTACAAGGAAAAGAACAAAAAAGAAATTGTACACAATGGAAGATAGTAGCGACGACATAGTTAATGTTACAGATATTAGCGGTTGCGTTATCTAGATTATGAATAAGTCTAGGAAACATTATCACAACTTTAGGAGATATACATATAACGAACCAATATGTTGGTTTGACGACTAGTATATATATATTGATGGTGATGGTGTGGAAAATTTTAAATATATATACGTTACAGGAATATTTGATCCAACGCAAACAGCTGATAGTGAAGATGATGTAATAATACCTGGATGGATGATACCGGATATAAAAAGAGCTATCATGACCAATGAATTATCGTTTATGCTTAAAAGACCTAGTGATGATAGCAATAACTCAACATTAGCAAGCGTTAAACCAAATGGTCCTCAAGATAAGGAAGAATAAGAAAAGCTACACAATAGCTGATATATATAGAGACTACATTAAAAAGAACGATGTAGAGCTTAATTACGCGCGATATAAGCGCATTATAGACGAATTTAATAAAGTTGTCAAGGAAGAGATTTTAGAGCGCTCACAGCTCTTTAAAATGCCTTATGGGCTAGGCACTATATGCATAGTAAAATATAAGCCAAAGAGCTATTCTAGTTAGTCATTGTCTACAGATTACAAATCAACAAAAGATGTAGGCAAAAGGGTTTATCATTTAAACGAGCACTCTAACGGATATAAATATAGATTATATTGGTCAAAAATACCCAGGATGTTTTCCGATAGATATAAATACTAGCTATGTATGGTTAGGGAAAACAAAAGGCACCTTGCTCAACTTATATTTAATAAACAAGATTATATAAATATAGATGATATACAAGTATACAAAATGTGAGTCAGTTATAGCTAAAATTATGGCTGACTCAAACATGCAAGAAAAGAACATGCGTATTACAGATATACGAGAATGGGTCTTTGAAGCTGTTGAGAAGATTGGTGCTCCTGTATAGTATGTATAGAAAGAGTCTGGTGAAGATTGCGTTCCAATATTTGAAATACACGAACATCAAGTTCCAATACCAGAAGACTTAGAATCATTGACAACTGTAGCCTATTCAAACAATGGGACAAATTGGGTATAGGCACTAAAAGATGAAAGCTCATTTAAGTCTAAAGCTAATACAAAACCTATGCATCACCATCATCCAGAGTAGCCGGCTAGCGTACCGTTGATTACGCATAGATCATAGCTTCTTGGTATCAATGGTAGTACTGCGCTGATGGAGGCTATTAGAGACAAGAAGATAGATGTCCCTACATACTGGATTAAACCAGGTTGGATAGTCTTTAATAAAGACAAGGGTTTTGTTAAATTGTCATACAAGGCAATAGCTACAGATGAAAGGGGTTATCCGCTTATTCCAGACTTAGCTTCGTATTAGGAAGCTATATACTGGTATGTAATGATGAAGTTAAGCTTTCCAAAATTCCTTAGAGGATCACTTGGAGGCAAAGCTAGATATAATTAGAACACATACTTCTATATATAGTAGCAGTGGAATTTCTATAGAAACCAGGCTTATGCTGAGGCAATGATGCCAAACGAAAGCGAAATGCTTACTATTAAGAATGAGTGGACTAAGCTTATACCAGAGTGGGATGATGATGAGAACTTCTTCAATAACACCGGAAAGAAATAGTTAAACTTTAACGATTATTGCTATGGATACTAATACTGAACCACAAATTAATAGTTTCGCAGGAGGATTAAATAGTGATGATGATCTCTCTGTTGTTGCTACAAACTAGTATATTGATGCTAGAAATATAAAAATATCATCATATAGAGGTGGAGAAGGCAGAGATAATAGACATGGATCATTAATGCCAGTATAGGGCGTAAAGCTAGCTGGATCATTTGCCGGTGAGGGTAACAAAGTTGTTGCTACTGGTTCGATAAGAGATTATGGAGTAGTTGTTTGTATCGATGAAAATGAAAATAGACTTAAGATCTATAGTTTTAAAAATGCGATAGGCGGAACAGTGCACGACTAGGACTTCAATGATATATAGAATAGCAAACTTGTTGTAGATGCGCAATTATTGCCATTAGATGATGGAGAGAGGTATCCAGATGTATTTGATATTCAGCTTAATTATGAGAGCGAAAACAATATTAAACTATACTTGGCTGACTCTAAGCATCCGATAATGGTTTTTAATATAAATAGAGGTGATTCTTTAATATACGATGATCTTAACAAATGTTTGTCTTATCCAGAGGCTATTTGCAAGCCGCCGGTATTTGAAGAGTATGTACCAGGAAAGATAGAATTTGGTGTTGTAAGTTATTGTTATCAATTATACAATAGATACGGAATACATACAGGAGCATCTATACAGTGCCAGCAAATACCAATTGGCAATTATGATTTCGATAGTAAATATGTAAAGTGCGGTGGTAAATAGGGCGTGCAATCAAATTGTGGAGTAAAGATATCTATACAAATTCCTGGTAATTATTGGCACCTTGATTACATTAAAGTATTTAGGGTACAGTATATGCAAAACGGATAGATGCCAATAGTATCTGTAATATACGATGCTAAAGTAAACTTTAATGAACAAGATTCTACAGAGCTGATTATAAATGATGTTGGTAATGATCCAATAGAACATATCAGCGTTGAAGAATTGAATTCGCTACAAGGTGTTAGAATAATACCTAATTCTTTAGCATCTAAAGATGGTTTTCTATTTGCAGCAAACACAAAGACAATACAGACTACTATTAAGGATTTCGATAAATGGGACGCGAGAGCGTTTAGGTTTAATTACGAAAACATAAGTATCGTAAAAGATGTTAATGGCGATAACGTATTTAAAATAGATGCACATAATAAAGACATAGAAAGCGATTCTGTTGCAGTTCCTCCGTTTGATCATGATTGTTATGATGACACTTATAATAACATAAATAAAGAAGTTTCATTGTATTCTGCTAATTTTGTGTTCGACTCACAACATAGATGGGTTGGAGGATCTGGCAAAAATATAGAATGGAGATTCGTTATTTCTTCTTAGGTAGAAGATTCTTGTGTAAAAGAAAACAATACAAGAAAGATAGGAACGTTATACAATTATTCTCAAAAAGAAAACGTATAGCAAAATAATGTTTTCTACATCGATAAAGATTTTAAGCCATCTGAAGTAGAGAAAGCAGAATTTGATCCAGGAATAAATAAAAACACATGGTTAATAAAGTCGCTTAGACGAAATGAGATTTATCGTTATGGAATTGTTTTGTATGACAAGTATTGTCAAGCATCTCCAGTTAAGTGGATTGCTGATATAAGAACCCCAAATGTTACCGAAGATGGGTTCTAGCTTATGTCATCAAACACTATCGTTAATGGTAAGCGCTACGAACTAGTTATCAGAAATCTAGGAATACAGTTTATGGTAAAAAGCTTACCAGAAGGCTGTACTGGCTATCAGATAGTTAGATGTGCTAGACACGAATCTGATATCGCTACAATATCACAAGGTGTACTTAGTTCTCCTGTGTCTAATGCTTATAGTAGACAGTATGAGGCAAATAGCAATGACTATTAGGTAACTAAATATCATATGTTTTGTCCAACCGGATTTTTGACAACAAATAAGTTTATAGAAGGATACGATGTACATAATTAGCTTGTTGGTGACGGAAAGGATAGTGCATCCCAATGTATGACAAATATAGATAATGACAAATTATTGCAATTTGTTTCAAAAGAAATTTGTTATCAGCCAGAATAGTTTAAACAATTTACAAAAGACAAAAAATATTATTTGCAAAAATAGTCTTTTTTATTTGGAGCTAGGGGCGACTATAAATTCACTGACGACCAGTATGATTCGCCTAAGAATGGAAGCACAAATACAGATTATGGAAAGTTAATTGGTTTTGACAAAAGGGGAAATTTTAAATTTGTAATACCATGTATTTCAAACTGTGCCGTAGAATTATTTACCGGACCAAATAATAATGGTGATGCAAGGGGAACTTTTCATGTTAATGATATAGATGTTAAAAACGATATTGCGAAAAGTAGTACAATATGCTATTTAGATGCGCCATATAACCCAAGTTATTTCTACAAGGTTAATCCTTAGTCGCATAAAAATAAGGGATTGACAATGATTGGTTTTGAACCAGATGTGGCTTTAGTTGGTGGACTTGGATATGATAGACCATATTCGTATGCATTAATAAAAGATTGCATTTTAAATTTTGATAGACTATATAACAACGACGACTAGTCTGCTGATAAAAGAAAGGAAAAATCTGGCAAATTTATAATACAGAAGGCATTTTCTTATATAAAATTATACGAACAGGGCGCTAGTGTATAGGATTTTTTAAATGGAGCATCTTTTGATGATTGGTTTGGAAAAGTTTAGATAAATTATATATAGGACTTTTAGTTAGCTGATCAAATAAAATGGGATTAGGCATTCAAAAGAAATTTTAACAAAAATGATGATGAACAAGCTTCGTCAAAAACTTACACTAATTATGCGATTTCTGCTGGCGGAACACTATTTACAAATATGATTACCGGAGGAATTTGTAATGATACTAATGGCAATATATTTGAATCGTTTGGTAATTATAATGGCGGATTTAAAGGTGACGGAACTGGTACTCATGGCAATAAAAGTGTATGTTTTGGAACTGGAGGAAAATGTTTGTTATTAAGTTGTTAGTATAAAGAAAAAGGTACAGCTGGTGCGTTTTCTTATTATTATCCTGAGAATGGCAATTATTATAATAGTCTAAAGCAAGAGTAGTATTAGACAGAACCTGGCGAAGTTGGTGTAATTCTAAAAATAGTTAGACCAACTCTACTTGGAACATACTTAACTAATCTTAGATAGCAAATAACTCCTTATGGTGGATATTCGTTTACAAATAGACTTACAAATATATATTACGGAGACGGTAACTATTTTGAATCTAAAAACAAATGGAACACAGTATTTGATGGAGATTGTCATGTAGAAACATTCGAGTATACCTCTATGCACAAAGTGTATGGTGCTTATACAAAAGGTGGAAAGGACGAGTTGTAGTTCCCTAATACTCACATGATAACATACTCTATACCAACAGAGTCAAATATATGGTGTAAATTCCAACATGGATGGACATTTAGTTCTAACGCAAGAGATAATTATGCATCTTTTATACAGTCTGAACCATGTGAGATAACAGAAGCTTATGTACAGAAGGAGCCAGAATATGTTTATAATTCTGTCTATAGTGTATAGAATATAAGTATGCCACTTACTGTATACGATGATCTTAATCCACAAGACTATAATAAAACAATAGACACAAGAGTATATTATTCTGATTTAAAACAGAATGACGAAATTGTAGATAGTTGGTGTAAATTTAGAAGCTCTAATTTTATAGATGTTGATTAGGAGTATGGTCCTATAACTGATATGTGTACATTTAAGAATGTTCTTACATTCTGTTAGGAACAATCATTTGGTGTACTTAGTGTTAATGATCGTAGTGTTGCTACAGATAATTCTGGACAAAACATAGTGCTCGGAACAGGAGGAGTACTTGATAGATATGACTACTATAGTAATACTTATGGAATGCATAAGCAGCAATTCTGTGCAGCATGTACTACAGGTGGTATGTATTGGTTTGATAGCCATAATAATGTAATTTGTTTATTTGATGGATAGAGCGTAACATAGCTTTCAAAACAAGGTAAAGTACAGAATATACTGAACAAGTATAAAAAGGACGACAACTTTAAAGTATTCTATAATAACAGATATAACGAAGTTGTATTTAATGTCTTAAGCGATGATATGTAGATCGTATACAACGAAATGCTTGGCAAGTTTACATCGACATTAACAATACCATTCGATGGGGCTATATAGTTCTTTAATGGAGAATACCTTGTAAAGAAAAATGACATTGTATGCGTATATTAGTACGACTACCTTGACGGGTTACCTAAATCAACTACACAACAGCTACTTTCAAGCTATGTTAAATATGTTATTGCTCAATAGCCACTTGTTACAAAGGTGTTTGACAATCAAGAGATTGTTACATATGAAAATCTATAGTTATAGGCAACAATATCTGATGAGGATGATTATTTTTCAAAGAATCACAAATATACATGGTAGACTGAATCTTAGAAGATAGAATCCAACCTAAAAGAGTAGATAACACTTAGGGAAAATAATCATAGATTTGCCATACCTAGGGCTGATGGATTATTTGGCAATAGAGCTAGAGGCAAGGTTATGATTTGCAGTATAGAAGATATTAAACCAAATCCAGCTATGGCAATACAATATATAATAACAAAATATAGATAGTCATGGAGCTAAAGTAGAGAAAGAAGATAAATAATATGCCAAAATTCAATAATGGCATAGACCTATCAAGCAGTGTAAATGGTATTGGTGGTAATATTACTGGTTTGAACACATACAAGCAGCAACTTACATCTGTTCCAACAAGAATAGAAGTAAATGGAATGAGAACTCCTGGAAAGTTATCGCTTAGTTCTGGTGGAGGTGGAATAAGTGCCGGAGCTGTAACAGGAGCCGTTAATGGCACAATAGGAATGATACAAGGATATAATTCCATGTAGGACGCAGTAAAAGGATCAAATGAGCTTATGGCTTATTCTGGACAAAGAACAGACTAGGCATTCGGTGTAAACTATCAAGCACAAAATGATATCAACAGACAAAAGGCAATGGACGATATATCTAAGTCGAACAAGAACGCAACATTAGGAATGGTTGGATCTGGAGCCGCTGCAGGAGCTGCTATCGGATCTGCCATACCTGGCGTCGGTACGCTTATAGGAGGAGCAGTTGGAGCTATCACTGGATTATTCGGAGGCTTGTTTGGAAGTAAAAAGGCTAGAGAAAGATAGCGTAGAAAAATATTTAATGCACAATAGAAAGTTAATCTTGTTAATTAGGTTAATCAATCATCAGCTGCAACAGAAGGTCTTACATAGCAATATTATTTAGATAATGGTAACACGTATGATGATGTATTATACGCCAACCGAGGAAAAGATTTAATAAAACCAAGATATGTTAAAAGGAAATAAAGTATGGACGCCTAATGGATATTAGAGTGGTCCTGTAAATAGTTTAGTTGGCAAAGGTGAGTCCATTATAGATTATACTAATGGAACAGGAACTCTTGTAACCAAAGGAAAGGTTGGAGTTGATAATTAGCCTAGCTCTGTTAGCGCAAATGATAGTAATGTTATAGCTGGTAACGATATAGACTGGAGTAACGGCATGAAGTTTTCTGATCAAGTAGCCCCATTAACAGCAAAACTTTAGATGTATAACAGCATTGAGAAAAGAGCTGGAAAGAAATCAGAACTTAGCTCTTTATCAAAATAGACGATGGAACTTTAGAAGAATCAGTTGGATCGCGCTAAAGCTCCTATTTTATAGGCTATGAAGAATATTACAGATAGACAAGAGAAATAGCATTAGATCGAAGATTACGCTTCCTAGATTAAGCATAATTGTGGAAAAGATAGATTTGATAAAGGAAAAAGTTTCTGGAAATCCTACACAACAGGCGGAAAAGGAAAGGTATCAAATCTTATGCTTGATACAGGTTATGCTTTACCAGCACTACTTGAAACATAGATGCTTAATCATTGGCGTAAAGAAAATCTTGTAATGCCAAATATATATGCAGCTAATAGATACGCGCCAATGGCCTTACAGACTATGGCTGGTAACAGAGTGTCAGCTAATCCTATTCTCGAAAAGTTATACGCAAAAGATAGATAGGCTGCTTATTAGCTCGCTAATTCTGGTGGTTATACAGGTGGTCAGAGATAGGCTAATAGAGTAGCATTAGCTTTGGGTAATTAGAGAAACGTTGCAGATGCACTTATGAATGTGTAGGAAAAGAACGCTGCTTACAGAAACGCTTATGCTGAGATGGCTGCCAGACTCGGTGATAGCGATGCACAGAGATTACAGCAGTCTAATCAATACGGATGGGAGGCTTACAATAGGGCACACGGTGCTAAGACTAAGGGTATTGAAACACACTTATCTAATCTTGGCCTTATTGGTCAGAAATGGCTGTCACAGCGCATTAAAAACAAACAGTATGGAGATATACTTGATATATACTAGCAGGATGTAGATAACAAGAAAGATGCATTAAAAGCAATATATGGTATAGGTGTAGATGGTGTAAAAGGTAGAGCAGTAAGCGGACCAACAAGCAAATCAAGCAATATATCTAGCATGGCTCCTATTGAGTATAAAAACATAGCTCCAGGTTGGACTCCTGGTAAGTATTAGTTGTTTTCTGGATCACCTAATATACCAAATTAGGACACAGGAATAAATAGAGGTGTACTTGATTTAAAATATAGTGATTATTCTTTAAATAATTTAAAAGCACCATATGGAAAGTACTGGTACATAGATCCAGATAAAGTTGCTGATTCTGCAAAATCTACAAGAAATTGGGCTAAATCTAAAGAATAGTATTAGAGAGGCGCTTTTGGTACACCATATGAGAGAATTAGTTTCTCTAGCGATTACACTGGTGGATTCGGTCCTAATGGATTATTCTTACCAACATGGGCTGGAAGTACATTTGATTACAATCCATATAATATAACTAGCTTAAGATTGAGACAATGATAGGAATGTATGATGAACCAGTAGCGGTTCCTATAATCGACCTACTGGATAGCAGTATGATGTCATAGTATATCAGCGCTGCAAGAGAACAATATAACTAGGCTGTACAGGACCAAAAAGAGTTTGCTAAGGAATTTGGAGATCTATATAGTCCTAGTGCTAGTTTGAACAAAGCTTACTATGATTAGACTAAGGGTAGGGTTAACGCCGGTCTTAATTACTTATATTAGAATGGCATAGATCCACTTAGATCTGCAGAAGGTAGAGCCTATATAGCCAAAATTATTAGAGAGACCCCTTATGATAAGATCTCTAAATGGAAAGCCGACGCTGACAATATGAAGACATTTTAGAAAGCAGCTGCTTCTATGGTTGCTGAAGGAAAACTTACATAGGATTAGCTCGGTTGGCAAATGTAGAAGTATGGGTTGGATTATGATAAGTTTGACCCATATACCCAAAGTTGGAATACATTAGCTCCAACGAAGATGGATACGTTAGAAGATCTTACAAAAATTCCATATAGTGTACTTAAGCCTAGCAATCTTACATAGAAACAAGTTGAGGCTATGGGTTACAAGTATGACCCAAAGAATGATTACACTGGTATTACAGATTAGATGATTATGGATACGGCTGGTAAGGCGATACCATCCGTTATGTCTACAGCTGCAGGCGAATATTATTATGATAAGGCTAAATAGCAGCTATAGTAGGCTGGCGTAACTAATCCTACTGACGATTAGGTCAAATAGCAATTGCAGGGTACTGTAGCGCAACTTTGGGAAGGAAAGAAGAATATAGCATGGGATCCTAACAAATATTCTTTACTTGATTATTAGAATGTACTTGCAGATAAACTTGATGCAAAGAAATTAGCTAGAGACCTCGCTAGTCAAAAAGCAATTATAGACTATAAATACGCAGATGACGTAAGACGTGCAAACAATCCTAGTATATAGAATTCATCAAGTTCATCTAGATCTGGCAGAGGTGGTAAGTCAAAGAATCTTTGGACAATATTTGACGTAGCGTATAATAAACCTGGTTAGTCTGCTGGGCTTGGTACTACAGACGATTATTAGAAAGAGGGCGTTGCTTTTTCTGACCCAGGAGTACAGGTAAGACGAGTTAAGAATAATGGTGAGTATTAGACAGTCGTAACATTTAAAATTGGTGACGCCCATCCTGTAAAACGAGGTGGATTTAAGTCTAATGGAACAACGACTCCACCTTGGAAGAAAGCTATGAAAGGTAAGCAGGTTAATGCTACGGTAATGGGTGGTCTTACATATAATGCAAAGACAGGAAAGTACTATGTAAGATGCAAACTTGATAATACTAGCGAATAGACAGACGAAACATTGCGTAAGTGGAGTGGTGTTACAGAGTTCTGGCTCCCTGTTAACGAAACACATAAGGGTTCTCCATCAAATACAGAGAACTAGCAATCACCAAATGATTAATAATTAAATTATGGCAAATTACAATTTACTTAAGTCCCCAGCAGAGGACTATTTTAGAGGATAGGCTAAAAGATTTGGTATAACACTACCGAATCATCGCCAATCCGTTCCTAATAAAAGGACTTAGGCTAATGTACCAAGTTATATATCAAGACAATCTGGTTCTAGATTAGAGTCTGATATAATGCCGCACGGAGATTGGTATAAGCCTAGTCAAAGATCTATTCAGAGATAGAAAGATACTATAGCTGAATATGACTGGAATAAACATATTGACAGCTTGTACAAGAAACAATATCAGTCAAACAGACAAAAGATCGATGCTCAAGATGACTCAGAAGGCATGCTTTCTGACGCAGATAAAGAGAAGCAAACATAGATTGAGGAAGACAAGTTATTTGAAGACTTTAAAAAGACTGACATCTACAAAAATTCTGTTGGTTCTGACATTGGCGGTATAAACGAACTTGGAAAAGATAGTTTTCAATTCACGTTGTGGAAGATTGGCTAGAGAATTGGTTTGTTTTCAAATCAATCTAGCGATCTTGGAATTGAAAGCACAAAAGGTAAAATCGCTTTAGCTTAGACAGACTAGGCAAAAGCTGATGCATGGTCCAAAAGGGAGCGACTTAAGAGAGATCTTAAATCAAAAGAAGACCAATGGAATTACCTTAAAGCCAATCCTAGAGCTTAGGTTAAAGGAGACGCATGGAAGGATACATATTTGCTTGGTAAAGAAATCTTATCAACATATGATTAGCTACAAGATAAAGATTTAAATGAGCTCGCTGATGCATACAAGGCTACATGGATGAAAGATCACACATCTATGTGGGAAGGGTTTTAGGCTGCTGTGACTAAGGCGTTTGCTGCCACGAATGATATGTTTGATGGCACAGGTAGATCTAAAGAGTAGATGGCTAGAGATTGGCTTGATAATTATAACAAATAGCTGTCAAATAGATTTGAAAAGGCTCATTAGGGAATGAGCTTAGATCAAAAGGAGATTGAAGCTAATCAATTTAAAGCTAAGCGTTAGCAAGATCTTAAAGATTACAAAGAAACCCTTGATGATTAGATGCGTAGAGCGTCTAAGTGGAAGAAGTTCTGGAACGTTAGTAAGCATGCTGAGAATCTGGCTAATATACATGCTAACGATGATCTTTTGACACCAGATTATTGGTTGTGGAATTTACCTCAACAGATGGGCTCTTCTTGGTCTTCTGATACAGGTAATATCGGAAACCTTATTACAACTGCTGGTACTGTTGGCTCTTTTGCTTTAGGTGCAGCCGGACATCCAGAAGCTGGTTTTGCATTGTACAATGCAGCTAATGCTGCAGCGCTTCCATTTAATCTACAGGGTGCAGAAGATGAAAACTATGCTGAAATTGCTCAACGTTGGACATAGAACTATCAGTAGAATCTTAACAAATATGAAGCATAGGAAGCTTTCGGTAAAGCACAAGGTATTTCTGCGTCATATAAAGATTTACAAAAGCAATCTGTAAAGTTTGCAATGCAAAATGGTATGTCTAAGAAAGATGCTGAAGCTAGATATGATTTAAGTACTCAACAAGGTAAGGAAAAAGTTCTCAGTGATTACCTAATGGGTGTTACAAAGAGTAATGACCCACGTTTATCTAAAGCTAAGCTCGGCACAACAAAAGGTCTCGAATAGCAATTCATGATAGATAACGCCAGAACAATGGGTACAGAAATTGTGCAAAACGTCATATCATATGTATAGCCTGGTAACAGCCTTTCGAATCTATATAGGCAAGCCATATACAAACTTCCAACAACTAAGCTTGGTGCTAAACTTGCTACAAGTAAAGCCGGTAGATTGGTAATAGGAACAGACTATGCTCTTGCTGGTTTAAATGGCGCTGTTGAAAGCAAATTTGCATAGGCTGGGCAGTATATTAATTCACTTACAAGTACAGCTGGTAAAACTGGAGCTAAGATAGGCTCTACAACAATGGATGTACTTGGAGGCGGAGTTCTTGGACATTATGTTGGTGCTGGTGTTGGCACCGCAGTAGGAGAGACAGCAAGAGGCATTAGCGGACTTGCTAAAGAGGTAATGCCGCAAGCTCTTAAAGATGCCGGTGTTATGGCTGGTGAGGCCATTTCAAAAAAGGTTGAGGCTTTAGCTACGATGGTTGGCGCAAAAACACTAAAGAGAAAACTGTTGAAGGCAGCGGTTAAAAACCCTAACACAATAACGGCTTTAAAGATGCTCAAGAAATATGGAATCAACACCGTTAGAAGCGGCATTATAGATAGAGCTTCCGAAGGTAATGAAGAAATTGTACAGCAGTTAAACGCCAATGCTGCCGAAGAGTTCGCTAAGACATATGGATACGGATCAGCTGACTTACTTAATCTTGCGTTCCAGGATATGGCTTATAGTAAATAGGTGTCAGACTTCTATAAGGGCATGTTTGGTCTTGGTGAATCTGAGCTTTACAACGATATAGAGATGTTGTCAAACTGGCGAGGCGGTTTCGCTATGGGCGGCATGCATCCTATGGTAGCCATGAATATCTATCATGCTGTTAATGATATTAAAAATACTGTACAAGTAAAAGACGCTATAATGCATAGCGCTCTTCTCGATAGGGAACAAGGAAAGATGAATAGAGCTAGTAATGCTGTTATTTCAGACCAGATCTCTAAGGGAAGGTATAATTAGTTGGCTACAGAAATATAGTAGCTCAGAGAGGCTGATTTGAAGCGAGAGAGACCACGTTTTGGTGAACAGTATTGGAATGACTTACAGTCTAATGTTGAACGTATTTCTGCTCTCGTAAACAACAAGCAGATTGAACAGCAATATCGTATTAAAGGCATCAATAAAGGTACAGAACAATACAACGTAGCTATAGCTGATAGAGCTAACATTGAGCAATAGTTAACTGCTAATAGAAAAGCTCAGTAGGAAGCAGAAGTTAGACTTCAGTAGATTTACGGACAGTAGGGTTATCAAAATCAAGTAGAACAGGCTGTAAATAGACAGGAATAGTCAAGAGACCCTATACTGGCTGCCATAAATGCAGCTACAGCAAAGACTAAGGCTATTGAATCTTACGTTAATAGAAAGGTAGAAGAGTACAAGAAATCTCTTAATACAGCAGCTTTACCACAAGAAGAGGTAGAAAAATCTGTAGCAAAATATAAAGAGTCTATTAAAGATGAGGCTAACGAATATGGTGAAAGATTTGTAGAAAACTCTCATAAAGAAGAGCACGATAGGCATATAAATAACTTCCAGAGAAATTCCGAAGCTCATAATAGAATGAGAGCATTGCTTACACTTAAGGCGAAGATGAATTCTATTGATGATATATTTAAGTTTGCTCACGATAAGCTTGGATTAAAGACCGTTAGACCTGACGCTAAGTTGTTGTCTGCTAATATAGATAAACAAATTGCTCGCGCAAAGTAGAGTTTAGCTAAAGCTTATAAGAATTTTGACGAGAAGTCTACAGATGAATAGACACTACAATTCTTGAATAATTTTAGCGAGACCGTTGGGTTTAATGATAACGAGATTCAAGAGCTTGAACAAGCTATGGCTATGTATACAGCTAATGAATCCTTACTTAACTCTACATTATCAATTCATACAGAAGGCGTTACACGTGATGATAATGGTAACCTTGAGTATAATCCAGATGAGCTTAGGTATCAGAGAAAGTAGGCTGAGTTAAAGCAGAAGCTTGGTGATAAATATAAGCCAGAAGAGCATGCTAGAGCTGCGGCTAAAGATGGATCAAAGAGTAAGCTTAATGAACGTATCACAAAGATTATCGATGCGAATAAACAGAATGAAAATATCGACTGGATGCTGTCTGATATATATTCTGGAGACGCTGTAACAAAGCTTACAGAGGATTACTAGAATGATATGCTTAAAGCTGCCGAAGAAGATGTAAAGGATATTAACGAATAGGCTAAGCGAGTTGTAGATCCTACAGAAACATAGCAGAATCGTACAGCTACTACAGAAGAGCTTTAGAAGCATGCAGAAGAATATAAGCGTCGTAGAGATAAGGCTAGAGAGCATTATAGAAAGAAGCGTAAAGCTAGACGTAATAAAGCAAGAGTATCATTCTTACTTGGATTTGATGAACTTGCAATGTAGTCATTTGATGGCCTTATGGAAAACGCAAAGATTGGTTTCTATAAGTTCGAATAGCTTTACAATGATATAAAAACCATCCTTCAAGAAGAGACTGGCTAGGATGGTGGTCCTTCTGTATTAGCTTTAGCAAAAGCTATGTATATTCGTCATTATCTTACATCTACACGTAAAGAAAAGGAGAACATGAACACTCCTATAGATGTATAGTCTTACGGTGCCCAGGTTGCTACACACGCTTCATAGGATACATCTTTTGATGGATATAGAAAAGCTTTGAAGCAGCAACAAGATAGAGCTCTTGTTCATTGTTTTCACACAACTATTGCGTATGATGATAACAACACATTACATGTATTTGAAAATATAGATGAGATAGATAGGCTTGAAAAGTAGTCTCTATATCCAGATATACAAGAGCAGATAAATGTGTAGGATAAGTAGTAGGCTATACAATTTCTCGCTGAGAATACTGATAGATTCGGAAATCGTGATTATACATAGATTCTTGACGAACTGTTTAAACAGGATAATAAAGAAGAGCTTCTTGATGGATTTGCTCACTATTTAGCATCTATTGATACGCAGTACAATAATGTGTAGTCAATAAAAGATGGCGAGGCTATTAGAGAATTAGCTTAGGCAATAATGCTTGGTAACGACTCTTATGTAAGCACATTACAAGACTTTGAAGGTATAGATTAGGCAACGTAGTATATAAAGTCCGTAAGAGATAGAATGCTTAATGGAGGATAGTATAGAGTTCTTAATACTGATATTCCTATATACGGTTACGATGATAAAGGTAGAGCCGTGCAATCATAGGCTGATATTGTTCTTGTGGACAACGATGGTTAGTTACTTGTAATTGATGTACGTTCTTCGTATTTACCTGATATAAAGGGCAGAATGCTTAGTGGTTAGAGGGTTAATTCTATGGCTAGAGAAAGCATGATAGACCAGGAAAAGAGACAGCTGATGAGAACAAGCTAGGTTCTATACGATATATTCGGTTCTAATATAGAGGGTACATATGTTATGCCGTTCTATAGCGATAGAAAAGCTAATAGGATGTTTGCTGAACCTGTATTTAAGGTAGAGATGCTCGACTTTAATAAACCTGTAACACCTTATTATAATAAGTCTAATGAAGACATCTCTAATGAGATTGTAAAGCCTTTGCAAGATAAGGTAAATGATCTCGTATCAGATTTGTAGAGTCTGTATGATAGTATTACTGAAGCTGGTGGTGAACATAAAACTGTACCATCTTATGATATATTTAAAGAAGGCTCAAATAAGGACGAATTATTGCTTCAGATAAGAGATCTTCACTCAGCTATAGAATCTATCCAGAGCTTAAAAGAAGACGCTCAGATGCGCTTAAATTAGCTCCTATAGCCTAAATAGCACGAGAACACCGTGCCTGAATTCTACCCAGAAGATACGTTTGATCACGTTATTGTAGATGAACAATATTAGGCAGGCTTAGATACTGTACACGAGATTTGTAAAAAGCTCGATACGCTGTTAAGCTCTATTACAAACCTTAATATTACAACAGCCGACGAACGAACTCAGGTTAATGAACTTATCTATTCTATATATGACGCATAGACGGCACTTGACCAATTCTATGGCAGTGATCAGTTTAAAGTTGGTGACACTCTTCCAGAGCAAAAACTTATAACAGCTGCTATTAACAAGCTCGTAAGCAATAGAATGATGTACGGAGATGCCGCAAGCAAGGCTTTACAAATGTGGCAGACTCAATTTTCATCCAATATTGGTAATCCTAGCTTTACTTATTTCAACAAGATCAAGTCGTTTCTTGCTACATTTGATGGTGAGTTTATGAATAGTCTTGTTGGCAATAAGAGCTTACAGAGGTTCTGGAGTACGGTCATAAATAATTAGCTTAAATTCCTGGCTGATAATGCAAAGAATGTACAGAAGACTAATACGGCTCTTGATAATGCGCTTACTGATACTATTTATGATGCAGAAGACTTCATTAGAGAATATAACCAGAGATTCCCTGTAGATCCAAATATTGATGATATACTTGATACAAACAGTGCGTAGAGTATCAATATGATTGACGATCAATGGAGAGAACTGTATAGTGACACTACTAAACATTTCCCTGCATTTAGGGCTAAACTTGACCCACATTACTTTTCTATAGCGCTTGATCCACATTTGATTTATCCAGACGCTTCTGGAAAATCTGGTAATGCTGAGCTTGTATGGAGAAACAATGAAGTTCAACTTAAGCTTACAGACTCTAAAGACAGAACAATCTTTATGACATTCGACCAGGGTAATGATGCTGGTCCAAGAGGTATTGATCCAGTATATTTTACTAGAAAGAAGGCTGCAGACGCTGTATTTGTACAGAAAGTTAAATACATGCTTGACTTTATGAAAACGCATCCAGGATACCATATAAGCATGAAATTAAGCCGTTCTAAGGGCTCAATTAAGAATGGTAGCGAATTATAGCCTGTAAGTAAATTCTTGTTCGCAGGAACGCTTAATTAGCATGATTTGTACAATATTACATGTGACGCTGGTAACAGAATAGGTTTTCTTAAAGCTACTCAAAACGTAAACACTGGAGATGTAACGAAGATGGTGTATGGTGGTCCAGAATTATCAACTTTAATCAGTGGATTTGATCTTGAATATGTAAAACGTACAGCTATAACACAATCTGGTAATATAGTATACTTCTACGATACCGGTCAGACGGAGAAGACCGTTGATAATAGATGTATTGGCACGCCGTTAATATAGCCTAAGTTTACGTCTGGTCAAGGCGGTTAGGCTAATAAGATTGCAGACCTTATATGGTATAAGTGTTATCAAGGTTTAAATGAGTATCAAGGTTATTCTATAGACGATTTACTTAAGTAGGTTCTTTATATTAAGGCTGACAATAAAGTATTAAATGAGAAATATAACTCAATAGAAGGTCTTGTCACATTAGATCCAGCTAACAAGAGAGTTGTTATAGGTAATGTTATTTATCCTACACAGAACCCTAGTGTAGACTATGCTAATATCTATAATGCGTTGTGTAATATGTATATGACAAAAGATGCTGCATTTGTTCAGTAGAATATGCAGCAGTATATATAGTCATCACATAATAGCGTATTATCTAAACTTAACGCACAATATGCATCAGACCCTAATCTTGATAAAGTTGAGCTCCCAAATGGTCTTACGTTTACAAGAGAAGACTTTACTCACGACGGTAAGGGTACAACTGGTCTTGGTTATATGTTGCGCAACGGTTATTTGATGTCGTACGCAGCTAAGTTAGAGCCACCTACAGTATATGTAGACAACGTAGAGCTTGTACAAGATAATCCGGACGAAAGTGCTCAGCAAGTATCTAAAACAGTTGCTAAACAAGATATTCAATAGCAGCAAAAGTAGGCTGAAGACACATTTATGTCTTTGTTCTATGAACAAGATTTAAGTGAATTTGATGGACAGAAAGAAAAACCTTCGTTTGCTAGCGCTGTTGATGAGTGGGTTAGAAAAACCACTGGCATTACTCCGCAATGGGTTGAAAATGAGAGATTATCTGACGTGCCCTACAAAAAGAATAGTGCAGTACTTGCTAAATGTACAGACGCTGTTATCCAAATGTCTAATTCTGTTCCTTACACTATTGGATTTCACGAAGGATTCCATAGAGCATTAGAGCTGCTTGTATAGCCATCTATTAGAGAACAGATGTATTCAGCATACAGAAAAGCTCATCCAGAAGCTGCTACAGAAAGAGATGTAGCTGAGGGATTGGCTGATTTATTTGTCGATTATATGCTCGGCACAAAAGACGCTAACGCCATAAAGAAACAAGGCTGGATTAAGAGAAATATAAAGAAGGTAGCTAACAGATTAAGTATCTTATGGCACTATAGAAACAACGCTAAAACGATTCTTACTCTATTCAATGATATTAAGTCTGGAAAATATGCAGATAAACAGGTAAGTAAAGAACAGCAGAATAGATTTAAAAAGTTATTCGGTGAAGACTTGCATTATGAAATAAATGGTCGCAAATTCGATCATATAGGCTCTGCTGCTGAGAAAGAACATATGGCTAGAGCACTTGGATATATTATAGTAAAGTCTGCTAAAGATGCTACTGATATATATGATGCCGTACACAACTCTTCGGAGCTTCCTATTAAATATATACCAATGAGGGTTATAAACAACCTTATTGGCGAGCCTGGTTCTGTTAAGCCTATTCTGAATGGATAGTACATGTCTATGGATTCGGTTACTCCTACATAGCAAGCATTTAGAGAAGTATTTTACGCAGAATTAAATGATAAAGGTGATGTTGTATTCCCTAACTTCTCAGCTATATCGAAAGAGGTACAGAAGTATCTTACCGAAATAATGGATGCTTATGACGGTAAATATCAGCATGATGACGATTCTGAGACAAGTGACCAGGAAGAGAATGATTATGGAAAGTCTATCGAAAGATACGATAAGTCTGCATTCGAGTTCAATAAGCTTGATTCTGTAAGTAAGCCAGTGAAGATGTTCTTTACTACAATACCTTATTACAAGTTTGATGATAATGGTAAACTTACACTTGATACATCTAAGAACATATATAGTATTCCTACATTTATGCCTATTAAGTAGGTATTTAATGTAATTGTTAGCAAATTACATGATGTTAAAACACCTTTAGACTTATTAAATAGACTGCAAGAGCTGTCTACGTAGAATCCTATGTATATGGCAATCTATTAGAAGTATAATGATCTATACAATTCTATCTATACATTCAACGACGATAATTAGCTTGAAAAGATAGACTTCGACAAAGAAGCGTTTATGATACAAATCTTTACAGCTATCAAGGGTCATGAGCATAACTTTGTTATTGGTAGGTCTATCCGCAATAAGAATGGAGGCGTAGAAGTAAAAATATCTGATGCAAACTTCGATAGGGACGCAAGAATGTACCCTAAGCTTTGGAACTCATTTTTATCTTCTGGTCAATCTGGCTTATTGTAGAGATCTGTTGGGCAGAATGGACAACTACTTCTTTCTACAAAGTATAACACAAAGAACACTTAGGTAGATATGCCTACAACTGTAGCAAGAAATGCATTTAGATTTATATCTTAGTTCTTCTCTGATTTGCAGTCGTAGATACTGAATGATTCTGCTAGCGAATTTAAGATAAACGGAAGAATTAGAAGCGCAGCATCTAATAGCGATATCGAAGTACTTAAGGATGATATATGTAAAGAATTTAATATGCTTGGCATAAACTTTACCAAAGAAATGCTCGACCATATGCTGTCTACAAAGTATAATGGTGTTGGTAGAGAGGCTCTTAAGAAATGGATTACATCAACAGGTGTGTCTAACATTAACAGTTTTATTGATGCTGTAGGTAAGGTTGTGCAAACTAATGGTTATACAACATAGAAGGCTATAGACTAGATATTTAAGACTGGTTTTGTTAGCGAATTAGGTAACTGGGCTGGAGCTTACATGAAGATTACTACAGATAAGATGTCTAATGGTATGGATGGTACTAAGCTATACAATGAGTCACAGAACAATAGTATTAGCAATACTACAGAGAATCTTAATAGCCACGATAAGAATAATATGGTAGTAAGGACTATTTTGTAGTCTAGCTATAACATTATGAATAATAATGGCGTGAACATGGGTTCTATTGTTGCAAAGCAATTGCAGAACGGAGAAGATTTCAATATTAGTATTTATACCCCTATTGGCTTCAAGTCCGATAACCGTGGTGATAATGGTTCGAAGTATAGTAATCTTGCGGAAGCCGAAGATTATATTAATAAGTTCGCAATGCTTTAGAACGGATACTGTATATTCCCAACACTTGCCGACAAAGGTACATATATGGTTCTTGGTGGTATAAATATTCCAGGAATGTAGTTTGGTCAGTCAGATAATGGCAGTTATACAGTGTCTGGTGCGCCTAAGATGGTATTCCTAGATAGCGCTCACTACTATTTGTAGCCTAATCAATCTGTATTAAACTAGTTTATAGACTACGCTTATACAGAGCGTGAAGCTATACTTGATTGTAGAGAACAACTTGGTTTACATGTAGATAATCCTAAAGGTTTACCTATACTTAATGATGAAGATAAGATAATGAATTATCACATCGGTAAGAAAGGAAAATAGCCTGGGGGTATTCAGTTTAAATCGCTTACAACACTTAGAGTGTATGAAGATGGATAGATTAAACGTTACGAAATAAGCAAGATGTCTCCTGATGAATAGCTTAAAACTCTTAATGAGCAATTCTTCGATAAATCTAGAGAAGAGCAAGAACAAATAATGTCGTTAACTCTTTAGGAACAATATGAGAACGAAGTAGATAAAGCTGTTAGTCTTGGTATTGTTTCAAAAGACGAAAAACTTGGTTATCTTGGGCTTAATAACATTAACCTTAATCAGAGCCAAATAGACGCCGTAGAACGCACTTTGTACGCTCAGATGTATAAAGATCTCACAGAGAAAGGAATAATGCCTAATACGCAAAATTTGCAGCGTACAGCACATAGTATGGCTATTATTGCTATCCTGCAAGACGCAACGAATAGAGCTATTATTTCATCTGAGGAAAGTTTGAGATTATACATAGGTAATCCTGGATTCTTTAAGAATGTAGAAGATATCCAAAAACGTATCGGTGGTCTTGTATCTACTGGTGATGACAACGTTACATCTTTACCAAATTACGATGGTTCAGATGGAGAGCTTTATAGATGTGCAGAAATTGCTGATTACGAAGTAGCTTCAAATGCTGATATTATGAGTGAACTTCAAGAGAAGATGCGTGATGGTGAGCTTAGAGAAATCTATGGAAACCGTTATGGCTTTAGTGGTGTTGATGATTTAGATATCGGCGCAGTAAGAGCTAGACTTGTAGATGACTTTGGTGAAGATGCTGTTAAGAAAATAGAAACAAGAGCTAATAACTTCTATGAAGCCTATACTGGCGGCATAAATGTAGCCGATGGTGCATCTTATATTACCGCTGATATGTGTAAGAGAATGCTTAGAGCTAGAGGTGCATTAACAAACGACGTAGCTAAGGCTATTAATATTCTCGAAAGCTCTAATAAATACTCTTGGATGGACCAGAAAGACGCATATAAACTCATCTATGACAAAGTAAATCTTGTTACCACTAAGTATACTGCATACGGATTTAGAGACCACACAACAAACGGAAAGAAGGTTTCTAACTTATCTGTGCCATACTATAATAAGTTTGCGTTGTTCCCTATATTTGATTGCATAGCTACTGGTAAACTTAAGAACGTGTATGATAAGATGAAGGAAAGTAATGTTGATAATCTTCTTATGACATCTGCTGTAAAGGTTGGCTTACAAGGTCATTCTGAGTTCGATGGCGAGACTATTAGCAAGCCGTTGAACGTTTATACACAGAGACTTTCTGCACTCCGTAGACAGCTTAATACAGACCCAGAGGAAGGTGACGTTGTAGCAGCTGGTACACAGATGATTAAGGTTTGTTTATCTAGTTTGCGACTCGATAGAACGTATGGCGATATGACTGGAGAATAGCTTAGAGATAAGCTTATGGGTTCTATTAACAAACTTTCTAAACTTGGTGTAGATAAGTTTAAAGACAGATTCTATTCTAATGGTATTATAGACCAAAAGAAGCTTAGCGAATATCTTATAGAACAACTTGGTACAAGAAATGCTAATAAGAATCTTATAGACGCTCTTGCATATAATCCACAGACTGGCTCAATGAATGCACCTATCGCATCTACTTCTGATGCTAGCTGGATGGAGTCTATGCTTATATCTGCGGCTAATAAGGATATTATTGACATTATGACTCCTGGTAGTTCGTTTATTTAGAGATCGGTATTTGCTATCGAAGGAAAGAATGGAGAAGGCAGTATACAAGGATAGGAGATCTATAATGGTAAAAGATTGTAGATGATAAACGAAGAGGGCTCTATGGATGCTGTAATATCTATTGATTACTTCTAGGATATACTTCCAAAGAACTTATCTTACAATGAAGCTAGGCAATGGCTTTTAGATCACAATATAATTGGAGAAAAGGCTACATCTAATACTATCGGCTATCGTATTCCTACACAGGCTCAGTCATCTATACATGCTTTACGTTTTGTAGATGTTGTACCTGCTGTTAAATCTACAGTAATACTTCCAACTGAGTTTACTAAGATCACTGGTTCGGATAAACTATATCAATGTTCAAACCAGTATAATATAAAAAACTCCTTTAATTGCTGGGAACTCCATATCAAGTGGACAATCAGCATCCAAGCCCATTATGGGAAGGTTCAACGACTATCGAAATCATAGTATAAGAGAAATCCTTATACGAAGAAGAGAGTAGAGTACACGAAAGTGGAAATGGGGAGCTTTTAGTATGCGGTAACAGTGTACTAATTGAAGATATAGTCTGATCTCATTGGTAACAATGAGTTAACAAAAATGTTTGATATAGACCACCTTTATTTAGCACGTTACAATGTTAATGAGAATGGAGGTTATGAATTTGATCCAGAAAGTGCAAAAGGATTACAGAATAATATTATCGAAAGTATTCTTACAGTACTTAAGGATAAAAAGTCACTTAATATCTTGTATAAGTCTATCGATAATGATACAGAGCTTGTAACAAGTATAGCTGACGAAATCCCAGAACAGGGTAACACGAAGAGTGTAGCGTACAACTTTGGTACACTGCATGAATAGGTTACTCGTAAAAATGACTATATTACAGGTAAAACTGGTATTGGTCCATTTGCATTGAATGTAACAAACCATATTCTTACAACATTGTATGGTGTTAAATTTAAAGAGTCTAGCTTTACCAATATAACAGGCATCACTGGTTTTGATTAGATTCTAGACGAAGATAACAATTAGATTTCATCTTGGCTATCAGCATTTATTAATGCACATGTAGATATTGTGAAAGATCCATATATCTCTAAGCTTAATGTAAATGGGTTTACATATAATATGATAAACTTACTTGCTAGAAACGGTAAGGGTAAGCAAGGTCTTTATTTCTTGTGCTAGCCTATTATTAGAGAGATGTCTAAAGCAGATATTGATGCAAAGTCTCAGTTTACTAGAGATCCTAAGGTGTTTAGATCAGCTTTCGAAATGAGAGATAAGAGACTTGCGTAGATATTCCCTAGTGTTACTGGTAAAACAATAGATGATTAGTATATTAAAGATGCTACAGAACCAAACAAATCTAAAGGTGAGCCTGCAAGAAGAGCAGAAATAGTAAACTCTGTACTCAATAATATGGATATGCTTTAGAAGATAGCTAAGAATCCAGATTTAGTCTATGCTTAGACCGAAGAGGGAGAAAGAGCTAGAGCTTTCTAGGTTAATTGTTATATAGCATGGAAGTGTCTTGAAAAGTATTCTAACGCATTAAATAGTTTGGTGCAGTACACTAAGATCGATACTCGTAAACAGGGTAAGAACTTCCTTGAAATGTAGGCTTATCTTAGAGGTTATGAGAATCTTACAAACCCAGAAACTGATTAGCTGTTTGATATGGATTCTATTAATAACCTTATACATGGTACTTGGATTGAACAGAAAACAAGAGACGCTATTCAAGAGCCTATGAGAGTTATGGCTGGACAATCATTCTAGGGTACACCTTAGTTTATGGAGCAGCTTATCAATTTATCCGATGACTTTAAGTACAAGACAAACGACAGAGAGTCAGATTTGCTTAGAAACGCTAAGACTATGAAGAAAATATCATAGGCTGCTAGTAGTTAGATTAAAGCTAGATACGCTCTTAGATTAGCTAAGTCTTTAGGCATTGATGTTAAAGGTTTATTTGATGGTAATGCTACAATATTTGATAGACTTAACTCAATGCAGGCTTGTATACAACGTGATGCATACGGTTTAGGTAGATTAAAAGATAACTACCTATTATCACATCTCGCCCCATATATTTAGGATTAGGATGTTTTTGTAAACGGAAAGATTACAAGTAAACCTAAGTTTATAAGCGTTATTAATAGTATGGATGAAAGCAAAATGTCTGCTGACATGTTTATAGAGTCTTGGGAAGAACTTCTTAATGATCCTTAGGCTAATGTTAGAAGATTTGCAAATGATCTTATACTGTATGCGATGCTTACATCTGGCGATACAAAGGGCTTTAACAAAATAGCTAAATACATTCCTATGAGTTGGCTTGAAGCTAGACATGATGAAAGTATAGTTCCATTCTCTGATTATATTAGAGAGCAACTTGAAGCTCCAGAAATTAATCATGATCTTATAGCTTAGAACAACTATATGGATAGTGATTTAGTTAGTAGAGCTACATTTAAAGATTATTATTATGCTTTTAACGCTTAGTATTCTCCTGCTGTAATAATTAGCAAAGACTCTCACGAGCACGACGCATTGTATGTATCAGTGCGAAATGATGGAGCGGTATATAGTGATCCAACATCATACACTTTGTATAAAAAGGTTGGAGAAGCCATGGTCAATGGATCCAAACGTGCTGTATATGCGTTATTACCTAAGAGGGGCTGGTCCGATAGAGATGGTCTTAATATATACGAAGCAGGTGATATTAACCTTAGTGTAAATGGTATTCCTATGAGTCAAGAAGTTATTGAAAACCAACTTAATAAACTCATGACTTACCTTAGTCAAATGAAGCCAAATATTATTGATGAATAGCGAAATAATTGGATGTCGTGGTTTAATCAGATGTATTATAACGCTAATTCAGAATATCCTACAATATCACAAGCTGTAGAATAGCAAAGTACACAAAGTGCTAGTAATATTAATCTTGATGGTAAAGGTCCTTCTGGATAGACTGTGTATATAAGCAAACAGTTATTCTATAAAGACTAGCCTCAACAACACCCAAATGTATAGTACGTATTCACAGATAATGCTTAGGCTTATGCTAAGGCGCAAGGTTTGTCTATGCAAGGTTTCGCTAATTAGAACCCAGTATTAAATGTAAGTTCTGGTGCTACTGGTACAAATCAAGCTTGCATTAGAACTGGTAGTGATGGCAAAATCACACCTAATGCGTTTGGTCTTGTAGTAAAAGTTAATCAGCAAGATGCTTCTGGTAGATGGCTTGCTAAGGATGGATGTTTCTAGGATAATCAAGGTGATATAATGGCATTTAAGTCATGGGTAAATCACATGTTGTCTAGAATAGATAAAAATAAACCAATAGTATTCCCATCCGCAATAGCTCTTGGTAAAGCAGCATTACCTAGAGAGGCTGCTGAATGGCTTGGCTTACAATTATTATCAAGATTTAATATTAAGTCTACAGTTTAGGAAAATACTAGAGCTGGTTATACTGGCTACGGATTATCTATAGAGGGCGTTGTAGATGATAATTATGCTAACACATTGATTAAAGAAGAGCAACAGAAGCAAGCCTTATCACAACTTAGACTTACTAAGGAAGATATGGAAGAAGCTGAAAGAATTAGAAAACATTGCAAAGGAGGTAAATAATGAAAGAAATATGTCCTAATTTACATAATAAACAAGTAGCCAAAGAATTTGGTGAATTAAAAGATTTGTTCGGTGAGGATACTGCGTATTTACTCTGGAGCAAAAATAATGGATATAGTATAGATAAGGCGTCAAATGGCGCCGACTCTATATTATTTGGAGAGCTACTGAACGTCACTAATGGAGATAGAACATGGGCCCTTATATTAAAAGCTAAAGTTTATTCAAACGAATTCTTTGACTGGTTTGGTGACTGGACATCTGAAGATAAAGAAAATGTATCTAAAGTTGTGGATAAGAATGGAGAGCCGTAGGTAACATATCATACAGTAAGTCTTGGACACAATCCAAATTTTAAGAAGTTTGACACAAACATTGAAGGATTTAAAACAGCTATATATCATACAGATAGTATAGAGATGTCTATATCATATAATGAAAATAAAGCATAGAATTATGAAGAAATAAAGGATTATGATATAAGCGTATATAACAGATATAGTGAAATAGCTAATAAAGAAATACTTGAATAGTTAAATGATATTAATAAAGATGATTTTTTAGATGAACGTAATTATGATTGGTTCCTAAAAAAGAAAGAAGAATTTTTATATTATATTAAAAACAAAGAACTTGGTAATGCTGAATATATTCTTAATTCTTTTCGTGGTTTACTAAAGGAAAATAAAGAAAAATCTGTTCTTGTTAATGACCCATTTAGTGATTATTTTGAGACTTTTTATCAAAGCAAACTAGATGATTTAGAGCATAGTTTTTATATTTTATATGAAAATATGAGGGATAATAACCCTCATGATATAGAAAGAAAATTACAAAACGACACATTTAATTACACTAAAATTGATTTTCTTAATATAAGAAATCCTAAGATAATTGATGCTCTTGGTAATATGTGGAATAATATTAATGAAAAAAAATATTATGATATTAGTGATAAATTAGATGAAATAAAAGGTAGGCTTAGTAATGATTTTTATTCATCTGTCGACGACGAATATGATTCAAAACCCAATTTCAGTGATATAATATATAGAATCGTTAATCTTTATAATGCCACATAGGCAAAAACACTATACGAAAGAATTATGGAGTCTATGTATCTTTCATCAGTATTTAAAGATATATCAGAAGATGATCTTATATATTATGCAGAAAAAAGATAGAAATCGCTATCAACTAGACAGTTAGAAAAAACATACCTTACTACTGATTATTCTGATGCGGAAATATCTGATTCTAGAGCAGAGCTTTATACTAGATATAAAAATAAAGATTTCTCTAAATTTGATTTATATGGAGTTACTGTTAGTATAAATAAAAACGGAGACGCCAATTTTTACACAAAAGACAACATTGCTACTATAAAAGGATATTTAAATTTAGAAATAAATTAGATAAAGTAGGAATATTAGAAAAATAATATACGTTTTTATAATCCAGATTTTCATTACGACGGTGTAATAATAAATAATGTCATCGATTATGGATCTTATACTGAAACATATGCACCTCATACAGTGTACGAATGCATTGATAACTCTCAAATAAAATCTGTGTTTAATAATGGAAAATTTGCTAATCCTGATGATATGTATGCATCTTCTCAAGGAGAATCTAACATGGGGGCATCTTCCAGATTATCTAACATACCTTCCAAAGGCAATATATCTATATTGCAGAAGTATTTAAAGTCCAATAGAGACAAGGTGTCAAGTGCCGCTTTGAAGCTTGTAATGGCTGCTGTAAATAGGTATTTTAACGATAAAAATACAGGAATCACATACGAAATAGTTGACAATCTTCCTGGAGGCGAGGCTGCACATTATGATAGAGTCGGTAATGTTATCCGTATAAACAAAAATGCTAGATTTAGAAACGAAAGCAAGTCACAGGCGCCTGAAGTGCAGACAATCGTCCACGAAATGCTTCATGCTGTTACTGAGCATGCAATTCACAATGATTCTAGAATAAGAAAATCATTTACAGATCTATACTAGAAAACAAAGAAAGCTCTTGGGAAAGATGCGTAGGACTATGGTTTGAGTGACGTGTATGAATTTGTAGCAGAATTGAGTAATGCGCAATTTGTAGAAAAATTAAAGTCTATACAATATAATCGCAAACAAACATTGTTTGAAAAGATTAAACAGGCTATAAAGAAAATATATTCTTAGATTTTTGCAAGTTACAAAGACTTTATTGGTTCAGATAATGTGTACGAAGCAGCTGTTAACGATTTATTTGCAGTAATGTCTCATAATGAACAAAATGAGGATAATGTTACAGATAATGAAGTTAATGACAGATTAGCCTCAATACAGGCATCTGAAGACAAGGTTAATCAAATACATCATAGAATAACTGAGCTTTTCCAAGGATTATACAAGGACTATAAGAAACAGCTTAATAAGGGCGCTAATAGACAGCGCAGAGAAGACCAAGTATGGTCTACAATATAGGAACTTAAGTCTCAAGAAAAGAAAGAGTCTTCAAGAATAGCCATACAATCTGCTTTAAAGACCATTGGTGTGTTTGCGCGTGACCCTATTGATAATACTATTTTACAGGCTCGTAGAGACACTATTTTAGGCTTCTTGTAGGAATGTTAGAAGAATAATTTCGATAGTCTTACAGCTGAATAGATACACGATATGAAGTCTAATATTATAGACTTCTACAACGATCTTGTCAAAACATTGTCTGATAACTAGATGGATCTCGATGCTAGAGACCAAGCTGATGTCGATACGCTTAATGCTACAGTAAGATAGATTAATCAATTATGGAAAGATGCTGCACAAATTGTAGCAGATAAAATAGTTGACGAAAATGTAGATAAATACATCAACGAGTCTGAAGAAGAGAAAAATAAAATAAAGACTGTAGCTAAAGACTGGCTCCATAAGAATGATATGTACGGAGATGAGTCTAAACTCACATTATTCTTTAATTACTCTAGATAGAACAGCCCAATTATTCGTCAAGCATTCTAGATGATATAGGACGCAGATCAACAGACTAGAAAAGAATCTCTTCCTATTATGTAGTAGATAGCAAAAGCTTTTGATAAAGCTAATTCTATCATAGATGACCTTACTCCAGGAAACTGGTAGACAATGTTGATGGAGAGATATACAGACGGTCCTAAGAAAGGGGAGTTTACAGGCTTATTTAGATCTGCTGTTAATAGGGGCCAGTTTAAGCAAGACTAGGAAAACTTCAAAGAGAAGCTTAATAAAGAATGGCAAGACAAATATGGTTACTTCTATTATAAGGATCCTATTACCGGAGAAACTTTAAGAAGTGATACAGAATCATCTGTAGAAGAAGAATAGTGGATTGGAGACCAGGAACCAGACTATGTAACATATCAAAGAAAGTACGAAGAATGGTTATGCGATCATGCACACAGAAGATATTCTAAGACATACTTCGTGGAGCGTTTAAGTAAACCTTACGATCCAAAGACTAGAACTGGTCACGGTTTGTCTCCAAGAACTCTTTCTAGACAGCAATATATACAAGATCAACTTAACTATTTATTATAGAAATGTTCAGATAAGTAGACTGGCTTATCTTATCCAGAAAAACTTAATCCGCATGATTATCAGAAACTGTAGATGTGGAAGGATGCTTTACAAGACCTAGGTAATCCGTTTGATCAAGAAGGTAATCTCAAAGAAGGTGATGAGTTACAAACAGCTCTTGAGATACAGTCTTGGAATAACTGGTTGGCTAAACAAACAGACTATTCTACAGATTTTGATGAGTTTGATAAAGAATACCAGAATATAGTAGATTAGATTAAAGCTGGAGAAAAGACTACGTAGGATCTGTATAAGTTTATTGATGCAAATTCAGAATATGGTATAAACCCAGAATATCTTGAATATATCTTTGGTAAAAATAAGTCTGCTAAAGAAAGTCTGCAGAGAATGTTCTAGAACTCAATGAAGAGGCTCATTAAAACAAAGAATGGCTTTGTTAAAGATTTTAGTAACGTAATCTTCTCTGAATAGCCTGATGGTACAGTAAAGATACCAGATATGTGGTTCTATTCAAGATCCGCTGATATTAAAAATAACGAAGAGAATAATGCTACTGGTATAGATCCAGAGGAATTTAGAGACGCTTTTGATATTAGAGAGGTTCCTTATACAGACCCATCTGGAATGCAATTAGCTAAAGATGGCGTAACAAAATTTGATCCACGCAACAATCCAAATGGCGTAGAACCTATGTCTTGGTTTGAGTATATACTTAAACAATATACAGATGCTGCTCTTGATGGCAGGATGCCTAGGTATGTATCTCTTGATGGTAAAATAGCAATAGATTTCTCTACACTTGGTGGTAATAGATAGTCAGTAGAGAAATGGATAGCAGAGAATATTCTTATGTATACAAAGACATGGGAAGGTAAGGATGGTTCCATGAAATCAAAGCAAGTACCTCTTACAATATTCTCTCAGATAATTCCAAAGAGGGCTACATTTGGCAATAATTAGCCTACATCTAGGTATATACCTAAAGGTCGTTTCACAACAAAGAAAGGATCATCTATATCTTCTATATACGACGATAAGTTTTACGATGGTGACAGAAGTGGTTTACAGCCGGATTTTGATAAGTATGGAGATAAAGAGTTTGTTAAGTTCATCTAGAAAGGAGATGCTAGAGCATAGTACTATAACCTACTTGTACAAACGATGGAATAGCAATGGGATAAGCTTGGGCTTGATCCATCATATAACAGATTCAAGCTTCCGTAGATAGAGGGAACTTCTGACATGAAGAGATCTAGAGCTTTTGGTAGTCCTAAAAAGTTCGTTAAGAATAAACTTCAAAATGCAACTGGAGCTACGTCTGATGATACAAATATGAGGGACGAAGGTGATTTCGTACAGCGTAATGGTAAATGGGTTCTCAAAACCGCCCCAACACGTTTTATAAACGAAATGGAAGATCCTTCTATGATTAGCTCGGATTTAGCTTATACTGTTGGCATGTTTGTAAATATGGCTAACAACTTTGTGAATAAGTCTAAAGTACAAGCTAAACTTGAGACATTGGGTTATAACTTGTCTGACGAAACGAGAGATTCAGAACATCAAGGAACTGGTACTAGATAGCAAGAGCGATATGCTAAAATGCTAAAACAATTGTTTTACGAATCTAGAGAAACAAATGATAATCCTGGAGAAAAACCTTCAAAGAAAGCTATTGCGGCGGCAAAGCTTGTAAATAAAACAAGAGGTGTTTCGGCTTATCTTATGCTTGCTGCAAACATCCCTTCAATGTTTGTTGGTGTATGGGACTCTTTCACACAGATGCCGGCACAAGCTGCTAGAAATGACTAGTTTGGTTTTAAAGATCTCATGAAAGCATACCTTTATACAGGATTTGATCTCATGAAGGCTTTAGCTAATATTGGTAATCCTATAGCTAATTGTAAAGCTGTAGCTATGATGTAGAAAGATGGTCTCGTTAGGACAAACGATGAGACATTTAAAGACATTTATCGCAATAGAATTACAAAGGCTTTAAAGCAATCTGCTACAGGAGGCTATACAATGGGTGACTATATGATGAATATGCTCGCTCAAAGATCTACGTATAATGCAAAGAAATATTACCCTGGAAATCCTATTGTCAAAGAAGGGTTTTATACGAAGTCTGAGTTTGATAGACTTATGGTTAATAGTAATCTTACATAGAAGCAGATTAATAGAGAATGGAAAGATAACCATGGAGAATCTATGTGGAATGCTTACTATTTCGATCATGGCATAGCAAAGATTAAACCGTCATATGCTAATGCTTAGGTATAGGACAGTAAGTTATCTGCTACCATATAGCAAACTATGGCATTACTTAATGGTAACTCGCCAAAAAATGATCAATCAGCTGTTAGTAACAATGTCTTGCATAAATTCTTCTTTTTAATGCGTAACTTCTTTATACGTAGAGCAGAACACTGGTTTGCTGGATATACTTCAGATAATGTTGTAAGGGAGATCGAATAGGTAAAAGAAACAGTGTAGAGAGGTGGTACTACAACTATTAAAACTAAAACTGTTCGTAAACCTTTAACAAATGAGTAGAAAGCATAGAGATGTATGTATGACTATAGTACCGGTGAAGCTAATCCAGCTGTATTGGTAAATCTTATGAGAGGAGCACATACTTAGCTCAAATGGTTTAACCAGCAGATGTTTAATCGTCAAACAACTATTACAGATCCAGTTAAATTTAATAAAAACGAAGTGAAGTCTCTCAAGGAGTTTTTGACTTGGGGTCTTTGTCTTTCATTGCTATCTGTAGGATGGATGGCATTTCATAGGTATGTACAGGAAGATACAAAAGATCTTAAACCTAAAACTTACGAAGATTCGTTGCCTACTGTAAAGAACTTTATAGATCAGAAAGTTTATCTTAGACTTATAGACCAGTGTATGTTTAGAACTATTGACTCGCAATTCTAGCTGTATAATGTCTACCAGTTTGTAGATATGGTCAAATCTGCTACAACCGTAACATCTGCTGTAGAAAAGTTCACAGAAGTACCTACGGCTATTGCCGATGCTGCTGGATTAACAGGAAATAACCCAACTGACATTATTTCGTCTGACTCGAAGTATAAATATTTCCCACGTTGGCAAAGATCTTTAATGACAGCCTCTGGGGTCCTCAACAATATACAAACATGGGGCTCTAGTAGAGGTAATGACAAGGTTGGTAGATGGTATTTCGATAATACCGTAACAGGAACTGTGTTTAAGATGGGTGGATATACATGGAAAAATGGAGAACAGAATAGTGGAAATGGATTGGTTCCACCACCACCGGCTCCTGCTCCAGTTGCGCCACCACCTCCACCACCAGCGCCTTAAAAATAAACGCGTACTAAGACATTTCACATAAACTAATCCAAACAAAATAGGGGAGCAATACCGACAAGGTACTGTTCCCCTTTGTTGTTATATAAGGTTTTCTAAAAAGAGTGGAGCCTCGTCTGCTAACGGCATAGCGTAATCCGTTTCTACAGACAAGGTGCTATTACATAGCAATAATCTTCCTATATCTGAAGTAAGACCCCAAAACTGCAAAATTCGAGCCCTTTCTTCTAGCGTTGGAGAGATTACTCCATCTTTCATCTTATATGTTGATGGCGTCATACTAAGCTTATACACCATGTATGGCATATTATTACACCGCTTAGTATAAACGCCTTTCAAACTAGGTGATTTAACAAAACGTCGTGCTCTATCTATAGATAAAGCATTCCGTACATCGTCATTAACGACGAAGTAGATACTACGATAATCCCCTGGGTTGTCAGGGTCATATGTATAGATATCTACAAACCCTGATTTTTCAGAGAAATCATCTAGCTTAATATCGCTCATAATCAAAGGTATTACCACCTTTGCAAATTTACTCATAGGTTTAAGGTTTCACTACCGTCTCCAGTGTAATAATCATAGCTATGGTCCCAGTTACCTGTTCCCAAATGCCACAAATATAAGGTCATAAAGTCATGTATTGTATCACTTCTTGAATCAACTTGAATAGAGGCTAATTTGAATACCCTTACCTCATTGCTACCTGTTGTATCAATAGCTATGATATAGAACTCAAATCTCCATTTATAGAATTCATCAGTGCTTAATTCCAATACGTTGGTTAAATACCAATATACAGCTTTCTCGTAAAAGCATAATTGTCTACAGTAATCAAATTCTTTCATACTGTCTTCAAAGTGCCACAATTTAGCTGTAGTTTTGATATCCATAATTGTACATGTCCTTGTGTCGAAGTTAAACGTACAACTATCAAGTAATGATTTACAAGCAATAGGAGTATACGCTTCATGATTTAATTCGTCTTCTGCAAAATAGTCCCAGTTTATCTGGAACTCGTGGTATACATGAATATTACCATGCTCACCTGCTCTTCGTATTAGTTGTCTTGCTAACTTATGTTCTCCAACATTATGCTGAATCTTCATAAGCTGGTCTAAGTCATACTGAGATATAAGTACTTTCTTAGATCTAATAGCTTCAATATAATCCTTATACTCTACGCTTATTTTAAGCGCCTCTGAGAGGATTTTATCTTCACTCTTGCCAACTATACTATAAGACTTACGATAAGCGTCTGAGAGCTGTTTATTTAGCTCTATTTCGACGGTATTTATTAGGTTTTCACAGAACTTTTGTGCTTGCACACTTTTAGGCTTATCGCCATCGAACAGAACGTAATCATTCCAGAATTGATCTGGTTGAAGCAGGAACTCATGTATCATGGTTCCTTTACGTAACTGTGGTAAATCTAAGCCTTTCTCTTTACCATCTAACATCCTACGAAAATAGGCCGGCCCTTTATTCAAGAACCAGCCTATCGCACTATTACTAATGCGTGTATTATCTTCGTAGTATGGAATGTTGTATTCTGGTATTTTGTACTCCGGTGTAATCATTAGCATCCTGAACAACAATCACAACAGCAATCATCTGAAGCTGCTTTCTTCTTAGCATTCTTCAGACAATTATCTTTACAAGAACGAGCATGAGGTTTTATGGCACCTTTTGAAGAAAGGTTCATATCCTCAAACAACTCTTCAAACGTCGTAGTAGGATAGTTGTTAGCTTCCTTTACAAAAGATACAATGTTATCAAAACTACATACCTCGAAGTTATCCTTAATAAAATCTGTTAAAGACTTTACTTCCTTCTTGTCGTTAAGCTTATCGTTCAATACCTCCATTATAAGAGATGGGGACATCTCGTCAAACTCACGCCAATAACGAATACGAGAACAACGATCTATCAGATATTCCGATATCTCACTGTCATCGTTACAGGTAAACAAAATCATATGCTTACCCTTGGTATCAGAACCATCCAATACCTGTAACAAGAAAGAATCATCGTAATCTGCAAGTACTTTGTCAAGCTCATCAAACAAGAAACAAACACTTGTATCTCCGAACTTCTCTACAAGATTTCGAAGGATATGTGGACGTATATTTTTATCTATATTCACAATTGGAAGACCGCTCTTATTGGCAATCATCTTAGCCATTACTGTCTTTCCTGATCCTTTCAATCCTGCAAGCATTACACCAGTAAATCCGCCTTCAGACAGATTGTAACTATTAATAACTTTGTCCATGAAACGCTCGTCACGTTGTGTACAATATACCTTAGAAGGTAAAGATAACTCACCAGACTCTTCAAGTGTTATGGCATCCGTAAAACGATCTACAATAATATTATAAACCATTCCTGGAGTCAAATCACACTCAAGACCTTCTGTGTTGAACTTAAAGTTTACACTCTTACCTACTTTCAAAAATTTCTTTTCCATATTTACTGATATTATAATACTCAAATATTGGTTTTTATCTCTTCTATCATCTCGTCTACCTGTTTATGGTTACGCACGAGATAACATTTCATTTTACTTCGATGTCGCTTAAGATAATGCTTAAACAATTTCCATCTAAGAGGGAATGAATCTCCCATAAGACCCTTACATTCTACCACAAACCCCTTTCCTATGAAGTCAGGTAGATATGTTAGAGGCCTTATTTTTTCGCCTAAATACTCGAACTTATCCAGTAATACGAAATGCTTTGGCTCATACTTAACTGGTATACCAGCTTTCATAAAAGCTTCATAAGTATAGCATTCGAGTTTGCTCCTAAAATGGAGACCATACTTATCGACTTTAGTCGCATTCCGTACCCTGCCTTTAGATTTCTTGCCTATCATAATAAAAATTCTTTCCCCTTATCTTGGATACAGAAGTTCTATTAAAATAGACAATTTCGCCGTCAGTTACTTTTTGTTCACCTTCGTGATGAACACATGCGCATATACAACCATCGTCACTATAACTATCCCAGATAGTCATCTGCAATTTGTTTGGAAGATAAATGCGCATAAAACCACCTTTACTAAGGTGAATTTTCTTAGTCAGCTTCTTTGTAAGCCATTTATGCAATAGAGGAGACATTACTGCACCTCCCAGCACACCAAGCAGGCATCCTATTACTACATCAATCATATTTCTGTAACGTTTTTGTTAACCAGTCTTTCATGGTGCTAAATCCGTTGTCACGAACAGCATCTGATAGATCTTTGGCTTTAAATTTTTTATTAATGAAAAAAGCATCTATTTTGTATTGCTTACTATATTGTCTAGCCTTAAGCATACCTGTTTGATCTCTATCATACAGTATAACTATATGTTTCCATTTGGAACGTAGAGACTTAAGTATATCTTCAGGTATAAATACAGTTTCACTAGCAGCAGCTATTGCATTAAAACCCATCTCGTAGCAACACATCACATCTTTCAGTGATTTTGTTATTATGAGTAGATCGCCTCCTTCCTTAGGCAATTCGGATAATCCCTGTACGTGTCTATTTGTCAGATTGGTACGCCATTTAGTAAACTTGGAAGCAAGTGGACGATAAATCTTAAACTTATCATACACTTTATATGCATACATAGGACTATTTTCTTTGTAGATACTTCGGACGATACTATTACAAAGAAAGTATTTAATGCTGAACACATTGAACTTCTTTAGGGTATCAATATGTATTCCAAACTGTTTCCAGTATTGTTTGTCTACATTAGTAAACGGCTGTCGAACTATTCCGATATCGGTATCTCCTTTCGGTTTGTCGTACGTATTTGTCCTTACGGTTTCATTAGGATTTATTCTGCGTACGATTCTCAATAATTCTCGTTCAAGTTCTTCTCTAGTCGTTATACCTTTGTATTTTTTTAGGAACTTTAGAGCATTTCCATACTCTCCGGTTCCAAGATCTTTCCACAACAATCCTCCTGTTTTAGAATGAAATATTCCAAATGAAGGATTCTTATCTCCAGACCTTAAAGGACTATTCATAAGCTTTCCAACTTTAAATAATCCTATACAATACGTATAGATGTCTAAATCATTTACTTTGTCCAAGATGTCTTTCAAGGACATAGTAATTGCTGTTCTAGTACTATACATAACTTATAAGTTAGTGGAGTATACGGGAGTTGAACCCGTATTGCCTTTCTGCATGCGAAAGGTCACCGTTCTCAGTGCGCACATACATACCCCAAATAAAAATGAGCAGTTTAATGACATGCTCAGGTCGCGACGAACAGATAGTTTACGGACTTATCCAGGTCGGGGACTTCATTCGTACATCCCAGATCCAACTTAAGTATGGTTCACTCATGAGATTTGGCTCCCCAGAAGAACTGGGTTCCAAAAAGTATGCACCTATCCTCACGGACCGGAGTTTTCTGCATATATTTGTAACAATGAAATTGTGGCTCTGTAGGGATTCGAACCCTACTGGACTTTTTGTCTATATAACAAAAAAGAACCTAATTAAAAACGTCATTTTAGAGTAGTTTTCGCATATGTCCATGCTTGTGTCTCACGACACCCTGCGAGCCTTATTGGAGGCATTTCACCTCCAAAGGGTAACTGAATTACCTAGCTCCACCAATACCCTTTCATGGCAGTATTATCTCCCTGGGTATAACCACTTGTTGTATAGTTTGACACTCCTGCTATGTAGACGATATAAAAACCATCTACCGGATTTCATACAGTCAAGTAGTATTTCTATTTCTTCAGGCGTAAATTCCTTAAAAGGGAAGGTCAGATGCGCCTGCTGCATCCGCAGTTTCCGGAGTAACGGTTGGTGGTACGTTAAGCGGATCGTTGTTTTCCTTATCGGCAACAACTGGTCGCTCCATAAGATCGTTCTTAAAGAGCTTAATCTGCGAATTTGTGTTAGACATGTCTTCAACGAAGATTCCGAGCTTACTTACTTGAGTATAACCCTTCTTGTCGTAAATAACCTTCAAACGAAGCTTCTTCTTGGTAGCGATCATAGGATCAAGCATCTGCTTTGTCCAGTCGATCATCTCCTTAAATGTAGAAAGTTCTGCATCTGGTCGCTGTGGATAGAAACAATCAAGAATCTGACAAACTCGTCCAAACTGAGCGTTATCACGCTTTTGCAAGTCTTCGTCTGTCTTGATATACATTCCCTTTGTATTCTTCCACTCTGTCATAGTAGCTGTCTGACTATCCTCATTCTCAAATACAATCTCGAGGAAATCGAGACCCTGAGGAGACTTGTTACAGTTTACCTCTTTAAGAGTGATATTCTGGTTGATGCCTACTGGCATATAACTACTATTACTAAATTCTTCGTTGTTAATTGCGGCTGTCTTTGTACTAAACATAATCTCTATTATTTTAATATACGTAATGCTAACATATCTAGTTTATTCTCAGCGTAGTACGCTGTTGATCGAACGAACCGATATATCAATTTACTTAAATATTCTATTCCAATGTGTTGTAAGTGTCCCATCTTCATTACCTTCTGCAATAACGATATCCTTTCCGGCTATGTGTCTTGCACGAGCCTCCATGATGGTATCAGAGACACCACCCTTAAAGGATATATGTGTTTCATTTCCTTTGCGATATACATAACCAACCGCATCGGCTAATCCACACACAATTTTACTCAGTTTACCAACCAAGTCTAGTTCTTTTGCAGAAACTTCAACACCGTCCTTTTCAGTTACAGTGTCTTTAACGTGACCTACAAGAATAAATTCGTCACACAAATCTCGGAACATGTCAACTACTTTCTTTACTGCATCTCTGAGATATTTATAGCCCGCACCGTTAGGTAAAGTTGTTACGTCTGTACCGTCCCACTTTTTCCCAAGCGGCGTTTGGCGATAGAGTGTACAAGCATAGCTCATACAAATATCCTCAAGTCGTGTAGCATTGTCGATAGTGATATGCTTATAGAAATTATGACCTACTTCTTTATTCTTGGCACGAATGGCACTTGCTGCTTCTCCTAAATCGTTAATCGTACGACACTGGATGGCCATAGCATCAACGAAGACAGAGCCTCCCTCAAGGTCTATGATAAGGTTGTTATCCAGCTGTGCAAGACAAGATGTCTTACCAGCCTTTGGAAGACCATAGAGTATAAGATATCTAGGATTTTCAGAAACTGCAGGAATTTTACTAGTAGGTAATGTTAAACTCATGATACAATGATACTAAAAGTTTTAATTAAAGCTTAATGTTAATATTAATGATTGTCTTCTTAACCTCTGGACTAAGTGAAGAGATAAAGTTGTAATCACTAAAATCAGAGTAACTATAAATGTCGGTACCAATCTGAATCTCATCATTATAGAAAATGATAGGGAGACCATTCTCAAGACGGTAAATCTTACCGAGCTTAATACCCTTCATAATACTCTTCTTCTTGCCATAGTTAGCAAGAATGTCACAAGCCTTTGCGAACAAAGTGTCGCCCTTCAGAGGCTTGTAGATATAAGTATGATCCAACTCGTCAAACATGGCATCAATCAGATCGTCGTCCTCCTTCTTTGTGTTAAACAAATAAGAGTTGTTCTTCTTTACAGTAGAAAGAATAATATCATCGAGAATCTGAGAATAAATGTTACCATTGTTAATGTTCTTAATGTTGTTGTCAGTAAACTTAATATCGTATGTTGTCATAATTCAGCCTAAATTTAATTGCTTAACTTTCTATCAAGTTGTTATATGCTAAGTCATTCTGGAATTCAAGTATGCAGGGCTTTCCTGCGTCTCGATTCTTCAAGATGTGTAAATACACCTTGTTCTGAGTAGGTAAATGGCTCGGGCCGTATTCTTGTATTCCAAGAATTTCAGGCCTATGAATAACTATAACATAATCGCTGGCTTGAAATAAAGCATCAGCAGATGAAATGTCGCTTCTCATAGGATAATGCGACAAAAAATTGTTTATTCTTTCTGGTGATTCGATATTTCTATTCATCTGTGCTAGTTGTAACACTGATGTCATAGGATACTTTTTAGCACCTATAAAAACTCTTTCGAGTTCCTGCATGGTCTCTATAACACTACCTATAGGCTTTGTCAATAGAGCGTGATCATACATTATTACAAAGTGTTTATTAGTACCTTTTACATATGCATTATAGAAATACCTAATAATATCTTCTGCTTCCTTGGGAGTTGTGGGATTATCTACAAACCATATAGGATACTCCTTTAGTTGATTAGATACTGAGATGACTTTTCTGAAGGTATCGTCATCCAGGTCCGTTTCCGAACTATACAGAGTCGAAGTCGTTTTCCTAAGCTTACTAGAAAGCGTTCTTCCAACCTGCCTAAATCCAACCATCTCTAACGAGAAAATCAGAATTACTATTTCTTCATCAGGATTCAAATCAACAATATCAGTTGAGATCTCATTTGCAAATGAGCTCTTTCCGCTTCCTGAAATACCAGCTATGGTGTAAACGGTATTAGGTTCAATACCTCCCATACACTGCTTATTAAATTTAGCCCATCTAGTCTTAAGAGAAGTTATAGAATGTTCTCTTCGACCAGATATGTAGTTTATTGCCTCTTGGGCTACAACTGACATTGGTCGTATAAGATTAGATAAGTTCTGTTCCATAAGTCGATTCCTCAATTTTAGAGTTGTCTTGCATTTCTTCCTCAGATTCTTCCCATTGGTGGTCTACGAGCCATCTCCACATCGTCTTCATATAACTTAGTTTACCTTCGTTAGTCTTTTTCTTCATTTCGAAGTCAAGACACTGAATAAGATGTTGAGCCATGGCCTCACTTTGGCCTACATAGACATTGAATAAATGTCTACATTTGTTAACGTTGGCTCTTAGATAGTTTTTTGTACCATCTGGTCGTAGAACGTATATTGGGTACATTTCATAGAACAGATCGAAATAGTCCTTTTTAGGGCGGACTACATCCTTAAGCGCATCTGTTGCATGATATGTAATTGACTTACCTCTCTCGATCGAGGTAATAAGTCCCTGAGAAATTAAGTTTGATATTTCTTCGTCGCTAACTAGGCTGACAATTTTGCGGACGTCTTGATTATAAGTTTTTTGATTCTTATCCAATACCAAACTTAGGAATATTAATTGATTTGAATTTAATCCTGGAATGTCCAGGAGTTTTGTGTTTAGTTCAATAATCATCTTATATACGTTGATAAACGATTAATCATCGAAGATTGTCAACTGGCGATTAACAAACTCATTAACTATCTTTTTTGCTTTGCTAATGTAGTATTGATAATCCAGATGACGGTTTTCTATTGGTGTGGCATCTATCTTATTAAGAATTCGGACTCCATATTCTGTTATTTTTGTTTCAGAACGATTTTCGTACATTTTGTCTTTAATCCTTATAAGATAATAGCCACTATTCGATGCGTAATATCTATTAATACGTTGAATCTGTTTTCCTCCATACTCAACTTTTGATTCCTTATTTACGCTTTGTGACATTAAGAAATCACGGATATCTCTATCCTTCTTAATAAATTTGTCTATCGGTTCATTGTTCAAAAAATAGTTTATCACAGCTTTGGAAATAACAACTGGTGTCATGCTGTTGTTAAGACCAATATCTGTGATAAACTTGCCTTTCTTTTCTATCAGTCTCGGATCTCCAGATTGAGAGTATCCTTTGCGAACACCAAAGTAGTTGTTCACGTCGTACTGATAAAACGACTCGTAATCATCGGATTCGAATGTCAACTGGGTTAATTGCTCAACTTCCTTAATTGCATCGGCTATTGCGAAGCGGGCGGATTTGTCAGCAATGTAGACGACACCATCTGTATTGACTTGTACAATCTTACAATTCAATTCTAGAAGCTTATCCACTAACATAAGTAGTATAAGTTGCCCATTTATACGTATCTTGTATACGTTAAGTGGATCATATGCCCAGCTACTTTCTTGTTGCATCTTTCCGGTAAGAGCATTAAGAGCCTGTTTGAATACCTTAGACTTTAATAACTCTCCATTACGTTTGGCAGCTAATCGCTCCTTGTATAGAGCGTTGTACACATTCCAAAAATCTTCTCCTAAGTGAACTGGTAGCCAACGGTTTATAATGGCTAACGAAGGATACATAGACGTAACGTCGGAGTGTCCTATAAATTGTTCATCTGTAGGTTTGTAGACTCTAGGTTCATTGATGGTGTGTATACCACCTTCGCCTATAGAGTAGCAAATGTTTGAGAGAACAAACTTCTTCTCATAGTTTTCTTGTTTCTTATCAGACTTGCTTGCGTTGCAAGTAGCATTCTTTACATCCAATAAGACTTCTTTCAACTTTGGATTAGAATATTGTATGAATGGGAGTATAATATCACCTAAACGAATGTTTCCGACTTTTCGAGTACGAGTTTTTAGCTCGTCTTTTGTTGTGTTGGTAATGTCTAAAACTGTGTGCAAGAGTATTTCCTCTCCAAATCGTACACCACTCATTGACAGTGCATCAAACCCCCATTCTTTTTCAACTTCAAGACGTAGTTCTACATCTTCTTTTACTTTATTAAGCAAAGTTTCAGTAGCGTCTACGTCATTCACATTATACTCTATCATAGCGTCGATATCGCATTCTTCTATCTGCGTATCAAAGTTACCTTCGTACTCTTGCACATTTGGCATATGCAAAAGTATTTCGATTTCTTTTAAGCTTTTTTGTTGCTTAGCGCTATAGAGCATCAACATAAGGTCAAACGAATAGAAGTAATTTGCATACTTATACCGTTTAATCTTATCAACATTGTCTGTTTTTTCCGAACTTATTATCTCTTTACTAAGATAATACAGAGATCTACAAATCCTCGAGTATCCTAGTCGCTTCATTCTATTACAGAAATGTATAATGTAATTTATGACTATATCGTCATAATGTTTGTTGTTATAACCGCACATTATGTGATCAGTTCTGTTTGCGTAGAAGAAGTCAACTAGTTCTTCTAGTTGATTTTTTCGACAGGATATCTCGAATTTATATAGGTTATGATTCTCTGAATCTTTACAAGTACAATGAAAACAGTTTGGAAAAACTTCTATGTCATATAGAACTACTGGTCTTTCCTTTACTATCATAGTCCCTAGTGAGGGTTTGCACCTCGCAGTCATATCCTTTCGGAGCACACTAGGGTGACCAGTGGTGTCCTGGTCGATTTTTGAAGAAGTTACACCTTAAGCTGCCATTCGCATCTTATTTGCGCCTGGTAACAGAAGTCGTCCTGTCTTCTTACGATGGTCTTTAAGGTTTGTACAAACAAGGTTACCACGCTTTGCTTTTACCTTATTTGTCTCCTTACGAGCCATCTTGATGACCTTACTGCTCTCTGGAAGATTGTTTACTCCTCCATGTTTAACAGTTTCGCCATTGTCTTTTATCTGAGCAACTTCCTGCTCAGAGAACTTGTTGTCCGAATGCTTGAATCGTCCTACAAGTGGTAATTTGTCATATTTAGCGACAACTAAGTCTCTAATATGTTCTTCTGCGGCATTCTTTTCTGCTTCCCAAACTGGGAACTGCTGCGAGTAGAACAAGTCGTCTTTCTTGACTGGACATGGGTGCTTTCGCTCCCATTTCTGCAGCTTGTGCTGAACATATCCTTCCATTAGCTCGGTGCGGTTAAGCTTTGTAGCCTTTTTGCGAGATTCAATCTCTACCAAATTACGCTTGAGCAGTATGAACCAAGATCTCTTTCGACGAAGACCATGGATACCATGCTCTTTACAAAACTTAGAAGTAGTTCCGTGAGACTTGTTAAAGTCCTTAAGCCACTTCTCTTTAATATCACGATAAGCTTCAACACAATCATCCAAATATTGATTATTCTGGGTATTCATAACGTTGTCTCCTATAATTAAGCTGCCTTTTTAACTGATTTTTGTTTAACTTCCTTTACCTGTGTAGGCTTTTTGTTTACAGCCTTAGCCTTAACTTTGAGCCCACGACGAAGTTTACTACCTTCTGCCTTACTACCGTGACGGAAGTTATACGTATTCTTCTCAAGTGTCTCCTTAGCCTTTTTCTTAGCTCTACGAAGATTATAGAAGTTAACACTAGCACTCTTAGAGCACTCGATAGTATGAGGATCTCCTCCCTTCTTGTGCTTATTGTGGTTACTTGCAGATACATCTATACCAGCCTCCTCAAACGGAGACTTACTATCAGAACGATACTGATAGAATGTAGCGTTACCTACAAGATCACGTAGCTTCGTTACTACGCTTGCCGGCACATCCTTAAAGAATGCTGTAGAGTTAGTGATACATGCGGACTTAATGCCGCAATCTTTCACCAACTTCTCGAGTTCTTCCTTCTTATTCAGAACAGAATCACATACAACTGTAATATTATACACAGTGGCGTTGTCCCACTGTTTCTTTGCGATGTCTACTACCTTCTTGGTGTCGGCATCATTGAGATGCATTCTCTTGCATCGACGGGTAATTGATGCGATATGACGAGCCATAGCGACATTACGACGCTCTTCCTGCTTCTTCAAACGGTCCTCCAGAGTGATTTTAACAGGCTCTGAAGCCTTTGTCTTCTTGGAGTCGATCAACTTATCCATGATGCTCTTTTTACGTGCATTACGAGCCTCTACGCGAGCCTTAGAAGCGGCATACTTAGCCTCTTCATGAGCTTTCTTTTCAGCCTTCTTTATTGCCTTAGCATCGTCTTTTGCTGCAGCAATTTCTGTACTTTTTACAGCAGCCTTAGACTCTTCCTTCTTAGCTGCCTCAGCCTTAACTGGTGTAGTTCCTATCTTAGCCTGAACCTTCTTGAGGTTCTTCTTATTATTCTTCTTCTTAGACATAATTTTGATAATTTAATGTGTTAATAATGTTATTTTTTAAGGCAAGGGATTCCTTATTTGTGGTTCGTGTAAGCCTCGATCTTACTCCTTTCGGCGACCCTTATATTTGTCTCGAACCTATAGTATTTAAACTGCTAGATCCATCTCGAACTTATCTGCAATAGCATCCTTAATCTCAATAGAAGTCTCATTGTTAAACTTCTCAAGATTAGCGTCAAACTTATTTGCTAGTAGTTGTTGATCATGGATAAGCTGTGCAATCTTAGCTGATGAGAATACCTCACGCTTAGGCATAGCCTTCAATCCCTTCTTTGCCTTAGTTGATGGATCAAGTGTCTTGATCATCTTGAGCTGTGCTATAGCCTCCTTTGCCTCACATGCTGCAAAAATACTATAGTTATTTGTCTTCTTAAAATCCTCATAAGAGAATGTAGTTGTACCTGTGTTAAGAGCTACCAAAATACCCTTAATCATAATACGCTTCTCACTAAGCTGCATAATCTGGTTATACAAGCTCTTGAGATCCAAGCCAGAACCCTGCTTTGCTGCAATTGCCTTCTTAGACATTAGGTTCTCTGCTCGAATAATTCGCCAGTACTTATTGATAGTAATATCAATGTTCTTACGAATTGTGATAATGTTTGCTGAGTTCAATTTAATTGATTTCTTATTCATATAGTTTGATTAAAATTAAACAATTTACTTGAATCAGCCATTTACCTAGCTCCTATACTACATATTACTGTAATAAAGGATAAAAGGTATCCATTGGTAATCCTACCCCGCAGGGTGGATCACCTATTCTCCGCAGAGAACGTTTAAGGACACCTTTTAATATAAACTAATAATATCGTTTTCGTATTTCGTATATAAACAATATACGATAATACCATTCATGAATGTGTACTCTTCTGCGCACAGTTTGTACACCATTCCCGCAGGAATGTTTCTGTTTATGGCATTACTCGTTTAGCATTTACAATTCCATACTCCAACTCAATCATTGGTTTACCTATGCAGTCTTTAACCTGCAAAATTTGTTTACGTCCATTGATATTGATAACAATTTTATCAGGATACTCTTGCTGAGCGTTAAGCCCTGGCCCTGACACCCGGGACCCCGCAGGGTCCGCTCCTACGCCATCAGCAATACTAGAATTCTGACATACTTTTGTCGCAACATCATACAGTCGTTCTACGACCCAGTTAAAGTTTTTATCTTTAACTCCCTTCATCACAATTTCTTGTGATAGTCCTTCCATAATAGCCTTTTGGTTAAGCCCTGTGGAAAGACTCACTAGTGCATCCCATACCTTGAGAGCAAAGCTCTCAAATGGTAAAGTTTGCTCGCAGCCGATTATCTTGTTCCAAAAATGGAATCTAGTTGAACCAAGAGTAATACTACCATCATCGTTGATGGTATAAATCTTGTACTTCTCTGTATGGTCTAACTTTTCATAAACGGCTGCCTTAATCTTCGGTTCTGAGAGCATTACTGCAATAAGCTTAACGCTCTTCTCAGTTAAAACAGCCTCCATGAATCTTATGCGATCTTATCAGCTGGTTTAGAATCTGACTTCTGACGCTCATAGTCAGCAACGATCTTCTCGTTTGCTGCGATAGCAGACAAACACTGTGCCTTAGCCTTCTGAGCTTGCTCAATAATTGCGTCGAGACGAGCAATCTCACCACGGTTAAGGTCATTAAGGATACCGCTCAAATCCTTAGGATCTGAGAACACTGCCTTAGAGTTCTTATCCTTAAGAGCGTTCTGAACTGCCTCCTCGGTAGTCTCACCAAACTTGGTGCTATTCTCACCGAGAGGAATATCAATCTGATGGTCGGTACCCTCATTGAGACGGCAAACGACATCACCGATTGCATTCTGCTTGGTCGCCATAGACTCAATCGTAATATAGCCGATCGCAAAACGGCGAGGAGAACGATTGAGGACAAGGTTTACATTGGAGCCCTGCTTAGCCTGCTCCAAAACCTTATCATGATCTGGGTTGAACATACGGGTCTGTGGCGTAAATACGTCCTGACCAAACATTTTCGCACCGAGCAAGCTCAGTGGGGTACGATTTGACTTAATAGTTGTTTCCACGATGTTTACATTAATTTCTGACATAATCATATCCTTTTTGATATCGTTATTGATTAACTAACGATATGATTGAATAAATATGGTGTATTTTGGCTACACCTTCGCCGTTGTTTATTGAATAAAGCAACGCTGATACGAAGATACTCGGTTACTATTTTGCTTACTTAGTTTCTAAAGAAAGTTCTACTATTGTAGACGCTTTATATAGACTTAGCTGCACTCTTCCTATTACAACAATAGGGTAATAGGCTTGCAGCGGGAACTACATACGTATGATGCAATTAACATTTACTGGATCATCCAGGCCCATCATCTAAAGCTTTGAACGCTTTCTTTGCATAATCAAATGCTGAACTGTTTTCTGCTATTTTGTTCACGTTTTTTCTAACTTGACTATTCTAATATTCGTTGGTGAAATTTTGCAGAGCAACTAACACTCATAGAATCTTAGAATTCTTATAACCCACGAAAATATGTAGAATCTCGGTCGTATTTCCCTTACTATACTTACAAGATATTCCTACATGATTGTTATTAAAGCAGATGATCTCTACTGCTAACTTAGAAGCGACTGTCAGCTAGGTCTCCTTACTGCGGTACTCGGCTTATGGCATGTACCCAGCGGTTGGTTATCGGAATGTCTCAGGATCAAACCCATCACAGACTTTACGGCTTTTTACATCTTTGCTGATGTTTGCAATTTTTCTGTACCGGTATTACTACCTCCTATTTATAGTGCACGAATATTGGGAATTCAACCCATACATTTCATCTTGTCACCCACTTATAAACGTAATATACATGTATAGAGACAGTATACACATATAATATACACAGTTGTTTTACAACGTAGAATATAAGCTGCCCATCAATTTCCTGTATTGCTTCGAACCTTTATGTTTACATATACTGTTGCGCAGTATACTTTAGCATGGTTGGCATATCGGTTGGCACTCGATTTCTTCACCTTAAGCCCTTACTTACAACGTAAGACATACTCTATGAAGGGACATCAATTTTTGTTAAACATGTTATATTTTAAACTTTCTAAATTTTCATAATCTATATCTTTTGCATACAACATACGCATACATAATATACCAGCTTACTACTCTGTAGAGACTATATAATATTGTATATCATAACACAAATAGACTATTAGTCTAGATCGTTTTGGACGAAAGTGGAGGTCAAATGATCCTGGCTGGATATATCTCGAATCAACTTTCTACCTATTTTGCTATTTCTTATTCTAGGATAGCTTTCCATCAATTTTCTTTGACTGTAACGGAGTCATCGATCATAATCTCATGAACGATTTAATTTTCATGGAAATTGGCTGTAAATTCGGATTGCCTAACATCCTAATAATACAACTGGAATAGATTTTCTCCGCGATCTTCACCCGCGTACGATGCTCCAATAGAGCTTCGATTAAGGGACTGCCCAACCCTTGTGCTTGTTTTACTTTTATATACCGCATAAACAAGAAAAGCCTGGCGGTCACAATCAGACACTTCTACCCCATCCCTGGCACCCCTTAAACGGAGTTGTACTGAATCGAACAGTAAGGTTTTGGTATAGTCAGCAAACTCATTTAGTTTACTCTGTGTGGTATTACTCCCACAGTATTGATGTAGTTTTTCGGCCTTTATACTAGCTTTGGACACTAGAAACACTACCTACGGCTTAATAATACTTCTATATTGTTTGGGATATCCTCGGTTCTTCCAGCACCATGCACCATACCATGTATGCAATTCTGTTCACCTACTGGGGACCAATATAGTTCATCTCGTGTAACGTTTGTATATGTTTAGTATTATCACATATAATTCCGATACGGTTCATTATGCCCTTCTTGGGACTTATGCGTTTTTAGATTACACAGCCTCATCCAGCTTGTCTCCAGACGGTTCTCACAAGTCCAGCTGTGCAATTATAGGAGTTGATACAACGCTACTCCTACCTATATCAAACTGTTTCAATGTTTGATACATTTCATCCTACCTTTTGAGTAATCTCGCCCTGCAAGACAGGGTTAACATATTCTCGGATCCAGTTAATGTTCGTACGTAGACTAATGGGATCTACTATATGTACTTACCTAATTATAGTGCATAGGGTTCTTATGTTTACTTATGCACATTAGAGGTGATTTGGATATAATCACGGAGCTCTCCCTTACGAATGGTAGAGTTGTGATTAGTGGAGTCGACCTTTTCTCCAGGTTCCATAATATACAGAAGTGGTACATACGACGTATCTGTCTTCTTAATTACGGTGCGTTTAACAATTGTCTTTGCAGGCAACTGTTTATGGTTACAAGGTACAGGCTTTTCTACCCTAACGGTATCATACACTGTATCAGGATTAGCACGATTCATCTGACCAAACAAATGGTCCATTGGTTGCGATACAGTAGATGCTGCTACTGTTTGCACTGTCGTTGGAAGGGGAACATTCTTGAGATCAGCAATATTCATGCCGATAGTAAGAAACGCTGCTCCTAACAACGTGATTACTAATTTTTTCATACTTTGATAGTTAAATTATTTGCGTTCACTTTGCCATTGGATGTCAAAGGCTTTTCTAACGCGACCAACTAGTTGTGAACCAGCTTTCTTAATTGGTCGTATTATTTTTTTACCTGAGCCTTAGCCTTACCTTTAGCTTCCTTCTTCTTATTCTCGGCTGCCTTCTTATCAGCTGCTTCTTTAGCAGCCTTAGCAACAGCCTCCTCCTCAGCCTTGATCTCCTCATCGGTCTTAAATGCCAAGTCGTTAATGTTTTCCTTAGCGTAACCTACAAGTGGATCAGAAGGATTGCGGAACAAGTTAGAGATGATACCTGCATACTGAGTAGCGTTATCCAGCATAGAATCAGGCTTAACCTTAGCCATCATCTCTGGAGCTACATCGCGATAGTATGCACGCTTGATGGAGATAATAGTCTTCTTTGCGAAGTTGTTACCATCCAAGAAGTCCTTCTTCAGATTCTCAACAAACTCACCTGGAGCTGCAAGAACCGCTGCAGTAGCCTTGTCAGCAAATGCGATGTTCTTGTTAGCTGTATCAATGTGAGCCTGAACACGCTCCTTCTCAGGAAGCTTATTCTCTTCCTCAAGCAAAATCTTGCCTTTAGAGCGAACCTCATCAGCACTGATAAGAACAAGGCATCTTACAGCGTCTGCAATCTGATTATCGGTATACTTGCATACACCGGTGTTCTTATCTGTAGAATGGTCAAGAAGCTCGCAGAATGCAGATACAGGAGATCCTGACGTAGCGGTAACATTGAAGAGGTGAGCGCCAATTCCATAAGTGAGAGTTCCGACACGACCCGTAAGGTTAACAACCTCACGAAACACATCATGAAAACTCATATTCTTGATGCGCTCAGCATCATTCTTTGCAGAAGCAAGAGCCTTCTCAGCATTTTCCTTGTACTTCTTATCCTTAGTGTCCTTGAGCGTCTTCTCAGCAGACTCGATCGCACGCTTAGCCTCGATAGAGCGATATGCCTTATAGAAGTTCACGCACTGCATGATGCTGTTCATCAGCTTAGAATCACGATTCATAGCCAGGAATCCAGAGAGAGCCTTCTTAAGCTCTTCCTCATCTTTGATCTTAGTAGGATCAAAGACCTTACCTACTGTTGCAGCACGGGCCTGAGCATCCTCTTCGAGCTTCTTAGAAGTCTCTTCTGAAACCTGTACAGCTGAACCTGTTACTTCAACTGCCTCTGCATCATCGTTCGAAGGCAAAAGCTTAGTCTCATCGAAATTTACACCAATCTCCTTAAGAGCTTCAGCAAGCTCTGGGAGTGCAGACTTGCGGATCACCACCGCAAAGTCACTAGTACCATACTTAACCTCGTTGCATACGCATACAGCAATACCAAGAGCGTTAATGTGGTTAAGCTTGTCGATAGTTCCCTGTGGGAAACCAGTATGCTCTGCAGCATTCTCATCCAAGAAGAAACGCTCATGAGCCATCTTCAATAAGTCTACCTGATGATTACGGTCCATGCTTGCTCCACCTGATGTTGTGAGCATAGCTGCAGCCTCAACAGCTGAATTTACTCCGTTACCACCATTGTTATTATTCTGGGCAACCTTAACATTGCCCTTGTTCTTTTTGTTAGCCATTTTGATAATGTTTTTAAATGTTAAATACTAAAATTAATTAATAAAATTCTGGGCAACTAACTTAAATTCAACTTGTGTCGAATATAAAGTTCGTTTTTAACCAATCTTGTGGAGGCTTAGTGAGCACATTAATATGCTCATCTTCACCCAAGTTAAGCACAGTAACAGTATCTACTACAACTGAATCCTTACCTGCTGGTTTTGTCTCAACACGTGTACCAGCGCCCTCTGAGGGTTCCAAAGCCTGAAATGAGCACGTCGGTGCCAACATGGGAGTTGTAGAAGATTTAACTGTACTGGCTTCACTTTTATGGCCAACAAAGGCAGAGTTGACCATACTCTTACCGGTAAAACCCAATAAGAGACTTACAAGAATGATCCAGAACAACTTGTTGCTCTTATTGTATCTTGCGAAACCAAGAGCGATAAAAATTGAGAGAATCAATAATAAAAGTGAAGTCATTTTGTTAAACTTTTAAGTTATTTTTAATTTTCCTACGAGTGCGGCTTAATGCTGCTTTTATAGTACCCGTAGGAGTTTTTAGCACTTTGCTAATTTCATCAACTGATAGATCCTCTACGTAAAACAAATTAAAAATCTTCTGTGTCTTTTTAGGGAGCTTTTCAAACTCCTTTAAAAGAAATTCATGTTCAAGAAGATTGACAAGATCTTCTTCTTCCGAAGAACTAGTTAATTCTACAGGTAGTCGGCCCATATCTTCTCCTAATTCCATAGATTTCTCCTTTATCTTTCGTAAATAATCTATAGCTGTTCTATTAGCTATAATTCTCAGCCATCCGCCAAAAGACGAATAATCTGTGAATGTCGAGAGTTTCTGGTGAACCTTAAGAAATACAACATTTGTAAGATCTTTAGCTTCATCCATATCGTTCACGTAATGAAAGAGTACGTTGTCAACGAACTCCTTATAACGGTTAAACAATTTATTAAACGCAAGCTCATTTCCCTTCTGAGCTTCTTTTATGGTCTCAATCTCAGATTGAGTGATACGCTGATACTCCATATTGTGGAGTAGGGGAGATCTCTCTCACCCTACCCCTGATAAAACGGAAGATCATATACCATCTTTTGACGATACAATGACCAAACGTTGTTGACGAAATTGTTGAAAAGAATCAATTTTAAATCTTTTCCACCGGTCTTCATTTCTACCTTTTCAAGTAGTCCTGAACCTATACGCATACGAGTCGTTAACGTTTTAAATTTCATTGGATTACTAAGGATTATGGTTTTCATAATCCAATCTCCAACTCTACGTAAATTCTCATTGCATGCATATTCATACAAACAATTTTCGTCTAGGCTATCTCCGGCACAGAATATGTGTGGTTCATAAGTAAAGCCCTTTTTGAGGCGATTATGAAACCAATTAATTACATTTTCTATACCTTCTTCTTTATAGCCTAACAGACTAGCTCTGTAAATTAGTACATTAGGGAAATACTCCATTTTTATTTTTGTTTAATTAAATGTTTTCTTAATAAACTCAGAAAAATCTTCAAGATATTCGTCTAGAAAACTAGCTTTTTCTGATAATACACTATTAAATAGCGTCATATTACCACATTTACATGATATGTTATAACAGTTTTCTAAGTATTTATAGTTCTCTTGAAACCATACTACCCAGCTGTTAACCCATATCCAAAATGCTCGTTCTCCAGAGTCAAACGTTTTGTTAATATATTCCAAATTTATAGAATCTGCAAAATTAAAATTTTGAGACCCCTCGTGTATTCCAAGAGCTTTTCTTAATGAAGCATCTTTCTCATCTGTTCGAGGTTTACCTCTTCCAGTGTTATAGATTGCTACATTTTCTTGATACACACGGTCTATCCATCGCGTCTTTACGGCATACTTAATTCTTTCGTGTGGTTTTTTACCTATATTAGATAATCTACCAAACTCTGTACACCATTTAAACGCTAGGTTGACAACATAAGGACATCTGTCCTTTATCATCGCTTTGTATCCCTTTGTCATAATTAGGAAGAAGCTGGGGAATCGAACCCCAGACCCAAACCAAAAGGCGACGGTACCAACTTCTTTCTTCTCTCCACTTTGGTAGGAAACACCTAGACTAAACTCACGCTACGTTAGTATAGTCTACAATGTTATTTACATTGCCGTTTAATTTATAGTATAGTGTTTAACGTATTTATCTCCTCTGTCTGTCAAAACCAAACACGCCCGTGTAGGCAGTTTTGCAACATACCTAGGTTGTCCAAACGGAATCTACACAATAGCGTAGAGGGAGCACTGTGGACGTGAGCGGAGTCGAACCGCTGTCCAAACAGATTATTTCATACACACTGTACATTTCTTTGTAAATGTTCTGATGATCAGTCAGAACATTCGATTTAAGCCGTTTTAGGTGCGCTCTAAGGCACTTTCTGCGACATCGTGGTTAATTACTCCACTTGTACATACTAATGCCCAAGAGCGCTTGAAACATGGCTAAAAATATATAGGAATCCTCATGATACGAAGATACTTAGAGGGCTATATTCAGCATTTTTGATACATCTTGCAGGGTTCAATTTAGCTTATTGCTAAATAAAGTCTCCCCGATACAACGATACGCACAAAATATATTGTTTGATCTACTGTCCCAATTTACTGTGTGGGTTCACATCTCTTCTTCTCATCGTGATACGAAGATACTTGATGAGAATGTCAATTCATTCTAAGATTCTTTCTCTGACCCGTCCCTCAGGACCCACTACAGTACTTCAGAATCTGTGTACGTGATACGAAGATACTTGTACTAGAAGAAGAATTAGAAGCGATCGAACTGATAGCTGGCATAATACCAGCTGTTAGGATACTTATCGCGCAACTCACGGTCGTGCTTCTCGTACTCCTGGTTCAGCTCGGTCATCTGCTTACGCTGATCCTCATCGATCTTCTTAGAAAGGTCACGGAATTGATTTGGTGTAATCTTCTGGTCATCAGGAACGGCGGTACCATCCTCCTGCTTGCCCAGAAGACGGGCCAACAACTCTGTACGCTTCTTCAGAATATCAAGAGTGATCTTTGCCTTCGCACGGTCCTTACGGACATTGAGAAGTTCCTTAATACGGAGATAGTCAGCACACTTAACGATCTCTTTGACCTGGGAGATCTTACGCTTCTCCTCATCCTGGCGGATCTCTTCTGCCGCCTTGTCTGCGATGTCGGTTACGAGGTTACCCTTAACCAACTTCTCTACTACGTTGTCCACTGACGCATTCTGCTGCTCTTTAGCAGCTCCTTTTGTTTCTGCTTTTGCCATTTTGATAATGATTTAAAATGTTTGTAAATAAAATTAATTAACATATGTTACTTCACCCACATTCCAAGATGGATTTGGAACGAATTCCTCGCCGTTAGAATTAACGGTAATATCACATGGAACAAAATGGGTGCTGTTAGCCAAACGAATAAGTGTTAATCTAGCCTCTTTAGCCTGACTTACACTAGGATATTTAGACACGAATGCTAAAGTTTTAGCGTTCTTGCCATTTATCTTCTTGGTCGTATACACTGGAATCTTCCACATAATCGAAACGTTTTAATTTGTTCTGAAACTTGTCACGCTTATAAGCCTTTGCTTTGGCTTCTACGTGACGTTGACGATACACCTTTTTGTTGTTATGCTGTGTTCTACTCATATTACATGTTATCTTGAACTGTTTTGAACACGCAAACAACATCTGTAGAAATACCATAAGAATCACGCATTCTCTTACTTACACCACAAGATATAATCTTGATAGCATTTGCAAGAGACTCGTTGTTAGGCTCGCCATTTACAGCCTCTGACAATGCAAGCAACAACTTCATCTTAGAGTTGAAATACTTGCCAAACTTCTTTTTTACGTAGATACATGCAGATTCTGCTACAGATAACTCTGTAGCATTCTTATTTTCTGCATGCTGTACAATAACAGAATTTACTTCTGTTTCATCCATTGTTGATGCGTGCACATCCACAATATTTGGTCTAACAACCTTCAACTGTGAAGCTATTGACATAACTTCAGATGGGTTCAAATTCGAACCATCATAAGAGATGATAATATATCGCTTCATAACTAATCCTCCTTTGTTGTTATATTTGTACTAGAGGATTGTATGAGCTGTATATGTTTACCATCAATAATGGTATCAACAACTTCCGTGTTAGGAATGTCTGGCGGTGTTAAGATGTTGTATTGGTCTGATTTGTCAGGCAAGTTCATATACACATGCTTGTTAACCTCAAACTCATGAGATATACTTCCCTTGGTTATCGGCTCCCCAGATTTCTCTAGGACCGATACAACATCACGCATAACCTTTTCAGGTATGCTAAAGAATACAGAATCCTGATGTCTCCACTGGCCTTCTGTTTTCTGATATGTTAACGCATCAGAATAATCGGCAAATGTAGGATTATCAATTTCCTGCATCATCTTTGATACCATGAGCGAATCATCGTGTCTGATTTCGCTCTTCGTCTGCTTCACATAGTCACATGATGACATTGCGAAAGCTACAATAAGCATGATTAAGCACATGCTAAGCTTTTCAAATAATCTCTTCATTTTGATAATTTTTAGAGATTCAACAAATGTTAACTATCCGGGTTTTAAAGATTCACGGAATCATCTATTGTGGACCAGCTAGGGCTTGAACCTAGGACCTCCAGATTGATTTATTTATTACCAATTAGATTTTATTCCACCACATTTTCTAGAACAACAAGGATTAGGATGTGTATTTAAATTTCTTTTTTCATATAAAAATTTTTCTCCACAAACAGGACATGTTAGTTCTACAAATTCTTTTCTAGTGTGAGATTTATGAATATTGTTTCTCTTAGAAATTACTTGTAAATTTTCTATCCTGTCATCCATTTTGTCTCCATTAATATGGTCGACTTCATCTCCTTTTGCTACATCACATTTATAATGACTCGTATAAAGATATTTTGCATAACTCATACTAGTATTATAATTTGTTTTATGTAAAGTAGCAACTCTTCTTGGCTCTTTGTTTGTATTTATGTAAACACAAATAAAGCCTTTCTTTTTGTAATAATCAGATATTGCTTTTTTTCATAGTGGCGGTAGTGGGAGTTGAACCCACTATTTCCATCTTATAAGGATGGCGCTCATACCACATATTAGCATTACCGCTATATAAACAATCTGTTGCTCTAACCAACTGAGCTACAAGTCCAGATTGCGTAGATAACTTGTGTGCCAGGTCTTCTTTCGGTCACACCCTCCAACTTCTGCATTTTGACACCCATCTTCAAAACGACTTACACCCCTCTACGCAATTTGTGATACATATGGGGCTCGAACCCATGACCCATAGATTAAAAATCTATTGCTCTTCCAACTGAGCTAATGTATCAAATGGCAGTTTTTCGTCTAGTTTTTACCCCTTTCTTAGATACTGCCAAACTCTCCCCAGGGCGCTATAATGCGTAATTTTATACAGACTTGAACTGTTATGTAGGCCTTTAACCTAATAAATCTTGGGGACAGTATAAACTGTCCCCTTGAAATGCAACTAATTATATCTCTTATCGTCTATTATATCCATCCATGTAAAATAGAATAATAACAAACCAAAGATTAAAGCAATCACAAGCCATATCAGTATAAGTCCAAGCGACAATGTACTTACACCGTGTTCTATATCGCCAGACGAATGTATAATATCGAGTAGCGGATATAATGAAGCTATCATAATTATCAAGCTTCCACCTAAACTTACTAATTTATTCATGGTCAAATAATTGCTGAGTTCTACTAAAATCTGAATCATGTACAAAGTAACTCTCTAGACTATTGCTAAGATATTCTTTTACAGATCCAATTTCATACTCACTTTGAGACAATATACATACATCATCATTAAGAGCTTCTTCAAACTCTAACAATAAGATATTATTATCTCTACAAACTTTTTTGAGTTTTCTTACATCGCTATGAAAACGACGTAACTCAAGTTCAGATTCGGACATTTGTCCATTTTTTCTACGTTTTGCCATAATTAAGGACTAATAAATATTATTCCGTCTTCAATGCATGATAGTGGCTCTTTGTTATTTAAATCCTTTGAATCATTTACTCTTGGGCAAGAGAAAGGATTATTAAAGATACACCCATCACAATCGTATTGACGTTTAGCCCTAACAATAATGCCATTTATTTTGTAGATTCTGCCAGGACTAAGTTTTTTACTCATAGTTCACCAATTAATTGTATCTTTTACATTGGTTGCTTAACTGGAACGATTTGATATCCTTTGTGGACTTCGTTAACTTTTCGTAATACTCTAGATATTTCTCCAAGTTGATATATTTTACGTATTGTAAACCCTTTATCAGCCAAGATAAAACATATAAATCTTGATGGATTAGCATATAGCTTATCATATGCTTGTGATATTCTATGATAGAATGAGCCTATACCTTTTGTGGTATCGATTCTATTCATATCTTCTTTACTAACCATAATCTTTATAGTTTCTCCAACTTTTTCAAGGTTACACGATTTGTAAGTATAAGATGCTCCTGTTGCCACATCACGGACAACTGTACGTTTGTTATCTGTACTTTCTGTAACAACCATCAAACCTCCAATTACAACTCCACTTGGCAAAACTTGTCGTACTACATCGCCTTTCTGAAATTTCATTTGTGTACAAATTTAATTTTATATCTGATAATAGACGAAATTACGCCATTTCTTAGTTTAATACCAAGTGTTGGCTCAATAGAGAATCGCTTGCATGTATTGATATAATCTACAACACTCTTAGATATTGGAATAACTTCTGAGAATTTTGCTGATTTATCAACATATACAGCTAGATACTTAACGGTTTTGCCGTTAGAACTAGGTTGTTGCACTATTTGCTTAATACATTCAACCTTGCAAACCATTGTATCAATTACAGCTTTCTGCTGCGCATGACACTTTGAAGTCATGAGTAATAATATTACTATGACAACTATTGCTATAATCGGACCAGGGCTATGACCTTCTGGCTTTTCGTATAATCTTACAGCCATTCTTAGTGAATCGTTATAAATTTAACACTTGTCTTACCAGCTCCTGGAACATTTGCATGCTTGTTATTAATATAACTGTTCAAAGTGTTCTCAAGGGACTTAGCATTGACTTTACTTAACCCAGAAGAGAGAATCATTGTAGATCCTCCCTCCTTAGCAACAACCTTGTAGTTAAGATATTCAGCATCAGGTTTCCCTTTTGCTGACTGTGGCTTAACTGCTTGGTTATGCGTCTGCTTGTGCTTCTTCTGATTCATTTGTAGCGATAAATGGCTTACAATCCAGACCAATGTTCTTGATAGCTTCAGGCTCACTGAGCTTGTCCTCTGCAATCTCACTGATACCTGTAGCAATAGCTGCCAAGTGATTGATGTTGTTGACATCATTAAAGATACCTCCAACCTCAACTGTCACGTTAATAGTCTGTTCATCTGTCTCCTTGTTCTTGACAACACCAATAGATGTCAAAATTGGGATGTGCTTCTTAAACTTGTTCTCTACATAGCTAGGAGAGTCAAGCTCAACATGATCAGGTGACAATGTACGAGATACTGTCACTACAACCTTACTACCATCAGCATAGATAGCTGATTCAAACTGTGGGTACTTTTTGCCCATTAATGCTTCTAAAATGTTCATAATTTTGATAATTAAACATTGTTTTATTTGCATAAGACTTACCGCTTATGCTCGGTATAAAAGTGTTCCATCTGTATTTATAGAGGCTTTGGACTCTCAGCTTACGCTGGCTACATTAAACACTTAGGGTTGATGCAACTCAACCCTTATGTTTTAATATTGGTTTTAAATGCAAATCTAATGGTAAATCCATACAGAAATTATATTTTTCATAATTTCTATCAAAACAACCAATACAATCATCCATGCATCTATAATCTTTTACAATTCTAAATACATGATGATTAATTGTAATCAATTGCCCTGGTTTATACTTTTTACGAGTACCAGATGTCTTCTGTATGTTCTTCTTTGTCGAATTCATTCATACTACTTTGTAATTAATTCATCTACCTTAGATTTTGCATCTAAATAATTAGCACCATAATCTGTTGCAAGATCTGTATCCATAAGATCAAGATTATGTGTACCATCGAGAGAATCAAGCAATGTTTCGACACATGTATAGTATCGTTCATATGCTTCTATCTTTTTCTCTGCTTTTTTGTACTTACCTATATGGTAATTTGACATAAAGCAGGCACCAACAATACAACCTAATACGGCTCCTATTAATAAGAGGTTTAAGTTGTCCATAAAACCATGAATTTTATTCTTTTCCATATATATAACTATTGATTAATATACATAATAAAACGTGCCTATCTTCACAGACCAGCACGTTGAGCATCAAATAAAACTTACGTCGTTCAATTTTAAAAGATGATGTAAGATGTAAATCGATACTATAGAACAGAACCTTAGAGTGGTAACTGGACTCGAACCTTGTGACTCACCTAAATGTTCACTAGAATGCCCCCACATTGTGTGATTTACTTATCAAGATGTGCGCATTAACACCATATGACTTATATGCGCTTCGCCAAATGTTTGTGTCAGCCGATTTTTTTACCACATCTTTTCACTCTGTGTGCATTATTACCACTATCCGTCTCTCCAGACTGTCATAGAGAACTAGATCGCACTTTGCCTTCACCTGTATACTTTCGGCTGCATTAAGTAATTCTCAGTTTTACATGTAAACCCATTTAAAGGTTCAACGGCTTTTAACTCAGGCTACCGTAATTGCCATCTACCCTCTGTGTTCTACAATCGACATCTTATAGCTTTGCAAGTACTATAAGCACGTGTTGTAGTGCGTGGGCTTGGGACCACGAATGCCACATTACTGCCTACGATTTATCACGTTAGCGTAGGCTCTCCGTCTTCCTAGTTTGTATACCGCATGAGATAACGGTTCAATTACAGCTACCTTCTCAGGCTGTTGTATTGAGGTCTATGAATTGCTTATGAGTAATGAATTCAGACTACACTATGATGCAAATGTGTAGTTTCGTCTAGGTCTCTTCAGTGAATATGTTAGACTCTCCCTAGCTGAGTTTAAAAACATACCACTATCTTCACAGACTGTGATATGAACGCTTATTGTTACCACGCTTGGTACATAATAACCATTTAGAGCATATTGTTCAATCGTTTATGAGAATCTTTGTCTTTATTTGTCTTTCCAAATGCCAATGCTTGTTTATACTCTTGCATATAGAGTTATACTATTATATGTTTGATCAATTTGCTATTAGTACTTCTACATAATTTTCATTCTTTATGTATCTAGTACCAGATTTCTTTAATGATAAAGCAAACTTATTTGCTAAATCATTATTTTGGAATACCATTCCAATACCACTTGTTAATATTGAACAGCTTTGGATTCCATTATTCGCTTTTCCGTTCTCAATTATCGCTTTCATATTGATTACATTTAACGCGTACTATATCAATTTCGCTTTGCTCTTCCCAAACACAAAGTCTCCCTAAGGAGACAATGTGTTAATACGCTAGAGCACCTGGAGCTGCGGGTGCACCTGGAGCTTGTGGAGCTGGAGGAACTTGAGCTGCTGCCATACCAGGCTGCTGTGGAGCTGGTTGTTGAGCTTGCTGTTGCTGTGCAGCTGGCTGTTGGCCACCTCCCATGAGCGATGTTGGGTCGAATGCAGCTTGCTGTGGAGCTGTTCCTTCAACAGGATTGCGGAAGAAGCGCTGTTCCATGCGAGCACCCTGTGCATTCTTGCTGTATGGCTCAATGTAGTGAGTTACACCGTTAGCATCAATGAAGTCAATCTGTACAAAGACTGAGATACTGCTGCGGATTACCTTCTGGTTGTTACCATCCAGTGTTGGGCTACCATCAATCTGATTAGCATAGCACGGTCCTTTAGCGAACTCATACTCTTCAAAGCATCCACCAGGGAACTCGAGCAACTGACCCCAAGTATCTGGGTCTTGTGCAAATTCTGGTCCAGTTTTGAAGTTTGCGAGATTGACATCAAATCCTCCCTGATGATTAGGATCGGTTGATGGTGTAGCATACTTCTGGAGAACAGTGAATATCTCAGGACTGAGGTCATCATCAAACAAGATGACGTTCTGCTTTTTGCCCAAGAGAGACTTCTTGTTCTTCATACCAATTACCAAGAATTTACTGATTTTACCGTCTCTGTTCGCTTTCTTGGCTTGACCGATTGAGAGACTGATTGTTTTGAATGCGCCAATCTGTGCGCCTGGAATAATTGTATTCATAATTCTGCAGTTTTTGATGATTACGCTATATATTAATGAGGCATAAACAAAAGAAGATGAGCAAAAGGAGCAATAGTGTGTCGGGTGAGATAGTCTCACTCATCTATACCCATTGTCCTCAATTCTCAACTTAATTTGTTTAATCTCGTCTTTTAGGAGAATTTGTTTATTAGTTGCTAAGCAAGAATGTGTATTGAGCAAGGTTGTGAATTGTGGGAGGAAGGAGTTTATTTCAACTCCCTCCATAGTCCTACTAGTCCTAATATTGTCAGAAACGAAAAGACTACCAATCTTATCACGTCCAGCATTACAGTACCTACAGACATATCATACTTTACAAGTATGTACGCTTCACATAATGCCATAATGGCACTTACTACAAGCACTGCTACCCAATTAATAATTTGATTATTGTTCATATCTCACTTATCAATTAGTTAATATTGATTATTTAACAAACTTTCTAAGTTTGCTGTGTCGTTAGTAAGGAGCAGATGTTTATTAGTTGCTAAGGGAGAATGTGGTATGCCCCAGGTACAGCGTGTACAAGAATATGCCCTCAAACGCATTTTAAGGTACCTACAGCGCGTTCTAATAGCTTGCCTGGACAATTACCCAGCGTGTACTGAGATCGTGCCTTAGAGAGCAATTATAAGATTAATCGAGAGATAGTCCGAGTCATGTGACCACAATTATGTAGTTCACAGTATTCTCTACTACCTCTCTCGAATGTAAGAAGAATTTATTTCTTAGTTGCTTAGAGAGCATTTTAGGCACAAAGCCCGCTATTTAGCGAGCAATGTGTCCAATCTAGCTGAAACATAGAGATAAGATGCCATCTGATCCGACCCATCCATGTCATACACATTATTGTTAGACATAATAGAATCAGCAAGCTGTCCTTTGAGAATAGCAAGTTTGTAGACAGCACGAGATTGTGATTTGTGTCCATGCCAACCAGCTGACATACCAAGAACAAATGACACAAGACATACTAATGTTGAAATAATGATGATCTTTTTCATATTGATTATGTTTAATTATTAATATCGTTCGATAGATGAATTTATTTCTTAGCTGTTAAGAGGATAAGACCCCAGATTACTCTGGGATCATTACCTGCTCTTGATAGAAGCGCACATTGATATTCTTGCATGTAGCAAGCCAAGGACCAAAGTCCTTCATCAACTCATCAAATGAGTTATATGGCTTACTGTGCTGCCAATAGTTCTTTGATGTCTCTGCTGCGATTTTGTAAACTGTCTTTGTATTCATAGTTGTAATGTTTTAAATTGTTATTAATATTATCATCTGCATGATGAATGTGTTTGTTAGTTGCTTAGTTAAATGGGAGCAAGGCTTATTCAGCCCTGCATCCCCATATCCCATATGCCATCCCACCAAGTAACACACTCCATATGATGCAAAGGAGGATGCGATCACCCATAGTAAGGAACATAGTTGGTGAATATGATGCAATGATACATGCATCAAAGATGATAGCAAGTGCAATGATAATCACTGCAACAATAAGGCAAAGAGTTCTATTCATATTGATTATGTTTTAAATATTAATATCGTTTGAAAGGTGTAGATGATTTATTAGGTGCTCAGAGTCTTTGACGGGGGTATCCCGGATCGCGTACTTGGGAGGGGGAGCGCTATTTCACTGTTTCTCGTCTTTATATATTCATTGCAGTTTTTAAATTGCAAAAAAAATATTTTTATTACGTCCAAACAACAAAAAAAGCCGAGGTTATAAGCCACGGCTAATAATACGAAATGTTCTATATACATCATTCATGAATTCTCTATTAAACATTAAGTATAGAGATATTTTATACGCTTTATTTATTACGCATGGGAGATGTTTATTTTGCTCCATTAGCAATCTTTAATCTAATTGACAATAGCTTCTTATTAATGTTTTTATCATCCTTAACCAGCCTCTTTGCCATAGTTATGTATTTAACGACCTTTGCTACAGGAATTGCAAGCTTTATTCCGATAAGTGAAATAGCGGCCCATAAAGGGAGAAATGCAAGGCATACGTACAACAATATTGCCCAGAATGCCAAGTTTAGCATGCTTACTGTAACACTTTTAGCATTCATAACCTTTATTACCTTATCAAATATCTCTTTCTCCTCTTCGTTTAAATCTTTTCTAATATCAGATATATCTACTAACATATTTTAATCTCCTATTATTTATATTTATCTCTTAGTCTCATGATATGGGACTGTAAAGAACGCCCATATAAACTTTAATACTTTCTTTAGAACCTCCACCATCTTGTAGTCTCCTTCTTTAACTCTTCTAGACACTTTTCATACTTATTCTTCCAGTAGTCAACCCAGTCTTCCTGGTGTGCCAATTGCTGTTCTAACAGTTTTATCTGGGCATCTTTAGCCTCCAATGCACTCTCATTGAACTTTTCTGGATTACTATTCTGTACAAGCTTTTCGTAATCTTTTTTGTCTAGAATTACATAATCTCTAAGCTGTCGGATTAATTGTACTAATTCCGTTTCCTTTTCCTTTGTCTCCATCTGTAATACCTAATAATATTTTAGTTATTTCCGGGCTTTCTGATAGCATCTTTATCACCTATTCCGCTATCCCCGAATACTTCTATGAATTTGTAGAACTCTCCTTTTTCATCAAGCTGCAGTGCTAATTGTAGTATTTGTCTCGTTGGGTCTGCTTCCTACCCCAAGTTCTCCAGTTCCTTTAACAGTGTCTGATACGCATCCCTTTGCGTTGGATCCATTTTCTCTTGTCTCTTCATCTTTCAAGTCGTTTAAAGCGTTTACAACTTCATCTTTGGTGGTCTTTGTTTTAGACTGCTCAATAAGCTTTTGTATAAGTTCGTCTCTATGAGGATTACCTTTTTGCTCATACATTTGCATAAGGATTGCGGTGGAATTTGCAAACTCTCTAGAATTTTTGTCAAGTGTGTCTATAAGTTCCTCAAGTTCTTCAATTGTATATTTTCCTGGCTTATGCAAGAACTTTCCATTTTTATCGTACAGATTGCTATTTTTATTAATTTTTCCCATTATTATTTGCTCCTTTAAGTATT